>Ga0182015_10000111_pt1 | contig 109362 bp, 111 predicted proteins | sample 712P3MmetaG_FD_120478 | JGI IMG/M metagenome (GOLD analysis project Ga0182015, IMG submission 120478) | Permafrost microbial communities from Stordalen Mire, Sweden - 712P3M metaG | ecosystem: Environmental > Terrestrial > Soil > Wetlands > Permafrost | place: Sweden: Stordalen | collected...
CAAGCCGGCGGGGCTGCGTATGGATAACGGGCCGGAACTCATCAGCGAGGAGCTCGAGAAGTGGGCGCGCCGCCATGGCATCCAGCGACGCTTCATCCAACCCGGTCGTCCGATGCAGAACGGACTGATCGAACGCTTCAACCGAACGTACCGAGAGGAGGTGCTCAGTGCGCCGCATGACCGCGGACTGGATCACCCGCTACAACGAGATTCGGCCGCATGAGTCTCTTGGCGACATGGCCCCGCGACCGTACTTGGTGGCAAAATCCCGATAACCCTCTACTTCCAAGTGGTCCGGAAAAACGAGGGGGTTACAGCGAGAAGCTTTGGCTGAACCTGCAGCGCTGCGGATAAAAGATAGAAACCCGTTCTCGTCGGAGCGAACTGGTTTAGCACAATCTCGAGCTTTCCCGATTTCACCATGTCCGCAATAGCTCGATCAATCAACGGATTCGTGTCATCTCAAGGAGATATTCCTCGACACCCTTAAGGTTTTTCGATTTTGCGTTCATGATTCTCTCGAGCCATACGCCATCTGCCGCAAGTCTTACGACACGAAGCTCGATTCTCGAATCAGTTTTCGAATGTCTCTTTAGGCGTTCGCTCAACCAGTTATCCCAAACCCACCCGACCTGATCTTTAGAGGCCATCAGACTCAAGAGCGCGCCCCAAATTTTACGTTCAGCCGCACCTTCGGAGAATGCGGCCCTAATGTATGCACGAGTAAAGCATCCGTCGGAAGTCTCTTCCTCCGCCATCAGTCGGTCGAACTGGTTGTCCAATCGCGTCAATAGCATCTGCATCAGTTCCGTCACCAACGTCTCTTTGCTATCGAAGTGATGAAAGACAGCCCCCTTGGTAACGTCCGCCAATTGGCTCACCTTGTTGACGGTGACATCAGCCATGCCCTTGGTCGCAGCGAGTTCGAAGGCGGCATTTAGGAGGGATTCTCTAACGAAGAGAGGGTCCTTCTTTTTCATGTACGCGTTTTTTACTTTGGTCGCCTTCATTTTCGAGAGTCTCCTCAACGTCTCAAAATTGTATTCCATTGGATCAGCCAGTGGCACAAATGAAGTGATTGCCTTAAAAGATACCGTGTGGTATCTTTAATAGAGACACTCTTCAAAACAAACCGCAGCGCTGTGTATCACTGTTGCTTCAGGACAATTTTGAAGAACAACTTGTGAGGTGAATCATGACCGGTTCAGGAGTGAGCGAGATGAAGACTGTCGTTGACTCAGAATTAGCAGTGGCTCACCTTGTTTTTAAGGTGGCTGACCTTAGGAGCAGTTGCCAGTTCTACTCGAATCTCGGCATTCCTCCATTTGCCGTTGACGAAGAGGTCGCAATTATTGAATTACGCGGAGGCACTCATCTTCTATTGTTAGAAGTTAATCAGCCGGCTGGAGAAGACGTAGCCCAAAGTTTGACGGGACAGTTTTATAAAAGATTTTCTGAGCAATTCGACCTCATGATTAAAGGCAAAGGCCTGAATGAGTTGAAAAAATATCGGTTGGAGCTAATCAGTCGGGGAATCACAGCAGGAGAGATCCCTGACGAGACTTTTTTTGGGCATCATCTTTTTTGCATAAAGGACCCCGACGGGAACGGCATAACGATTTATACCAGCCACGCAATTTAGTGATCAGAAAGCGCTGCCATTGTGACTGCCGTCACTACGTGCCGGCCGGCAAGGTCGACAGCGGTGGGATTGCGGTGTCGAGGGTTCGAGTCCCTCCTTTCCACCAACACTCTCAGGCAACCGCGCCGCACCTCCCGGTCCTCACGATTGCGAGTGCGGGATGCGCGAGGTCGGGTACCCGAATGGATTGAAATCCTCCCGGGTACGGACGACCGAGCTGCTGCTGATACCGCGCCGCCGGCCGCCGCGGAGCTGCCTTCCAGCCTGAGTTGTTCATCCTCGCTTGAGGATATCGCTGGCCGCCGCGCAGTTCCTTCGCAAACACGAACTCCTTGTGCTCCTCGGGAAAACCCTCGATTACAGGCTTGGCGATGCGGTTCAAGACGACGTACTGCACGATGCTGTTCTTCACGCGCGTGGTAGGGATGATGACTCGGACCCCCAGATCCACCGCCCGTTCATTGGCTCGTCTGTTTCATGATACTTTTGCCTTACATGAGTGTTTTTCTTCAGCCGGGCTGCTTTTACGGCGAGCCCGTGAAAAGCTGCGACGTGAGCGGGTTCCTGCTGTCGGAATCTACGTATCGCGCCGGCGAAAGGCTGGTCCGCCACTCTCACTCTTCTCCATACCTATCAATTCTCTTGCGCGGAAGCTATCGGGAAAGGTATGACCGGCGGACTCGCGATTGCGTCCCCTCGACAGTTGTGTTTCATCCGGCCGGTGAGGTCCACGCCGACCATTTCAACTCTTCCGGCGGGCACATCTTTCGCTTCGAGATCCCGCATTTCCCGACGGGCATCGACTCTTCGGCACGAGCTGCCTTGGAAGCACCCTTCAGTCTCGTCGGGGGCCCTGTCGCCTTGCTAGCTACGCGCCTTTACGGGGAGTTTAAGCAACGTGACCAGTACTCCCCATTGATCATCGAAGGATTAGCGCTGGAGATTCTTGGTCAGTCCAGCCGTCAGAGCTTCGTGCGGCATAAAAGCCAGCCGCGTTGGCTTCGCCGAGTCGAGGAATTATTGCGCGAGACTGCAATCGGCGAACTTACCTTAAGCAGAATCGCGCAGGTTGCCGACGTGCACGCAGTCCACCTGGCCAGAGTATTCCGTAGATTCCATGGCTGCACCGTCGGTGAATACGTGCGGCGGCTTAGGCTCGAATACGCGCTGCGAGAACTCTGCTCCTCAGCTAAGCCCCTGGCGCAAATCGCAGCTGAGGCAGGATTCTCGGACCAAAGCTATTTCTGCCGTGCGTTCAAACTATCCACGGGTATGAGCCCCGGGCGCTACCGCGATTTCTTCGGACAAGGTTAGCCCACCCCAATTGCGTTTGGCCTGTGATTCCACTGCTGCACCGTCGGTGAATGCGTGCAGCGGCTCAGTCTCGAATTGGCTACCCGAGAGCTCTGCTCTTTAGCTGAGCTCCTCACGCGAATCGCCGCTCAGGCAGGATTCTCGGACCAAAGCGAGTCCCGGACGCAAGTGCGAACAAGGTTAGTCCACTGCAACTGCGTTTGCCCTGTGCAATACGCCGTCGCTTGCTGATGCTAACTTGAGTTGATCTCATCGACGAGGCCATCCGGAGATGCACAGGAGTTTGCTCGCGGCGGTGCTGTTCTGGACTTTCCTGTGCGGCCGAAGTGCAGCGCAGCCCCTGGCATTCATTCACGTGGCGGTCATCGATTGCACGGGAAGCGCAGCGCAGCCAGATATGACCGTTGTCACGGCTGGCGGTCGCATCACGGCTATCGGCAAGAGCCCCGCCGTTTCGGTTCCAAGCGGCGCAACGATCATCGATGCTACCGGCAAGTTCCTGATTCCGGGGCTCTGGGATATGCACGGACACCTGACCGATGCAACTGAGACTGCTCTCGGACTTCTCGTCATCAACGGGGTGACGGGGGTTCGCGATCTGGGGGGTGACCTCGACCAGATTGACCGCTGGAGAGACGAAATTGCGCGCGGGCAACGCGTTGGCCCACACATTGTGCGCGCAGGACCTTTTGTGGACGGTCCTAAGCCGGGAATCAAGTACCGGCTCACCGTCATGAATGCCGCAGAGGGGCGGCAGGCCGTCGATTCCCTGAAGGCGCGAGGGGTCGACTTCATCAAAGTCCACAATGGACTGTCGCGAGAAGCGTTCTTTGCTGTTGCCCAAGAGGCTCGCAAGCAGGGTCTGCCTCTCGCGGTTCATCTCCCCAGGGGGATCAGTGTCGCAGAAGCATCCGACGCAGGAGCCAGAAGTATCGAGCACATCGAGATCCTGCTTGAGAGCTCCCTTTATCGAAAGGGTGCAACCGCCAAGACACTCGAGGAGGCAATCGCCGAGAACAGTGGTGCCGCGGGCGACGCTCTTTTTGCGCGTCTCAAGAAGAATGGCACATGGTACGTCCCCACGCTGATAGCTTATTACCGCGGATTTGTCCTGTGGAGCGGCAATCCGAAGGAGACGGCCGGCAGCCTGGAAATTCATCGTAAGAATCTTGAGATAGTTGCTGCTATGCATCGGGCGGGAGTCGGAATCCTGGCGGGTACGGACTTCTCGGACTGGGCTCTTGTTCCAGGAGTCGACCTGCACAATGAACTTGCGCTGTTTGTGGAGGCCGGTTTCACGCCTATGGAGGCGCTGCAGACCGCCACCGTTGAACCTGCGAAGTACCTGGGAAGGCTCGAGACGCAGGGCACGATTGAAAAGGGCAAGCTTGCCGATCTTGTGCTGCTCGATGCAGACCCGCTTGAAGACATCAGCCACACGCGAAAGATCAATGCGGTCGTGCTCGGTGGGCGCCTGTTCCGGATTGCACAGATAAGAGATCAGATCCTGAATTCAACAAAGGTAATGCAATGAACCTCGCAACTCATGCAGCAGTGGGTGGCAGAGCCCTGATTTCTTTCGCGCTCCGAGCCCTTATGTTGTTTCCTCTCCTGCTGCCGCTCACCCCGTCCTTCGCACAAAGCGACGACCTGCCTCCCGGCGACGATTTGATTGCTGATGGCATTCCCCCGATTCCCCGATCCCTGGTCGCCGACGTCGGAAGGTACACGAACGGCAGAGCTGCGGAGCTGCTCAGCTGGCATCCGATCAGGCGTGAGATGCTGGTTGTCACCTTCTTCGCCAATACACCGCAGGTCCACGAAGTTAAGTTCCCGGGTGCAGCGCGAACTCAGTTGACGTTCTTTGACGACCGCGTGTCACGCGGTGTCTCGTATCAGCCAACGCGTGGCGAATTCTTCATCTTCAGCAAAGACTCCGGCGGCGATCAGAACTATCAGAACTATCGCTACGATCTGCGCACCGGCGACATCACGCTGCTAACCGACGGCAAATCAAAGAACAGCCCTGGAGTGTGGTCGAACAAGGGTGATCGAATTGTGTATGGCTCGAGCAGGCGCAATGGCACCGACGTCGATCTCTATATACAAGATCCTCGCGATCCAAAAACCGATCGACTTCTCACCGACCTTGAAGGTGGCGGTTGGAGCGCGCTTGACTGGTCCCCTGACGACAGCAGGATCCTGGCGGAACAGGAAATCTCAATCAACGAGAGCTATCTGTGGCTGGTTGACACGGCAACCGGCAGCAAGTCCCTGCTCACCCCTAAGTCCGATGCGACGAATGTTGCCTACGCGGTCGCACATTTTAGTAAGGACGGCAAGAGCGTCTACGCTGTGACAGACCGGGATTCGGAGTTCCGGCGTCTGGCACGCATCGACATCGCGACCCACCAGCACAGGTACCTGAGTACCGCCATTCTCTGGGATATCGGGGAGATGGAGCTCTCGCCGGATGGGAAGATTGTAGCGGTGGTGAGCAATGATGACGGTGCCCTTACTTTGCATTTGCTCGACGCCATCACTGGAAGGGAGAAACCTCTTAGTGGATTTCCAGCCGGCTCAGTCATCGACATTCACTGGCATAGGAATGGCCGCGACCTGGGGTTTAGTCTCGACTCTGCTCGCTCGAATGACGACGCTTATTCGCTCAATGTGCAGACGGGGAAAGTCCAAAGATGGACATTCAGTGAGCTTGGAGGCCTGCACACAGAAGCATTCGCGCAACCGCGTCTAATTCACTGGAAAAGCTTCGACGACAGGACCATCTCGGGCTTCCTCTATAGTCCGCCGGCGCGCTTCACGGGCAAGCGCCCGGTTATCATCGATGTGCATGGTGGGCCCGAAGACCAGTTCCAACCTTACTTTCTCGGCCCGCAGAATTACTACTTGAACGAACTTGGCGTGGCACTCCTTTTCCCTAATATCCGAGGCTCGACGGGATTCGGGAAAACATTCGTGAAGCTGGGCAACGGGCTACTACGAGAAAATGCCTATAAAGACATAGGTGCCTTACTCGACTGGATCAAGACGCAGCCGGATCTCGATTCCGATCGAGTCATGGTGACGGGCGCGAGCTATGGCGGAAACGTGGCACTCGTCACAGCAACAAAATACGCCGACCGCATCCGCTGCGCCGTAGATATTGTCGGACCATCGAATCTCGTCACTTTCTTAGAACGCACTGCCGCCTACCGTCAAGATCTTCGACGCGTGGAGTATGGTGACGAGCGAGATCCGCAAGTGCGGGCCTTTCTCGAGAGTCTGGCGCCCCTCAACAATGCCTCTGCAATCACAAAACCGCTGTTTGTTATTCAGGGTGCTAAAGATCCTATTGTGCCTTTGAGTGAGGCAGACCAAATCGTGAACGCAGTGCGCCAGAATGGCATCCCAATTTGGTACCTGATCGGAAAGGATGAGGGTCACGGCTTCAGCAAGAAGTCGAATAGCGATTATCAGTTCTATGCGACGATCATGTTCGTGAAGCAGTTTCTATTGAAGTGAGGACGAGCGCGCTCACAAGCGCACACCGAGATGCAATCGAGTCGCACTGCTCCGCGCAGCCCTGGAGGTTCCGCTCAGGAAGCAGCTCCGTTGCCCTACCGCCGGCCGCAACGCCGCTTGCTCTGGCGCGCGCTCTAAGCGCGAGCAGTTCCGCGCCGTGCCGCTTCGATGGCGGCGATGTTGATCTTTTTCATTTTCATCATGGCCTCGAACGCGCGCTTGGCGGCCGCGCGGTCGGGATCGGTTGTTGCATCGAGCAGCGTCCGCGGCGTGATCTGCCAGGACAAGCCCCATCTGTCCTTGCACCATCCGCACGCGCTCTCGGTGCCGCCGTTGTTGACGATCGCGCTCCAGTAGCGGTCCGTCTCGGCCTGGTTGTCGGTGACAATCTGAAATGAAAAGGCTTCGGAGTGCTCGAACGCAGGGCCGCCATTGAGGCCGAGGCAGGGCACTCCAAGTACCGTAAACTCGACCGTAAGCACCTGTTCCTGTTTGCCGTCCGGGTAGTCGCTCGGGGCGCGGTGGACCGCTGTCACGGCGCTGTCTGGAAAGGTCTGAGCGTAGAACTTGGCGGCATCCTCTGCCGTGCCGTCATACCAAAGACAAATCACGTTCTTTGCCATCGTTTGTCTCCGTTCGTTCGTCACAGGGCGACCCGTCTAGGCTACAACGAAACAGCGACCCGGTATCCGACGGCCTAAACGATGCGCTTCCATGAACCCAGAACGCTTGATATACGGTGGGTTTGCAATCGGATAGTAATTCGATAGAATTGAAAGTATGAAAGCACTGGAAGCTGTCAATGCCCTGAGCGCGCTGGCATCCGATCCGCGGCTTACGGTGTTTCGCCTGCTGGTGAAACGCGGACCGGAAGGGTACACCCCCTCCGAACTGATCCAACGTCTGGACGTTCCCGCGCCCACGCTTTCGTTTCATTTGAAAGGCTTGATGCACGCGGGGCTCGTCGTGAGCCGCCGCGAAGGCCGCAATCTGCACTACAGCCCGAACTTTGAACGCATGAACGCGTTGATCGGGTTTCTCACCGAGAACTGCTGCAGCCTCGCCGGCGAGGCATGCGATACCAACTGCCAGCCGCATACCGGCACCGCGGCGCAAAGGAAAAGAGCATGAAGCGCTTGCACGTCCACGTCGCCGTCAAGAACCTCGATACGTCCATCGGTTTCTATTCGCAGCTGTTCGCGGCCGAACCCACCGTGCGCAAGCCTGACTACGCGAAGTGGATGCTCGAGGATCCACGCGTGAACTTCGCGATCAGTCAACGAGGCGTACAACCTGGAGTTCAGGAGCTGGGCATACAGGCCGAGAGCCGGGAGGAACTTGAGGACATGTATGCCCGGCTGAAGGGCATCGATCGTCCCGTGGTCGAAGAGGGCGCGACGAGCTGTTGTTACGCGCACAGTGAAAAGAGCTGGATCGAGGACCCGCAGGGCCAGGAGTGGGAGATCTTCTTCACCAGCGCCGAGAGCACGGGGTATGACGCGCACAGCAGCGGGGCGCAAGCGTCGACCTCTGAATCTGACCGCTGTAGAGCAGGCTGTTGCTCCACGCCTGCGGCTTGAGTCTATGACCTTGCAGCTCCGCGCGGGGACTGACTGCTCATAGGGGAGGCTTATGGCGGACCGTCCATACAACGTGCTGTTCCTGTGCACGGGCAATTCGGCTCGTAGCATCCTCGCCGAGGCCCTCATCAATCACTGGGGGCGCGGCCGCTTTCACGGCTGCAGCGCTGGAAGTCACCCCAAAGGACAGGTGAATCCCATCGCGCTGGAACTGCTCAAGCACATGAGGCTTCCGACTGAAGGCCTGCGCAGCAAGAGCTGGGACGAGTTCGCGGTCCCCGGCGCTGCACCGTTGGATTTCGTGTTTACGGTTTGCGACAACGCTGCAGGAGAGATGTGTCCGTACTGGCCGGGCCAGCCTATGACGGCACACTGGGGCGTGCCGGATCCGGCTGCCGTAGAAGGTTCGGAGGCCGAGAAGTGGCTCGCTTTCCGGGAGACTTTTCGACTGCTCGAAAGCCGCATCAAGATCCTTACGAGCCTCCCGATCGGGTCGCTCGATCGGATCATGCTAAAGGAACACCTGGACGCGATCGGAAAGGCGTCGCCGCCGGACGGAGTTGCGTGAGCCTGCCCAGGCGTCTCACCGCCGAGGGAATCGGCTCGCTGCTGCTGGCAGCGACCGTGATTGGTTCGGGCGTAATGGCCGAGCACCTGGCAGGGGGCAACACCGCAATCGCGCTTCTCGCCAACACCGCCGCAACCGTGGCGGTGCTCGCAACCCTTATCGCGCTGCTCGGCCCCGTGAGCGGAGCTCACTTCAATCCGGCTGTATCGCTGGTCCAGGCGCTACGCAGCGCGTTGTCCTGGCGCGAGGCCGGCGGATATGTCACGGTTCAGGTACTGGGCTGCTGTCTCGGCGCACTGCTCGTGCATGCGATGTTCGGGCTGCCGCTGCTGCAATCGTCCACCCATGTCCGAACCGGTACTGCTCAATGGCTGGCTGAGGTGGTCGCAACGTTTGGTCTTCTCTTGGTCATCCTCGGGTACCGCCGTGCGCAGGATGTGCCCTGGATGGTGGCGGCGTGGATCGGGGCGGCGTACTGGTTCACCGCGTCGACCTCTTTTGCGAATCCGGCGATCACGATTGCGCGCTCGCTTTCCGATACGTTCGCGGGCATTCGTCCTGCGGACGCGCCGGCGTTTATTGCAGCCCAGCTCGTGGGCGCGCTGCTTGCTCTACTCGTGGCGCGGGTTCTGTTTAGCACACCGGGGGCGGCTGCGAACGAGGCCCCGACCAGGGTCGAGGGTTCGAGTCCCTCCCTTTCCACCAATCCAATCAGGTACTTGTGATCTGCGAACGAAGAAGGGCGGATCCGCGTCAGCGAACCCGCCCAAACGTTACGAAAATCAACAATACGACTCCCAACATGACTGCTCTGGAAACCGAGTGTCAGTCCATCGGTTCCAACCTGGTTCCGCGGCCACGGTCAATTCAAGTCAATTTGCCGGCTCGAAGTTAGGGGTGTAAGACTCGTCCTACGTGTAGAGTCGGGCTTTGCGAGGCGGATCGCACTAACCACAGGCGTATGCTGCACCAACAACATTCCACCCGTCGAGTGGAAAACCGGAGGATCCAAATGAGACTAGCATTAAGCTGCGCGTTGCTCGCCAGCGCATTACTGGCCCTGTCTGCGTGCAACAAGGCCGAATCTCCCGACAAGGTTCAAGCGGATGTCGCAAAAGCCCAGAGCGATGCGGCGGACGCGAACGCCAAGGCGGACGAGAAACAGAAGCAAGTCGAAGCCGAAGCAGCCAAAGACCGGGCGGATGCGCAAGTCAAGGCGGCCGATAAGAGTGTCGGCGCTGTAGCGGACGCAGCGGTTACTCAAGCTGAGGGCGAAACAAAAGTCGCCCTGGCGAAGTGCGAGGCGCTGCAAGGTGATGCTCAAAAAGCGTGCCAAGACCAGGCAAACGCCCATATGGATGCAGTAAAAGAGAAAGCGAAAGCTGCCACGTCCAACTGAGTGCCATCCGCTGGCGGATTTCAAACGCCGCCGCGATTGAGTGTTACGCAGCGCGCTCGCGTCCTGCGGCGGGCCACTGCACACGCGTGCTGAGGTGATTCGACTCATCTTCGTGAGGTCGCTTACCAGCCGGGCACTTAACGTGACAACTACACATCGCCATCCAAGGAGAGTTACCGTGAAACTGAAAGCCCTGATACCTATCGCCACCCTGATGATGTTTGCCGTTCTCGCAACCGCCCCTTCTTTCGCCGCCACCAAGGCGCAGATCGATGCGAGGGCCGATGGGGCGCTCGCACATTTCTTCGCGCTGAACCCAAAGCATAAGGAGCTGGCCGACAAGGCAGTGGGTATATTGATCTTTGGGCGAGTGACGAAGGGCGGTGCCGGTGTCGCAGGTGAGTTTGGCGAGGGCGCCCTGCGTATCAACGGCGCAACGGCCGCTTATTACAGTATAACGTCCGCCTCCGTCGGTCTTACGCTCGGCGTTGCCAGGCATAGCGAAGTCATCCTGTTCATGACGCAAGAGTCCCTGGACAAGTTCACAAAGGGCCACGATTGGTCCGTCGGTGCGGATACGTCCTTCGCCCTCGTGTCGAAAGGCGCTGGCGGTCAATATGACAGCGCAACGCTGCATAAGCCGATACTGGGCTTCATCTTCGGTGAAAAGGGTCTGATGGGGGACCTGTCCTTCGAAGGCTCGAAGATCACGAAGATCAAGACCCCAGATTAAGGGTCGCGGGCGTCGCGCACCAGCCTATCGAAGACAGGGTCGACGCGGATCGCGACCCTGTGCCCGTGGTGGGGATCCGGTTGTCCCATTGACAGGAGAAGCGAGACATGAGCGCGATCAAGATTGCGGCGGTTGTGCTGATTGTGGCCGGCGTCCTGGGCTTGGCGTACGGCAGCTTTAGCTACACCAAGGAGACTCACCACGCCACACTAGGACCGATTGACCTGTCGGTGAAGGACAGAGAAACGATCAACGTCCCGGTCTGGGCCGGCGTAGGCGCGATAGTCGTTGGCGGCGTGCTCTTGCTCTTGGGAACGAGCAAGCGCTAGTTTCTGATGGTCCACGAATCGATGGCAACTCTCTTGCGGGTGCGTCGCGTAGGCATTACCGGGGTTGCCGGCACGGCGCGGCTTGACGAGAGACATTGCACAGGAGTCGAATGATTGCGATGGACATTGACACAGCAATGAAGAACCCCGCCAGCGTCTTTGACACGCCAGAGGCGTTGAGTGCATCGACAGAGCTGACTGCTGAGCAGAAGCTCGCGCTCTTGTTGCAATGGAAAGACCAGTTGCTGCAATTGCAAGCCGCAGACGACGAGGGTATGCGCAGAAGCGAAGGGGCCGCGGGCGTTACAACCGACGTTTTGGGGCGGGTGATTAGTACTATTACTCGGATCGATCCTGACTTGAAACAGACGTCGCAATCCTGCTGACCGTCATTTTTTTGCGCCATGATGGCGTCAATTCGCCCGGCTCGGGTTGCGCGTCCATCGCCATTGATGCTGCCATGACACTGGGACGGCCAAGCGACAGAATCGCAGGCGGAGCGGGGAGTGCGCATCATTCGTGCGGTGCGCCAATAGCGCTGATCAAATGCGGGGCGATATGAGCTACGTCGATAGCAATCTCTTGCCGGGGGAGCAGGTTATGTTTCGCACCCACCTTTCACTGATTATCTTCGCGGTGCCGGTGGCTCTCACTGTGCTTGCGCTCGTTTTTTATTTGATCGGCCCGGGGGTCCGGCTCATTGGGCACGTCTTCTTACTTGGCGCGCTCGCGGTCGGAGCCGTGAAATACCTTGAATACGCCACCTCGGAGTTCGCCGTCACGAACAAGCGGATCATCATCAAGGTCGGCTTTCTGAAACGGCGAACGCTCGAAATGCAGGTACAGAAGGTCGAGACGGTAGCGGTTAGCCAGGGCATCGGCGCGCGGATTCTTGGCTATGGGGACATCGTTGTCACCGGAACGGGTGGAACCAGGGAACCCTTTAGGCACGTCAGCGCACCGTTGAAACTGCGTCACGCGGTACAAGCCGCATCGGTTTGACATAAATCGTCGCGACCGTTTAGTCGGGCTTGTGTTCGGAACCGCACAGATCGCCCACGCTGCCAGCCTATAGTCGACACGTCGTCGGCTGCATGCCCCTTTGCAGCGCCGGCTGACGCGAGCGAAACACTCGAGACAGTGAGGGATTTGGTCGTGAAGGAACGGACCATCCATCCTGAGAAGTTCCCACCACTCGGCCGACGAGTAGGCCTAGACGTTGCGCCACCGCCGTCAGAGGGCCAACTAATGATGTTCGGTCGCATCCGAGTGAGCCGCATCGTTTGTGTCCCAAGTATCGCCAACGAGTGAGGCTGCCATGGAAGACCTGTTGCCGCTGCTCTACGCTATGGCCGTGTTTCTTGTGCTGCCTTTGGGGGCGCTTGGTGTTGTGGTGCTTACCGTGAAGGTGTTTCGCCGACGAGCTACATAATTCTCGCTCTGTGCTGTCTTGCGGGGGCTACACAGTAGCAATAGGATTCGGGCCGCCGCAGTGTTCCGCTACCTGGCGATCCCCAACGCCTCTGCAATTCTCGCCGCGACGAGATAGGCATCCCCCTGGGCTTGGTCCGGGTAGTGCTGCGTACCGCGATTCCAGGCGTCCCCGATCGCGAACCAGTCAATGGGCTGCGCAGGCCGGCCGGTGCGCAGCTCATCGTCTAGCGAGCGAAAGTAGAGTGCCCAGCGCACGCGGTAGTAGTCCCGGGTCAACCCAGCCCAGTCTCTGTTGCCATAGTCATGCAGATTGGCGCCGTCACTCGCCTGCCGATCACCCCAGGTCGTGAGGATCGAACGCGCGTCATAGTTCAGACGTGCGCGCTCCAACGGCGTTGAAGCCCAGGGTTGCACGTAAGCAAGCCAGCTTCCGACCAGGAAGGATTGATCGGTAGCGAGCAGTTGATCCTGCAGATCCATCAGTCGCAACCAGCGTTGCGTCAATGCCTCGAAATGCAGGCGACTCTTCGAGTTGTAAGCGGCCTTGATCTGCGGCAACAGCGCGCGACTTTCATTGGCGAGCGTCTGGCGTGCAACATCCACCAGATCGTACGAGCTGGTGCGCAGCCGCGGCGCCGCTCGCAGCAGCTCGGGCAGCGCATGCTTAAAAGCTTCGGCGTTATAGCGCATCGCCTCGGGCGACCAGTTCGATGCTCGGTTTGCGCTGAGGCTGGGGCGTGCGTTGAATAACGACTCCTGTGCTGCATCGCGCTCGCTGTTGAATACCACATCGTCGATGTGTATGTTGTACGCGGTATCCCGCAGCACCTTCCAGGCAGCCACCGCATGCACATCGGCCGCGGCGTAACGGCGCTGCACATACTCGCCGGTCCATTCGGGGACATCGAGCGGCTCGTTGCGCCAGGCCATCTCCGTGAAAAGGTCGAAGGCGAACGGATTGGTATCCATGCCCTCGGTAAAGACGGCGGTTCCTGCCATGTTGCCGTTGGTGCGGCCCAGACGCTGCAGCCTGGCCGTGATGTTGCTGACGTCAGCACCCAGCGTGGTACGCCCGCCGAACTCCCAGATGCCGCCAAACAGGAATGGCGCGCCCTGGAAATCTCTCTGCCGATCATCACGCGGTACGCGGTCATGATCGATGTCGATCACGAGCAGATGCCGGCGGTCGACGCCGGAGAGTAGCTCCCTGCGGGGGTTACCCTGCCAGGCGAGCATCATCCAGTTCGCCTGCGGGTGCGCCGCGAGCAGCGCGTTCTGCACGGCGCGGGCCGCGTCGGGCACCGGGACGTCGCCGGAGTCTCCGCCTTCCTGAAACACCTCCATGTCATAGATGCTGCTGTCGCCGAACAGCTCGTGTTGATGCCGATAAAATGCGGTTGCGAGTTGCGCAAACATCGGATCACGCGGATCCAGCCAATCGGGTCGCGTGAAGCCTGCCCATTCGCCCTGGGGGATGATATGGGCCCTGGGGAACCTGTGATGAAAGTCATTCGGCACGATGCCGTAAAAGCCCGGCATGACGGGCGTAATGCCCAGTTCCCGCAGGCGAGCGAAGATCTTCTGCGCGGAGGTCACGCGCTTTTGCAGCAGTTCACGGCTGATCGGGCCGTTGAAGCAGCACAGGTTGCCCATCAGCTGCCAGTTCTGATGGGCCGGCTGGGTAATCCAGCCGCGAATCTCGCGGTCCGAGTAGCCGAAGTCGCGAAACGTCCGGTAGAGCACCATATCGGTGCCGCGCTCGATGATGATTGCGTTGATACCGGACAGGGCGAGTAAGTCTATTTCCCGCTGCCAGCGCGGCCAATCCCAGTACGGTGAGGTGTAGCCATCGACATTCTCGTTCAGCGCGTACCGGTAGGCGTAACGGGTTTCAATTTCAATTGCGGCGACCGGCAACGGAAAATCGCGCGAGGTGCCGAGTTGATCCCCAGCAGATGAAATATGCACGTGTGCGACGTACTTCAGGTACCAGTTCGCGCCGAACAGCAGCGCGCTCGCTGTGCTGCCCTCGATCCTGATGTGCCCGTGCACGCTCGAGATGCGAAATCTCTCGCGGCCATTCGTCGATTCAATGGCACCCAGCTCGAACTGCGAGGCGTGCCGTGGTAGCAGTCGTTGCAGGACGCCTTGGGCAGCATGGACATCAAAGCCGGGTGATGCCACGGCATCGGGTAACAGCGTCAAGAAGAGCAACAGAGCTCCAAGGCGGGCGATCATAGCGGGTGCTCGTACGCCGACCGGGCCTCAAAAGGTGGGGGCAAGAAGTAGGAGGACCGTGGCGTGGCGCATCAATGACTCCCCCATCGGAGGCTGATTTTGCTACGCCGTTATCCGCCTGCGGCTTGCATCCCAGACCGCGGCGCTGTTGTGAAAGTGGGAGTAGTTGGCCATGTGACAGGCAATCGAAGTGTTATTTCCAAAGACCGCATCCTCCACCGAGGGCTGCCGGGTTTTCACAGACTCGAAGAAATCCCACAAATGGTCGACGAGCTCGCTGTAATTGGCCGGGAAGATGTAGGTTTCACCCTCAATCGGCTTGGCCGCTCCCGGCTTCGGATCATTCTTCTCGTGCCACGATTTCTCATAGGCGTCGCGCGACTTCTTTGGATAGCTCGTATCGTAATAACACGGTGCGTCATCCTGGCCGTCCTGCCGCGTTACCGTCATCTGCCCGCCGTCGCGGATTTCTATGATCCCTCGCGTGCCGAGGAAGCGGGTAACTCCTTCTCGACGAGTGCATTGTGTCATCAAGACGGCAACGCACAGGTTCGGATAATCATAGAGCGTGCTCATCACGTCGGGGAATTCGCGTCCGTCCTTCCAGTAGAAAAGGCCGCCCGCACTTTGGGCACGTTGCGGCGGCGCGTGCACACCCATGACATAGTGAATGCCCGTGAGAGCATGAACGAAGAGATCCCCCGACAAACCTTCGCCGTAGTCCTTAAAAGCGCGCCAGCGCGCGAAACGCAGGGGATCAAAGGGTCGCCTGGGCGCATCGCCGAGCCACGTTTCCCAGTCGAGGTTTTCCGGTGACAGGTCGACCGGAGGCACATACACCCACGAACCGCACGGCGAATTCCGTCCCAGGACTGCTTCGACGGAGTTGACCTCGCCGATGGTACCTTGCTCGATCAATTCCTTGGCTTTCGCGAAGGTGATAGAGCTCCTGCGCTGGCTACCGACCTGAACGATGCGATTATTCTTCCGCGCCGCCTCGATGATCTCGAATCCCTCCTCCACCTGGTGCGTCATCGGCTTTTCGCAATAGACGTCCTTGCCGGCGTTGCAGGCGTCCACGATGATTTGCTTATGCCAGTGGTCGGGGACGGCGACGACCACGCAATCAATCTCCTTGTTGTCGAGCAGGTCCCGGTAGCGACGCGTCGTGGCCACCGTCTTGCCCGTCGCTCCGCTGATGATCTGGTTGGCGAGCATATGGCGGTCGTCATAAAGATCACACGCAGCCACACATTCAGCGCCGGGGAGGCGCACCGAGGCGTCTAATACGCCGGAGCCTTGCATCCCGATGCCAATCATGCCGAAGCGGACTCGGTCGCTCGCGGGAACCGCCTGCGCCGCCGCGCCCGCCCGATGGGGCTCCAGGAAGAAAGGCGACGCTGCCAGCGCGATACCGGCTCCCGTCGAGCGTCGCACGAATTCACGGCGAGAAATTTCGTCCTTAGCCATATGGATCTCCTGCTTGCGACGAACTGCGTGACGAGCCTTCGAACCTCGTTCGGATTCGGGCTAGCTATTGTGCGGGCGTGATGACGATATTACGAAATGCCACCCGTCCGTCTTCAGTGCCCTGGAGGTATATGGGGCCCGGCGAACCTTCGTTGCTGTCGATAGCACCGCCGGTGAGCCCGGGAATCTCCCGGTGGTCGATGACCGTCCGGCCGTCGTTGACTACCGTGACCGTGCGCCCCACCAGCGTGATGTCGTAGCTTTGCCAGACGTTCGGCGTGCGCGGGACTGCCGGCTCCGGCGCGATGAATCCGTACACCGCACCCATGCGGCGGTTCGGCGCCTCCTGCGCCGCGTTGGTCTCGATCTGCACCTCGTAGCGGCCGCGCAGAAAGACGCCGCTGTTAGCCATGGGCCCGCAATTGAACTCGACATGCAACCTGAAGTCCCGAAACCTGGAGGTCGTAACGAGTTCAGAGCCCCGGCCGTGCTTGACGAGCATGCCGTCTTCGACGCTCCAAATGCTCGCCTGAGTCGGATCGATGAGCGTCCAGCCGGCAAGGTCCCTGCCGTTGAACAAGCGGATGGGTTCGTCCCATCTCGACGTGCTCTTGCGTGCGAGGGACGGCGCCCTGCGGCCGGTCCATCGCCATGAAGCGCCGTTGAGCGTTGTCGCAGTCCCTACGAGCTCACCGCCCGCGATCCTTCCGTTGAAAAGCGTACCCTCAGGGAAGCCTTCGCCTTTGGGCATGGAGAACTCAATTTCCCCGCCTTTGATTTGAATCTCCCCCGTCGGAGTGGCATGGCCCCAAAGTCCGACCATCAAGCCGTCCAGCCGACCCTTATCCTCAGACAACAGGATCCACGACGGCTGCTCCCGGGTCGGAGTTCTTATGGTCAAGTCCCAGCGCCCCGCGTACGAGGTGATCGAGCGTGATGCGTTGACTGTCGGATTCGCTTGAGCGTTTACCGGTTGTGGGTCCACCCCGACACGCAGTGACACTGCGATCGCCAGAACAATAGTCAGCTTTCTTGTGCCTTTCATCGACTACCTGTGCTCCGCAAAAAATTCGTCCGGTCACGCGTTTACGAAAATCGCGTCCTCTCCCACAAGCTCCAGGTGCCCGCAATCAGGCTCAGCAGCAGGACAGCACTCAGAACCGCAATCCAGCGCATATCCATCCCGAGTGGCGGCACCACCGCCCGCACACCCAGCCACACAAAGACGCCCGTTGCGGAGGCAACAATCGCATAGTCCCACCAGTGACGCCGCTCGCCGCGGTCCGAGAAATCCTCCCCCTTCATCGAGGCGATCGTCCGGTCATGATCCAACCCGTAACGGCTGCACTCCCGCAGCACAGCTTCGTTCGTCAACGACATCTCCCGTGCCGAAGCCACCGCCGTACTGATCGCCAGCGCCCCCAGGATCATCACAATCGACCCGGCCACGACCAGCAGCTCGTGCGCATGGTCCGCCGTCGCCAGCTCACCAAAGACCAGCGCACCCCACGCCAGCCCCCACAGCTGATTGGTGTTGGAGAGCGGAATCCCGCGCCCAATCCCCAGGTACTTCGTTGCGAACTGCTGAAACAGGTCGCCGATCACCCACATGAACCCGCCCAGGAACAGCCAGAACACCGCGCCGCGAACATGCAATAACTGGAACGCCGACGAGTTCCATCCGCCATCGAGCACCAGCGTCAGGGCCAGCACCGTGCCCAGCTCTCCCACCGTAAACACCGTGACGAACGACAGCGGATTCATCCCGCTCAGATAAGCCTTCCGGTACGGAACATACATCGTCCCCCACATCAGGCTCGCGCCGATTGCGGCAATGATTCCGCTCAAGGCTTTGTGTCCCAACGCCACTCCGCCATTGAGCGTACTGAAGCCGAGCATCACGGCCGCAATGACGATGCACACCGCACCCACCACTACCTTGCCGATGTTCTTCGCGCTCGCTCCCTTCAACTCACCGAACAGCACCCGGCCCCACAACAGGCCGATGAGCGAATTCATGTTCCACAAGGGAAACGCCACCGCCAGCCCCACCTCGCGGATTGCGAAGACGGTCAGCGTGTTCGCCACGGCCCATAGCGCTCCCGCCAGCAGCGCCCAGACGATCAGGTGCTTGCGCTCGAGCAAGTCGGTAAAGACGTAACTCGTTCCCTTGAGCAGCGCAGGAAAGGTCCACCGCGCCGTAAATACCCCTGCGACCATGCAAAGCGAAATGGCAAAAGGAGAGTACCCCGCCGTCACCAGCTTGGTCGGAGCCTCGGCCGCACCCAGCCAAACCCCGGCCGTCAGTCCGCAGATCACCCCAAGTGCATGCAGCGATAGCCCCTTCTTTTGCATCCTCATGACCTCAACCGACATGCGATCTCCACAAACGCAACACCGCCCTGCGGGGCGGCGTCAAAATTCGGCTAACTCAATGCAACCAAGAGAGCTATGCCAATCAGGAGCACGGAGAAGGGCACCCAGAAGTGACTATCCCCAACAATTTTCTTCGCTTCGCGAGAAAAGCTCATTCAATACACCCCTCAGCGTCACGGCGTCGCCCGCCGCTTTTGACTCAAGTACCGTTAGAGCGCCACCGGCAACTGCGACTGCAAGGATTCACGCAAAGCGATGCCAATGCGTGTCGCCTCCGCCCACGGCGTTCATTTGGACAAGTTTATGGTGCGATTTTCACGCCATGAGGAGGTCGCCGCCTCGGCCAACTCCAATGCCTTGACGCCGTCATCGATGGTCGTACGCAGCCCGACACCGTTGAGCAGCGCATCAAAGAAATGCGTGATCTCGCGTGCGTATGCGGCGCGATAGCGTTCCAGGAAGAAATGCTCGGGCTTGTCCTGGCTGACGCCATGCGCCGTCGATGACACCACTTCGGTCGGCTTGTGATTGGCCGCCTGCAGCATGCCTTTGCTGCCCAGCACTTCAAAGCGCTGATCGTAGCCATAGGCGGCGCGGCGGCTGGTGTTGATCTGGCATAAACGGCCGCGACGGGTGCGTATGGTCACCGCCGCCGAATCGATGTCGCCGGCTTCCGCAATCGCCGGGTCGCTCAAGCAGCTGCCGGTCGCTGAAATACTGTGGGCTTCATCATCGAGTATCCAGCGAAAAATATCGAAGTCGTGAATCAGCATGTCCTTGAAAATGCCGCCCGAACTTTTCAGGTAGGAAACCGGCGGCGCGCCGGGGTCGCGGCTGGTCACCACGAGCATCTCCGGATCGCCAATTTCACCCGCCGCCAGACGTGTCTTCAACGCCTCAAAGGTTGGATCAAAACGGCGCTGAAAGCCGACCATACAGGTCACTCGAGCCCGGGCTACCGCCGTTGCGCACGCCCTGGCGCGCGACAGATCGAGATCGACCGGTTTCTCGCAAAATATGGCTTTGCCGGCCGCAACCGCACGCAAAAGCAAATCGGCATGGGTGTCGGTGCTGGACGCGATCAACACGGCGCCTATGGCCGGGTCGGCCAGCGCAGTATCGATGGCGGCCACTTGCGCGCCGTGCCGCGCCGCCAGTTCCTGCGCAGCCTGCGCATTCACATCGCTCACGTATTTGAGTCGTACGCCTGGTTGCCGGACCAGGTTCCCCGCGTGGATTGTGCCGATCCGACCTGCGCCAAAGACTGCGACTTCCATCATGTTGATTCTCTTGGGCCGTGGCTTGAGATCAGCCTTGCGGCCTGGGCTCGCGCAGCATCCACTCGTGCTCGGGATCATTGCGGAAGACCCAGGCGCGACGCGGTCCGGCCATCACATTCAGATAGTAGAGATCATAGCCGTGTGCGGCACCCACGGGATGGTATCCGCGGGGCACTAACACGAGGTCGCCGTCGTGCACGCACATCGTCTCATCCAGATCACGATCATCCGTGTACACGCGTTGGAACGCGAAGCCCTGGGAAGGATTGATTCGATGGTAGTAGGTTTCCTCGAGGGCGGTTTCCCCTCCCAGGGTCGCCGTGTCGTGCTTGTGCGGCGGATAGCTCGACCAGTGACCGCCCGGGGTAATGACCTCGACCACGATAAGACTGTCCGCACTTTGGTCTTCAGGAAGAATGTTGCGAACATAACGGGTATTGGTGCCCTTGCCCCGCACTACCTTGGGCATGTTGCCCGCGTCGATTGCGCGCGGCGTGCGGCCCGGCTCCCCCGGCGCGGAGCACACCGCCAGTTCGACCTCGTTGCGGGCAGTCGCCGTGAACCGCATGCCGGCCGGCACATACACTGCACCGGGCGACGCGTCATCAAACACGCTCGAGCGACCGCCGATCCGCTCGAAGCGACGGCCCTCGACAGCGATGTCGGCAGTGCCCGCCAGCACGACGACACAGGTTTCGCGGCCGGTTTCTCCGCCGCTTGCGGCTTGCCCGGCGGCAAGGCGATTCACCCGAAATCCCACATGCTGCCAGCCCGCGTCCTTCGGTGTGATTTCCAGAACACACCCATCGGTATCGGGTGCATGGGAATGTCGAATAAGATTGGGCATCGCTACTCCGCCGTCCTCAATCCCGCCGCCGCCGCCTCGCGCCGCAAAGTTGCCAGTCCGAGTTCCCCGTAGCGTCGCGGGTCGGCGATGGTCGGATCTTGCTCCGCCTCGACGATGATCCATCCGCAATAGCCGATCTCGGCGAGCACCTGCAGCACCTTCCTGAAGTCGATGTCGCCGTCGCCGGGCACGGTGAACATGCCGTCCAGTACGCCGCTCAGGAAGCTTCCTCCCTCTGCCTTGATCTTGCGAAAGATTTCGCCGCGAATGTCCTTGCAGTGCACATGCGCCACGCGTTGCGGATGGGTTCGGATCAGCGAAACGGCATCCACCCCACCCAGTGCGGCATGCCCGGTATCGACAGTCATCCCCACCGATGGTCCGGTGGATTCGAGAAACCGTTCGAGATCCTCGCCCGACTCGACAACCGTGCCCAGATGATGGTGATACGCGAGGCGCATCCCCGCCGCGGCTACGTGATCGGCAACCTCCGTCAGTTTCTCACCGAAGCGCGCCCAGCCTGCGCGATCAAGCCGCGGGGAAGCCGACAGCGCGCGGTTCCGATTGCCGTGTATCGCATTGCTGGTCTCGGCGATGATGAACACCGTGCAACCCAGAGCCTTCAGAAGGCCAAGGTGTGCCTGCAGGGCCGCGATCTCTTCGCGCGCTGAACGGATCAGCAGGCTGGCGCTGTACCACCCTCCGACCAGGACCAGTTGGAAGCGGGCGAGGAGGGTGGCCAGTGTCGCTGCGTCGCGGGGAAATCTTCCGCCGAGTTCGATGCCGGCAAAGCCGATATCGCGGGCCTCGGCGAGTACGTGCTCGAGCGAAGTGTCGGCGCCGAGTTCGGGCATGTCGTCGTTAATCCACGCGATGGGGCTGACGCCGAAGCGGATACTCACGCTGACTCTCGCTTAAGTGCGTTTCTTGAGCCGATCGATGTACATCGCTCTTGCGGCCGCCACCTCGGGACGCAGAGAGACCTCAGGTATTGCGACGTCCCACCATGCCCCACCCGCCTCGGTCACTGCCAGCGGATCGGTTTGAATGACGATGACGTGGGTCCGAGCGGAGATCTTCGCTCGGCCCAGCGCCTGCTCGAGTTCCGCGATGGTAGAGACATGTTCCGCGATCGCTCCGAGACTCGCAGCATGAGCGGCGAAATCGATCTCGGGGAGGGTTTCGCGGCGCGAGTCCGCCCACATCGTATTGAAGGCCGCGCCACCGGCCGCCTTCTGCAGACGGTTGATGCAGGCGAAACCGCGATTGTCGAGTACCGTCACGATCAGCTTCTGCGCCAACATCACGGAAGTCGCGAGTTCCGAATTCAACATCAGGTAACTGCCGTCGCCCACCAGCACATGGACGTCGCGGTGCGGCTCCGCCAACTTCACTCCCAGTCCGCCCGCAATCTCGTAACCCATGCAGGAGTAGCCGTATTCGACATGGTAGTCACCGGCATGCCGGCAGCGCCATAGCTTGTGCAACTCGCCGGGCAGACCGCCGGCGGCGCAAACCACTACGGAATCCTCACTTGCCATTCGCCACACGGCTCCGATGACCTGCGCGTCTGACGGCAGGGATTGTTCAGGAGGAGCGGTGGCTTTCTCCCAGGCAGCGTTCCACTCTGCGACGGCCGCGGCCATCGTTCGAGTGCCGAGCGGCGCCCGCCAGCCGCTGAGGCGCTCGTGCAGTCGCCGCAGTACCGCACCGGCATCCCCAACCACTGGGATTGCGCCGTGTTTTGCAGCATCGTAAGCCGCGACGTTGACTTGCACGAGCCGCCGACCCGGAGCGCGAAACAAAGCGCGCGATCCGGTGGTGAAATCCTGGAGCCGAGTACCGAGGCCCACCACCAGATCGGACGCGGCGGCGGCGGCGTTGGCCGCACTCGATCCTGTCACGCCGATGCTGCCGAGATTGCAGGGGTGGTCCCACTTGAGCGCGCCCTTGCCTGCTTGAGTTTCAGCGACCGGAATGTCGGTGGCCTCGGCGAATGCGGCGAGCGCCGCGTCGGCTCCACTGTAGAGGACACCGCCCCCGCAGACCAGTAAGGGCGACTGCGCGGCCTGCAACAGTCGGACCAGTTCGTCCTCCTCCCGGGGGTCAGGGGGCGGTGCTCGAACTGTCCATACATGCCTGTGGAAAAACGCTTGCGGGAAATCGAAAGCCTCCGCCTGTACGTCCTGACAAAAAGCCAGGGTGACCGGCCCACAGGAGGCGGGGTTGAGCAGTGTCGCCATAGCCCGGGGCAGCGCCTCGAGGATCTGCTCGGGCCGCGTGATTCGATCGAAATAGCGGGACACCGGCCGGAAGCAGTCGTTGGCAGAGACCGTGCCATCCGTAAAATCCTCTATCTGCTGCAGTACCGGATCGGGCACGCGGCCGGCAAAAACATCGCCCGGCAGGAACAGCACCGGCAGGCGGTTCACGTGAGCCAGGGCTGCCGCAGTGACCATGTTGGTTGCGCCGGGGCCGATGGAACTGGTGCAAATCATGGCGCGTTGACGCCGCAGCTGCTTCGCGTAGGCGATAGCGGCATGGGCCATGCCCTGTTCACTGTGCGCGCGATAGGTGGGAAGCACGTCCCGCGCGGCGTGCAGGGCTTCGCCGAGTCCCGCAACGTTGCCGTGGCCGAAGATCGCCCACACTCCCGCGAAATAGCGGATCTCGCCGGCCGGACGCGCCACGTACTGGTTCGCCAGATAGCGAACGGCAGCCTGGGCCGCCGTCTGTCTGACCGTGCTCACGCCGCCGCCGCCGAGCGTGCGCGTCGCCACGCGCTGACGAGCGCGGTCAGTTTCTCGGCCATACCGTTCACGGCTGCGTCATCGGTCATCTCGCCACAAAACCACCGACGCGCGACTGCATCGAAGATGGTGCGCCCGACGGCAAACCCCTTCACGATTTTGAACGGGGCCGCGGCGACGAACGAGCCGACCAGTTCGTCCTCCGGCGCCGACATACCCAGCAACACCACCCCTCGGCAGAGCGGATCGCCCAGAGTGATTGCCCCCTCGATGTTCTCCCAGGTCGCCGAACTTGCACTCGGCTCGAGTTTCCACCAGTCCGGGCGCACCCCGATCTCGTAGATCCGCGAGATCGCACGCGCGACGGTGCGCGCATCGACTGCCATGCCGCGGGGAACGATGATTTCAACCAGCAACTCATGCCGGGTCTTGCGGCAGGCATCGAAGAGGCGCAACAACTGCCGTTCCTGTCTAGCGCGCAAATTGGCCTCATCATCGGGATGGTATAAGACCAGACACTTCACGACCTGATTCAGAGGCCAGGTCGTCAGTTCGGTGGCAACGTCCGCCGAGCTCTCGAATTCCAGCGGACGCGAACCCGGAAGTTCGATCGGGCGGCCCACCCAATAGCGGCCATCGGCTGCCCGGGCCAGCGCCTCGAATCCATAACGCCCGTCGAGCAGCACGCCGAATCGAGCGTCGCCTTGCGCTACTACGTTGACGGCGCGCAGTCCCAGCATCTTGAACCTGGAGATACGCTCCCGGTCGACGCCTGTCTCTGTGGCGAGATCCTCGAACTGGCTGCGATGATCGATTGCAAGAACGGTCAAGTCCTGGCAAACGCGTGAGCGCGTCGTTGCCCAATGCAGATGCTCTAGCTCCGCATCCTCGCGCAAGCGAAATTTGCGGGCGCCCGTCGCGAGAAAAAGCTCCAGTTCCGGCCACGTCGGCATTGCGGGCGCGCAACCATGCCGCGAGACCACGATTGCCCCGCACGCGTTGCCGAGACGACAGCACTGCTGGATCGGCTGGTCTCGCAGCCAGCCTCGCAAGAAGCCCCCCATGAAGGCATCGCCCGCGCCGAGAACGTTGTACACCTCGACCGGAAAGCCGGGCGCGACGACACCTTGTTCGATGTTATCGGGCACGCGGCCTGGAAACACCACGCAGCCCTGCGCGCCTCGCTTGCAGACAATGGTTGCGGAAGTCTGGGCACGTATGTTCTTCAGGGCGGCAAGGGTGTCCTCAACGCCGCCCAGAATGCGGATTTCCTCTTCCGTACCTACGACCAGATCGCAAAGCGGCAACACATTCTGCAGACGTTGTGTGACCGCTGCGTGCGCCACGAAGCGGTTTTCGCCGAGGTCTCTGGCGGCTAGCCCCCACAGTACGGGCCGGTAATCAATATCAAACACGACCCTGCCGCCGGCAGCCTTCACGCGCCGCGCCGCGCCCACACTTGCCGCAAAAACGCCGGGCGTGGACAAGTGAGTGCCGTTTATGAGCACAGCACGGGTCGATGCCAGCCACTTGTCGTCGAGATCCGGCTCGCATAGCGCCATGTCGGCACAGTTTTCCCGGTAGAAAATGAGCGGAAAGGTCTCACGATCGCGGATTCCCAGAATGACCAGGGCAGTCAGCCGCTCAGAATCGGCAAGAACTCCGCGAACGTCGACGCCCTCGCGCACGAGTTGCTCACGGATGAAGCGTCCCATGTGATCAGCACCGACGCGCGTCAACAGACCTGTATTCAGGCCGAGTCGGGCGGCGGCCACAGCCGTATTCGTCGGGCTCCCGCCGACGTATTTCGCGAACGAGCCCATATCTTCCAGCCTTCCGCCGATCTGCTCGCCGTACAGATCGACGCTCGATCGTCCGACCGCGATCAAATCCAGAACTTTGTCTGTTTCAGGCACGATGTCACTCACCTGTGGTCCGCAAAAATGCGATCCGCGCGGCGTGAGCGGGTCTGGCGCCGCGAGTATGGCATGATCGGTACATGCTAAGCGCCGTCGCCATTGGCGTGCGAGTGCTATCGGATCTGGCGGGGCATCGTCCGAGCTCCCGCAATGTTCCACGCGCAAAGGTCGCTGGCATGTCCATGCGCGCACGCGTCGGGTATCAAACGCTCTGGTTGACGTGGGTGCTGCTGGCCTCGCCCTGCCGCGGTGAGAGTCTCGCTGTCGAAGGTGCGCACGGCCTGCGAGCGACGCTAGACGCCGCATCGGGTCGCTACCAAGTGCGCAGCCGCGAGTTCGGTTGGGCGTTTGCCGGTACGCTCGCGGCGCCGGTGTCGGAGCTGAGCGTGCACGAGGGCCGGGATCGCCTCGGGTTGTACCGCGAGCTTCGGTTTCGCTGGCAGCGGCCGCTTGCACGCGAGGGGCGCATACGCACGTACGCTGACCAACCAATCGTGCTCTTCAGCGAAACGTCCGAAACAGCGATCTCCGATCCCTCGGCTTTCCGCTTTCCGCGTTTCACCGAGTTCCCGCGAGATCTGCGTGGCTTCAGCTACCAGAACCGAGCGTTCGCTCCGCCGAGCTTCACGCTCGAGGAGAATGCCACGCCCTGGTTACTCTTCGACGCACGAGCTCACGCCGCAGTGATCTCGCCGGCGGCGAATTTCATGCTCACGAGCATGCAGGGCGACGGGAAGGCCGAGATCTCCAGCGGCCTCAATGCAGGGATCGCGAGCCTGCCGGCGGGGTTCAAGCACCAGACGCTCATCGCCTTCGGCGCGCAAATCAACACGGCCTGGGAAATCTGGGGGCGCGGGCTTCTCGCACTCGAAGGCGCGCGCCGTCCGGCGAATGATGCAGACGCCGGGCTGCGTTATCTGGGCTACTGGACGGATAACGGCGCGAGCTACTACTACAATTACGATCGTCAGCGCGGTTACGCCGGCACGCTGCAGGGGCTCGTCGAGCGCTACCGCGCCGAGGGCATTCCCATCCGCTACCTGCAGCTCGACAGCTGGTGGTACTACAAGACGCTGACCGATCCGAGCGGGCAGGCGGGCACACCGAAGACTCCTGATCTGCCGCTCGGGGAATGGAACCGCTACGGCGGCCTCTTCAAATACGAAGCACATCCCGCGGTCTTCCCCGATGGCCTGGCGGCGTTTCAAAGCCGCATCGGCCTGCCGCTCATCGTGCACAACCGCTGGATCGATCCTGCGAGTCCCTATCATCAGCGCTACCACATCACCGGTCTCGCGGCGATCGACCCCGCGTGGTGGCAGGAGATCATGGGGTACATCGCGAGCGCGCATGTCGTGACATACGAGCAGGACTGGATGAACGTGATCTACGAGCATTCGCCGGCGCTCGGCACGACGCCCGGGACAGGGGAAGCGTTCACCGATGGGATGGCGCGCGCGGCTGAGCAACGCGGTATCTCCCTGCAATATTCCATGGCCTTGCCGCGGCAGTTTCTGCAGGGCACCCGCTATGAGAATCTCACCAGTGCCCGGGTCTCCGGAGATCGGTTCGAGCGTTCAAAATGGGACGCGTTCCTCTACACCTCGCGCCTCGCGAGTGCGCTCGGCATCTGGCCGTGGAGCGACGTGTTCATGAGCGCAGAGACGGACAATCTCCTGCTTGCTACGCTGTCGGCAGGCCCGGTCGGGATCGGCGACCCAATCGGGGCGGAGGACCGAGCGAGCCTGCTGCGCGCCGTGCGTGCGGATGGTGTGATCATCAAGCCCGATACACCTCTCGTTCCGATCGATGCGATGTACATTACGGATGCAGCACAATCGGACGAGCCGATGATCGCCTGCGCCCACACAGATCATGGTGAGCTGCGAACGAGCTACGTCTTCAGCTACCCCCGCACGGCACAACGTGTGTGGGCATCCTTCACGCTGGCGCAGGTGGGCGTGTCACGCGACGCCTACGTCTACGACACGCGCACCGGCAGTGCGCGGCGCCTCGCTGCCGGGCAACCGTTTACCTTCCGTCTCGCACCGGGCGCGACGGCTTACTTCGTGGTCGTTCCGGTGGCGCGTTCCGGTATCGCCCTCATTGGTGATCGCAACAAGTTCGTCCCGGATGGTCGCAAGCGCATCGCCACACTCGGCGACGAGCCCGAGCGGCTCATCGCGAGGGTCAGGTTCGCTGCGCAGGAGAGGTCCGTGCACCTGTTCGGCTACGCCACGCGCGCCCCGCTCGTCACTGCAGGCAAGGGCACCACTGGTATGGTCATCTTCGACCAGGTGAGCGGGCGCTTCGACGTCGAGGTCTTTCCCGATCCCGGGGAGCTCGGCGAGAGCCCAGGCGGCGATCCAGTGCGCGAAGCAATCGTCTCCCTGCGCAGCAGATCCTCAGCGCTGGTCTCTTCCACCACTCACTGAAGCGTCTGATGCCGCAGCAGGCGATCGCTTTCTTTCCTGACCACCGCGTAACACTCGCAACACAGCTGTTCCAGTTGTGGCCGGTCCAGCACCGTGATCTGACCGCGGCTGTATTCGATCACGCCAAGCTTCTGCAACTTGCCAGCGGCTTCGGTGACACCTTCACGGCGGACGCCAAGCATGTTGGCGATCAGTTCCTGCGTCATGGTCAATTGGTTGGCTGACAGGCGATCCAGAGACAGAAGCAGCCAGCGGCATAGTTGCTGGTCAACCGAGTGATGGCGATTGCAGACTGCGGTCTGTGCCATCTGCGTGAGCAGCGCCTGTGTGTAGCGCAGCAGCAGAAGTTGCATCGGACCATTTCGATGGAACTCTTCCTTAAGGTGCTGTCCGATCAGCCGGTAAGCGTGACCGGCGCTCTGCACGATCGCGCGACTCGGGGTGGTTTCACCGCCCATGAAAAGCGCGATGCCGATGAGGCCTTCGTTGCCAACCACCGAAATTTCCGCCGACGCGCCGTCTGTCAGGACGTACAGCAGGGATACGATGGAGTCTGTCGGAAAATACACGTGGCGCAGGACATCGCCGGACTCGTACAAGACCTTGCCGAGCGGCAGCGGGACGAGCTGCAGGTGCGGGTAGATTCGTTCGCGTTCCGCCGGGGACAACGCCTCCAGCAGATGGTTTTGCTGCGGATCGTGGGAGCCGGGCATGGAGAGCCTCGCGCTGGTCAACCACGCTGTATTCAGTGCCCATAGCATAGCTGAAATTCCGAGGGCGCAACTGTGTTCGCTAGGGAACACTTTTGTTCGGAGTCGAACATAATTGATTGTTTTTACTACATTAAATTATACTTACAGATTACGGTAAATAGCTTTCGACCGGACCGCGTCCGCGACCGACCGAAGCTTGAAGAATGGCTCCCCGAAGGAGTTGCACGCACGGGCACGCTGGGGGGCTCAATTGGTTGGCGCAAGACAAGTTTCGGATCCAAACCACCTGCTTGCTGCGTTGTCCCGCAAGGAATACCGGAGACTGCTTCCCCTCCTGGAACCGGTCAAGCTGGCCTTCGGGGAGACCCTCTATGAATCCCAGTCTCAGATTCGAGAGGTGTACTTTCCCAACGACTGCTTCGTCTCAATGCTGACTACCGTGGATGACGACAAGGCTGCGGAGGTCGGACTGATCGGTTCTGAGGGCATGATCGGCATCCCTATGGCGCTGGGGGTCGCTGTCTCGCCTTTTCGGGCGGTGGTGCAAGGCGAAGGCACGGCGATGCGGATGAGGACAGCAGACTTTCGCCGCCATTTCAGCACCAGCGCTGCGCTGCAGAGACAGGTGTTCCTCTTTACCCACTTGCTCATGATCCAGATCGCGCAGACCGCGGCGTGCAACCGCTTCCACGTGGTGACACAGCGCATGGCCCGTTGGTTGTTGATGACCCACGACCGCGTCAACTCCAGCGAGTTTCGCATTACGCAGGAATTTCTTGCGCTGATGCTGGGCGTGAGGCGGGTGGGCGTCAGTGTGGCAATGTGCGCCCTGCGGGACCGCAAGGTCATCTCCTACCGGCGCGGCACCATCAGGATCCTCGACCAGGCAGGTCTCGTAGCAGCTGCCTGCAGTTGCTACAAAACTGTTAAAGACACGTATTCCCGGGAGCAAGCGCGCAAGGGAAATTCTCGGCCGGCCCAGCACAAGTAACACGGGGGCACTGGGCATCCCTGGCCGGCGCAGTTGCGCGGACAGGTGTTCGATGAGTGGTTGACAGTCTGATCGTACGGGCCAATACTTTCCGAGATGGTGAACTATCAGGAACGATTGGATCGTACATTCGCGGCGCTCGTTGATCCGACGCGGCGCGCGATCCTCGCACAGCTCGAACGCAAGGACAGCGCGTCCATCAGCGAACTCGCGGAACCATTTGCGATCAAGCTGCCAGCCGTGATGAAGCATCTCGACGTGCTCGATCATGCGGGTCTCGTCACCCGTTCGAAATCCGGCCGCACGGTGACAGTGCGGCTGCGCCCCCAGCCTATGCGTGAGGCGATGGAGTGGCTGCGCCGTTACGAGCACTTCTGGTCGGGTACCCTCGACCGGCTCGCAGCCTACGCCGAGAGCAAGGATACCGACGCGCGGAGAAGGGGGCGATGACCAGCCTCACGCTCGTGCGTCGCATCAAGGCACGGCCGCAGGTCGTCTTTGACGCGGTCAGCACGGCCGAAGGCATCGCGCAGTGGTGGGGGCCGGACGGGGGGCCCGTGCTTTTGTCGGAATCCGATCCGCGCATCGGTGGCCGCTATCGAGTGCGTTTCCGCATGCTCGACGGCACCGAGCACGAAAGCAGTGGCGAATTTCTTGAAATCATGCGACCGGAGCGAGTCGTCTTGAGCTGGCGTTGGAAAGGCGGCCTGGAGGACCCGGGCGAGTCGCGAATTGAGATTAAGCTCAGGGCCGTTCCAGAGGGCACCGAACTGACCTTGACCCATTCGCGTCTGCACGACGAGCAGACCCGCAGCGGTCACCAAGCAGGCTGGACCGGTTCGCTCGACAAGCTGGAAGCGCATTTCGCCGGAGGCGCCTCCGCATGAATAATGTGAGGAAGGCGCCCATGAAGCCGAACAAGATCGTTTCGCGAGAAGAATGGCTCACCGCAGGCAAGGCGTTCCTCGCGAAGGAAAAGGCGCACATGCGCGAGGGGGACAGGCTCGCCGCCGAGCGACGAGGGCTCCCCTGGCTGAAGATCGAGAAGAGCTATACGTTCGAAACCGAGCAGGGCCGCAAGGCGCTCGCGGACCTCTTCAACGGCCGCGGCCAGCTCGTCGTCCATCATCTGATGTACGGGCCCGAATGGAATGCCGCCTGTCCCAGTTGCTCCTTTCAGGCCGAGCACATCGACGGACCGGCTCAGCACCTTTCCCACCACAACGTGACAATCGTAGCCGTTTCCCGCGCGCCGCTCGCCAGGATCCTCACGTACAAGTCGCGCATGGGCTGGCGCTTCGAATGGGTGTCATCCTTCGGTAGCGATTTCAACTACGACTTCCAAGTCTCGTTCACGAAGGAGCAGATCGACCAGCGCCGGGTCGATTACAACTTCGGAACGATCACGACCGACGGTCGATACATAATCGAGGAGCTGCCAGGTGTGAGCGTTTTCCTGAAGGATGAAGGCGGCAACGTCTTACTCACATACTCCACGTATGCCCGCGGGCTCGACATGCTGCTGGGCACGCATCATTACCTGGACCTCACACCGGAGGGCCGCAACGTGGCAGGTTATCCCGGGTGGCCACGCCGTCACGACGAATACGCGGCTTCGTCGACGACGATGACGCTCAGCGACCCCCAGACACGAACGATTGTTCCCCGCTCAGCAGATTAACTGTCTGACTGTCGAAGCGGGGCTTCGCGCTACGCTCGCGTGCTGCGGCACGACGAGGCCGCCTGCACCGGAGGACACGGGACAGAGCCGTAAGAGCAGAACACACAGCAGTCCCCGGCCTTAGGGCGCAGCACCGCACCACACCCCGCGCAGTCGTAGAAGTAGATGCACGCATCGGTCGGCATGGTCTCGGGCGAGACGTGTCCGCAGTTTGGGCAGGTAAGCACAGACGTCGTGATCATTGCGGCGAGGCGGCCGGCGCCGGCGTTGCAAGCGGCGGCAGCTGCGCAAGCGACGCCCGCACTTGCTGCGCAAAGGCACGACTATCGAGGTGTGGGAACTCTGTGCTGCTACCAAGGGTGCCCAGCTGATGCATGAGCAGGCGAGGACGCGGCGGGTCTGTGCCCTCCCATTTTACCTCGGGTCCGTAGAGCAACCAAACGTCCCAGGCGTACACCGGACCCTCACTGTTCTTGAGCCCAACGGCGTGAGAAAGCAGCCGCCCGAACGCACCGGAAGGGTTCCAGTAATGCTGAACGTTCGGGTTGTGGAGCAGCTGTTCGGCCTTCGCGACATCCTCTCCTCCCGCGGGCCGCAACCACGGAGCAACTCGCGCCAGGCCCAGCACCGGCTCGTGAACCACGAAGGTGTGTATCCGCGGGTCCGCGGTACCCGCGAGAAGATCGCGATTCATGTCGGCCAGCCCACGCAGGCAGGTCGGGCAGATGGGATCGACGACAAACAGCAACCGTATCGAGCCCACGTTTCGATTGAAGTCCGTGCGCAGCTGACTGCCCTGATCATCCAACACCGTGTACGGCGTGGCAGATGCATTGGCGGGAGAGGGAGAGCCATCGCCGCGGGCGCAACTCGCTGCCGCCAGAAGACTGATGGCCACGATGGCCGCACTCAGGACTTGCATTGGCGCCTCCTTAGCCGACCGTCAACGCTACCGCGCCGAGTCCAATCACGAAGAGCGCGGCCACCCACACGATCCAGCGCAAAGGACGCCGGCCTGCGGTATCGCAGGTTCCATCGGCGCAGACTGCGGGGGAGCGATAGACCCACCAAAACGCAACCGCCAGCAGTCCTCCCGCTCCAAGCAACGCGTACGGCAATAGGAACGAGAGACGTGCGAGGGCCACCGCGCCGCTCACACCGAGGAGAGCCACTGCCCACGGTAGCCCGCAGCACGCCCCGACCGCCGCCGCGAACGCCCCCAGTCCCAGGGCGCCGCCCGCAGTTCCGATTACGCGTGTCTTACCACTCATCGCCGGCCTCCTACGATGCGCCGCCGGTCTGAGGACCTTCAGCGCGCGGTGCTAGGATAGGCTCCGTAGTATGGTACGGAGTCAAGCCATGTCCCGCCCCTACACGATCGCCCGCCTTGCTGCGGCGGCAGGCGTTCACATCGAGACCATCCGCTACTACCAGCGGCTTCGGCTCGTGCCACAGCCCGCGCGGCCCTTTGGCGGAATCCGGCGCTACACCGAGGCGGATGCCGACCGGCTGCGCTTTATCAAGCGCGCTCAGGCAATGGGATTTACGCTTGTTGAGGTCGAGAGTTTGCTGAAGCTACAGGCACGGCGTTCGTGTCACGCCACGCGGGAGCTCGCCGCGACCAAGCTGCGTCTCGTCGATGCCCGCATCCGCGAGCTTCGTGATTTGCGCAAGGAACTTGCCGGCTTGATTGCCGACTGCGACGCGAACACACAGGACGCCAAGTGTCCGGTCATCCAGCGACTCGCCTCGTAACGCCGGGTAGCAGTCAGCAGACACTGCGAATTCCGCTACCAGCCGCAATCCTGAAGTAATTCAGCGAGGCGTCCGTTACCACGTCCGGGGCATTCCGACGCTGATTCTGTTCAAGGACGGCCACCCGGTGGCCACGCAACGTCGGCAGCTTGAGCAAGGGTCAGCTGCGCGAATTCATCGACGCGCACACGTGAGCTCGGGACCGATGAGTTTCAGCCGGCGCGCCGGTTATATGGATGAGACCGACAGCGCAAACCGCCTGCTGCGGTGGAGGAATGCCGTGAAGCCTTTCGCAAAGAAACTGATCGCAGCTGGGTTGCAGTTTTGGCCCCTATCTGGCGATTGAGTTGGTGATGCCCGGCGGATCGCTACTCGCCGTGCTGCTGTGGCTCTACAGGATGTCCTCGCGACACTATGATCCGGTGAGCGTGAGCACCGGCGCCGTCGACGGCTAGCCTTGTAAACCTTCATACCAGGAGAATCATCGTGAACGTTGCGAACAAGACAATTCTTATCGCCGGCGCAAACCGCGGCATCGGCCAGGCGCTCGTCAGCGAGGCGCTCCGGCGCGGAGTCAAGCGGGTCTATGCGGGAACACGCGGCGCGCTCCTGAGCACCGACCCGCGCGTGATGCCCCTGACACTCGATGTGACCAATGCCGCCCAGATCGAGGGGGCGGCGCGGGAAATCGCGTCCCTTGACGTCCTGGTCAACAATGCCGGCATTGCTCTCTACGACGATCTGAGTAACCCCGCGCTCATCGAGCAACATCTCGCCGTCAATCTCTACGGCCCATTGAACGTGACGCGCGCGTTGCTGCCGCAGCTGACACGTTCCAAAGGGGCCGTCGTCAACAACCTGTCCGTGGTTGCTCTCGCGAGCCTGCCGGTCATACCCGCCTACTCCATTTCGAAGGCGGCTGCGCTCAACATAACCCAGTCACTGAGGGCGCTGCTGGCGAGCCAGGGCGTGAAGGTCCACGCCGTTGTGCTGGGCCCCATCGACACTGACATGAACCGGGGCTTCAATATACCGAAGGCTTCACCCGAGTCCGCGGCACGAGGCATCTTCGATGGCCTGGAGAAGGGCGAAGAGGACATCTTCCCCGATCCGGTGTCTCAGTCCATCGCGGAGGGTTGGCGCAGCGGCGCAGCCAAGGCGCTCGAGCGCCAGTTCGCAGCTTTCGTGCAGCAGAACGCGGCCTGATGGCTCGGGAAAGGATAGAGGAGCGACCCATGAATAATCCCAATCCCAATTTCACGACTGCCATTTCCGTAGCCCAGAGTCCGCAGGCAGCCTTCAACGCCATCAAGAATGTTCGCGGCTGGTGGTCACAAGAGGTTGAAGGCAGTACCGACAAGCTCGGCGATGAGTTCACCTATCGTTACGGCGACGTCCATCGCAGCAGGATAAGGCTGGTAGAAGTCATTCCGGACCAGAAAGTCGTCTGGCTCGTCCTGGATAACTACTTTGACTTCACTGAAGACAAGAGCGAGTGGAAAGGCACGAAGATCGTTTTCGAAATCTCGAACAAAAGTGGCGAAACCCAGATCCGCTTCACTCACGAGGGCCTGGTTCCCGATTACGAATGCTTCGATGTCTGTTCAAACGCGTGGGGCTCTTACATCAACGGCAGTCTGCGAAGTCTGATTACGACTGGCAGGGGGCACCCCAACCAGAAACAAGGGGACGAGGCCAAGGCCACCGCTGAGCAGCGATGAGTTTTCGCCACCCTGCCGGTTTTACACGTGAGGGTAGGGCAGCCAAAGGAGAGCAGGCGATGAGGACTAAAGACTATACGATCTCTTATACGGTGGATCAATCGGCCGAAGAGGTCTTTGACGCCATCAACAATGTTCGCGGGTGGTGGTCAGAGGAAATTGAAGGCAACACCGACCAGCTCGGTGCAGAGTTCAAGTTCCACTATCAGGACCTTCATCGCACTACCCAGAAGATCACCGAACTGGTGCGCGGCAAGAAAGTCGTGTGGCGCGTCATCGACAGTCACATCAATTTTGTCAAGGACAAGGCCGAGTGGAAAGGTACTGACGTCGTCTTCGAGATCGGAAGGAAGGGCCGCAAGACAGAACTGCGTTTTACGCACGTCGGCCTGGTACCCACCATCGAGTGCTATGGGAACTGCTCGGGCGCGTGGGGCTTTTACGTCAACGAAAGTCTCCGTGGCCTGATCACGTCAGGCAACGGGCAACCCGCCAAAGCATCCGACGGTTGATGCGTGCGGGCGCCACACAACCGGGAGAACAGAATGCTTCCCCTGACAGGTAAGAGCGTAGTCGTGATCGGCGGCAGCCGCGGGGTAGGGCGGCGGATTGCGGAGGCTGCCACCCGCAATGGCGCGCGGGTGCTGGCGGTGGCGCGACAGGAAGATCGGCTTCAGCAACTAGTCCACGAGTTCCCCGGCATTAAGGTTCTGTCGCTCGATGCGACGGCCGAAGACTCGCCCCCCAGGGTGTTTGATGTCCTCCAACCCGATGTGCTGGTCGTGTGTGCTGGAGCGTTGCCACCCGCTGCACCCCTGCAGCAACAGAGTTGGCAGGAGTTCGCTGTCAACTGGGAGACTGATGTCAAGATCGCATTTCACTTCTGCAAGGCGGCGCTGTCGCGGCCTCTGCCTGCGGGCGCCTCGGTCATTCTCCTTTCGAGCGGTGCAGCCCTCGCGGGCTCGCCGAATTCGGGAGGCTATGCTGGTGCCAAGCGCACGCAGATCTTCATCTCGAACTACGCTCAGAAGGAATCAGATCGCCTGGGGCTCGGACTGCGATTCACCGCCCTCGCACCGCGCATGATGCCCGACACCGAACTCGGCAAGCACGCGGTCGCCGGCTACTCCCGGTATCTTGGGATCTCCGAGGCCGACTTCATTCAAAGCATGGAATCGGCGCCAACCTCAGCTGATGTCGCGGCCGGGGTCATCGAAGTGGTTACAAACCCGGATCGCTCCAGGGGAAAAGTGTTCATCGTGTCCGCGAAGGGCCTGCAGGCGGTACCCTGATTCAACGACGAGCAGGCTCTTGCAGAAGGTCAGTGCAGGTATAGCATCAGCAGCCATGAAAGCCACGCAGCCAACACGTCGCAAACCCGCGCCCGATCGCGCAAACGAGGCTTTTGAGCGGCTCGCCGAGCCGTTGCGCCGGGAAATCAAGGTGCATTGTTACCGCATGCTGGGCTCTCTGCACGAGGCCGATGACTTGGTGCAGGAGACGTTTCTGCGCGCCTGGCGGAGCTTCGACAGCTTCGAAGGGGGCTCTTTTCGCGCCTGGCTCTACCGGATCGCGACCAACGCCTGCCTCAACGCCCTCGCTAGCCGCAAGAGCGCGCAGCGCCTGCTGCCTGACCAGCTGGGACCTGCCAGCGCGCCAATGCCGCCAGGGGCTCCGGCCACCGACGTTGCGTGGCTCGAGCCTTTCCCGGATTCAGACCTGACGGGGATCGCCGACGACGCGCCTACCCCGGAAGCTCGCTATACCTCCCGCGAGGCGGTGCAGCTGGCCTTCGTCGCGGCCATCCAGCAGCTCCCGCCGCGGCAGCGCGCCGCGCTGCTGCTATGCGATGTGCTCGGTTGGGCTGCCACCGAAGCCGCGACGTTGATCGGCGGCTCGACCGCCTCGATCAACAGCGCCCTACAGCGCGCGCGCGAGACGCTCAGCAAACACTACCCCGAGGGTCGGCCCCTCACGACACTGCGGGCCGACCCTGCGCAGCAGGAACTGCTTGGCCGCTACCTGCAAGCCTGGGAGGGGCATGATCTGGACGGCTTCGTGGCGCTACTCAAAGAGGACGCGACCGCCATCATGCCGCCGTGGCTGCAGTGGTTCGCCGGGCGCGAGGCGATCCGCGCCTTCTTTGCGATGGCCTGGAAGACCTGCGGCGGGCTGCGCCTGGTGCCGACGACAGCCAACGGGCAGCCTGCGTTCGCGGTCTATGAGCGAAGCGGCGCAGACGGGTCGTGGGCCGCGCACTCCATCCACGTCATCACGTTCGAGCATGATGCAATCTCCACGCTGACCCTGTTCCTGGAGCCGCGCCTGTTCGAGGCGTTTGGGCTCCCGCTCACTCTTTCCGGCGCCCAGTCGCCGGCGACAACGCACGAGTCCTGAGACGCTACCGCCTGCGGCCTGGCGCCGGCGCCAGTCAACGCGCGCGCAATTTCCCTGACAGGCTGGCAATGCCGGCGCATTGATACGCTGTTCCAGGCGCCTGCCCCGGCGTTTTGCCCGGACCGTCGGGTTAATGAAGTTGCGGCGCGGTGCAGTCAGCATTGCGCGGCGTGCCACGGTCCACCAGTCGCAACCCCGAGTCGGCCGCATCGATACTGAACCTCGGTTGCAGCAACGTGCCTTGCACCAACACCGGCGCCTTGAGGCGCAGAATCCGCAGCCCTTTGGGCTCACCATGCAGCTTAAGATCCAGCGTCTCGGGATCGAGCAGCACGCGGCCCTCGCCGCTGATGAATACCGGCGCGCTATCAATGAAAAAGCGCGTAGGGTGCATCACCCCGGTATGAATTTCAAAGTCAGCGGCGGCGCAAGGCACCGGTACTTCGCGACTGTTGCCCGTCAGAGTCAGCCCCAGGCCGCGTAAATCAACGCTGGCCAGTTCCGCCAACGAGGCGCGTATCGTCCCCTGTGACACCCGTGCGCTCAGGTTGCCGTCGGCGTCGGCAGCCAAGGCATGCAGCGAGTCGCCCCGTCCCTGAGCATGGATTTGCAGGAGCAGCGAGCCTTCGTACGGCGCGGGGCCGGCCTTATGCGGTATCTGCGCTAAATGCAGGTCCGTGAGTGTCATCTCGATGCGGTTGTGAGCGGGGGTCTGATTTGCATCAGTATCGAGATGCAGCATGAAATTGCCACCCATGAAATGTCCCGTAACCTCCGGTGCCTTGACCAGCCCGCGCTCGATCGTAAATGGTGCGGACAGCTCACTTACTTCAACCCGCGACAGCAACAGGCGACGGGCGCTGTATTTCCCGGTGGCATCCACGCGCCGAGTCATCGGAGTGATGAGCTGCACATCTGAAAACAGTTTGGGCGGCGCGTCGGGATGCGGATCGCGCCCCGCAGCGCGCAGCCCAACATCGGAAATGCGCAACAGCGCCGAGCTCAGATCGACGTGCAGATGGGTGCGGTGGCCTTTTTGCGTTTTGAGCGATATCCGCCCCTGTACATCGCTTTGACCCGATACCACCTTGAGATTTTCGAAAAGCGTTTCGCTGCCCCGACGCACAAAGCGGCCCTGCAAGTGAAAGGTGCCGGTGTTCGGCAAGCTGACTCCGACCAGATAGTACAGGTCGCGCAAATCGGCGCCGCTGGCGTCAAACTCCGCATCGACGAGGCCCAAATCAAACGGTCGCGGCAGCGAGCCGTGCGCCGTGAGATGCGCACCGCTCGAGCGCTCGTCGAATTCAAATGCAAAGGGTTTGTCGGGCGCCACTGTCGGCAACGCATCGCCCTTCAAGCGAAAGGTGACCGCGTGCTGGTTGAGTGTGCCGGAGCCTTCCATTTGCAAAGGCTGAGCCGAATCCGGGCCGACGACGGACAGATCGCCGTCGTAGACGAGGTGCAAGTGCTCATCGGTAAGCGTCAGATGGGTATGCGCGAGCTCCAGCGCGCTGATCATTGGCAATGGTTCACCCGGAGATTTATCGGGGTCAACGCGCTGCCAGTTGGCGTGTCCCGCGCTGTCACGCATGAGGTGCAGTCGCGCGGTGTCGATTTTAAGGAGTCTGAGTCCGGATTGATGACTCAGCAGCGGTGCGAATACCACGGTGAGTTTCGCGACTTCCGCCATGATCCCCGGCGTGGTCCAGGGCGGATTGCCGATGATGACTTGTTCTGCCTCGATCCGCGGGCTTCTGGTTAACAGATGCAGATGCAACGCACCGCGCACCTCGATGGGACGGCCGCTTTGCCAGGAGACAAAGCGGACAAAGCTCGAGCGCAGGAGATCTGCGTTCCAGGCGAGTAGCAGCCCCGCCACGGTCACAATGGCCAGCAGCAACACGGCCGCCGCAGATTTGACTAAACGGTGTCGCATGGCGGAACTCAAGTCGTAAAAGGTGAGACTTCTTCAATAACAGTGGCGAGACTGGGATTCCACACGAAGTCTTTGAGCTTCACCCTCGTTCTGCGATGACATCACGATCTCCTCGCGCCAAGTTTCTGTCGCACTGGCCGCTTGCATGCGTCCGGCCGCTTGGGGCACAAGCTGATTGCCAACATTCCCGGTGTTCGTGGCAGCAGCCGGCGATACTGAAAGCGCTATCCCACAGACGCATGGGCGCCGCAAATGACACTGAATGGCTCAAGGGTTCCATAGTATGTCCGCACCTTCTGTGCGCCAGCAGACCTAGTATGTGCGCTACTCGGCGGAGCGACGTAACTTACGGTGCGTCGCTGATACGTTGCAAAAACGCCAGCGTCTCGCTCAGCGCCGGGGTTCGAAAGCGCACGACCAGGGCAAACGAGGCGATCGTGTCGGCGTGGCGCCTGGCATAGAAATGGCTTTCGACAGGCACGTCGTAAGATTGCAGCGCGTCATGCATCTGCTGCGTCTGCGCCGGGGAGACGAGCGTATCGTCCAGCCCCTGCAACAACAGCGTAGGCGGAGCGCGGCCGCTCGCGAAGCGCAGCGGTTGCCAGTCCGCACGCGTGTAGGGGCTGGTGAAGATGGCGTTCAGCGTGTCGCTGTTGGGTGCGAGCGCGTAGGGGCCGGACAGCCCCACTAGTCCAACGATCGAGTGCCGGGGTACGTTCGCCTTGGCGAGGTATTCGTCGTTCAATGCCAGCATTGCCGCCATATGCGCGCCGGCCGAATGACCCATCAGGACGATCCGTTCCGGGTCGCCGCCGAACTCGGGCGCGTGCTGGTGCGCCCAGGCCACCGCTCGCGCTGCATCGCCCATGAACTCTGGGAAACGCACCTCGGGATACAGGCGGTAGTCAGGAATCACGGTAGCGTAGCCGCGCGCCGCCAGGGCGGCACCGACGAGCGCGTACTGGGATTTTTTCCCCATCGTCCAGGAGCCGCCGTAGAAGAACACCACGACCGGATGTTTCCCGGCTTTTTTTGGCGAGAACACGTCCAGGCGCTGCCGGGTATCCTCACCGTAGGGCAAATCGGTCGCGCGTTTGAATGAGCCGAACGGCACCGGCGCATTGGCGACGAAGAAGCCCAGGCTGTCGCATGCGCTCGGTGCTGCGGTCAGTACTGTGGCGCAAATCCGCAATGCAACCCGCCAGCGTCTGCCTGCGACTGAACTCACAATGCATAGTACGCGTCGTCGCCTCCCCTGGATGCAGACCTGGTGACATGCGCCGCCAATTTGCAGCGGGCGATCGGGATGCCTCGCTTTACGGTCGCGCCGTGGCCAAGGATCTGCAGGCAGGTGCGCTCGCGGGCGAGGCAGACACAAAGTCCGCGCTGGCGCTGAACGCGCATGGGGCCGCGACGTTCGCAGACTACGGCGTCAAGCCCTGAACACTACTGATCCGCCTTGCGGCACGGGAATGTGGAGGTCAGCTCCGCACCGATGAGCTGCGACGCGTCCGCGTCACGGTCCGTGGCGGAGGCGAGCGCATCAAGTTTTTTCTTTACGGTTGCCTCCAGCTTGTCGCCTGACATGCCGCGTGGCACGCAGGGTCGGCCGTCCTTGGTCTTGCCGTCGGCGATGTTCATTCCGAGGGCGATTCCCTCGGTCACACCCAGGATGTAGACACGGCACACGTTCACGCTCACGTGATCTGTGCCGGCGCACAGTTGCTGCAGGTCGCCGGCGGTCATCACGTCCTCGTCGGCTGCTGCGGCAGTTGTCAGCAGGGCCCCCGCGAGTGTCAGGGCAATTGCGAGTGATCTCATTGAAGAAAGCTCCTGTTAGTTGCCCGCGCTGGGGGCACCAGCTGGTGCATCCACTGGCGGGCAGGGCGTGAAGGCCGCACCAGATTCCAAAGCCGCTCCCTGGTAGGTAATCCGGTAGATGCGGCCGTGCGAGTCGTCGCTTACGAACAGCGCGCCATCCGGGGCGACTGCGACTCCCGACGGGCGATGATCAGCGCCACTCGGTTGCTTTACCGCGCCCGCAAAGCCGTCGGCAAAAACCTCGCAGCGACCGGCTGCGGCGCCGTCGCGCAGGGGTTGGAAAACCACATTGTAGCCGCCCTGCGGGTACGGCGCCCGGTCCCAGGATCCGTGGAAGGCGATGAATGCGCCGTTGCGGTAGCGCTCGGGAAAGCTCGCGCCGGTGTAAATCACGACATCGTTCGGTGCCCAGTGTGCGGGAAAGCTGGCAACCGGCGCCCGCTTGTCTGCGCACACACCGACCGCCTTGCCGCCATCACCGCCATACTCCGGTGCCAGCACCAGCTTGCCCTGCACCTCGTCGAAGTAGCACTCGGGCCAGCCATAGTCGCCACCCTCGCGCACCCGCAGGAGTTCTTCCGCCGGCAGCGTGGCTTCCTGCTCCGGCCGGTAAAGCTTCGGCCAGTTCTCGTGCAGCTGGTCGCGGCCGTGTTGGGTCGCGAAGATGTCGCGTCCGCTGGCATCAACCGTGATGCCGTCGGCGTTGCGAATGCCGGTGGCGAAGCGTTCCGCGGGGGAGAACTTCTGGTTGGTTCGTGCGGCGTCATAGCGCCAGATGCCGCCGCGGGTTTGGAGCTCGAGGCATGGCTGGTTACCGGGCGTCTGCGGCATGCGGTTGCGCTGCTGACAGGCGTTGGTAGCCGACGCCACATCCACATACAGCTTGCCGTCGGCATCGATCACGAAGGGATGCATCGGGTGATCACCCGTCAGCGGCAATCCGGAGACGACGATCTGCGGCGGCCCGGTCGGGGCGATCGCCCCCGCTGACAGGGCGTAGCGCTCTATGCGGTCCTGGTTTTCAGCGTAGATCGCTCCCCTGTAGAGCGCGATTCCTGTGCCGCCGACTCCGCCCGCGACGCCAAAGCGTTTGATCACGTTGGCGGTGCCGCTGCCGGTCGTATCCTGCAGAGCCACCAGGAAGCCGCCTCGCTCGACGTCGCCGTGCCGGCCCCAGGTGTTCACGTAGACCACGCCGTTCCCGGCTACCGTCAGGTGCCGCGCGTGCCCGATCTTGTCGGCAAACACCGTGGCGCAAAACCCCTTGGGAAGGGTGAGGCCGGTTGCGTTTGCGCACGCTGGTGCGCTTGCGGCGGCTGCATCAGGCGAGAGGGCTGACAGTGCGGTGGCAAAGAAAAACGACCGCGAGATAAGCATGACCACGGCCTCCGATCCTTCGGGGCCATCAATAATACATCCGCCCTTAAATCAGCGGGCCGCCTCCGCGCGGTCGCAGTGCGGAGACGGCCCGGACGTTAACAGTCAGTTTTTCAGCGGACCCAATACCCGCCGCGTACGACCACGACCGGAGCAGGAGCCACGACACCCACCCCGACATAGCCCCGCGGGGGACCATACGGCGCCACTACGCAACCGGACAACGCCAAGCCGAAGCCAAGCGCGATCAACAATTTGACAATGCCACGCATGATTCGATCCTCTTTCAGTTTCGCCTGCCCTTAAAAACGCGCGGCGCGACGCGCCGCTGACACAGGCGGCGTGCGAGTGCGCACGGCGGGGCAGTTCAGGTGCCGTTAAGGCCTGGGCGCGCGCTTCGTTGGCGGCGGCGCGGTGCGCAGGACGCTGCGCAGTACGAGGGCGTGATTGATGCGAGGATCCCGCGCCGCGTACAGCAGCGTTACGCGTTGCTGCGTGGCGCGCTCGCGCAGCGGCTGTAGCAGCGCCGCATGCGCACGCAATTCCGCGCGGTAGCGCTGGCGAAATTCCGGCCAGCGTCGCGGATCATGCGCGAACCACTTGCGCAATGCGGTGCTGGGAGCCAGATCGGCGCGCCACTCATCCAGCGCCGCGCGCTGCTTGCTGATGCCGCGCGGCCACAGTCGGTCCACCAGCACCCGCAAGCCATCCTGCGCGCAGGGCTCTTCATGGATCCGCTTGATCTGCACCCCAGGGTCCGGGGCGTCGGGGAGCTCGAACTCATGCAGGTAGCACGCGGGGGAGCTGAACGCGGCGGGCTCGCTGTCATTGACTCGGCTGCGTTTGAGTCTGCTACCCATATTGGGTGTCCTTTCAGCTTGTCAGCCTGATCGCGCCGCGGCCGCCGGAGCTGCGGCGCCGTGATATTGAAGTACCTTCTGCACGGGCACCCCCCTCAAGTCCCGGTAGTGTAGAGCTGTAGTGCGTGAAGGCCACATTTGACGTCGGATCGGTGCCAATCGACGCAAAATAAGCTCAAAATGCCATCAGGAGGACCACACAGCTGATCAAGGCGCTCTTAGTACGAGTGGAAAACAGCCCCGGCACCCGATCGAACAGCTGTGCGGGCGTGCCTTAGTATCAATTTCCTCGCATCCGGAGCCGCCATGATCACGCTGTATCACCACCCGAAGTCCCGTTCGACGCGCTTCATTTTTCTGCTGGAGGAACTGCAAGCCCCATACACCGTCCAGCCGGTAACCATCCGCAAGCGCGATGGCAGCGGCGCGGTGGATCCCGCCAATCCTCATCCGCACGGCAAGGCGCCGGCGATCTCTGACGACGGCGTCGTGGTGTTTGAATCGCCGGCGATCGCGCTTTATCTGACCGACAAGTTCCCGCAGAACCGCCTGGGCCCGCTGGCGGGCGAGGCCGGTCGTGGCGCCTATCTTTCCTGGCTCGCGTACTACAGCGCGGTGTTGGAACCGGCGTTCGTGTCGAAGTTCATGAACATCGAGGTGCCGCGCGGCACGGCCGGTTGGGTCGCAGTGGAGGAGGCGATGCCCGCGGTGATCGCCCGCCTGTCACCGGGGCCCTACTTCCTGGGTGAGCGATTCACGGCGCTGGACGTGCTCTACGGGACGACCTTCGCGATGTTTGGCCAGAGCGCGCTGCTGCCAAAATCGCCGCAGATCGAGGATTACGCCAGACGGGTCACCGCGCGTCCGGCGTTTGCACGTGCCATGGCAAAGGAAGGTTAACATCGTGCCGATGACGCATGCTACGCATTGGTGCGAGCTGGCCACGCCCATCGGCACGCTGCTACTCGCGGGGGATGCCGCGGCGCTCACCCGGGTGCACTTCCAGTCCGGGCCGCGGCCGCTGCGCCCGCAGGTGCAGTGGCGTCGCGATACTGCGCCATTCGCAAGTGCAATTGCGCAGCTCAACGAATATTTCGCAGGAGCCAGACGCACGTTCGAGCTCGCGCTTGCTCCGGCGGGTACGCCCTTCCAGCTGTTGGTGTGGCAGGCGTTGCGATCGATTCCGTACGGTGAGACCCGCTCCTACGCGCAGCTCGCGCGTCAGATCGGCCAAGGCGGTGCACGCGCCGTGGGACTGGCGAACGGCGCGAACCCGCTGCCGGTCATCGTCCCCTGCCATCGCGTTATCGGTAGTGATGGAGCGCTCACCGGCTTTGGCGGCGGCCTGGGGATCAAGCGCTCACTGCTGACGCTCGAAGGCGCGGCCTGCGTCGCCGACCTCTTCAGCTCGCCCGCGTCGGCGCCGCCGCGCACGCACGGGGCGGCGGGACCGTAAGCCCCGCCGCCGCCGCGGTTTCAGTGCAGCAGGTTCAGAGTGTTGCTGCCGTCGTCGACGAAGTAGACGCCGTGGGCAGGATCGTACACCAGGCCGAAGAGGGTGCCGTTGCCCGGCGGTGAACCCGTGTTGTCGATCAGCAGGTGTGCGCGCTGCTCGCCGCCGGGGCTGATTTCAATAATGTTGCCATCGTCGCCGTTGACCGTCAGCAGGTCACCACCGGCAGTGGTGATGAGGCCCAGGGGCGCATTGAGTGTCCCGCCGGAGGACAGGGTGCGACCGGTGCCGTCGGAGCTCGTGCGACGCAACGGATGATCGATGACGGTGATGCGGTTGTTGAGTGTGTCCGCAACGTACAGCACGGTGGCGTCTCCCGCATCGCGATGCTCTTCGCAGTCGCCGTCGTGGTCACAGTGCGCGCTCAGCGCCACGCCGGTCGGTCCGATGACCAGCGCTGCCGGATCCGTGCGCTCGGCAAAGCCCGAGCCGATGACGGTGATGGATTCCAGCACCGGCATGGCGGAGGCCGATACCTTCAGATCAAGGCGGGTGACCGTGCCGCCATGGACCACCTGCCCGTTGGCCGCGACCGTGCCGTTCAACACGTTGGTGACAAACAGCGCAGCTGTATGCTCGCCGTCCAGGGCAGTCATGTCCCACGGACCATTGATCAGGGAACCGAAAAAGGTCTCCACCGCGTTGCCCATACTGTCGAGCACGATCAGGCAGCCCGCCTGCGCAGTCGCCGAGGTGCCATCCGTCGTGGGCAGGCTGCCCACGATCACCCAGCCCTGCTCGAGGACTACGAGCGCGGTCGTAAGTCCCACGCCTCCGGGGCAGCCACCAGGCAGCTCACTGGCATTGAGCTGGGCAAACAACCCCACGCTGCCGTCGGGGGCCACGTCCACAATGGTGGTGCCCGTGCCCTGCAGGTTGGCACTGTTGTTGAAGTTGCTGATGAGGATGTGCCCGGCGCGCAGGTTTCCGGTGGTGTGTTTCACCTGCGCCATGCCGTAGGGATTTACATCCCCGTTGCCGGGCACGGTGGAGGCGATAACGCTGACGGTCTTGAGCGGTGGCAGCACCGCGTGCGGGTCGCCGGCGAATGAGGGCGGCGCGAATACCGACACCGCCAGGGTCACTAACGCGCAGCCGAGACCGCGCCCCTTCATAGACGGAACGTTCATGCGAGTTCTCCTTGTTACTCGGGCGGTTGTTGCGCCCGCAGACTCGTCGACGGTGAGTGGTGCGCCCAGGGTTGGGCGGTTCTCGCACGCGCGCGCGAGCCGTTCCCGCGGCGGATCAGGCCAGGGTTGCCCACAGCGTGACTGCGGCAGCCACCGCTGCGCGTCGGTTCAGAATCGCGACGCCGATCCCCGGCAGCGATGGTGATGATGCCGCCCACCTTCAGGTAGAGCGGATTCAGCGCCTCGTCGCGCGGCTCGGGGGCCATGAGGCGCTCGATCAACGCGGGGTCCACCTGCTGGCCGCGCTCAATTGCCGCGCGCAGCGGCTCGAGCGCGATCTGGCGCTTCTTGTAGTCGCCGACGATACCGGCCACGGTCGCAATGGCGACGGCAAAGGGTCCGAAATGGTGCACGGCGGGATCCTCGTGAAATGATTGCAACTGCATGCGTAAGGATGCCCGGAGGCGCGGCTTTGGATGCAAGCGACGAAAAAGAATCCTCGGCCGCCGGCCGCGCTTGCTACGGGGCGTCCGCCAGCGCGTCCAGCAATATGCGCGCGAACTGCGGCCCCTTGCCCGCTTCTTCGTGCTTGAAATAGACGAAAACTTCACGGCAAGCGGCGGTGCTGGCACGGATGACCGCTGCCCAGCGCTTAAGATCATCGGCCGTATAGCCCTCATCGCGCAGCCGGAAATAGCCGTAGCTCGCAGTGATCTCCACCGGGGTGGAAAACTTCTCACTGTCCGCGATACACAGCGCGAGATCGTGAGCCTTGAGTCGTGCGAAGACTTCCGCGTCCATCCAGGAGGCGTGCCGGAACTCAAATGCGGCGCAGGTGCCTGGCGGCAGCAGCGGCAGAAACTCATCCAGCGCGGCAAGGTCCTTGCGCAAGTAGGGCGGCAGCTGGAAAAGGATCGCGCCGAGCTTAGGTCCCAGCGTGGCCGCAGTCTTGAGGAAATACTGCGTGAGGTCGGCGCAGTTTCTGAGCCGGGCGATGTGCGTGATGCGCTTGGGCGCCTTGAGCGTCAGCTTGAAATTCGATGGAGTCTCGCGATCCCAGCCGGCGAGAATCTTCTCGTTCGGAGTGCGGTAGAAGGTGTAGTTGATCTCAACCGTCGCCAGACGTTCGGCGTAATACGGCAGCATCTTCGAGGCAGGGAGTTTCTGCGGGTAGAAGCTGCCCTTCCACTCGGGGTAGTTGTATCCGGAGGTTCCAACCCAGATCGGCACCTTGGGCATGGTGTTGCGTAATTCAGCGGCCGTCGCTCGCCAGCAGCCGCCGGTACTGGCCGAGATGCCGGATGGCGTGCTGTGACTTGCCGAGCGACTCGTACAACCGCGCGAGATTGAAATGGCAGTCTGCGAGATCCGGGTCCTCGGCGATCGCGCCCTGGTACGCCTCGAGTGCGGCCCGCGTCTCGCCTAAGTCCTCCAGCAGCACGCCCTGGTTGAAAAGCAAGAGCGGCTCGGGGCCGAGCTGTTGCAGCGCCCGCCGGTACACGTCAGCCGCTTCACCCGTCCTGCCCAGTGCGTGCAACAGGCGTCCCCAGTTGATCCAGGCGCCTGAGTTGTCTGGTTGCTGCTCCGCGGCGCGCCGATATGCCGACAGCGCTTCATCGGGATTTGTGTCCTCGAGCTCAAGGGCCTGCGAGAACCAGTCGCCTGCGGCGGCTGCCTGCGGGGCTGACGGTGAAGGTGACGACGCCAGCACGGGCGCTGCCTCCTTGTGGTCCACGACGTGCAGCACGCCATTTTCCAGCGATACGTCGAGGCCGAGCAGATACTGGCCGCTCTCGACCTGACGATGTGCCGCGCCGTCACGCACCACCACATGGTCGCCGACCGCGCTGATGGACAGGCCCGAGAGTGGCACGGATTCCGGCAGGTCGCGCCGCAGGCTCTCGAGCGAGAGACGGATACGCTTAGCCGGGATTCTCGCGTCGATGAGCGCGCGCGCGGTGCGCAGCACGATCAGATCCTGGAATGAAAAACGGTATTCGCGTCGCGGGCCGCGTGTCGGCTGGACAAAGCCGGCGCGGATCAACCGCCGCGTGGTGTCAGGGGCAAGCCGCAGGACCCGTTCCACGTCCCGCACACTGTATGAGCGCATCGTGCTTTCTTGAGCAGTGCCGCCGCTCAGGCGTTACGCTTGCCCGCCTTGCGCGTGATTTTCACCGGCTCTTCCACCCGTTTCGGCGCCTTACGCGGACCCAGGGTGCCGACCTGGGTGCGTGCCTTTTCGCTCTTCTCGAGACTCGCGCGCAGGGCTTCCATGAGGTCGATGACTTTGCCTTCGCCCGCGGGGGCGGATTCGGAGACCGAGATCTCCTGGCCTTCGACCTTCTTCTGAATCTGCGCTTCGATGCGTGCACGCAGCTCGTCGCGGTACGCGTCCGGATCAAACTTCTCGGCGGTCTGCTGCTCGATGAGCTGGTGGGCGAGTTTGAGTTCCGCGGCCTTCACCTCCGGCTTCGGTACGTCGACCTCGCTCGCGCGCCGCACATCGGCGGCGTAGTGCAGTTGCTGCATGGCGAGCACGTCCCCGATGGGACGCAGGATCACGAGGTAACCCTTGCCGCGCGCCGCCCAGTGACCGACGCCGCAGCGCCCGGCCTGCTTGAGCGCCGCGGTGAGCAGAGCATAGGGTTTGCCGGCACCCTTATCCGGCGCCAGGTAATAGGTCTTGTCAAAGTAAACCGGGTCGACTGACTCGATCGGCACGAACTCGGAGATCTCGACCGAGTGTGTTCCAACTTCCTCCAGGGCCTTGATCTCTTCGGGCGTGAAGCGCACGTACTGGTCCTTGGCGAACTCGTAGCCCTTGACCATCTCGTCACGCTCGACCACGACGCCTTCTTTCTGGCACAGGTACTGCTGCTTCAAGCGCGAGCCGCAGGTCTTGTGGAGCAGGTTGAAAGAGATGGCATTCCCGGCTTGGGTCGCGGTGTAGAGCTTCACCGGGATCGCAACTAGTCCGAAAGACACCGTCAGGGAACCAATGGAACGTGCGGCCATGACTACACCTTATGCCTTGACACCGAAAGCCTGCGTAAGGCTCTGTTTTGACTCAAGTACATCATGCCACCTGTCGCCGTTCTTTTCCAACCGCGGGATCACATTCTCTATAGAGAAGTCCATAGGCTCGGCCGCCTCGAGTTCCTCCCATGTCAGGGGCATGGAGACGGGGGCCCCGGGGACTCCCCGTGGCGAATAGGCAACATTCAGGGTCTTGCCGCGCACGTTCATGTTGTAGTCGATGAAGATCTTGCCGGTGCGCTTCTCGGTCGCCCATTCCATGGTGATGTCTTTGGGATGCGCGCGCATGACGTGACGCCCTACGGTCTCGCAGATGTGGCGCGCCTCATCGAAGGTGACGGTGCGCTCGATGGGCACAAACACGTGCAGCCCGGTCTTGCCGGAAGTCTTGACCACGGCTGCGAGCGACATCTCCTTCAGCAGTGCCCGGATCCAGAATGCGACGCGCTTGCCGACTGCGAATCCCTTCTTGTTGAGTTCCGGCTCCTCGCCCTTCGCCTCCTTGCCGGAGTAGATGTAGGGATCGATGTCGAATACCAGGTAGTCGGGGTAGTTGAGGATGGACGACTCGAGCGCCGCGAGCGAGCTGGCATAGTCAGTGCTCGCCCCGGCGGCCTCCGGTGCCGTCTGCGCGCGCGAATGCCACACGTGGAATTCGAGCGTGCCAACCTGACCCAGCCATAGAAGCGTCGGCAGGTTGTTGGCGAGCAGATATCGATGCCGGCCGTCCTTGTGCTCCGAGAACACCGTCACCGTCTCGACGAATTCCGGCAGCGCCTGCGCCCAGTGCTTCTGGAAGAAGCGTTCGCCGCCGATGCCTTCAGGCATGCGGATCATGGTGAGCGGCCGATCCTTCAGGTGCGGCAGCATGAAGCGGCCCACCTTCGCCAGATACACAATGAGATCGCGCTTGCTGACGGCGCCACGACCCGTGCGCGGATCTTCGGGCCAGTAGATCCGGTCGAGATTGGTGAGCGCGATGCGCGCCTTGCCCACCTGCAGCTCCATGCGCTTAGCCGGGTTCTGCAACTGCGCCAGCACTGCGGCGGTGTCATCCGCCGTGGTGCCTTGCGGGTGGGATTCTTCCACTGGCACGCGTTGCTGCCTGACACGCGATGCGGTCGTGACCGCCCGCTCCCGTGAGGCCGCGCCCTTGCGCACGCTGCGCGGCGCGATGTCTTCGCGCAGACGCACGAATACGGGTGCGCGCAGCGCGCCTGCAGGCGTCCACTCGCTGAAGGTAACCTCGACGACGAGTTCGGGCTTCAGCCAGGTCGTCGGCCGGTGCAGCGGCGGCTTCTCGGCGAAGGGCGAGGTCGCACGTTTGAGCTTCGTCGCACGCTCGAGCAGGGTGGCAATGATTTCGTCGTCGAGTCCCGAGCCGACGTGCCCGGCGTAGCGCAGCGCCTTGCCCTCCCGGTATCCAAGCAGCAGCGCGCCCAGCGGCTCGCGGGCTCCCTTACCGCGTGTGTACCCGCCGACCAGCAGCTCGGCTGTTTGCGCCGCCTTGATCTTCAGCCACGACCGCGAGCGCTGCCCGGCGTGATACGCGCTGTCGATGCGCTTGGCGACGATACCCTCAAAGCCGGATCTGAGCGCCGCGCCGTACAGCTCCTCGGCGTGGGCACCCGAATGCACGAGCTGCAGGTGCGCCGAGGGCAGCAGGCACTGCGACAGATAACGATGCCGGTCGATGTAAGGGGACCCGCGCAGGTTGAGTCCCGCGAAGTGCAACAGATCGAAGCACACCAGCACCACGGGTGTTGCCTGGCGCGCCGCCGCGATCTCAGATGCCGTCTTGAGTTGCGCACGGTCCTGCAGCGCGTTGAACGAGGGACGCCCCGCGCCGTCGAGGGCGACGATCTCACCATCCAGAATCATCTGCCCGGCAGGCTGCGCGGCGAGTTCCGCAGCGAGCTCCGGAAAGAAAGAGGTCAGGTCAATGCCGCGGCGCGACTGCAACCGCACACTCGTGCCTTCCACGAACGCGATGACGCGGTAGCCGTCGAGCTTCGGTTCGTAGCGCCATTGCGGATCGGACTGCGGCGTGTCACCGGTCTCGGCAAGCATGGGCTTGAGTTGATTCGGCAGCTTCTCCTCGGGGCCGGTTGGGGCGAGCTGCGCCGCAGCGCGCCGCGCGGGCTCTTTGAGCGGGCTGATATCGTCGAGGCTTAGGCCCGAGAGCACGGACGCCTTGTGCGCGAGAATGTCGTTAGGCTGTGCGAATCGGTCGCGGTGCTTGATGAGGAGCCACTGGTTGCCGGTCCTGGTCTTCACCAGCGCAAACGAGCCCTTGAGCTTCTCGCCGCACAGCAGGAACGACAGCTTGCCGGCAGCGAGCCCAGCGCGCACACGCGCCTCGGCCGCGGCGCGATCGATAAACGAGTACTGCTGGCCCTCGTCCGGGGAGTACACGCCACAGTCCCACACGATCACGTTACCGGCGCCGTACTGTTTTGGCGGAATCACGCCCTCGAAGGAGGCGTAGTCGAACGGGTGGTCCTCCACCTCCACCGCCATGCGCTTATCGGTGGGGTCGAGCGAGGGCCCCTTCGGGACCGCCCAGGACTTCAACACCCCGTCGAGCTCGAGGCGAAAGTCGTAGTGCAGCTGCCGCGCTGCATGTTTCTGTACCACGAACATCAGCGGGCCGGCACGCTCCCCGCCCACCTTTGCAGGTGGCTCGGGCGTGCGCGTGAATGAGCGCTTGGCCGCGTAGCGGTCGAGGGGGCGCTTGCTCACAGCAAGGTATCCACCCATCGGGACAGCACCTGCAGCAACTCGTTGCGGACATCCGCGTCCCTGGCGCCCGTGCGCGCAGGAACATGGAAGGAGTGATCCGCCTCCTCCGCCCACGCGAGACTCGCGCGCAAACCCAGCCGTGTCACCAGCGCCTGGACGAGCGTGCGCTCCGCGAGCGCATCGCGCGTGCCTTGCAGAAACAACATCGGGATCTGTACCCGGGACAGGTGGTCGGCGCGGCTGTCTGCCGGGCGTCCGAGGGGATGCAGCGGGAAGCCCAGGAACGCAAGTCCGCGCACCCCCGGGAGCGGCGCGAGCGACTGCGCCTGGGAAGTCATGCGGCCACCGAATGAGCGGCCGCCCGCCACGAGCGGCAGTGCTGGCGCGAGCCGTGCGGCCTCGGCCACCGCGGCCCGCACTGTGGCGTGGCACAGCGCCGGCGCATCCGGCCGGCGCGAGCCCCGCTCCATGTAGGGAAACTGGTAGCGCAGCGTCGCGATGCCGAGCACGCCCAGCTCGGCGGCCGCGGCACTCATGAAAGCGTGGTGCATCCCCGCACCGGCGCCATGGGCGAGGACGTAGCAGGCGCGCGCCGCGGGTGGCAGGTGCAGCAGCGCCGAGACACGGGCGCCACCTTCGACCGCGAAGCTCACAGAGTCGCTGGCGATAGCGCCGGCGGCGGTCACTAGCGCACCTGGGCTACCCAGGCCGCGAATGGCGGCAGGGTGACATCGTGATCCGCGCCGGTGTCGGTAATGCCCGCCGGGTTCGCCATGAGCGTCGTCAGTCGCGAGCCACTGACCCCCGCGGCCTTGAGCCCGAGCGTTACCTTGTGGGTCACAGCCGACATGTTTAGAGCCACAACCACCGCTGTACCGTCGGCTGCCACGCGGGCGTAGCTCAGCACGCTGGCATTGCCTGGATCGAGCATCACGAGCCGCCCGTCGCGCAGTGCGGCATTGCTCCGACGCAGCGCAATCAGTCGCCGGTGCCAGTTGAGAATTGAGCCGGGGTCGGCGAGCTCGGTCCTGACATTGACGGTGCGGTAGTTCGCCTGGACCGGGAGCCAGGTGTGCGGATTGCTGCTGAAGCCGGCCTGGGCGTTGGCATCGTCCCACTGCATCGGGGTGCGCTCGCCGTCGCGGCCCTTCTCCTTCGGCCAGCCGGTAATGCCGATGGGGTCGCGCACATCCTGCACCCGCTTTGGCGTCGTGGTCGGCTGGCCGATCTCCTCGCCCTGGTACAGGAGCGCTGCCGAGCGCGAAGTCAGCAGCAGCGCGGCGATGATTTTCGCGATCGCCGCATTGTGGACGCCGTCACCGAAGCGGTCCCAGCTGCGGATGTTGTCGTGGTTGTCGAATACGAACAGCGGCTGGCCCCCGCCGAGCAGGGTGTCGGCTTCCGTCATGCGCCGGCGGAAGGTGGCGGCATCGAGCTTCGCGCCGAGGCCGAAGAGTGTGTCCATGGGCAGCTGCAGCTCGTCGTGCCGTGCACCGCCGTACCAGGGAGCGATGTCCGCGGTAGTTTTCAGATAGGTTTCGCCGATCAGCAGCCGTTCTCCGGGATAGCCATCGACCATGCCGCGCATGCGGCGGATGACGTCGTGAACCTGCGGCAGATTGTCGGTGTAGATGTTGCTCAGGTTCGGGTCGCCCTGGGCATTGGTGCCGCCAAGCGCCGGCTCGTCGCGCAGCTGCTCATCTTCAAACAATGTCGTGATCGCATCGAGGCGAAAGCCTGCTACGCCGCGATCCAGCCAGAAACGCATGGCGCCGAACATCGCCTGCTCAACCGCGGGGTTGCGCCAGTTGAGATCCGGCTGCTGACGGTAGAACTTGTGGTAGTAGTACTGCCCCACGGCCGGCACCCACTGCCAGGCCGATCCGCCGAACAGGCTTACCCAGTTGTTCGGCGGCAGGTGCTTGCCGGCAGCGTCGACCTTGCCGTCGCTCCAGCAATAGAAATCATGCTTCCCGACGGTGCGCGAACTCGCAGCCTCGATGAACCACGGGTGCTTGTCGGAGGTGTGATTCAGCACCATGTCGAGGATGACGCGAATGTGATGTTGCCCCGCCTGCGCCAGCAGCCGGTCAAAATCCGCCAGCGTGCCGTAGCGCGGATCCACGCCGCGGTAGTCGGAGATGTCGTAGCCGAAATCGACCTGCGGCGAGGGGTAGAAGGGCGCAATCCAGATCGCATCGACGCCCAGCTCCTGCAGGTAAGTGAGCCGCTGCGTGATGCCGTTGAGGTCGCCGATCCCGTCGCCGTTGGAATCCTGGAAGCTGCGCGGATAGATCTCGTAGATGACCGCATGCTGCCACCACGGGTCCGCGTGCCCGCGTGCCTCGGCTGCCGGGGCGTATGAACCGACATATAACAGTGCCGCCGCCAGCGCGCACTGCAGCGCCGCTGAGTGTTTCCACGCCATGGGCATAAAGCGTGCTCTCTAAATTCGAATTTGGTGCGTGCATAGTCTCCTGAACGGGTTGGCAGACGCCAGCCGGGCGCTTAATGTTGGCGCTGAACTTCACTTAGGTCCGCCTGCCTGACTGCCGAGGAGTAGCACCATGAGCACGTCGCTGCCTCTCGTTCGAACCGTGATCATTGGCTTACTGCTGACGCCGTTCGCGCCGCTGGCGCACCTGTGCGCCGCGGGACCGGTCACAGCTACCGTCGACTTTTCGCCGCTGGCGCAGGCCAAGCTTGAGCGCTACGGCAAGGATGAGAGCGCGGTGCTGCAAGCCAGGATCCAGAGCGCCGTAGTGCGTGCCTGCGAAAAGGCGAATGTTCCGGCAGGCATCGCTTTTGCCGTCACGGTCGAGGACATTGCCCCGACGCACCCGACACCCGAGCAGCTGAATGCGAGCCCGGCGCTCGATCCGGTGAAGACGCACTATCTGGGGGGCGCGGACCTCACCGGCTACCTGCGCGACAGCCACAACCAGGTACTCGCAACGGTGAAGCACCGCTACTTCCCGCCTTCGGTTAACTGGCGCTCGCGCTCGTTTGATCCCTGGGCGGACGCCAATGTGGCGATTGAGCAGTTCGCGGACCATATGGGCGCGGCCTGCCGGCGAGTGCCTGGAGGGCTCGCGGCGACGCGCATCAACGGCAGCCACTGACAGCGCGGCCTGCCGCCGCATCCGCCTCAGGTCGCCGCGACAGTCGTGTCCTTGCCCGGATCGCCCGGCTTGCGTTCGTGGCCGTGGTCGGCGCCGATGAAGATGTAAACCGCCGGCACCACGAAGAGCGTGAACAGGGTGCCGATGGCAAGCCCGGCGAGCAGTACCGTCCCCATGTTCTGGCGTCCCGAGGCGCCGGCGCCGGATGCGATTACCAGCGGCACCACGCCGAACACCATCGCCGCGGTCGTCATCAGGATCGGCCGCAGTCGGGTCGCCGCCGCCTCCTCGATGGCATCGAGCTTGGCGTGCCCGCTTCTCTGCAGATCGTTGGCGAACTGCACGATCAGAATGCCGTGCTTGCTGATGAGGCCCAGGAGTGTCACGAGCCCCACCTGCGTGTAGATGTTGAGTGACAGGCCGTTGATGCCGAAGTTAATGAAGATCAGCGCCCCGAACAGCGCCATTGGCACCGACACCAGGATCACGGCCGGATCGCGGAAACTTTCGAACTGGGCGGCCAGCGCCAGGTAGACGATGATGAGGGCGAACACCAGCGTCAGCGCGAAGCTGCCGGAACCCTGCATGAACTGGCGCGACTCGCCGGAGTAATCGGCGGTGTAGCCGCTCGGCGCGACCTGGTTCAGCGTGTCACGCAGGTACTTGAGCGCGTCTGCTTCGGAAGCGCCCGTGACGCCCGCGATGGTGGCGGAGTTCAACTGCTGGAAGTGGCTGATGGTCTCGGGCACGACCGAGTGCTTGAGGGAGGCGATCGTGCGCGCCTGGATGAGCGAGCCGTCGCCCGAGTGCACGTAGTAGTCGAGCACCTGGTCCGGATTCAAGCGATCGACCTGCAGCACCTGCGGGATGACTTTGTAGGAGCGGCCGGCGATCGCGAAGTAGTTCACGTAGCCGCCGCCCAGGGCGGCGGTGAGGGCTCCGCCGACACTCTGCTGCGTGAGTCCCAGGTCGCTCACCATGTCACGATGCACGTCGACGGTCGCCTGCGGCTTGTCGAGCTTCAGGTCCGCGTCGATGAAGTAGAACATGCCGCTGGAGCGTGCCTTGTCCAGCACCTGGGTCGCGACGTCGTTGAGGTTCTCGATGGGCTCCGTGGTCGTGATTACGAACTGGATCGGCAGTCCCTGCGAACCGGGCAGCGCCGGGAACTGGAACGCGGCCACACGGGCGCCCGGCACCTTGTTCCACTCGGCCTGCAGCTGCTGCTGCAGTTGCGCCGCGCCCTTGCTGCGCTCGCCCCAGGGTTTTAACAGCACACCACCGAATCCCTGGTTCACCGACGGTGCGCCGGTGAGCTGGAACATCGCCTGGTATTCCGGGAGCTTGTGCGAGATGTCGAACTCCATGTCGGAATAGGCCTGCATCTGCTGCAGCGTCGCGTTCGGCGGCCCGATGGTCTGCTCGAGCACGACACCCTGGTCCTCCCCCGGAGCGAGCTCGGATTTCGCGGTCATGAAGAGCGCCGCGAGCGCGGGCAGGAGCAGCACCCCGAACAGCACTACGACCTGCCAGGTGCGCAGCCAGTCCGCGAGCAGTCGCTTGTAACGGTCGCGCACCGTATTGAAGGTGCGGTCGAGGAAGTGCGTGAAGCGTCCTTCCTCCATCTGCGCCGTGAACACGCGCGAGCACATCATCGGCGAGAGCGTCAGCGCAATGACGGCCGACACGGTGACCGCGCCCGCGAGCGTGAAGGCGAACTGGGTGAACAGGGCGCCGGTAAGGCCGCCCTGGAAGCCGATCGGGAGGTAGGCGGCGACCAGCACGATGGTCATGGCGATGATCGGGCCGCCGAGCTCACGCGCGCCCTGCAGCGCGGCGTTGAGTGGGGTTACGCCCGCCTTCATGTGCCGATCGATGTTCTCGACGACGATGATGGCGTCGTCCACGACCAGACCGATGGCGAGCACCAGCGCCAGCAAGGTCAGCAGGTTGATGGAGTAGCCGAGCGCCAGCATCAGGAAGAAGGCACCCACCAGCGACAAGGGCATCGCCACCACCGGCACCAAGACTGCGCGCGGGCTGCCCAGGAACAGGAAGATGACGATCGTGACGATGATGAGCGCCTCGATCAGCGTCTTGATCACCTCCTTGATGGAGCTCGTGATGTTGACCGTACCGTCGTACGCCATCTTCTGCGAGACGCCCGTGGGCAGCTGCCCGGCGATCCCGGGGAGCGCCGCGCGCACGCGCTGCGTCACGTCGAGCAGGTTCGCTTTCGGCGCCACCTTGATGCCGACGAACACCGAATGCTGGCCCGAGAAGGCGACGTTGAAGTCGTAGTTCTCGGCTCCCAGGACCACGTTGGCCACGTCCTCGAGCCGCACCAGCGCATCACCCTGCTTCTTCACCACCAGTCGGCGGAATTCCTCGAGCGAGTGCACGTCGGTGTTGGTGGAAAGGTCGACGGTAACCATCTGGCCCTTGGACTGGCCCACGGCCGCGAGATAGTTGTTGGCGCCCAGAGCCGCGTAGACATCGTCCGCAGACACACCATGCGCCGCCATGCGCACCGGGTCGAGCCAGGCGCGCAGGGCGAAGAGCCGCGCTCCCAGCACTTCCGCGGTCTGCACACCGTCGATGGAGTTGAGCTTCGGCTGTACCACGCGGATCAGGTAGTCGGTGACGCTGTTGGCTGCGATGGTGTCGGAAAAGTAGCCGATGTACATGGCATCGATCTGCTGACCGATCGCCACCGTGATCACCGGCTGCTGCGCCTGTGGCGGCAGCTGGTTCTTCACCGAGTTCACCTGGGTGTTGATCTCGGTCATGGCACGCGAGGAGTCGTAATTCAGCCGCAGGGTCGCGGTGATTACCGAGACGCCGGTGCTGCTCGAGGAGGACAGGTAGTCGATGCCCTGCGCCTGGGCGATCGCCGCCTCGAGGGGCTGGGTGATGAACCCGGCGATGGTGGCGGCGTCCGCGCCGTAGTACGTCGTGCTGATCGTGACTACTGCGTTCTCGGTTTGCGGGAACTGGCTGACCGGCAGCTGGAAGATTGCCCGCAGACCCAGCACCAGGATCATGAGGCTGACGACCGCCGAGAGAACCGGCCGCTCGATGAAAAGATCCGTAAATTTCATCGCGCGCCCCTCAGTGCTCCTGCGGTGTCGGGTTTGGACTGTTGGCGGGCTCGGCCGCCGTGCTCACCTCGAGCGGCGTGCCGTTCTTGAGCTTGAGCTGCCCGCTGGTGACTACCTGATCGCCGTCCTTGACGCCGGTGAGAACCGCGACCTGGTCGCCGCGCGCAGACCCCGTGGTGACGAAGGTCTGTTGCGCGGTGAGCTTGCCGGCCTTGTCCTTGACGGCGAGGAACACCGTCGAGCCGTAGGGGTTGTAGGTGATGGCGGTCTGCGGCAGCGTCAGGTAGTGCTGCACGCCGCCGGCCTCGACCGCAACTTTGGCGAACATGCCTGGCAGGAGCTTGTGGTCCGGGTTCGGGATGGTGGCCTCGGCCTGGAAGTTACGGCTCGACGGGTCGATCGCCGGGTCAATCGCGTTCACTTTGCCGCTGAAGCTCACGTTCGGGAAGGCGTCGCTCGTCAGCCCCACCGGTGACCCCGGGTGCACCAGCGTCAGCTGCTCCTGCGGCAGACGGAAGTCGACGTAGATGGGATCGAGCGCTTGCAGGCTCACCACCTTGTCGCCGGTGTTGAGGTACTGGCCGGGGTTCACGGTGGTGATGCCGAGATGTCCGGCAAAGGGCGCACGCAGCGCCTTCTTTGCCACTATCGCGGCTTGCGCCTCCGCCTGGGCACGCTTATTCCTGAGATCCGCGGCATCCGCGTCGAGCTGCGCCTGGCTGATCGCCTGCGCCTCGAACTGCACCTTGTCGCGCGCGTACACAGTCTGGGCCAGATCCGCGGCCGCCTGCAGCGAATGCAGTGTCGCAACGTCACTGTCGGCGTTGAGCTGCACCAGCACCTGACCGGCCTTGGCGTCATCGCCGGACTTGAAATCGACGCTGCGCACGAGTCCCGCGAGCTCGGTCGTGATGTTGACGCCGCGCACGGCACGCAGGCTCCCGACCGCGGACAACTCCGGCTGCCAGTCAGAGGAGCTGGCCGTGATCGTGGTGACGGTCTGCGCCGGCTGCCCGGCGGCCTTCATTTTCGAGATCATGCTCATGATCTGCCAGACCTTGAGGCCCGCCAGAACCGCGATCAGCAACACGACCGCGACGACGACGATAATGATGCGTCGGCGCCTGAGGCGACGGGTTTCTTCCCGTTGGGGGTCGTCCAGCACAGTGTTCAAGGCCGATTCTCCTTCGTATTCTCCCGGTTCCACCAGCCGCCGCCGAGCGCCTGGTAGAGCGCTGCGGTATCGGCGTAGCGCGCGGCCTGTGCCTGCACGCGGCTTTGCACGGCCAGCTGGTACTGGCGTTGCGCGGTGAGCAGCGCGAGGTAACTCACGCCGCCCGCCTGGTATTGCATCTTGGTGATGGTGAGCGCCTCGCGAGCGTCGCTCTCCGCAGTGTTGTTCGCCTGCAGTACGCGCGCATCGCCCTCGAGGGCGCGCAAGGTGTCAGCCACGTCCTGCAGCGCCGCCAGTACCGCCTGGCGGTAGTCGGCAGCGGCGCGCTCGAGGCTGGCGCGCGCCGCACGCTTCAGGCCGAGCAGCTCACCGCCGTGAAACACCGGCTGCGTGAGCCCACCGGCGAGACTCCAGACCATTGAGCCGCTCTTGAACAGGTCGCTGGAGTTGAGCGCTTCGGAGCCAACCGAGCCGGTGAGGTTCAGCTGCGGGTACATGTTGGCGGTTGCGACGCCGAGCTGCGCGGTGGCCTCGTGCAGCAGCGCCTCCGCCGCCTGCACGTCCGGGCGCTGGCGCACCAGTTGCGCTGGCACCGACAATGGCAGCTGCTCGGGCAGGCTAAGCTGCTCCATGTTGAAGTCCGGCACGCTCGTGTCATCGGGAGTGCGTCCGGCGAGCACCGCCAGGCGGTGCTGCGCCTGCGCCAACTGCTTCTCCAGGGCCGGCAGCTGCGCCTCGTTGGTGGCGACCTGCGTCTGCTGCGTCAGCAGGTCGGCGCGCGAGGCGCCGCCGACGTCGAACTGGCGCTGTACTACCTTCAGCTGCTGGCGCTCGCTGGCGATGATGTCGGTGAGCGCGGTGATCTGTGCGTGCAGCGAAGCGATGTTGACCGCGGTCGTAACGATGTTGTCCGCCAGCGACAGGCGGGCCGCCTCGAGCTCGAAGCGCTCGTAATCGGTCTGCGCCGCGAGCCCTTCCACCTGGCGGCGCGAGGCACCAAACAGGTCGAAGCGGTAGCTGACGTTGAGCGTTGCGCCGAAGACGTTATAAATGACGGCGGGCAGCTGTGGCTCACCGAGCAGCGCTCCGGGTTCGCGCTGCCGCTCCGCCAGCCCCTGGGCGTCGACCTGCGGCAACAGCAGTCCACCGCGGTTGGCCTTGTAGGTCTCGGCAGCGTTGAGCAGTGTTGCCTGTGCGGACTGCACCGTCGGGCTGTCTTTGAGCGCCTGGCGCATCAGCTCATCGAGCGCGCTCGAGTGAAACAGCGTCCACCATTCGGCGGGGATGTCGCGGTCGGGCGCGAAGCTCTGTGCCGCGCCACCGGCACCGGGTGCGGCGACGGTGGCGGTGGGCTGCGGGTCGCGCGTGTAGTGAGTGGTGTCCGGGGCCCGCGGCGCGTGGAAATCGGGGCCGACCGCACAGGCCGCAAGGGCCGCGGTGGACAGGGTGGCGGCGCACAGCCCGCGCAGGCTCGCTCTCATTGCATCCTCCCGCACTGATCCACGGCCTTCACAAGCGCCTTCACCAGCCGCGAACGTTCTTCGGACGTGTACGGGGACAGCCGTAACAGCTCCCCGAACAACAGACCGTTCACCGCCAGCAGCACCAGCGCCGAGCGCTCGAAGCCGCCGGGCAATTGAGCGAGTTCGTCGAGCAGTTCGCGGTAACCCGCGCGGCAGTGCGCCATGAGTTCCGGCTTGTCAGCAGCTGCGGCGACCAGCGCCGCGCCCGTCGCCTGGCGGTCCGGGTGCAGCTCGAGCAGCACGCGCACGCGCTCGCGAAACTGCTCCACACGGGTGGGCGCGCCACCACGGCGCGCACAGCGCGCCGCGACCTGCGCCTCGACGTCAGTTAAATAGCGCTCGAGCATGGCCTCCAGGAGCGAATCCTTCGACGGAAAGTGATGCAGTAGCCCACCTTTACTTACCCCGGCGAATTTTGCGACCGCATCGAGCGTCAGGTGGCCGGCGCCGGTCTCAAGGACGGCTCGCTCGGCCGCGTCCAGCAGGCGATCGCGCGCCGGCAGGTTAGGAATGGGGTTGCGAAAATACACAGGCGGCGGACTGTACCGACCGGACGGTCTGGCCGCACTCCCCAAAAAGATAGAGGCGCCCCCATCCATGAGCGAGGCTGGCGCCTTGGCCCTCTGGGCTCCAAGTCCTACTTCAGCGGCGAGAAATCGGTCGGACGCATGTACGTCGCGTCGATCTTCTCTACCGACTTGTTGGCCTGCTCGGATTTCAGCATCTCCTGAAACCCCGGGTCGGCCCGCATCGCCTGCCAGTTCCTTTCCGCTTCCTCGCGGTTGGCATGAGCCACCATAAAGACGAAGGTGCTGTTCAACGTCTGGTCCGCAGCGGCGCCATCCTCGGCCACCCAGTAACCCACAACCTTCAAATCATGTTTGGCCAGTAGCTTTGAAGTTGTGTCGCGGAACCGTGCCTCCAGTGCCGGCATTTTGCCCGGGACAGCATGATAAATTCGAAGTTCGAATACACGATTGCTTTCGGCCCTGGCCTGATTGCCGTGCACGACGTTGGCCGTGATCAGAGAACCAGCGGCAAAGGAAACCAGGGTGATACCGCAAGCAGTCATTCCTAATGCACTAAGTCTCATATTGCCTCCGACAGCTTCAGGTTGACGTTGGGTGTCTCGTAAGCCATGGGTTATCGTAATCACACGTGGCCGTTGTGCGCATGTGCCGAACTGCCGCGGGCAGCGTGTGACTTTCGACCTATACCGCTATGTCCGTCGTGCGGGTAGGCTTGAATCCGACCATGGATCCGCTGCAATTGCCCCGTACCCTGCTCTTCACCGGGATCGCGGCATGGCTCGGCGTATCCCTCACTACTGCGATCGAGGCTCAATTCACGCTGCGTTTGCTCGCGTGGGCCTGTGCGAGTGCCGGCTTCATCGGTGCCTTTCTCTGGAGCACCCGCACTGCTCGCCGCCGCCCGCTTGTCGCCCTCGCGTTTCAGAGTGCATGCGCCGTAGCGATGGCGGCTCTTTTCTGCAATGGCTACGAGGGACTGCTGCTGGTTCTGCTCGCCGCGCAGCTCGCACTTACTACCAGTTCTCAGCTCGGCTTTGCTTTGATCGCAGTGCAGTCGCTGGCGCTGACTGTGGCAGTCGCCTCGCAGTGGTTCCCGCGGGCTGCACTGCTCCTGGCGCCGCCGTACTTTGGCTTCCAGCTACTCATGTTCGCTGTCGTGCGGCTTTTGACTGAGGAGCGGCACATGCGCGAGGAGGTGGTTCGCGCCCACGCGGAACTCTTACGGATGCAGAGCGCGCTTGCCGAGAAAAGCCGCGTCGAGGAGCGCCTGCGGATGACCCAGGAGCTTCACGATTCACTCGGCCATCATCTGGTCGCCCTGAGCCTGAATCTGGAAATCGCAGCGCATGAGTCGCAAGGAGCAGCGCGCGTAACCGTGCGCACCGCTCAGACGCTGGCGCGTGCGTTGCTGCACGACGTCAAGCAGATCGTGCATAGCTCCAGAGACGAGTCACCGGTCGACCTGGGATCAGAAATCCGCCGGCTCGCGGAGGAACTGCCGTGGCCAAAGCTGCATGTGATCTGCCCACCCGACCTGCAGGTGCAGGATGGACCCGCAAGCCGCGCGATACTGCGCGCCGTACAGGAGATCGTCACCAACAGCATTCGTCATGGTGGAGCCGGGAACCTCTGGATTACGATCGAACGCACGGCGGACCAATTGCGACTTTCAGCGCGCGATGACGGTCAGGAGGTTCATGCCTTCGAGGAAGGCTTCGGGCTGAGCGGTATGCGCCAGCGGCTCGAGGCGCTCGGCGGTACGCTCACCGCGGCGCCCGGGGCTGCGGGAGGCTTCGAGGTTTGTGCAGCACTGCCGTGTCAGGCGCGGGACCCGGGATGATTCGCGTGCTGCTCGCGGACGACGAGCAACTTATCCGGCAGGGCTTTCGCCGGCTGCTCGAGATGTTCGAGGACGTACAGGTGGTCGCCGAGGCGGCGGACGGCGAGCAGGTGCTCGCAGAGCTGGCGCGGCTCGAGATCGACATCGTCCTGCTCGACGTCCGCATGCGACGGATGTCGGGGCTGGAGGTGCTCGATGCGCTGAAGGGCCGGGCGACACCGCCAAGCTGTCTCGTGCTTACGACGTTTGACGACCCCGAGCTGCTGCTCGAGGCGGCGCGGCGCGGCGCGGCTGGATTTGTCTCCAAGGATATAGCGCTTGAAGAACTCATCGCGGCTATTCGGGCGGTGGCGGCCGGAGCAAACTGGTTCCAGCCAGCGCTCACATCGAGTCTGCGGCAGGCGCTCCTGCGGCGCAGGAACGGCGCGCTCGCGCACAACTGCGGGACCCTCACCGAGCGAGAGATTGAGGTGCTACGGCTGATGGCCGGAGGGCTAACGAACCGCCAAATTGCTCAATCGCTGCAGACCGCCGAGGGTACGGTCAAGAATCAGGTTTCCAGCATTCTTGCGAAGATGGCGGTTCCGGATCGGACGTTGGCAGTACTGACCGCAATCGATGCGGGGATAGTTTGACGGGCTCACGGCGGCGTCGGTCCCTCGCTGACACGCACCAGGTCCTGCGGACGCAGCCATTTGCGGAACCCCGCCTGGACCGCTGCACCATCAAGCTCGATGTAATGGTGCGCCGCGATGGTGGGTTCATCCAGCGGCAGGCCGAGGTCGCTGCGCGCGAGTATCCCGCGGGCGATTTCCGCGATCCCCGCCTCGCTTAAGGGCAGCTGACGCAAGAGACATGCTTTGACGCGGGTCAGCTCATCGGCACCCACCGCCGTGTCCTGCATGACCGTTACCTCGCGCGACACCATGTCGGCCGCCTTCACCACGTTGCCAGGGTCGCTGGCGTACTCGACCAGGTAGACGCTGCGGGTGCGTCCTGCCTGCAGCACCGAGTCCACCGAGTACACCAGGCCTGCGTTCTTGCGCAGGTCGATACTCAGGCGCGTGGCATAGAAGCTGCCGCCGAGTACCGCATTTCCGAGTTGCAGGGCGTAGTAGTCCGGATCCGAACGCGTGAGGGCGAGTGTCTGCGCCAGGATCACGCGATCCTGGACCCGGCTTGCATCCGGCACCGCGATGGTGCCCGCGCGGTTGGCGGGCGCCGCCGGCAGATCGATCGCCGGTGTCGGGCCGTCGGCCTTCCAGCCGCCGAAGTATTTCCCAACCGCGGCCCGCGCGGCCTCCGGAGTCACCTTGCCGATCACCACGATGGTGGTGAGATCGGGCCGGAACACATGCTGGTAGTAGGCGCGCACCTTGGCCGGGTCGAGTGCGCGCACCGACTCGGGCGTCGACATGCGCAGGCTCGGATCCTCCGGTGGAAACAGCGCCGCGCGCAGCGAGCGCTGTGTCAGGAAGCCGGGACTCGCGTTGCGGGCCGCGACACCCAGAGCCAGCTGGCCGCGGATGACGGTAAGTCCCGCATCGGGCAGCCCCGGGTGCAGTTCGTTATCGGCAAGCAGCTGCAACGCACGATCGAAATGCTCCGCGAGTGACTGCACCGAGAAGTCGGTGCCGGCGTGTTCCTGTGCGCCGATGGCATCAAGGGCCTCCTGGAACGCCACCCGATCCAGGCTTTCGCTGCCCCAGGTGAGGAGCCGATCGAGCAACTGGGCAGCGCCCTCCTGGCCCTTGAACTCCTCGGTTTCCGGCCGGTTGCGGATGTGACCGTAGACGCTCACGGTGTCACTGACATCTTCCGGCTGCACAATGAGGGTGAGGCCGTTGGGCAGCGTGCTCACGAGCGGTCGCAGCGTCGAGGCCGGAACCTCCAGCCGCTCCAGCGCCTTTTGGGCCCACGGCGGCAGCGCGGTCGGATGCGCTTCCCCGAGTGCGATCGATTCCTGGCCGCCGAACCCGCCGCCCGAGGGCACGGGGGCGCCCGAGCCGCGCGGCAGCATGACCCCGGTGATGGCGTCCTTAAGATCGAGGTATTTGCGCGCCACGCGGTTGACGTCCGCGACCGTCACCCGCTCGATGCGCGCGAGATCCTCATCCGGGGATGTGAGCCCATAGAGGGCGAGCGCATCCGACCAGACCGAAGCCAGCTCGGGAATGGAGTTGCGCTGCAACTGCGCGGCACTGCGCTCCTGGAGCTTGGCCGCCTCGACCAGATCCGCCGGCACACCCTCGTGCGTCACGCGTGCGAGGATGGCGCGCACAGCGCTTTCGAGGGCCTTGGGGTCATCGCCGCTGGTGAAGGAGAGCACTGCGTAGGCGAGGCTCGCCTCGGGCAACGGATCAAGCGCGAACTCCGCACCAATCGCCTTGCCCTTTGGCACCAGGCCGTAGAGCTCGAACCGCCGGCTGCTGAGCACATCGGCGAGCACTTCGAGCGCGGCAAAGTCCGGATCCTTCGGGCCCGGCACGCGCATCGCGATCATGAGAGTGCCATTAGGCCGGTCGGTGTCCACGGTGAATGAGGCGCTCTTCACGGCTGCCAGGTGCACGCGCGGCTTCGCCGGCAGTTTCCTGGCCGCGATGTCCCCAAACAGCAGCCGCACCTCGCTCAGGGCGGTCTGCGGATCGACGTCGCCCGCGATCACGAGGATGGCGTTGTTGGGTGCGTACCAGGTGTCGTGGAAGCTCTTCAGCATCTGTGCGCTGGTCTTGTCGAAGGAGGGGCGAGTGCCGAGCGCATCGTGCTCGTAGGGTGTGCCGGCGAACATGCGCGCGCGCAGCTTCTCGAACAGCCGGTAGGAGGGTTCGGACATGTCCTGTGCCACCTCCTGCTCGATCGCGCCGCGTTCCTTGTTCCACTCCTGCGCACTGTCGAGGACCGCGCGCATGCGCAGCGCCTCGATATGCAGCGCGACGTCCAGATCCTCCGCCGGAACGGTGAACAGATATTGCGTGAGGTCCTCGCGCGTGTTGGCGTTGAAATCACCGCCGACGACGCTGCCGATATCCGCGAGCTGCTCGGCGGTCAGCCCCGGGCTGCCGCGGAACATCATGTGTTCCTGCGCATGCGCCGTGCCGGGAAACCCCGCCGGCGTCTCATCCGAACCGACCAGGTAGTTCACGGAGGTCGCCACCACCGGTGCCAGGGCGTTGCGCACGATGACGACGCGCAAGCCGTTCGGCAGCGTGGCACGCAACACGCCGGTTTCGTCGGCGGCGCCCGGCTCTGGTGCTGCGGCCGATGTGGCGGCGCTCGTGCAGGCGAGAGATCCGATGAAGGCGCCGAGCAGGGCGCCGGCGCGCGTGAGGGCGCGCGCGTGAGAGTGGTGCGGCATGGCGAATTCCCGTGTAGGAGAACGCGAGTATATGCGATCACGCCTGCGCCATGGTTCGTCACAAAGCATCGTCGCTTTGGCGTTTTTGCTGCATTCGCCAGCCCGTCCTGCACGCTGCAATGGCAGCCGTAGGGGAACTCGGTTCGTTCCCCCATTCCGACAGGCGACAGGAGGCTTATATGACGACCATGACTTCGAAACTGCGGCTGAGCGCGCTGGGCTTGAGTGTGGCCGGGTGTCTTACCGGGTTGCCGGCGCACGCCGGGGCTGCCGGCGCCTGGCTCGGTGACCGCTACCACCGTCAGCAGGCAAACGCGGCGACGCTGACCGCAGATCTTGACCACAGCGAGGCGCAGCGCGCGCAGCTCACCGCGCAGGTTACGCAGCTTGATGACTCCCTCGCGCAGACGCGCGCGCGCGATGAAAAGCTCGGCGCAACGCTGCAGCAGGCCGACCAGCTCGGTCTGGATGTGAGCTTTCGCACTGACGACGACGGCGTCGCCGTGCAGGCGATGGGGCCGCTCCTGAAACTCGGCGCGCTAGTGGCGAGCCTGCCGCAGGCGCAGCTGCGGGTTGCCGGCTACGCCGATCCGCGCGGCTCCCCTGCCTACAACGAGCAGTTGTCGCGACGGCGTGCCGCGAGTGTTGCCGCCGTACTCACCGCCGCCGGGGTACCGCAGGAGCGCATCCTCATCGAGGCGCATGGCAACGCGCAGGCAAGTGCGGCGGACGGCGATCTGGATGCCTACGCCCTCGAGCGGCGGGTAACGGTACGGGTCGAGCTGCCGGTATCCGGGCAAGTTGCGCGCCGTGACTAGGCCGCTCCCGGGCCGTGAGGAAGGCGCGCCGCGGTTGTTGCAGCCGGCGGCGCGCCTTCGCGCTAGAATTTCCTGGCATGAACACCTGTGCCGCGCGCTCATGAACACCGCCATCGTGCGCCTCGACGGCGCGGTTGCGGCGGAAGTCTCCGAGCCACCCGCCGATCGGCTGCTCGCCGGCAACCCGCAATTGCAGGTGTGCAACTACTTTGCCGACAGCAGCCAGCAGTTTTTCGCCGGCCGCTGGTCTGCCACGCGCGGAAAATGGCGCGTGCGCTACACGGAGAACGAGCTGTGCGTGATGACCGCCGGGCGCGTGGTCATCGAAAGTGAGCGCGGTGAGCGCAGCGTTTTCGCGGCCGGCGACGCGTTCGTGGTCCCGGCGGGGTTTTCCGGCACCTGGGAAGTGCTGGAGGACTGCTCCAAGATCTACGCAATCTTCGAAAGCCGCGGCTGATCGTCAGGGAATTTGGGCGTCGGATCCGGATCGCGTTCTGTTTAAGGTGTTGACGACACCGTCGCACCCTGTCCGCGATCTTGCCGGAGCGGTGGCCTTGCCTCAGCTATGCAGTGCGAGGGGTAGCTCGCCGAGTGTACTTACGCCGTTTGCCGCCGATCCATGCGAGAGCGAGTCCGATACCACAGGCAAGAGCTAGCGACTGTGTGGACGGCTCAGGAACCTTGACGTCAAACCCGGTTACGAGGCCCACCGAATCCGTGGTAGCGAGCGTGGCAGGAAACGGCGAGAAGCCTCGGCTCATCAAAGAACCTGAGCTGTCAGCCTCCAGGTAGGTCGTCATTGACCCGGAGGAACCCGGGGCATTGGTTATGACTGTAAGCAGCAAATTGCCGGCGGACGGATTGTAATCGAAGTTACTCGAAAGAAAGAAAGTAAAGGCACCCGTGCTGCCAATCTCAGACTCCGCCGGCGGCAGTCCAGAAAACACCAAGGTTTGGTTGGCGCCAATATTGTTCGCGAGATTCTCATTCAATCCCCCGACACTCGCACTGGTGGTCGACAGATAAACCTGGAACGGAGTCGCGGTCAGCGTGTCGCCAGTATTGTTGTAATAATCAAAAAAGGTTAGGGACGAGACGTTAATCGACCCCGCGAAGGCGCTGCTGGAGTAAACCTGTTGGTATTCGCCTACCCAATTGTAGAAACCGAAGGGCAAAGAGTTTCCAGTATTCGCAGTCCCCACAACCACCTGTGCGCTGCCAACACCCGATGCCAGCAGTGCAACGAAACCAAGAAACAAGCCACGATATCGGACGGTCATTTCCATCGCGTAGTTCCCCGAAGTTATCGTTGGAGTTATTCAGGCGGACACTAACATGGTGCTGCGAATGGCGCGAATATCAATGCGAGTCCAGGCCATGCTGGCTATATGTAAAACGATACGCATGAAACCGCGTCGCGCACTCTGAGCCTGACATAACACGCTATCGGCTTGACAGCGGTCGCAAATCCACGACGGTCTCCTTTGAGCACCTCTCTTATACGTGTGACGCTCAGTCGTGGGTGGAGATCCTGTTTAATTCCGGAGGTGTGCCGTGGAACCCGTGGTCATAAGTGCAGCGCGCGCGAGCGCGTTCAATCTGTCGGAAATGGAAATGCTTGTGGGCAGTGTCATCGTGGTGGCGCTGCTGGCGTGGATGGTGTTCTCGCGCATGCGGCGCGGACACGATCATCAGCCGCAGCGGCACGCCTGACACGCGTCTTCGAGCGACGATACTGCGCTATTTCCCGCGCAGCACGTCGACGAGCGTGCCGAACATCTCGTCGATCTGCTCCGGGGTAACGATGAGCGGCGGCGAGAGCGCCAGGATGTCCGCGCTCTGACGCACCAGCAGGCCGCGCTCGAAACACTTCGTATACGCTTCGAACGCCCGTGCTCCGGCCTTGCCGGCCATGGGCGCAAGTTCCAGTCCGAGAATCAGTCCGTAGTTGCGCACATCGATGACGTGCGGCAGTCCCTGCAGCGCATGCGCGGCGTCTTCCCACTTTTTGGCGAGCGTCCTGGCGCGCGTGAGTAGTCCTTCGCGGCGGTAGATATCGAGGGTCGCGAGGCCCGCCGCACATGCGACCGGGTGCGCTGAGTACGTGTAGCCGTGGAACAGTTCGATGCCGTCCGGGCCCTGCATGAAGGTGTCGTACACGGCCTTGCTGACCAGCACTCCGCCCATCGGCACGCAGCCGTTGGTCATGCCCTTGGCAAGCGTGAGCAGATCGGGCGTGACGCCGAATTCCTGGGCGGCAAACGGCGCGCCGGTGCGGCCGAAGCCGGTGATCACCTCGTCGAATATCAGCAGGATTCCGTGCCGGTCGCAGATCTCGCGCAGACGCTGCAGGTAGCCGTGCGGTGGGATCAGCACGCCGGTGGAGCCGGCGATGGGCTCGACGATCACGGCGGCAATGGTGGAGGCATCGTGCAGCGCCACCAGTCGCTCGAGTTCATCGGCGAGCTGTGCGCCGTGCGCCGGCGCGCCCCGCGAGAAAGCGTTTTTCGCGAGGTCATGCGTGTGCTGCAGGTGATCGACGCCCGGCAGCAGCGCTGTTGACCAGGCCTTGCGGTTCGGCGAGATGCCGCCGACCGAGATGCCGCCAAATCCCACGCCGTGGTAAGCGCGCTCGCGGCCGATGAGACGCGTGCGGGTGGCATCCCCGCGCGCGCGGTGCCAGGCGAGTGCGATCTTGAGCGCCGTGTCGACCGCCTCGGAACCGGAGTTGGTGAAGAACACGTGATCGAGCCCCGCGGGCGCGATCTTCACCAGCTCGTTTGCCAGCGCGAACGCGCCCGGGTGTCCCATCTGGAACGGCGGCGCGTAGTCCATCGTTTCCAGCTGCTGTGCCACCGCCGCGGTGATCTCGCGGCGCCCGTGGCCGGCGTTGACGCACCAAAGGCCCGCGACCCCGTCGAGAATCTCTCGCCCGTCAGGGGTCCAGTAGTGCATGCCACTGGCACGCGCCAGCAGGCGCGGCTTTGCCTTGAACTGCCGGTTGGGCGTGAAGGGCATCCACAGCGCTTCGAGATCGGAACGCTGCAAAGACGGACTTGAGTTCGACATGACGGACCCGATGCGCCAAACGGTGCGGCGCGGCTGAACCTGGGGAGCTGCGAATGATAAATAAAGTGGACAACAACAGCCACGGAAGGGATATTTCAGACCTGATTGTCTAGGATATTAAACACCATGAGCATCGACGTCGGCGCACGCCTGCGCAGCGTCCGAACCACATTTGGGCTGTCCCAGCGCGAGCTTGCACGCAGGGCTGGTGTTACCAACGGACTCATCTCTCTTATCGAGCAGAACCGGGTGAGCCCGTCCATCAGCTCCCTGAAGAAGGTGCTCGACGGGGTACCGATGCCGCTGGCCGAGTTTTTCACCATGGACCTGAGCGTGGCCCCCCAGGCCTTTTTCGGCGCGGACGAACTGGTCGAACTGGGCAACCCTGAGGTTTCGTTGCGCCTGGTGGCCGCGCAGCGCGCCGGCCGCCAGCTCACGATACTGCATGAGCGCTACGCCGCTGGTGCTGCTACCGGCGAGGAGATGCTGGCGCATCGCGGCGAGGAGGCCGGAGTTGTGATCCGCGGCCGGATCGAGCTCACCGTGGGTGGCGCCAGCCGCGTACTCGGGCCGGGCGAGGCCTATTATTTTGCCAGCCAGCTCCCGCATCGCTTCCGCAACGTCGGGCGTGAGGCGTGTGAGATCATCAGCGCCTGCACGCCGGCGACGTTTTGAATCTCAAGGTCGGTCATCATGAACGCAAAACCCAACAGCACTTCCTGGCACGAGCGCGCGCGCTCACTGCAGTTGCGCACGCAGGCCTTCATTGGCGGCAACTACGCGGATGCCGCTTCCGGCGCCACCTTCGACTGCATCAACCCCGCCACCGGCAAGCTCCTGGCGCGGGTCGCCGCCGGGGACGATGAAGACATCAACCGCGCGGTGAGTTCCGCCCGCGCCGTGTTCCGGGCGGGTAGCTGGGCGAATCTTGCGCCCACGGAGCGCAAGCGCCTGCTGATGCGGTTCGCGGATTTGATTCTGGCGCACGGTGATGAGCTGGCGTTGCTCGAAACGCTCGACATGGGCAAGCCCATCAATGACAGCCTGAAGGTGGATATCCCCGGCGCGGCGCGCTGCCTGCGCTGGTATGCGGAAGCGATCGACAAGGTGTACGACCAGGTGGCGCCCACCGGACCCGACGCGCTCGCCCTGATCACGCGCGAGCCCATGGGGGTCGTCGGCGCCATCGTACCGTGGAACTTTCCCCTGCTCATGGCGGCGTGGAAATTCGCGCCCATCCTGGCCGCGGGCAACTCACTGGTGCTCAAGCCCTCGGAGAAATCCCCGCTCACGGCGATCAAGGTCGCAGAACTTGCCGTCGAGGCCGGCATTCCGCCAGGAGTAATGAATGTCGTGCCGGGTCTGGGCCAGACCGCCGGCAAGGCGCTCGCCCTGCATATGGACGTCGACTGCATCGCGTTTACCGGCTCGACCGCGACCGGCAAGCAGATCATGCAGTACGCCGGGCAGTCGAACCTCAAGCGCCTGTCGCTCGAGTGCGGTGGCAAGTCACCCAACATCGTGATGGCGGACTACCCGGACCTGGATCGGGCCGCCAAGGCCGCGGCGTTCGCGATTTTCTTCAACCAGGGTGAGATGTGCTCCGCGGGGTCGCGCCTGCTGGTGCACGAGAGCATCAAGGATGCGCTGCTGGAAAAAGTGCAGGTGGTGAGCCGCAAGATGCAGCCCGGCGATCCCCTGGATCCTGCCACGCGCCTGGGCGCGATAGTCGATGAAACGCAGATGAAGCGCGTGTTGGGATACATCAACTCCGGGCGCGATGATGGCGCCGAACTGCGCTTTGGCGGACGGCGCGTGCGCGAGGACAGCGGCGGCTACTTCATCGAGCCGACCGTATTCGATGCCGTCAAGCCCGGAATGGCGATTGCGCGCGAGGAAATCTTCGGGCCGGTGCTGTCGACCATCACCTTCAAGACCGTCGAGGAGGCTATTGAGATCGCCAACGACGTGATCTATGGCCTCGCCGCCGCGGTGTGGACGCGGGACGTGACGACCGCGCACCGCACGGCGCGGGCGCTGCGCTCGGGCACGGTGTACATCAACTGCTACGATGCGGACGATCTGACCGTGCCGTTTGGCGGCTACAAGCAATCGGGCATCGGGCGCGACAAGTCACTGCATGCGCTCGAGAAGTACACCGAGATGAAGACCACGTGGCTTGACCTCGCATGAAGCCAGGGCCCGCGGCGCTCGATCTCCCGTGAGCCCGAGGCCGCGCCGGAGCGCCACGGTTGCGTGAGCCCAGATCCCCTCAAGTACCTGGTCAGCGCGCCGCGGGGACTGACCGATCTGCTGGCGCGAGAGCTTACGGGGCTCGGCGCACAGGAGGTGCGCGAACGCTCCACCGGCGTGGTCTGCAGTGGCGCGCTGAAAGTTGCGTACCGCGCCTGCCTGTGGTCGCGTGTTGCCAACCGCGTGTACCTCGAAGTCGCGCAGTTTGAGGCGCGCGACGCGCAGGCGTTCCACGCGGCCGTGCAGGCGCTCGACTGGCCAGCGCACCTGCCGCCGGGCGCGACACTGGCGTGCGATTTCACGGGCCGTCATCCGACCATCACCCACACGCATTTCGGCGCGCTGAAACTCAAAGACGGCATCGTTGATGCCATGCGCCTTGCCACCGGTGCGCGACCCGATGTGGCGCTTGAGCGGCCGGACGTCAGGGTGCATGCGCACGCGCACGGCGCCGCGATCACGATTTCCATTGATCTGTCGGGCGAAAGCCTGCACCGGCGCGCTTATCGCGGTGCGGCCGGCGAGGCGCCCTTGAAGGAAAACGTAGCGGCGGGCGTGTTGCTGCGGGCGGGGTGGGCGGAACTCGCCGCCCAGGGTGCGGAGTTTCTGGATCCACTGTGCGGCTCGGGGACTTTCTGCATCGAGGCTGCCCTGATCGCCACCGACAGGGCGCCGGGGCTGACGCGCGAGCATTTCGGCTTTCTCGGCTGGCGCGGTCACGACGCGGATCTTTGGGCGCGGCTGCGCGCCGAGGCCGAGGCGCGCGCGCTCGCCGGGGCGACGAACCGTGCGCTGGTGCGCGGCACCGATCGCGACCCGCTCGCCATCCGCAGTGCCCGCGACAACGCGCGCCGCGCGGGAGTGGGAGGCAACGCGCGGTTTGAGACAGGCCTGCTCGCCGACGCAGCGCCTGCCACCGCCGATTCGCCCGCCCGACCGGGTCTGCTGTGCGCCAATCCTCCGTATGGCATACGCCTCGAGGACCACGAAGCCGCGCGGGCCTTGCACCGTGAGCTCGGGGCGGTGCTGCGCGAGCGCTTCCAGGGCTGGAGCGCCGCGATACTCATCGGCGCACCCGAGCTCGGTATGGAACTCGGGCTGCGCGCCTATCGCACGCACGCGTTGTGGAACGGCGGCATCGAATGCCGGCTGCTGCGTATCAAGGTGGAGGCGGGCAGCGCCCGCGAGCCCGGCATGCTCGGCAGGGGCATCGCCCATCTCAAGGACACACCGGGCGCACGCATGTTCGCCAACCGCCTGGGGAAGAACCTGAAGCGGCTGCGAAGCTGGGCGCGACGCGAGGGCGTCTCCTGCTACCGCGTGTACGACGCCGACATGCCCGAATACGCTTTCGCCATTGACCTGTACCGCACCCTGGAACCCGAGGACTCGTGGCTCTACGTGCAGGAGTACGCGGCGCCTGCGGAAATTGAGCTGGATGCAGTACGCAGGCGCCGCGGCGAGGTACTCGCAAGCCTCCCGGAAGCGACCGGGGTTGCGCCCGAGCGCATTCGCGTGCGTACGCGGCGCCGTACGGCGCGCGGCGAGCAGTACGAGAAGCTCGATGAGCGCGAGCACTTCCAGCTGGTGGAAGAGGGGGGGCTTAAGTTCCGGGTGAACTTCGAGGACTATCTGGACACCGGGCTGTTCCTCGATCACCGTACAACGCGCGCGCGCCTGCGGGAAGCCGCGCGCGGCGCGCGCTTTCTCAACCTGTTTTCCTACACCGGTACAGCCACGGTGTACGCGGCCGCCGGTGGCGCGCCGGCCAGCACTTCCGTCGACATGTCACACACGTATCTTGAGTGGGCGCAGCGCAACCTCGCGGTCAACGGCTTTGCGAGCCAGGCGCACGCCTTCGTGCAGGCCGACTGCCGGCGCTGGCTCGAGGACGCGGTGCGCGCGAGCGAGCGCTACGACCTGGTGTTCCTCGATCCGCCGACGTTCTCCAACTCCAAGCGCATGGAAGGGGTGCTGGACGTCGAGCGGGATCACCCCGAGCTCATCGAGACATGTGCGCAGCTGCTGGCGCCGGACGGCCTGATCGTGTTCTCCACCAACGCGCAGCGCTTCCGCCTCGCGGAACACCTGAGCGCGCGCTACCAGATCCGCGATGTGTCGGCGGCGACGCTGCCGAAGGACTTTGAGCGCAATCCGCGGATTCACCGCTGCTACGAGCTGCGGGCGCGCTATCCTGCAGGCGCATGAGCGATCGCGCGGGGAAAAAGACGAAATCGTCCGCAGGCCGGTCAAGGCAGCGGCCCGCCGCACCGCGGCGGATCGGCCGCTACAACTTCCTCATCGAGGGCCTGTCGGGCAACGTGCTGCGCGATCTGTTCCACCATTTCATGACGGTCGGCTGGCCGCGGCTATTCGCCACCCTGGCCGCCTTTTTTCTCGGCTTCGACCTGCTATTCGGCCTGCTCTACCACCTGGCACCCGGATGCATCGCCAATCTGAATCCACCCGGTTTCGCGGGCGCGTTTTTTTTCAGTGTCGAGACCTTCGCGACCGTGGGCTACGGGGACATGCATCCGCAGACGCTCTACGGGCACCTGGTCGCCATGGTCGAGATCTTCGCCGGCCTGATGTCGCTGGCGCTCATCACCGGCATTATGTTCGCGCGCTTCTCGCGTCCCCGGGCGCGCTTCCTGTTCACCCGCAATGCCGTGGTGCGGCCGATTGACGGCCAGACCACCTTCGTGGTGCGCGCTGCCAACGAGCGCCAGAACATCGTGCAGGATGCCTCGGCGCAACTGCGCCTTTTGTACGACGACACGACCGCGGAGGGCATGAGCCTGCGCCGCATCGTCGATCTGCCGCTGGTGCGATCGCAACACCCGATGTTCGCCCTTGGGTGGACTATCATGCACGTCATCGACGAGGCGAGTCCGCTGCGCTCAGAAACTGCGCAGTCGCTGCGCGCGAAGGATGCGACTTTCATCCTCAGCGTGACCGGCACGGATGACACGACAGGCCAGGTGCTGTCGGCGCGGACGGAATATACGAGCGAGGATATTCACTGGAACGCGGCCTTCCCGGACCTCCTGGAAGAAGCCGAAGACGGAACCCTGTACGTCGACTACAGCAGATTCGACCGGGTCGAGCCGCTCGCGAAGGTGGACGTGCAGCCGCCGTCCGGCGGCTAGCTCGAGTCAGCTCTCCACGAACGCCTTGAGTCGCGCCAGCGCCTGATCCCACTGCAGGGATACCCGCGTCAGGTATTCCTTCAGTTCGTTCATCGGCGCAGGATCAAATTCGAACCGGCTTTCGCGGCCGGACCGCACGCAATGCACAAGACCCACACCCTCCAGGACCCGCAGGTGCTTGGTGATTGCCTGACGCGTCATGCGCGCACCGCCGCTCAACTGCGCGATCGACCGTGGCTCCCCATTGCACAGTGCGGTCACCAGCGACAGGCGTGTTTCGTCACCGAGCGCAGCGAATACGACGGCGTGGTGTCGGCGCCGCGCCGCGCCGGCATCACTGGTTGCGCGTGACATGGTCTTCGATGTTCTTTATTTGCTGCGTCCAGCCGCCGTCGTCCATGCGGAAGGCCTCCGCACGCCGGTCAGCGGGGACCTTGTCGAATCCGGACTCGGTGACCACCAGCAGCGTGCCCGTCGCGGTTTTTTCCAGCCGGAATTCGACCAGCGTCGGCGTCTCGTTGGAATAGTCGACCTTGGGATCGACGGCATACGGGTGCCAGGTGAAGCTGAAGAGCCTCTCCGGTTCGATCTTCTGGATGTGCACCTGCCAGCGCACGTGCTCATACCCTGGATACAGGAGCTGACCTTCAGCCTTCTTGCCGGCGACAAATGGCCCCTCGACGTTGACCTTGAACCAGCTGCCGAATTCACGGTAGTCGGTAATGGCGCGCCACACCCGCGAGACGGGCGCCCTGAGTTCTACACGTTTTTCGATGCGATCATTCATGTTTAGCAACCTCTGGGTTGCATATTAGGCAGGCGCCGCGGGAAATGCAACCTGTTTGTTGCGGATTGATTTCCGCACGCAATTGCTCTCCTCGACGCGGTGCGCTTTACAGCGCGTAGCCGGTGCGGTAAACGATTCGACGTGCCATCCCAACGCCCTGCGAAGCCTGCCGCGACGCCAGCTCCCGTGGTCGCCATCGTCGGTGCCACCGGCGCGGTCGGCGTGGAGTTGATCCGTTGCCTCGAGGAGCGGCGCTTTCCCCTTTCTGAGCTGCGCCTGTTCGCATCGGCGCGCTCGGCCGGCAGGCAGCTGCCCTTTCGCGGCGCGCCACTTACCATCCGTGAGCTGACTGAAGACAGTTTCAGCGGCGTGAATGTGGCGCTGTTCTCGGCGGGCGCCAGCATCTCGAAACGCTTTGCGCCCCTGGCGGTGCGCGCGGGCGCGATCGTGGTCGACAACTCCTCGGCGTTTCGCATGCAGGCGGACGTGCCGCTGGTGGTGCCGGAGATCAACCCCCAGGCGCTGCGCGGCCACCGCGGGATCATCGCCAACCCCAACTGCAGCGCCATTATTGCCATCACGCCCTTGTGGCCGATCCACAAGGTCAACCGCATCGAGCGGCTGATCCTGAGCACCTACCAGGCCGCCTCCGGCGCGGGAGCCGCGGCGATGGAAGAGCTGCGCGAGTCCACGCGCGCCTACCTCGAAGGCCACGACTACGCGCACAAGGTGCTGCCGCACCCGTACGCGTTCAACCTCTTCAGTCACAACACTCGCATCGATCCGGCGACCGGCTACAACGACGAGGAGACCAAGGTCCGGGAGGAGACGCGCAAGATCTTCGGCGATCCGCAGATCCGCGTGTCGGCGACCTGCATCCGTGTGCCGGTGCTGCGGGCGCACTCGGTGGCGATTACGCTCGAGTGTGAGCGGCCGATTACCCCGGCAGAGGTGCGCGCGCTGCTCAAGGACGCACCGGGGGTGAAACTGGTGGATGACCCGGAGCGCAACCACTTCCCCATGCCCCGGGATGCGTCCGGGCAGGACGCCATACTCGTCGGCCGCATTCGCCAGGACTTGAGCGATCCGGGCGGGCGCTCGATTGCGCTGTTCGTCTCCGGGGATCAGTTGCTCAAGGGCGCGGCTCTCAATGCGGTGCAGATTGCCGAGGTTTTGTGAAGGGTATGAGCACCGGGACCTCTGCACTGTAGCGCTGGTACTCGCCCGGGAAGGTCTCGCGCATGAAGCCTTCCTCGGTACGCAGCTTCCCCAGCAGCGACAGCGCAATAATCACGAGCCCCAGCGCCGCCCGCACGGTGCCGGAAACGATCGCGGTCCCGAGCACTGCAGTGATGAGTCCGGTGTAAATCGGATGGCGCACATAAGCGTAGGGACCGGAGCGGATCAGTTCGTGTCCCTCCTTGACCGTGACCGAGCCGCTCCAGTTGCGACCCAGGTGCACGCGCGCCCAACAGGCGAACGCGAGTCCCGCAACCAGTAGCGCAAGTCCGATCCAGTAGGCCGTCAGTGAATGCGGCCACAGTCGCAGAGTGAGAGGCAGCCATGGCAGCTCGCGAGCGCCGATGAGCACGGCTCCCACGAGCAGTGGAATCACATGTGCCAGCCGTGAAGCGAGCGATTCGCGGCGCACCGCGGCCTTGATGCGCACCGACGAAATCAGCCAGTACACGGCCCACGCCAGCCACAGCAATCCTATGACGTCTCGGTAAATCGCCGGGGCGTGGTGCATACGGTTACAACATGTCCTTGATGCGGTAGTAGAGCATCGCCAGCACCAGCGCCGGGCGGCGCAGCGCCGCGCCACCGGGGAAGGTGCCATGCGGAATCCGGGCGAAGACATCGAAGCGGCCAGCCGTGCCGGCGACCGCTTCCGCGACCAGCTGGCCCGCGATGCCGGTGAGCGCGATCCCGTGCCCGGAGAAGCCCTGCAGGAAGTAGACGTTGGGCGCGAGGCGGCCGAAGTGCGGGGCGCGATTCAGGGTGATATCGACTTCACCGCCCCAGGCGTAGTCGATGCGCACGTCGTTGAGCTGCGGGAACACACGCAGCATGCGCGCCCGGGTCGCCGCGGGAGCGTCGAAGGAACGCAATCCCGAGTAGTTGACGCGCCCGCCGAAGAGCAGGCGGTGATCCGCGGAGCGGCGGAAATAATCCAACACCCAGTTCATATCGGCGACCGCGGCATTGTTGGCGATCAGTTGCCGCGCGCGCTCCTCGCCCAGCGGTTCGGTGGCGACGATGTAAGTCGCGACCGCCATGATTTTCGAGGCGAGCTGCGGCGCGGTGGCGCCCAGGTAGACATTGCCGCACAACACCAGGTGCCTGGCGCGTATCTCGCCGTCCGCGGTTGTCACTCGTACCTGGGCGGTGCCGGAGGGCGCATAACGCAGTGCCCGCGTACCCTCGAAAATCTGCACGCCCGCACCGCGCGCCGCGGCCGCGAGACCCAGCGTGTAGTTGAGCGGGTGCAGATGGCCGCTGTTGGTATCGTAGAGCGCGCCCAGGTAGCGGTCGGTCGCAAGCTGGGCACGCAATTCCGCGCGCGACAGGTAACGCACGCTCGGGTACGCGTACTTGTCTTGCAGCTCGTGTAGTTCCGCGTGCAGCTCCTGCTCGTGGCGTGGCTTTACAGCCGTGAGCAGGTGGCCGTCCGCCCAATCACAGCGGATGCCATGGCGCGCGATGCGTTCGCGCATGAGCGCCAGCCCCGCGACCGACACATCCCACACCACGCGTGCATCCTGGGCGCCAATGAGCCGCTCGAGCTTGGCCTGGCCGGCGGCGACCCCAAAGAGCGCCTGCGCACCGCTGCGCCCGGATGCACCCCAGCCAATGCGGTGTTCTTCGAGCAGCACGACGCGCAGCCCGGTTTCCGCAAGATGCAGGGCCGCGGAGCATCCCGCGATGCCACCGCCGACGACACAGGCGTCGCACTCGATGCTCCCCTGAAGCTGCGGCCAGGCGCTCGCCGCGTGGGCCGAGGCCGCGTAATAAGAGCTGACGTAGGGCAGAGGTCCCATGGGCCGGTCCGCGTGATTGCGTGTGTTTAAGATATCTGACGCCCGCTGGGCGCTGAGCGTTGGAAGGATACGGGCCTTGAGGCACGCGCAGCAAATCGCCCCGGGGCCGCAATGGCCGCCCGGGCAGGCCCGGATCGGCGTTACTTAGGCCTTTACCGCACTTTCGACCACGCGCGCAACTGAGGCTTCCGGGTCCCGCCTATGGTCTAATAGGCGGGTTGTTTGGAGAGTCAGTCGGCCAAGGGTTGTTTAATATACTAAACACACCCGGCTGCAAGTCCCATGGCATCCGCCCGCCCGCTCATTGGTATTTCCGCCGACCGGCGCATGGTTGGCGCGCATCCTTTTCACATGGTGGGGGAGAAATACGCGCGCGCGGTGCTGGATGCAGCGGACGCGGCCCCGGTGATGATCCCGGCGCTGGCGGAGGAGCTGCGCTTCGATGAGTTGCTGCAGCGCCTGGACGGGCTCGTGTTCACCGGCAGCCCTTCGAACGTCGAGCCGCATCGGTATCAGGGTCCGCCGAGCGCTCCGGGCACGCTGCACGATCCGGCGCGCGACGCGACCACGCTGCCGCTCATTCGCCGGGCGGTCGAGGCGGGCGTGCCGGTGTTCGGAATCTGCCGCGGCTTCCAGGAGATGAACGTCGCGTTCGGCGGCACACTGCATCAGAAGCTGCACGAAGTTCCCGGCCACCTCGATCACCGCGACGATGAGACCCAGCCCCTCGAAGTGCAATACGGCCCTGCACACGAGGTGACGCTCGAGCCGGGCGGCGTACTGCGGGGATTCGCCAGCGGTGAGCGCATCCGGGTGAATTCGCTGCACAACCAGGGCATCGAGCGCCTGGGGGATGAGCTGGTGGTCGAGGCGCGCGCTCCCGATGGCGTGATCGAAGCGTTTCGCGTGCGCGCCGCACGGCGTTTCGCCCTCGCGGTGCAGTGGCATCCGGAATGGCAGGTAATGAAGAATCCTTTTTCGCGCGCGCTGTTCGCCGCCTTTGGGCAGGCGAGCCGTGAGCGGGCGCTGAGCAGATGAAAGTGGTGAGTTTATGGTGAGTGAGATCCGGCAATTCCTTCGCGATCACGGCATTTCCGAAGTCGAAGCCATCATTCCGGACATGGCGGGTATTGCCCGCGGCAAGATCATGCCTGCGGCGAAGTTCGCCGAGGACGGCGGCATGCGCCTGCCGGAGAGCGTGTTTCTGCAGACCGTCACCGGCGATTACCCGAACGACACCGGCGATGCCATGAGTCCGGCTGAAATCGACATCATCCTCAAGGCCGACCAGAAGACCGTGCGGCGCGTGCCGTGGGCGGCCGAACCCACCGCCCAGGTGATACACGATTGCTTCTATTCCGACGGCCGGCGGGTATCGATGGCGCCGCGGCACGTACTGCGCAACATCGTGGAGCTGTACGCGCAGCGCGGCTGGGAGCCGGTGGTGGCGCCGGAACTGGAGTTCTATCTCGTCGAGCAGAACAAGGATGCCGACTATCCGCTCAAGCCCCCCGTGGGCCGTTCCGGACGCTCCGAGCCCGGGCGCCAGTCCTACAGCATCGCCGCGGTCAACGAGTTTGATCCCCTGTTCGACGACATCTACCAGTTCTGCGAGGACCAGGACATCGAGATCGACACCCTCATTCATGAGGACGGTCCGGCGCAGATGGAGATCAACCTGCTCCACGGCCAGCCGATGGATCTTGCCGACCAGGTGTTTCTCTTCAAGCGCACCGCCCGCGAGGCGGCGCTGCGCCACAAGATGTATTGCACCTTCATGGCGAAGCCCCACGCCAAGGAACCCGGCAGCGCCATGCACATCCACCAGAGCATCGTGGACATAAAGACGCGCAAGAACATCTTTTCCAATCCGGACGGCACGCCCTCGCCACTGTTCTTCTCGCACATCGGCGGGCTGCAGAAGTACATGCCGGCGGCCATGGCGCTGTTCTGCGCCAACGTGAATTCCTACCGGCGCCTGACGCGCTACCTGTCGTCCCCCATCAACGTCCACTGGGGGTATGACAACCGCACGGCGGGACTGCGTGTGCCGATGTCCGATGCGCAGGCGCGTCGCGTCGAGAACCGCGTCGGCGGCGCGGATGCCAACCCCTACATCGCGCTCGCCGCGTCGCTCGCCTGCGGGTATCTGGGTATGGTGGAGGGTGTGCAGCCGAGCGACCCGATCGTCGGTAGTGCGCACGATCTGCCCTTTGGGTTGCCGCGCTCCCTCGATGAGGCGCTGCGCACGCTGCGCGCCTGCGACCCGCTGGTGAAGCTGCTCGGCGAGACGTTCGTCGAGGCGTTCACCATCGTGAAGGAAGCCGAGTACGAGGTATTTCTGCAGGTCATCAGCTCCTGGGAGCGCGAGCACCTGCTGCTTAACGTGTAGCGGTGGGCCGAAAGCGCCTGCTTGCGGGTTGGCGCGCTGATATATAAAAAGAGACCGTGACAAACGCTCCTGGGTCCCTGGCTGCCAGCACGGCTCTCGCCGCGCTCCTGGTGGGTGTTGTCGCCGGCTGCTCGGGAAGCAGCCCGCCGGGAGGCGGCGCGCAGGAGTCGGCCCAGACGGATGAAAAGGTCCTGAACGTGGACAACTGGTCCGACTACATCCAGCCGTCGGTGATCGCCGATTTCGAGAAGCAATACGGCATCAAGGTCAACTACGACGTTTTCGACTCCAACGAGATCCTCGAGACCAAGCTCCTCACCGGGCACACCAACTACGACGTCGTCGTGCCGTCGGGCGCGTTCCTCGAACGGCAGCTGCAGGCCGACATCTACCGCAAGCTCGACAAGTCACAGTTGCCGAATCTGAAAAATGTCGATCCGGACGTGGCGCGCGCCACGGCGCTGTACGACCCGGGCAACCAGTACGCCGTGGACTATACGTGGATCACCTCCGGCGTGGGCTACAACGCCGCCGCGATCCAGGCGCGCATGGCCGACGCTCCCGTGGACAGCTGGCGGATGCTGTTCGATCCGGCGGTGGTAGCGAAATTCCAGGATTGCGGCGTGTCGATTCTCGATGCGCCTTCAGAGGTTGTCGGCACGGTGCTGCTCTACCTGGGTAGGAACCCCAACAGCAACTCGCTCGAGGATCTCAAGGCGGCGGAAGCGGTGCTGCACGCCATGCGCCCGTTTGTGCGCTACGTGGACTCCTCGCGTTACATCGACAACCTCGCCAACGGCGACGTCTGTCTCGCGATGGGCTGGTCGGGGGACATCAAGCAGGGGCACGATCGGGCCCGCGAGGCCAGCAAGGGACTGGATCTTGTTTACTCCATCCCGAAGGAGGGCGCGATCAGCAACTACGACGTCCTCGCCATTCCCGCGGACGCGCCGCACGTGAAGAATGCGCACCTGTTCATCAACTATCTCTTGCGCCCGGACGTGGCCGCGAGCAACTCCAATCTCATCAAGTACGCCAACGCCGTCGATCCAGGCATCCAGCCGCTCGATGCCGGCGTGCGCGCTGACCCGGGCGTGTACCCGCCCGCGCAGGTGCGCGCACGCCTGACGCCCGAGCGCGCCCGGCCGCCGGACTACCAACGCCTGTTGACGCGCATGTGGACGCGCTTCAAGACCGGCAAGTAAACCTAAGCTCTCCATAAGACGATTAAGATGAATGCCCAGCCTAAGGTGAATGCCCCGCCCATGCCCGCCGCCGATCCGGCTTCCGCCTACGTGCGCATCGCGAACGTTACCAAGCGCTTCGGCGATTTCGCGGCGGTGGATGAGGTCTCGCTCGACATCCGTCGCGGCGAGATCTTCTGTCTGCTCGGCGGTTCAGGATCCGGCAAGACCACGCTGCTGCGAATGCTCGCCGGTTTCGAAGTCCCCACGGGGGGAACAATTCATATCGACGGTGAGGACATGAGTCGGGTGCCGCCCTACGAGCGCCCGGTCAACATGATGTTCCAGTCGTACGCGCTGTTCCCGCACATGAGCGTGGAGAAGAACGTCGCCTTCGGACTGGAACAGGAAGGCGGCGGGCGTGCCGAGATCCGCCGCCAGGTGGGCGAGATCCTCGACATCGTGAAAATGGGCGCCTTCGGCGCGCGTAAGCCACATCAGCTCTCCGGCGGCCAGCGCCAGCGGGTGGCGCTGGCGCGCGCGCTGGTCAAGCGCCCGAAACTGCTGCTGCTCGATGAGCCGCTCGCGGCGCTCGATCGCAAACTGCGCGAGCACACGCAGTTTGAGTTGCTCAGCATCCAGCAGCGCCTGGGAGTGACCTTCATCGTGGTCACCCATGACCAGGAAGAGGCGATGACCCTGGGCACGCGCCTCGGGGTCATGAACCACGGCCGCATCGCACAGGTGGGTACGCCGTCGGACATCTACGAATCCCCCGCCAACCGCTTCGTCGCGGACTTCATCGGCTCGGTGAACATGTTCGAGGGCCGGGTGTGTGACGGCGGCGGCGAATGCCTGCGTATCGACAGCGCCGAGCTCGGTTGCACGGTGCGTGCAGAGCGTGCGGCCACTGGCGCGGCCGGCGCCACCGTATGGACTGCAATCCGACCGGAAAAAATCAACATCAGCCGCCAGCCGCCCGTGGCTGCGCCCGCGCCATCGCCGGAAAACCTGGTGCGCGGCACGGTGCGCGAAATTGCCTACATGGGCGACATGTCCATCTACCTGGTGCAGATCGAGTCCGGCAAGATGCTGCGCGTGACCTTGCCCAACATCACGCGCGGCCTGGAGCGGCCGCTCACGCGCGAAGAGAGCGTGTGGCTGTCCTGGCACGGCACGAGTCCCGTCGTGCTGACGGAGTAGCGGCCGGGCATGGCGCGCATGTCACAGCTGTCGGGCCGGCGGTTGGTCGCGGGGATTCCGATCCTGTGGCTGCTGGTGCTGTTCCTTATCCCTTTCATCATCGTGTTCCGCATTTCCTTCTCGGAAGTGCGCCTGGCGATACCGCCATACACGCCACTGTTCACCTGGCATCACGGCTCCCCGTCGCTGCAGCTGCACTGGTCGAGCTATGCGTTTCTCTTTACCGACCCGCTGTACGTCAGCTCTTATCTGTATTCGCTCAAGGTTGCAGCCGTCTCGACGTTGTGTTGCCTCCTGATCGGCTATCCGATGGCCTATGCCATCGCCCACGCCGCGCCCGCGTCTCGCTCGATGCTGCTGATGCTCATCGTGCTGCCGTTCTGGACCTCGTTCCTCCTGCGGGTGTACGCCTGGATTGGACTCCTGAAGAACAACGGCGTGATCAACAACGTGCTCCTGTGGCTGGGGGTGATCCACCACCCGCTGGCGCTCCTGCAGACGGATTTCGCGGTCTACATCGGCATCGTGTATTCCTACCTGCCGTTCATGATTCTGCCCTTGTACGCGAACCTCGAAAAGCACGACGGCGCGCTGCTCGAGGCGGCCGCGGACCTGGGGGCGCGCCCCATGCGCGCGTTTGTGCGCATCACTCTGCCGCAGTCTCTCGCCGGCATCCTCGCCGGCTCGCTCCTGGTGTTCATCCCGGCGGTGGGCGAGTACGTCATCCCGACGCTCCTCGGGCGCACCGATCAGCTGATGATCGGCCGCGTTCTGTCGGATGAGTTCTTCGAGAACCGCGACTGGCCGGTGGCGAGCGCGGTCGCGATCCTGGTGCTGTTGCTGCTGGTGGTGCCGATCATGTGGTTCCAGCGCCTCGAGCGGCAGGAGCTTACGGCCAAATGAGATCACGGGGCCTGTTCTCGCGCTGCGCGCTGGTACTGGGGCTCGTGTTCCTGTACGTGCCCATCCTCTCGATGGTCATTTTCTCCTTCAACAATTCGCGCCTGGTTACGGTGTGGGACGCGGCGCACTCCCCGACACTCAAGTGGTACGTGGCGCTGGCGGCCAACGAACAGATCCTGCGCGCCGCGTGGCTCTCGATTCGCATTGCGCTGGTTGCCTCCACCGGGGCGGTGATTCTCGGCACGCTCGCCGGCGTGGCGCTGGCGCGTTTCGGGGCCTTCCGCGGGCGGCTGCTGCTCGCCGGCATGACCACCGCGCCCATCGTCATGCCGGAGGTCATCACCGGCTTGTCGCTGCTCTTGCTGTTCGTCGCCATGGAGCAGCTGATTGGCTGGCCGAAGGGCGTGGGTGCGGTGACCATCACGCTGGCGCACATCACCTTCTGCATGGCTTACGTGACCGTGGTGGTGCAATCGCGGCTGGCCGGCATGGATGAATCGCTGGAGGAGGCGGCCATGGACCTGGGCGCGCGTCCCGGGCGGGTATTCTTCCGCATCACGCTGCCGCTCATCCTGCCGGCCATCGCCTCGGGCTGGCTGCTGGCCTTCACACTTTCGTGGGATGATCTGGTTATCACGCAGTTCGTGGCGGGACCGGGTTCGAGCACGTTGCCTATGGTCATTTTCTCCAAGGTGCGCTTTGGCGTGACGCCGGATGTCAATGCGCTCGCGACCATCCTGGTGCTGATCGTGGCGACGGGGATCGGGGTTTCCACCGTGTGGATGCGCTACCAGCAGCGGCGGCGCGAGCGCGACGTGCTGCTCGCGGCAGCCGCGAATCTGTGAGCATTTCAGTGGCGACACCTGCGGTGCTCGGCATTGACGTCGGCGGCTCCTCGATCAAGGCCGGCCTCGTGAATGTTGCAGCGGGCCGCGTGTCCGGCCAGCTGATCGCAGCGCCCACGCCCACCCCCTCGACGCCCCCGGCCCTGATCCAGGTTATCGGCGCGCTCGGCGCACAACTGCCGGGCGCGCTGGGGCGGGTCGGCGTGGCCTTTCCGTCAGTCATCAAGGGTGGCACCGCGTACACGGCTGCCAACATCGACGCGCGCTGGATCGGCACCGATGGCGCGGCGCTTGCCGAGCGCACGCTCGGCCGGCCGGTGCTGTTCCTGAATGATGCCGACGCCGCCGGCATCGCCGAGATGCGCTTCGGCAGCGGCCGGGGCTGCAAGGGCACCGTCATCATGCTCACCTTCGGCACGGGGATCGGCAGCGCGCTGTTCACTGACGGCAGGCTCTTTCCCAACACTGAGTTCGGCCACCTGGAGGTTGCGGGCCGGGATGCGGAGAAGTGGGCCTCGGCGCGCGTGCGCACCGCCGAGAGCCTCGACTTTCCCGCCTGGGTGGCGCGCGTGAACGACTACCTCGCCGCGATGCACCGGCTCTTCTGGCCGGACGTGTTCATTCTGGGGGGCGCGGTGAGCGAGCGTTTTCAAGAATTCGCCCCGCTCCTGAAATCTCCCGCGGAGCTGCGTCCGGCGCACTTCGCCGGCCAGGCGGGCGTGGTTGGCGCGGCGCTGGCTGCGGCCGAAACGGCAGCCTGAGCCGGCCTGGGAGCGAATGTGGCTGCGGCGCGTCCCGGCAAGCTCCCCGACGTCGGCACTACCATCTTCAGCGTCATGTCGCGCCGCGCCCGCGAGTTGGGTGCGCTGAACCTCGGGCAGGGGTACCCCGACTACGACATTGATCCCAGGCTCACCGAGCTCGTCACCGCGGCGATGGCCGCCGGGCACAACCAGTACGCGCCCATGGAGGGCCTCGGGTCGCTGCGCGAGCGCGTAGCCGCGAAGCTGCTGGCGGTGTACCGGCTCTCGATTGACCCCGAGAGCGGCATCACCGTGACGCTCGGGGCGACCGAGGCCATCTTCTCGGCCATCCAGGCCGTGGTCGGCGCGGGCGACGAGGTGATCGCGTTCGATCCCGCGTATGACTCCTACGAACCAGCGGTGCGCCTTGCCGGCGGCCGTTGCCTGCGACTGCCACTCACGCAACCGGGATTTCGCTACGACTGGGATCGGGTACGCGCGGCGGTGAATGCCCGCACCCGCCTGGTGCTCTTCAACAGCCCGCACAACCCGGCCTGCAGCGTCGCGACGCGTGCGGACCTCGATGCGCTCGCGGCGGTGACCCGCGACCGTGACGTGCTGGTGCTCGCGGATGAAGTCTACGAGCACGTGGTGTTCGACGGCGCGGCACACCACTCGGTGCTCACGCATCCTGAGCTGGCCGCGCGCAGCTTTGCGGTGTTCTCCTTCGGCAAGACGCTGCATGCCACGGGGCTGCGCATCGGTTACTGCGTGGCGCCGCCGCGGCTTACGGCAGAGCTGCGCAAGGTGCACCAGTTCAATACTTTCAGCATTGCCCATCCCCTGCAGCACGCGGTCGCGGCGTACCTTGCGCAACGGCCCGACTGCGGCCGCGAGCTCGCCGGGTTCTTCCAGGCGAAGCGTGATCGGCTGCGCAGCGCGCTCGAGGGCAGCGGCTTTGCCCTGCCGAAGGCTGAGGGGACATACTTTCAGCTGCTCGACTTCAGTGAGTTCTCCCATGACGGCGACCTCGAGTTCGCGGAAGAGTTGCTGATGCAAGCCGGCGTCGCCACGATTCCCCTGTCGCCGTTCTACGCCGCACCGCAACGGTTGCCGTTCGTGCGGCTGTGCGTGGCAAAGCGCGACAGCACCCTCGATGAAGGGGCCGCGCGGCTCAACGCCTTCGCCGCACGGCTGAGCCGCAGTTGAGCTTATGAGCGCGCTGCGTGTGTCATTGGTGCAGCAGCCACTGGCGTGGCACGACCCGCAGGCCAACCGCGCGCACTTCGAGGCGCTGCTGCTGCCGCTCGCAGGACAGACCGACCTCGTGGTGTTGCCGGAGACCTTCACCACCGGGTTCAGCATGGACGTTGAGCGCTGGGGCGAGCTCGCGGGCGGACCGAGCTCGCAGTGGCTCCTGGGGCTTGCCGCCAGGCTCGACGCCGCCATCACCGGCAGTGTCATTACCAAGGACGGCGAGCACTACTACAACCGGCTGCTGTGGGCCACGCCGTCCGGGGAACTGCGTGCCTATGACAAGCGGCACCTGTTTCGCATGGGGCGTGAGCACGAGCGTTTCACGGCCGGGCGCGCAGCCTGGTGTGTCCCGTGGCGCGGCTTCAGCATCTGCCCGCTGGTGTGCTACGACCTGAGGTTCCCGGTTTTCAGCCGCCGCCGCGCGCAACTCGGGTACGACCTGCTGCTGTACGTGGCCAACTGGCCCGCGCCGCGCGCCAACGCCTGGCGGCAGCTGCTGCGGGCGCGCGCCATCGAGAACCAGGCGTACGTGGTCGGGGTCAACCGCGTGGGCGCGGGTGGGCACGGCGTCGCGCACGCCGGCGACAGCGCCGCAATCGATTTTCTGGGCGAGCCGCTCGCGGAACTTGGCGCCGCGGCAGCGATCTCAACGCTGAGCCTCGACGCCGCAGCGCTGCATGCCTTCCGCGGCAAGTTTCCCGCACACCTCGACGCCGACGCCTTTACGCTCGAGGTATGAAAAAGCCTACCCGCGTCAATCACCCGCCCACCGTCGAACTGCCTGCGGGCAACCATGCGGTGGCGGCGCCGATTTACCAGACGGTGAAGTTCGAGTTCGACACGGTTGCCGATACGGAGGCGTTCCTGCGCGGCGAGCGCCCCGGGTTTTTATACACACGCGCTTCAAACCCCACCACCCGCCAGCTCGAGCAATTGCTGGCAGAGCTGCAGGGGCGCGATGACTGTCTCGTGACCGCCAGCGGTGTCGGGGCGATTGCCCAGACGCTGCTGGCGCTCACCCGCCAGGGCGATCACGTGGTGTGCTTTGTCGAGACCTACAACCCCACGCGCTACCTCATCCGGCGCCTGCTCGGGCGCTTCGGCGTCACCCACACCATGCTCGGGATCGAGGACCTCGCGGGAGTCGAGCGCGAGCTGGCGGCACGGCCGACGCGGCTGGTGTTCTTCGAGAGCCCCACCAATCCCATCACCCGCATCGCCGACGTCGCCGCGTTGACGCAGCTGGCACGTACGGCCGGGGCACTGACCGTGATGGACAACACCTTCGCCGGCTTTCACCAGCACGGCGAGTACGACGTGGACGTCTTCGTCCACAGTCTTACCAAGTACGCCTCCGGCGCGGGCGATGTCATGGGCGGGGCGGCGATCGCCCGCAGCGAGCTCATTCGGGGCATGCGTACGGATTTCAGCGCCCTGGGCGGGGTGCTCGATCCGCACGCCGCATATCTGATCCTCAGGGGATTGAAGACCTACTTCGTGCGCTACCAGGCGCAATGTGCCAGCGCCGCGCAGATCGCACAGCTGCTGGCGGCGCACCCCGCGGTCGCGCGCGTGCACTACCCCGGTCTTGCCACGCATCCCCAGCACGCACTCGCGGCACGGCAGATGCGCGACTTTGGCAGCATCGTCAGTTTCGATCTCAAGGACGGGGAGGCCGCCGGGCGGCGCTTTGCCGATGCGCTGGAGCTGTTCGCACTCGCTGCCAGCCTCGGATCCACCGAGTCGCTCGTGGTCACGCCGGCGATGATGGGCGGGCACGAGCTGGATGCCGCCCGGCAACGCATGTCCGGCATCAGCGCCGGCACGATCCGCCTGTCGATTGGGCTGGAAGACCCCGAGGATCTGCTCGCAGACGTGGCGCGCGCCCTGGAGGCAGCGCATTCATGAAGAATCGTTCAAGACGCAGCGCTCACGAAGTCTCACAATCTGGCCATGCACGACCCATCCGAAAGCGACAGTTTCATGAAGAATTGTCAGCTCGCGGCTGACATCAACGCGTCGTGGAACTGGCGCATGATACCTCTGTCTCATCACCCCACGAGCGAGTGCGCCGTGCATCGACAGGAAGAATCCCTCATGAACGAGCCCCAGATGCCTTACAACTTCGCGGACCTCGAGCCCGCGATGTCGCGCGATACACTGGTGTTCCATTTCCTGCGCCACCAGCGCGTGTGCTACGACCGCATGGTCACCCTGTCACGCGGAACCGAGTTCGAGGCCCTGAGCCTCGAGGAGCTGGTGCGCGTCACCGAGCGTAATCCGGCGCATCACGTCCTGTACCGCCATGCCGCGGAGGTCTGGAATCATGATCTCTACTGGCGCTCCATGCGACCGCGCGGCGGCGGCGCGCCTGCCGGCCTCGTCGCCCAACATATCAACGCCCGCTTTGGCAACTACGAGCGCTTCGCGCGTGAGTTTCGCGATGCGGGGAGCGCGCATTTCGGCAGCGGCTGGCTGTGGCTGGTATGGCGCGCCGGGACCCTCGAGATCGTCACCACCAGCAATGCCGGCACGCCGCTGGTGCGCGGTGATACCGCGCTCATCGCGGTCGACCTGTGGGAACACGCCTACTACCTGGATCATCAGAATCGCCGCGCCGCCTACGTGAACACGTTTCTCGAGGAGCTGATCAGCTGGGAGGAAGCCAATCGCGCGCTGGCGAGCCTTCCTACCGCCAGGGATCTGCGTGCACCGACGCGCCTGCGGGCCACGCCGGAACTGCCGTCGCCGCGGCACGGGCAATAGGCCGTGCGCCGCCGCCGCGCCTGTCGCTGGCTCTGCGGTACGGGACTCACCCTGCAGGCGGCCGCTGCGCTGGCCGCCGGTAACGCGGCGCAGCCGCCGGCAACCGCGGCCCAATGGATGCCGCACGAGCTCATCGTGAGTCTGACGGATCTGCCGCGTGCGTATTCCTGCGATGATCTGTGGTACCGCTTCCACGACGTGCTGTCCGCCATCGGTGCGCGGGACATGCGTATCCTCACCTACGACTGCAGCGACGCCGCGGCCCACGCCCACGGCTCGCCCAAAGTCGAGCTGAAATTCCAGTTGCCCGGAGCGCTGACGGGCGCCGACACGCGGTTCGCGGACCTCACGGCTAACGATTCCACCGTACACTTCGCGCCGGGCAGCCCGCGCTCCCTGAACGGGGATGACTGCGAGCTCATGAAACAGATGACCGACGGGCTTCTCGGGGCGCTGGGGTTGCACACCGACGCAAAGTTCCGTTGCGCCGCCGCGGCGCCCGCGGCGCGCTTCGCGGTCACGGTGCGCGCGCTGCTGCCCGCATCTTAGGCACTGCTGGCCACGCGCACGCGGTGCGGGTGATATGGCAGCACCTCCACGACGTCGCCCGCGATGAGACGCTGCTGCACGCCGCGCCAGAATGCCGCGGTGAGGATTTCGGCGTGCAGTCGCAGCAACGCCGCACGCTGCGACTCGTTGAACGCCAGAAAATTGATGAAAGTTTCCGGGAATACGTCGTTCTCGCCGACGTAGAACCACGCTTCGCCGCGCATCTCGTCCTCCTCGTTGGCGGCCTGCGGAACCTCGCGGAAATTGCAATCGGTGACCCGACACAGTTCGTCGTAGTCGTAGAAAATAACGCGCCCATGGCGCGTGACCCCGAAGTTCTTCAGCAGCAGATCGCCCGGAAAAATGTTGGTGTAAGCGAGATCGCGGATGCACTGTCCATAGTCGAGCACCACGCGTTCCGCGGCTTCCGCGGGCGCGCCGCGCAGGTACAGATTCAGCGGCGTCATGCGCCGCTCGATGTACATGTGGTCGAAGACCAGGTCTTCGCCGTCCTCGTGCACTGATCCGGCGGCCTCGCGCCGCAGCTCCTCCAGCAGCGCCGCGGCGAAGCGCGCGCGCGGAAAGCGCAGGCGCCTGAACTCCTGCGCATCCACCAGCCGGCCGGCGCGGTCGTGGATGAACACCATCTGGTACTTCGCGACCACCTCCTCGCGCAGTACCGTCTTGGGATACGCGAAACGATCGCGGATCACCTTGAAGACCACGTCAAAGGAGGGCAGCGTAAAGCACACCATCACCAGGCCGCGCTCCCCGGCGGCGTGCTCGAACTGGTCGGCGGTACGTTCTAGGTTGCGCATCAGCTCGCGATAGCGCTCGGTCTTGCCCTGGCGAGCCCTGCCCAGCACCGTGAACAGCTCGCTCACCGGCTTCCTGGGCATGACCGACTTCAGGAACACCACCGCTTCGGCCACGCGCTCCAGGTCGGCGTGGAAGTAGGAGCGGGTGAAGCTGAATACGATGCTGACATCATCTTCGGCCAGCATCACGGCATCGACCAGCACGCCACCGTCGGTGTTCTTGAGTGCAATGACCAGCGGCGCGAGAAGGTTGCGGCCGATGACGCGGCCGACGATGTAGGCGCGCGAGATCTGGTAGAACATCGGGCGGATCACCTCGACCCGCTCGAGTGTCCGGCGTTCACCACGTGTCTGCAGGTGGGCGCGTACTTCGCTGACGACGTGGTCGATGCTCTTGTCGAGGTCGCGCCATGGCGAGCGGCAGCGCACATCGCCGAGCAGATCCTCGAACAACAGCGACAGCGAGCCGTGATTCACGTAAGTGTTGGTGCCCGCCGCGGAAGTAATGCCCGCCAGCGGATCCAGGTCCGTGGCGACGAACTCGATATCGGGCGCGACCCCTACCGTGCCGAACATCCGCCGGCTGATGGAGCTGAAGAAGGTCTTGATGAACTCCGGATCCGGAAGGGCGGTGATCTGCGCCGCAAATGCGGCGTGAATACTGCGCCACAGCTGCCGATCGAGGGCGGCGGAACCTAAGGCGGCGCGCAGTTCGGCGATGGCCTGGTTGACGCAGCGATCGTAGAGCTCGATGCGCTCGACGGCATCGCGCTGGCTCGCCTTCCAGTCGCGGCTGTCGAAGCGCAGCGGCGCGCGGCGGGTGATGGCGCGAAATTCGGCGTTGTAGCCGGCAAACGCCTCAACGATATGCCGGGCGCAGTCGTCTGCGCCGCTCACGTGTGCTTACAGGTTCCGGATCAGCGCGTCGGCGAACGCGCTGGTGGAGACTTCCTGCGCGCCCTCCATGAGTCGGGCGAAGTCGTAGGTCACGATCTTCTGCCCGATGGTCTTGTCCATCGCGCTGATGAGCGCATCCGCCGCCTCCACCCACCCGAGGTAACGCAGCATCATTTCGCCGGACAGGATCAGGGAGCCCGGGTTGACCTTGTCGAGGTTGGCGTACTTGGGGGCTGTGCCGTGGGTCGCCTCGAACACCGCGTGCCCGGTGAGGTAGTTGATGTTGCCGCCGGGGGCGATGCCGATGCCGCCCACCTGCGCCGCGAGCGCATCCGAGAGGTAGTCGCCGTTCAGGTTGAGCGTCGCGATGACGTCGAACTCGTCCGGGCGCGTCAGCACCTGCTGCAGCGTGATGTCTGCGATGGCGTCCTTGACGATGATGCGCCCGGCCTTCTTGGCCGCGTCCATTTCGGCGTTCGCGTCTTTCTCGCCCTTGGCGCTCTTGGTGCGCTCCCACTGTTCCCAGGTGTAGGTCTCGGCGCCGAACTCGCGTTCGGCCAGCTGATAGCCCCAGTTGCGGAACGCGCCTTCCGTGAACTTCTGGATGTTGCCCTTGTGAACCAGCGTCAGGCTCTTGCGACGGTTGGCGACGCAATACTGGATTGCCGAGCGGATGAGACGCTCGGAGCCGTCCTTCGACACGGGCTTGATGCCAATGCCGGAACTCTCGGGGAAGCGGATCTTGGCGTAGGCCTTCGGGAAGGCCTGTCGGAACAACTCGAGAAATTTCTGGTTGTCCGGGGTTCCGGCTTCGAATTCGATGCCGGCATAGATGTCCTCGGTGTTCTCGCGGAAGATCACCATGTCGACCTTCTCCGGATGCTTCACCGGCGAGGGCACGCCCTTGAACCAGCGCACCGGGCGCAGGCACACGTACAGGTCCAGCATCTGCCGCAACGCGACGTTGAGCGAGCGGATGCCGCCGCCGACCGGGGTGGTGAGCGGTCCCTTGATGGACACCAGATACTCGCGGCACGCCGCCACCGTTTCTTCCGGCAGCCAGGTGTTGAACAGCTTGTTGGATTTTTCCCCGGCGTACACTTCCAGCCAGTGGATGCGACGCTTGCCGCCGTAGGCGCGCTCGACCGCGGCGTCCATCACCCGCACGCTGGCGCGCCAGATGTCAGGCCCGGTGCCGTCTCCCTCGATGAACGGCACGATCGGATTCACCGGCACACTCAGTTTGCCGTTGGATATGGTGATCTTCGCGCCCTGTGCGGGAGGTGTGACCTTGAGGGAAGGGGCCGCGGACATGGGGTGCTCTCCTGAGGATTGGCGGTAAGCGCCTCGAGTGCGCGGCCGCGCGGGGAATGCTAGCACAGCGCCCGCGACCCTCGACGCCACCGACCTTTAGGATAGACTGCCGCACGGTCAATGCGGGGGCGGGAAAAGAGCGCATGTCCGGCGCCACGAATCATGTCCGGCACCATGAATAAACAGTCAATTCTGCGGCAGCTGCTCGCCGTACGGCCCATCGATCCGGTCGGGTCGGCGGACAAGAGCCGCTTGAAGCAGGTCTTAAGCGCACCGGCGCTCGTCGCGATTGGTCTGGGCGCCACCATCGGCTCGGGTATTTTTGTGCTCACCGGCACGGTCGCGGCCCTGCATGCGGGACCTGCGATCACGCTGTCGCTTTTGATCGCCGCGATCGGCGGCGGACTCGCCGCGCTGTGTTACTCGGAATTTGCGGCCTTTCTGCCCGTGCCCGGCAGCGCCTACAGTTACACCTACGCGACGCTTGGTGAGGCGATAGCCTGGTTCATCGGCTGGAACCTGCTGCTCGAATACGCGATTTCCGCTTCGGCGGTGGCGGTGAGCTGGTCGGCGTACGTGGTGAGTCTCCTGGGGGATGCCCACATCCATCTGCCGGCGGCGCTGGTCAATGCGCCGCTCGGGCTCGACGCGCACGACCACGTCATCGCTACCGGCGCCTACGTCAACGTGCCGGCCGTACTCATCATCGCCGCCATGACCTGGCTGCTGTACGTGGGCGTGCGCTGGTCCGCCGGCGCCAACACCATCATGGTATCCCTCAAGGTCGGGATCATTGTCATCGTCGTCGTCGCGGGTCTTGCCTACGTAGACACCTCCAACTGGAGGCCGTACGTGCCTCCCAACACCGGGACTTTCGGCCACTTCGGCTTGAGCGGCGTGATCCAGGGTGCGGCCATTATCTTTTTCTCCTATGTCGGCTTCGACACCGCTTCGACCACCGCGCTCGAGGCGCGCAACCCGCAGCGTGATCTGCCGATCGGGATCATCGGCGCGCTCCTGATCTCCGCGGTGTTGTATGTCGCGATGTCCTCGATCATGACCGGCATGGTGCCGTACCAGAAGCTCGACTCCGACGCGCCGGTCGCGGTGGTGCTCGACGCCCACCCGCAGCTCGCGTGGCTCTCATGGTTCGTCAAGGTGGGCGTCATCGCGGGCATGACCTCCGTCATTCTCACTTCACTCCTGGGCCAGCCGCGCATTCTCCTGTCGATGGCGGACGATGGCCTGTTACCCAAAGCGATGAGCCGGTGTCATCCGCGCTACAAGACCCCGCACGTATCCACCGTGATTACCGGCGTCTTTGCGGCGCTGATCGCGGCGGTTTTCCCGCTGGATATACTCGCCGACCTCATCTCCATCGGCATCCTGCTGGCGTTCGCCGTGGTGTGTCTGGGCGTGCTGGTGCTGCGCAAGACGCGCCCGGACGCGTACCGCCCATTTCGCGTGCCGTGGGCGCCGTTCACCTGCGTGCTGGGCGCGGTGTGGTGCCTCGGCATGACGCTGTTCCTATCCAACGGCACCTGGATCCGGCTGGTGCTCTGGACCGCCCTCGGCATGTCCATCTACGCCTTCTACGGGTTCCGGCACAGCCACCTGCGGCAATGACGCGCGCGCTTGCGAGCACGCCCGCTGCGGATGGCTTCCGCATGCCGGGTGAATTCGAGCCGCACGCCGGGTGCTGGATGCTGTGGCCCGAGCGGCCGGACAACTGGCGCGCGGCGGCGCGCCCGGCGCAACTCGCCTTCGCGCAGGTGGCGCGCAGCATCGCGCGCTTTGAGCCAGTGACGGTCGGCGTCTCCGCAGTCAACTTCAGTAGTGCGCGCGCGCTCCTTGCTGAGAACGTGCGGCTGGTAGCGCTGGCGCACGATGACTGCTGGATGCGCGATGTGGGACCCACGTGCGTCGTGAACGACCGCGGCAGCGTGCGCGGCGTTGACTGGCATTTCAACGCCTGGGGCGGGCTTGACGGCGGGCTGTATTTTCCGTGGGACCAGGACGAGCTGGTGGCGCGCAAGGTGCTCCAGATCGAGGGCCTCGCGCATTACCGTGCGCCCATCATTAATGAAGGTGGCGCCATTCACGTCGATGGCCAGGGCACGGCGCTCGTGACCGAGGAGTGCCTGCTGAATCCGAACCGCAATCCGCGGCTTGGTCGTCGCGCAATCGAGCGGCGCCTGCGCGACTACCTCGGCGTCAGTCAGGTCATCTGGCTGGGGAAGGGCGTGTTCAACGACGAAACCGACGGCCACATCGACAACCTCGCGTGTTTCGTCCGTCCGGGGGTGGTGTGCCTCACCTGGTGCGACCAGCGCCGCGATCCGCAGTACGCGATCTCGCTCGATGCCTGGGAGCGACTGCGCGAGGCTCGCGATGCGCGCGGCCGGCGCCTCGAGGTCGTGCGGCTGCCGATGCCCGGTCCCTTGCGCATGCGTTTGCGCGAGGCGCGCGGGCTCGCCGCACGCGCGGGCGCCAAGGTGCGCGAGGCCGGCGAGCGCCTCGCCGCCAGCTACGTCAACTTCTACATCGCGAACCGCGGCGTGCTGATGCCGCTTCTCGACCCGCGCACCGACTCGCTTGCCGCGCGGCGTCTCAAGCGTCTGTTCCCGGGGCGCCGGGTGGTCGGTGTGCCGGCGCGGGAGATTCTCCTCGGCGGCGGCAACATCCACTGCATCACCCAGCAGATCCCGGCGCCGCGGGCGCTATAACAAGCGCTGGGCGGCGTCCAGCCACTCTTTTTGGGCGCGCCGATAGTGCGCCGGTGAGATGCGCGCCTGATCGAGCAACTCGCGCGCCACTTTCTGCGCCTCGGCCTTCCTGCCCTGGACCTGCAGCAGCTGTGCGTAGCGCACTGCCGCTTCGGCACCGGGATACGCGGGAGCGACCACGCTGTATTCCTCGAGGGCTTTGGCGGCGTTGCCTTCCGTCTCGAGCGCCCGCGCATACAGCAGGTGTCCCGCCGGTGAGCGGAAGTCGGGATTACTGGCAATGAGCTCATCGAGGGTCGTGCGCGCGGCGCGTGCGTCGCCTTTGCTGAACTGCGCCTGCGCCAGCCCCAGCATCAGGTTCGGGTCGTGCTCGTAGAGGCCGGTGAGAGCCTGGGTGTATTGGGCGATGGCCTCGTCGTAACGCTCATGCCGCACGAGTTCCTCGGCGTAGCGCTGGCGACTGGCGACGTTGCCGGCGACGCGCGTTTCACCCTCGTAGCGGCGCAGGTCGGCAGTCGGATCCATGGCTTTCTTGAAGCCGCGCGCAGTGCGCTGCGCGGTGCGGCTGCGGAACAGGTCCGGCAGGATCTCGACCGCGACGTACGCCAGCGGTCCGGCAAGCGGCAGCAGGATGAGTGCCCAGATCCACAGCTGGTTACGGCCGGTCTTGATCACGTGCACGATGAGGCCGGCCTGGATGAGAACCGAGAGGATCAGTAACAACATTCCTTACTCCGCGGACTTGCGCGCCGCTGCCGTCTCTGGCAGGGCAAAGGCCAAGACGTAATCCCCACGCGGGGTTCCAAGTGCAGCGTCGCCGCCGGCGCTGATGACCACGTACTGGTGATGCGTGGGTCCGGCACGGTACGTCATGGGTGTCGCCTGGCCACCGGCAGGCAGAGGGTACTTCCACAGTTCGCGTCCGGTCTCGATGTCGAAGGCACGCAGGAAGCTGTCGGTCGCGGCCGCGACGAACACCAGGTCGCCGGCGGTGGCAATCGGTCCGCCCATGTTGGGCATGCCGAAGTCGCGTGCCGGCAGCCACCACGGCGTCACACCGGTGCTGGAGCCGAGGGGTACCTGCCAGACAATGCGCTGGTGAGGCAGGTCCACACTCACCAGCGTACCCCACGGCGGCGCCGTGCATGGCAGGCCCCAGGGCGAGAGCAATGCCTCAGGCCGCACGGGGTACTGCGCGGGCGCGCTTGCAACCATGGGCAGCTGATTGACCGCCGCGATCACGCGCTGGCGCTGCTCATCGAACACCACGCCGCCCCAGTCAACACCGCCCAGGTACCCCGGCGACAGCACTGTGCCGCGCGGGTCGGGCGGGGTGAATATTCCTTCGTTGTGAAGCGCCGCGATGCGGCTGCGGCACGAACTGCGATCCCAGAAGGTGATGCCCCAGGCATCATCAGGCTGTAGCGCGCGCTGTGACACCAGCGCGGGCAGGGAAGAGAATGGCTGGGTCGGGGCGGCCGCTACGCCCGGCACGAGACTTGCGGGCACCGGTTTCTCGGTGATCGGGAAGAGCGGCTCGCCGTGCACCCGATCGAACACATACAACATGCCGGTCCTGGTTGCTTCGATCACCGCCGGCACCGGCACGCCATTCAACTCGACATCGCCGAGCACTGGCTGCGCCGCGAGGTCGAAGCCCCACAGATCCTGGTGTACCAGCTGCTGCGCCCACACCAGCCGCCCGCTGGTCGCCTCCACGGCCAGCAGTGAGTCGGCGAGGCGACCGGTGCCCGACCCCGCCGGCACCAGCACCAGCCCGTGCTCTACGTCCACCGACATCACGCCCCAGGCATTGAGGGCGCTGGCGGGCCGCGCCTGCCCATCAGGTGGCGGGTCGAAGGACCACAGCAACGCGCCGCTCATGGCGTCGTAACCGCGGACCATGCCGCGCCCGCCGGCCACGGCGCGCCGCTCACCGCTGGCGGAACCCACAATCACCACGTTGCGGAAGATCGCGGGCGGCGAGGTTACTCCCTGCGCGAGATCCACCTGGCCGCCGGTGCCAAAGTTCCTGCAGGGCTCACCGCTGTCGGCATCGAGGGCCAGGAGGCGTGCATCCAGGGTGCCGACGAACACGCGCCGCTTGCACGGGCCGGACGCCCCAAAAACGCTGCTTTCCCACACGCTTACACCACGCGCAGTGAGCTCGCCATACTGGCGGCCGCGATCAATGTGCGGATCGAAGCGCCACCGCAGGCGGCCGTTCTGCGGGTCCAGCGCGACCACCACGTTGGTTCCCGTCTCCAGGTACAGAAGACCGAACGCGAGCACCGGTGTGGCCTCGAAGGTCAGCTGGTCGGCGTGCGCGAGCCCCGACCCGAGCTCACCGGTGCGATAGCTCCAGGCCAGAGTGAGCTGCCTGACGTTGGTGCGCGTGATCTGGTCGAGGCTTGAAAAGCGCCGGCCAAACACATCACCCCCGTAGTAGCCCCAGTCACTGACCACCGGCGACTGCGCGGCCGCAGGCTGCGGGCCAAGCAGCGGCCACACCGCCAGCAGCCAGCCGAGGGCGGACAGCAAGCGTGCGATGACCTGCGAGACTTTCATGGGCTCATTATCCGTGATGGCCCCGACCGGCTGCGAGCCTTAACGCGTGTACGCGGGCATGCTGTATTCTTCACCCGTGAGTTCGACACGGGCGACGCCCCGCCCCGGGGTTTGGGGTTTACTTCTCGCACTTCAGTGGCTCGCGGCGCCCGTCGTCACCGATGCGCAAGCCGTGCCGGATGTCGGCGCGCCGTTGAACCTCTCCGCCGTGCCATTCTCACCGCCGCCGCATCGCCTGCGCGTGGGCTTGGTGCTGTCGGGCGGTGGCGCGCGCGGGGTCGCGCACGTCGGGGTGTTGAAGGTTCTCGAGCAGCTGCACGTGCCGATCGATGCCATCGCCGGCACGAGCATGGGCGCGGTCGTCGGCGGGTTGTACGCCAGCGGTCTTTCGGCGACCGAGATCGAGAAAGTCATGACCTCGCTCAACTGGCAGGACGCCTTTCGGGACCGTCCACCGCGCGAGGATCTGACGCTGCGCCGCAAGCAGGAGGACGAAAGCTTCCTGGTGAAATTTCCGCTGGGGCTGCGCGGCGGCAAGATCGTGCTGCCGAAGGGCCTGATCGAAGGCCAGCGGCTTAACCAGACGCTGCGGCAGCTGACGCTGCCGGTGGTACGCATCACCAACTTCGATGACCTGCCGACGCCATTCCGCGCGGTGGCGACCGATCTTGAGAGCGGCGAGTCGGTCGTGATGGGCTCCGGGGACCTTACCAGCGCGATGCGCGCGAGCGTTTCGGCGCCGGGAATCTTCGCGCCGGTCGAGCGGCAGGGACGGCTGCTGGTGGATGGGGGTATTGCCGACAACGTGCCGGTCGACATCGGGCGCGCCATGGGCGTGGACGTGCTGATCGTCGTGGACGTTGGCGCCCCGCTGCTGCCACGCGCCAAGCTCAACAGTGCGCCCGCAATCTCCAACCAGATGCTGGCGATCCTGATCCGCCGCAATGCCGAGCAGCAGCTGGCAACACTCACGGCGAAGGACATTCTCATCCAGCCGGCGCTTGGGGACACCTCCTCCTTTGACTTCGGCGTGGTTAGCCGCATTATCAGCATCGGCGCCGCGGCCGCGCGGGCGGATGCCTCCGAGCTCGCGGCGCTCGCCGTGAGCGATCAGCAGATGCGCCGCTACGTCGCGGCGCGGGACGCGCTGCGCCGGCCGCCGCCGATCATCGATTTCGTGAGGGCCGACACCGGCTCGGAGCGCTACTCGAGCGCCCTCGACAGTCTCTTCAAGGACCTGACCGGCAAGCCGCTCGACCCGGATGCGCTGGCGCGCCGCGTGACGGCGTTATATGGGCAGGGCGGGCTCGACACCCTCGACTATCAGGTGGTCGGCGACGAGAACCGCTATGGACTCGCGCTCGACGCACGCGAGAGCTCCATGGGACCGAACTACCTGCGCTTTGGCCTGAGCCTGCAGGATGACTTCCAGGGCAATGCCACCTACAACGCGGCGATGCGCTACGTGATGTCGAATATCACGCGTTCCGCGGGCGAGTGGGTTACGGATCTTCAGATCGGCAGTACCACGCTCGCGGCCACCGACCTGTTCCTGCCGCTGGCGCAGTTCTCGGGCTGGTTCGTGGATCCCCACGTCGCCACGGGATCCCACGACGTGATCGTGTATCCCCAGTCGTCTACCACGTCGACGGATGTGTCGCAGCAGCCGAACCAGACGCAGCTCGCGGAATATCGCGCCCACACCTTCAGCTACGGCACGGACTTCGGCTACCAGTTCGGCAACTGGGGCGAGATCCGCACCGGCGTGCAGCGCGAGGAGGATCATTTCGTGCTGGAGATCGGCGACCCCAACGATCCCAACCTGCCCCTGCAGACCACGACGAATTACGAGCCGTTCTCGCTACGGGATTATTTCGTGCGCTTCTCCTACGATCGCCTCGACGATGTCAACTTCCCGCACAGCGGCCAGCAGGCGGTGCTGCAGTACAGCGCCAATCGCAACGTGGAAGGTCCGGCGCAGGCGTCCGACCAGGTGACACTCAACTACATCGCGGCGCACTCGTTCGGGCGTGACACGCTGGTGTTCTCGGCCTCCGGCGGCGAGACGCTGGAGAAGCAGCAATCCGACATCAATCTGTGGTTCCCATTGGGAGGCTTCCTCAACCTTTCGGGATTGCGCGCGGACTCCCTCTCGGGGCCGGACTTCGGCATCGCGCGCCTCCTTTATTATCACCAGATCGGGCGCGGTGGCCCCGGGTACTTCGACGTGCCGACTTATCTGGGCATGTCCTTGGAGATGGGCAACGTCTGGGACCAGCGCTCGCAAGCGAGCCTGAACAGCACGCGCAAGGACGCGAGCGTGTTCCTGGGGATGGACACCTTCCTGGGACCGGTGTACCTCGCGAGCGGCTTTGATCAGAGCGGCAGCCAGGCGTTCTACCTGTTCCTCGGCAGGACGTTCTGAAGCGCGCCCTTCAGAGCGGCTTGCGGTAGACGACGAACCCGGAGAGGTTGGCGACCTGGTCGTAGAGTTTCATGGCCACCTTGTTCGACTCGTGCGTCAGCCAATACAGTCGGGCTGAGCCGGCGAGTTTCGCCTGCTCGCAGACCGCGCTGATGAGGGCGCGTCCTACTCCGGTGCCGCGCTGCTCCTGCACCGTGAACAGATCCTGCAGGTAACACGTGGGTTCAATGCCGATGGTGGTGCGGTGAAAGAGATAGTGCGCGAGCCCGACGAGCCGCCCGTCGCGCTCGGCAACCAGCGCACGCACCGGCTCGTAGGCGTCAAAGAAGCGCGCCCAGGTCATGTTCGTGATGTCGGCGGGAAGTGTGGTATCACCGGCGCGCCCGTAAAAGGCGTTATAGCCGTGCCACAGCGGCAACCACTGCTCGAAGTCCGCGCGCACGACGGCACGGATAATTGCCGCGTCCGGGCCCGGCATCAGGCGTCGCCGGTGGGAATGATCGCGGCGGTCTCGGCCATCAGGACGATCACCCGCTCAGGTGCCCGCGTGCGGTGCAGGATGCCCCGGGGGACAACGAACCCTTCCTGAGGCTTAAGCTCAATCGAGCGCTCCTCGAGGTCGATGATGAAGTGACCGTCGAGAACGAAGAAAAACTCGTCATCCCGGTCGTGCTTGTGCCAGTGATACTCGCCCTGCAGCACGCCGAGGCGAATGACCGAGTCGTTCACCTTGCACAGGGTCTGGTTGTACCAGCGGTCCTTGCACTGGGCGACCAGTGCCGGGACGTCGATGATACGCAGCGCCTCAAACTTGACGTCGAGGTGCGTGGCGTAGGGTTGGTTCCCGGGCGGGCTCACACGCTAAAACCCGCGGCTCTCGGCGAGCTTCTCGACTTTCTTGAAGACCAGTGCGGGCTTGTCGCCGGAGCGGGAGTATTCGTGCCGCCGGCTCATCTCAGCGAGCGCCGCATCCCGCTCCTCCGGAGTCGGATACCAGTGCAGCCGCTGCCACTCGGGTCCGAGGAGCTTCCTGAACGGATCGCCCGCCGGGAGGCTCACGCGGACACCGTAGGGCCGCAGCTGCTCGGTCGGCGCCGCGCGCAGGTTCTGCGCCTGACTGATTCCCATGGCGCGAAAGCTTACGGTGCGGTGCCCCCGGCTCGCAAGCGTGCGCAAAGTGGCGAATTTACCGGCAGGACTTGAGTCGCGCGCGATCCATCCCCAGACTCACGTCCTCATGCGACGGAGGATGCACCATGGCGCTGTCACGCAATAAGTCGGTTCTGCCTGAAAAGGATAAGGCGCTCCCGGGACGTGCCGCGCCCCTGAAGGTGCCGGAGACGCATTTTGTGAACGGTCACCGCAGCGTGCCGCCGTTCCCCGCCGGGATGCGCGAGGTGGTGTTCGGGCTCGGCTGCTTCTGGGGCGCCGAGCAGTTGTTCTGGAAACTTCCCGGCGTGTATTCGACCGCGGTCGGGTACGCGGGCGGCTTCACGCCCAATCCGACGTACGAGGAGGTCTGTACCGGGCAGACCGGCCACACCGAAGTGGTGCGGGTGATCTACGATCCGAAAAAGACCGGTTACCCGGAACTGCTCAAGGCGTTCTGGGAATCCCACGATCCGACCCAGGGCATGCGGCAGGGGAACGATGTGGGTACGCAATACCGCTCGGCGATGTACGCGCCGGATTCTCAATGGCGCGCAGCAGCGGAAGAGTCGCGCCGTGCCTACCAGGGGCGGCTCAGCGCGGCGGGAAAGGGGACGATCACGACGGAGATCCGCGACGCGCCCACCTTCTATTACGCCGAGGAGTATCACCAGCAGTACCTGGCGAAGAATCCGGATGGCTACTGCGGGCTCGGGGGATGTGGGGTTTCGTTTGAATCCGCGGAGTTACCGGTGGGTGAGAAGGCGTAGTGGCTGGTCTGACCCTGTTTCCTGCGTAGAGACAAGGGGTTACGGACCGTCTGATTCAAGACCCCGCGGTTTTCCGCAGGAAAACGCTGCTTGTTTTCGGCGCTGAGGTCTACCGAAAGTCTACCGATGATCTAGTCCTAGGAAAGTCCTCGGGGAAGGAAAGGCCTCCAAGACGCGGAACTTCTTGTTTTTGACCCATCATGTATGGTAGAAAAATAGGAAGTTCATAAGTCCCGGAGCTTTTTGTGGCCAAGCCTGCTGCTGACCTATATGTCGAGGTCTTCGACGTTAAGCGCCGCCTAAAATCCCTCGGGCTCACAGTGGACGTACTGCTGGACGCCGTCCGGGCAGGTTTCACGGGGCGGTCAACTTGTTCTGAGCTGGATCCTCCGATGTACCCCGGTCAGACCATGTGGGCGCATACGGTGAGGCGTCTCCGGCAATGCACGGCACCCATCGGATGGAAGCCGGACAATTCGAGCAATTACTGCGTGGCCTTGTCTCCCGAGGGCATAGCGATTGCGGTTGCGACGGGGGATGCGAACACGGGACGGCCTCATGCCATACCCTCAACCAGTTCGCCAAAGGGTCCATGCACCGTGGAAGCAGTTGCGCTGAACCAGCTACCGCTGGATCTCAGGTTGCCCGGTGAGGAGGAGCCCCCGCAACCGGCTGATGTCACACAGCGTCAGACCTGGTTACTGCTGATACATCTCGATCATTCAGAAGTTCGGGCAGAATTGTCGCTTCCGTCGGGTCTCGATGAACAAGATCGGGTTACTGGCTGGCGAGAGAGGATCATACTTCCATCCGTTGACTTTGATCCGAATCAGATCCAGCTGCCTCCAGATGACTCGGGCGACATCGATATCGATGTCAGGCGTCGTGCGTGATCAACACGGAGCAGGTCGCAAATCCCGCTCGTCTGGAATTAGCTCGCCGACGGCGAGGACTTAGCAAAACGAAGCTTGCAGAGCTTGTCGGCGTAGAGCTGAGGACCATTTCGGCCTACGAGAAAGGAGAGTTTTCCCCTTCGCCCGAGACACTCAAGGAGTTGGCCAACCAGCTACGCTTCCCGATCGAGTTCTTCTTCGGCCCAGACCTTGAAATCCCGAATACAAGAGTTGCGAGCTTCCGCGCGCTCTCGCGCATGTCTGCTGGCGAGCGAGATGCTGCGTTGGGAGCCGGTGCCATTGCACTGTTGTTGTGCGACTGGCTTGATCGGAAATTCACTTTACCGAACTGTGATATTCCCGATCTCCAAGGTGAGGAACCAGAATCCGCGGCGGAGATACTGCGCGGTCAATGGAATCTGGGTTATCGACCCATAAAGAACTTTATCCATCTCTTGGAAGCGCACGGGGCACGGGTGTTTTCTCTCGCCGAGGATACTCAACGGGTAGATGCGTTTTCGTTCTGGAAAGCCGACCGACCCCTAATATTCTTGAATACCGCGAAATCCCCTGAACGCAGTCGGTTTGATGCGGCACACGAGTTGGGACATCTCGTGCTTCACAAGCACGGCGGGCCACACGGGTTATCCGCGGGACAAAGCGTTGAGGATCAGGCGAACGCCTTTGCGTCAGCCTTTTTGATGCCTGCATCGAGTGTGTGGGCAACCATTCGCAGCACACCCACTGTCGCACAGCTCATCACCTACAAGAAAAAGTGGATTGTTTCCGTCGCCGCGCTTCTGTACCGACTATGGAAACTGCGTGTTGTATCTGACTGGCAATACAGGTCCATGTGCATCCAGATAGGTGAGTTTCGGTCTAAAGAACCGGAACCGGCGGAACGGGAATCCTCGCAGGTGCTACGCAAGGTGTTCAATTCGCTTAGAAGCGAAGGAGTTACCAACACTGACGTTGCCCGTGAGCTTAGTGTCCATCCCAGTCAACTCGAGGAACTCGTGTTTGGAATGATTGTGGCAGAGTCTTCAACGGCGACTCATTCTGATCGACATACACGACCACGTCCGAACCTGCGGATCGTCAAGTAAGGGCTGGTTCTCCCACCTAGGATCCACGGCTTGAACGCGAAGGAGTTCGAGGAGATCGGGCATACGGGGGGTCAGGTGACATTTCATATTGTCACCGGTGCAGACGGTCGCCGTGGTTATCAGGTTGGCTTCCACCATCAGCGACCCGTAGCGGCGTCTCTATTCGCGGTGTATGCCTTACCCCAAGGAATCGTCGTTGCCCCGCTGCCGATGGGTGGAATTGGATCTCCGTGGCCGCCGCCACCTGTGCCCGGTTGCTTCCCGGTCTTCATTGCGTCCGATTCAGAGGGCATGTTCGGCCACAAGTGTCCCGAGTGCGCAAACTATTGGCGGGCACGTTTCAGCTCGTCGATCTGCCCTTACTGCGGTTTCCACGGTAACGTTCAGGATTTCCTCACCGACGCTCAACGGCGGTACGTCCGCCAGTACTGCGAGGTGCTCGAGAACGCACTGACTTCCGAGCAAGACGGCGACCATGTGATCGATATGGATGCTGTCGCCGATGCTGGCGGCAAGGATGCTGAAAAGCCACCTTTCTACTATTCCGAGGAGCGGCAGCAGCATCATTTCAAGTGTTCGGCGTGCGATCAGGCGACAGACATTCTCGGCAGATATGGGTACTGCTCCGTCTGCGGCACCCGAAACGACCTGGCCGAGTTTGAGAAGGACATCACGCGACTGCGGGATCGCATTAACGCGGATGGCGCCTCCTACGAATCCTGCTGCAAAGATGCAGTTGCAGCGTTCGATTCATTCGCCGCGCAGTACGCCAAGCAGCTGACGCGCCTCGTGCCGATGACTCCTGCAAGGGTCAACCGCATCGAAACGATGAGATTTCACAACGTCGAAGTCGTTCATCAGGGATTCAGGGGCACGTTCGACATCGACATCCTCGCCGGGTTCAGTGCTGCCGATGCCTCGTTCGCCAAGCTGATGTTCCACCGCCGTAACGTCTACGAGCACAACGGGGGCGAGGCGGATGCGAAGTACATTGCTGACAGCGGCGATACGACGGTCAGGGAGAAGCAAATGCTACGTGAGACTCGCGAGAGTGCTCATCGGATCGCTGGGCTCGTGCAACGGATGGCGACGAACCTGCATCGTGGGTTCCACGAGATCTTCCCGCCGATCGCAGGACCCATCGAGCGGCACGCGCGTCACCTGGAAATGATTGCTCAGAGTCGGCGGCCTTAGAGATAGAATGCATCAATGGATTCGATGACGATCGACTTGAATCAGCATGGCGCTCTGACCCACGAGAGTGTTGCCCAGCTGATCGCATCGGCCAGTGACAGGACACATACGCAACTACGGGTTACCAAGGCGGGGGTCGCCTTCATTTCATCAACCGATGTCGGCTCCGACCGAATCGACGGGCTCGCGTTTCGCCTCGAAACCTTCAGTGCGGGCACTGATCATGTCGGCCCGGCGGCCGCACAGGATTCGGACTGGGTGAATCGAATCCATAAGGTCCTGAAGGACAATTGGCCAGAACCGTCAGATTCGTACATCGACTTATTCTGACGCTCGCTTTTCGATACGGCTTCGCGGAAATATCTTCGAACCAATCAAAGAATCCGATCCCTGAATGCGGCCGACCGGCTCGCGATTGCTAAATAGCTCTGTGACGAGCGTCACTCTCTGTGGCAGGAGAGCCGAATCGGCGAGCCAGTAAATGTAAAATCGATCCCCTTGGGGTTAGGGCCCGTGAAGAACGAACGGTTCCGTTCTGCCACCTTCACGGGCTTACTCTTTGTGGACGGTTGATATGGACCACGTGATGTCGGTGTGGAAAGGTGTCCACGACAACGCTGTAAAAACACTCGGACCTGGTGACTGGAACTGGGTTCTCGAACAACTCGAAAAGCCAACAGAGACGGAAGACAAGTATTCCGTCTTCCTCTTCAACCTCACGCGCTTTGATGCAACTGCAAAGAAGACCGGCCTGTTCGTCGAGGATCGCGTCACAAGAAAGCTAGAGGATCAGCGCAGAGGCGACAACATCGTCGAAGTGACCGGTCTCCTCATCGATTACGACAACGAGAGCCAGTTACAAGAGCGCTGGTCGATGGATGCGGTGGCCGAGCGCTTCAAGGAATACACGTATCTCATGTATTCCTCGCATTCCTACTGGAAGAACGCACCCGCCATCGAGCGCTTTCGTCTCGTGCTGCCCTTTGCCAAGCCGCTTATGATCCGATCGATGGATGAGGACTGGTATCCGTATGTGCCGGCGATCCAGAAATTTATCGGATACGAGGACGCCAAGGAGTGAACCGCCCCGGCTTCTCCGGAGACTTTTTGTTGAGAGTCATGCGGCCAATGCCACTGACTCGTGTTGCTGATAATACGCTTGCTCGAACTCTGCTGGAGGAACATCCCCGATGGGCTCGAGCAAGCGCCGGTTGTTGAACCAGTCGATCCATTCCAGGGTTGCATGCTCGACAGTCTCCAGGCTTCGCCAAGGGCCGCGACGCCAGATGACCTCGGCCTTGTACAACCCGTTGATGGTCTCTGCCATCGCATTGTCGTAGGAGTCGCCAGTGGTTCCCACGGATGCCTGTATCCCGCACTCAGCCAGTCTCTCGCTGTATCGGATAGACAGGTACTGCGAGCCCCTGTCGCTGTGATGGATCAGCCCTTGCTTGTCGGTCCTGGCATGCAGTGCCTGCTCCAGGGCGTCGAGCACCAGTTCGGTCTTGACCGATCGACTCACTCGCCAGCCCACGATCATGCGCGAGTAGACATCGATGACGAAGGCGACGAACACAAAGCCCTGCCACGTGGCCACGTAGGTGAAGTCCGCCACCCACAACTGGTTCGGCCGCGTGGCGACGAACTGGCGATCAACAAGATCCGGCGGTCGAGGCGCGCCAAGATCCGGCTTGGTCGTCTTGAACGCCTTGCCACGCCGAGCGCCTTGCAGGCCCATCTGCAGCATCAGCCGCTCGACCGTACAGCGGGCGACACGGATCTGCTCGCGGTTGAGCTGCAGCCACGCCTTGCGTGCGCCATAGACGCAGAAGTTCTCGTGCCACACGCGGGCAATCTGCGGCTGCAGCTCCAGGTCACGCCGCGCTCGGGCAGGCAGGCGCGCAGGATCGGCTTGCCGTGCCTTGCTCTCGCAGTACATCGACGGGGCGATCGGCAACTCGGCGCAGATCGACTCGACCCCATACTCGTCGCGGTGTGCGTCGATAAACGCCACCATCACTTCTCGCGGCGGTCGAGCTCCGCCTGGGCAAAATACGCTGACGCCTTGCGCAGGATCTCGTTCGAGCGCTTGAGCTCGCGGTTCTCCCGTTCGAGATCCTTGAGCCGATCGCGCTCCGTCGTGCTCAAGCCTGCCCGCTTGCCCAGATCACGCTCGGCCTGCGTGACCCACCGATGCAGGGACTGGGCTGCGCAGCCGATCTTGGCTGATACCGACATGATGCTTGCCCACTGTGAGCCATGCTCCGCCTGCTGCTCGAGCACCAGGCGGACAGCCCGCTCCCGCACTTCCATCGAATACCGTTTCGCTGTTCCCATAGACTCCATCCTCTCTCATAGTGGAATCTCCGGGAAAGCCGGGGCGGTTCAG
>Ga0182015_10000113_pt1 | contig 108023 bp, 91 predicted proteins | sample 712P3MmetaG_FD_120478 | JGI IMG/M metagenome (GOLD analysis project Ga0182015, IMG submission 120478) | Permafrost microbial communities from Stordalen Mire, Sweden - 712P3M metaG | ecosystem: Environmental > Terrestrial > Soil > Wetlands > Permafrost | place: Sweden: Stordalen | collected...
AGAAGATAATAGCAGGATGGAGACAGTCTAAGTCGTACCACCTATGCAAACTTTTGCAACCTGCAACAACAACTGAAAAGGGCTTGTGCAATGCGGCTTTCACCCGATTTTCACAGCATTTTGTCTTGACTTTGATCGGGGATAAGCGATACTAACTTTGCCGGAACATCCGGTTCTGTCAGGAGTGCACGTGAAGAGATCGGTTAGGTTGCTCGCGATTTTTACCCTTGTAATGCTGGCTGCCAGTGTTGCCGCATTCGCCGATTCTGATCCAACCATGATTATTGGTGATCCAATTTGCGGCGCGGGCTGCACGCAGATTCCTTCTGACAACTTCAGTTTTGGAATTACCGGAAATGTATCTCTGACGTTTCAGAACGACTCCGGTGACGCTTGGGGAGCGCTCCTCCTATATTGGGATCCGGGTGAACCGATTGCGGACGTGAACGTGCAGTTCGGGCCTGGATTTTCCAACTGGTCTGATTTCAAATTTGACAACTCCGACTCTTCGCAATTCGGTATCACGGATCCAAATGCCGTTGGGGTGTATCTTTTCTGCGTGACCCAAACCACGTGCGACATTCCTTCCGGAGATAGCGGCACGTTTAATCTTACTTTTGCCCCGGACGACGGCGGCAACTGGATGGCCACAGATTTCAACGGTCAGGGCCGCGACACGGTGCCCGTTCCGGAACCCAGTTTTCCAGCTCTTTTCTTTGCCACGGTTGGGGCGCTAGCCGCCTGCAAGAAGTGGGGCCTCTTGCCTACTTTTTCTTAGAGTATTGGCTCACCAGCTTCGTAAACTCCGTCAAGCCCTTCAACGAGGCGAGCTCAGGATCATTCGCTGCTTCCTCGGGTGAATAGCCCTTCTGAAAAGCCTTACGCAACGTCGCCAGAGCTTCCTTTTGCTTGCCAGCCAGCGCTTCGATCTGAGCCTGATCATAAATAAGTTGCAGATCGCCAGCATCGAGCGATCGCGCCTGATGAATGTATTGCAGCGCTAAGGCGGCGTTTCCCTTCTTCGCGTAGTACAGCGCCACATCGCTGGTGACACCGGCCGATTTCGGATTGACCTGAAGCTGAAGAAATGCCAGGTGTATGGCTTTATCATAAGTCGCGTTGGCTTCTGTCGTACGCCCTGCCGCGCGATAAGCGTCCGCGAGGTTGCCGACGATCGTCTCGTCTTTAGGAGCCAACTGCGCCGCCTTCTCGAACATCTTGATGGCTTCATCGTTACGCTTCAAAAAGAAATACGTCGTTCCGAGGTTGGAATATGTGCCGGCGTCGGGTTGCAACTGGAGAGCTCTTTGAAAAGCTGGAATGGCTTCATTCCAGCGGTCAAGCCGGTAATAAACGATCCCCATATTTCGATAGCCCAACGGATTGTCGGGAGCGAGCTCGGTTACTTTTTGATACTCGTTCAACGCCTTTTCGTTTTCGCCCAGTTGCAGGTACGCTCCCCCAAGGGTGTTGTGGTTACTCCAGTAATAGGGGTTAGCCGCCACAGCGCTCTCATAGGCTACCAGCGCTTCCTTTTTACGATCTGCTGCAAAATAAGCCTTACCGAGCCGGCGATATGCATCGTCTGAGTTCGGGGCTAGCGTCAGGGCCTGCTTCAACTCGGCAATGGCCTCTGCCGTCTTGCCGGTATTGGTGTACACACTCCCCAAGGACAAGTGGACTTCGGGCAGCCCAGGGTTTAAGCTCTCAGCTTTTGTGGCTGCCGCCAGCGCCTTTTCCGCGTACAGAGTGTCTTTCGTGTCGCTGTAGAGTCGCAAATCCGCATCAGCCAGTCCCGTATAGGCCAAAACGAAATTTGGATCCTGTTGCAGCGCGTCTTCCAGAAAGTGAACAGCTGCTTGAGTGTCTCGTGTCCCTTCATTTCCGCGCAGCGCGTCGCGGCCTTTCAAGTAGAGGTCATAAGCCTGCGCATTTTCCGTCGGATGAACCCCCGTTCGAGAAGCCTCATCATTAGTCGGATTGAAATTCAGCGCAGCGACCACGGAACTGTATATCTGATCTTCCAGAGTAAGCAGATCCTGCGGAACGCCGGAGAACTCCTGACTCCAGATACGGCGCCCAGCTGCAACATCTTCAAGGTTAAGCGTGATGCGCAGCTTGTCAGGCGAACCCTGGACCATGCCATGCAAAATCAAATTAACCCCCAGGGCCTGCGCGATCTTTTGAATCGGCTCCCCGGTGGCTGCCGCCTTTTCGACGGCGGAAGAGGAGGCCACATGCAATTCCTGAAGCTGAAACATCTTCGCCGACAAAGCGTCAACCAATCCCTCTGACACGTATCGCAGGGTTTTTTCATCGCCAACAATTTTTAGCGGAAGCACCGCCAGAAATCTTCCCTTGCTGATGTCGGGGATTCCGTCGATTGACGGAAGCGTGCTTTGAGAAGACGTTATGTGAGACGGATGGAAGATCAGATGTCGAGTGACGGGCACCACGAAAAACGCCACAATCAATGCCGAAGCGCTCGCGATCCAGATCCACCCTTTATTGCCCGGCAGATTCAAGGAAATCTGCACGCTGCTGCCGCTGCTGCCACCGCCACGGGATGATCCCGATAGAGATCTTCGGGACAACGCTACGGTGCTGATACTGGGATTTTGCTGCCAGGCATCCAATTGCTCCAGAAGTTCCTGCGCGGTTTGGAAGCGATCCTTAGGATCGCGCTCCAGACAACGGGAGACGATTGCGCTCAGCGATTTGGGCACGCTGTTATCGATCTCGGCTGCGGGAATGGCGCGCTCCTGCGTGCGTTTCATCAGGCTCGCGATTGCTGTGTCAGCTTTATACGGGACCTTGCCAGTCAGCAATTCGTAAAAGATGAGACCCAAAGCGAACAGGTCGGAACGCTGATCCAGTTCAGCTCCCAGCGCCTGCTCTGGAGACATATATTCCAGGGTTCCGACGAGCGCGCCGGTCTGGGTCATGCCCGGCGCCTCCAGCGAACGCGCCAAACCGAAGTCCATGACAACGATGCGGCCTTGCGGATCCCGCATTACATTCTGCGGTTTGAGATCGCGATGAATAACACCTTCGGCGTGGGCCGCGTCGAGCGCACGGCAAATCTGCTGAATGATGTCGGCTGCCTGGCGGGAAGCAAGCTTGCCATCGCGGCTGAGCATACCGCGCAGGTCTTCTCCTTCCACGTATTCCATGGTGATAAATCGGGTGCCCTCGGCCTCGCCCATGTCGTAAATCCGCACGACATTCTTATGAGTGACGTGGCGTGAAAGAATCAACTCCTGCTTGAAACGCTGAAGGATACTGGGATTGCCAGCGAGATCGGGACGAATCACCTTAAGTGCGATTACGCGATCAAGTTCCTCATCGCGCACTTGATAGACAGCTCCCATCCCTCCCTGACCGAGAACTCGCAAGATCCGGTAGCGTTCGCACAAAACGGTTCCTGGCGGAAAGGCAACGCCGCTCGAGAACTCCTCAAGTTTCGAAACTGGCTTAGGCTTCGACGTGATAGGCACATGATCCAACAACGTGGGAGCGTCATGTGAACTGGATGAAGGAGGCGGGGTCTGAGTGCCGACAGACGGATTCACCCCCGGCATTGTGGGAGCGTCCGAATCAGGCAGTCTCTTGCCGTCATTCATGGCGGAATGCGCGCAGTAAAGCGGGCGCACGCTCAACGCATTCAAAACCCCTGGCTCGATAGGTTAAATAAAGGTTCTGGACAGGGTTGACAAATGGCGCTGTGATGGAAGTATAACGCTACGGAATTGCGTTGGATCAGGAATATGTGGTCCGGGTCACCCGTGGGCGGCGAATTGGCTGCACTGCCAAAGATTAAGGTTCCACAACCCGGTCTCTACGGCGATGCTTTCCAAGCCGATTTCCCCGCCTCGACGTGACGCGGCGTTGCCGATCCATACCACCCGAAATTGGCACTTTTCCGTGCCCAACTGCACTTCCAGCAATTCGCCGAGCCGAACCTGGCGGCGAAATCCCTGAATAAGCGCGCCGCAACTGCTGATGCTGGTGGCGCGGGCGGTTTCCATGAACGGCATGGCGTTCGCGTCCAATCCCCAAATGCGGACTGGAAAAATGGCTTCGATTCTCGGGCTCCGGCGACGATCCATGAACGGATAGTAGGGATAGTCGCAAAGGAAATAAACTTACGCCGGTTACACTCCAAGGAAACTTACGCTGGTTACAGTTGAGGAGTGCCCAAAGTTCTCACAGGTTCCTGCGGTCGTAGTTAATCAGGGTCGGGCATGGAACATGCTCCGGGGCCTCGCGCGTCGCCGCAGCTACCGCACGGCCCGGAAGATGCCGGGGATGAGAAGATTTCGACGACACCGCGAACACCGAAAGCTGCGGCGCCAGCTTCTTCCCATGGCACTTTGGGCATTCAGCCCGCTGGCTCCCGTATACCAAGGCTTCAAACTCGTAGTTGCATCCCTGGCAAATGTACTCAAAGATTGGCATTTAGAGCCTCTGAACAGGATAAACCCTTCGCTCCATTAAAATCAAATAGTGCCGATTCCGCAATCTTATGAGCCTGAATTTTTGCCGCGGCGTCGTTTGCGTGGCGGGCATCTGCAAACGCTGGCCAGTTATTTCCTTAATCGCCAGATTAAGTTGCCGTCTGCCGAACAGCGCCTGATCGAAGTCGAAGCCAGCACCAAAGTTTTATGCAATTGTTACTGGCAGAGCGATCGCCGAAACGCTTTGACTGTTATCGCCGTCCACGGGCTGGAGGGTTCGAGCGACTCGCTATATATGCGGGGGATTGCCAATAAAGGCCTGGCGGCGGGGATGAATGTCGTTCTGATGAACCAGCGAAATTGCGGAGGCACCGAAAATCTTGCGCCCACGCTCTATCATTCCGGACTGTCGCAGGATGTTGCGGAAGTTTCTCGAAGCTTGATTGCCGTAGACAAGATTTCGTCCTTCGCCCTGGTCGGATATTCCATGGGGGGCAATCTGGTTTTGAAGTTGGCCGGCGAATGGGCAAGCGAAGGGCCGGCAGAATTTCGCGGCGTCGCTGCCGTGTGCCCCGCCATGGACCTCGCTGTTTCTTCCGACACGCTGCATCGCTTCAGCAATCGGGTATATGAACTTTACTTTATGTGGAAGATGCGGCGGCGCCTTCGCGCCAAAGCCCGACTCTTTCCGGGTGCGTTTGACGTTCAGCGGCTGCGCGGATTGCGCAGCTTACGCCAGTTCGATGACAAAATCACCGCTTACTACTGCGGATTCAATGGCGCGGTGGACTATTATGCGAAGGCAGCGGCATCGAATGTGGTGGATCGGATTTCCGTTCCCTGTTTTATTTTGCATTCCACCAATGATCCATTTATCCGTCTGCTGCCGGAGACGCGGGCGAAGATTCTTGCGAATCCGAACATCAAATTTCTGGAAACTGAAGATGGCGGCCACTGCTCTTTCATTTCTACTGGGGACAACAACGGCTATGACGGATACTGGGCAGAGCGCGAGGTCGTGAGCTTTCTGAAGCGCTTTCAGGCGGCCTAATTGAGGAAATACGTGCGGTAGAGAGTATCCCGCTGCACCGGCCTGAATCCGGCATCGCGAATGATGTGGCGCAGCTCTTCTTCCGTTGTGCAGTTGTTCACTCCCGCGGCTCGCACAACGTTTTCTTCCAGCATCACCGAGCCGACGTCATTGCCACCGAAACGAAGGCCCATCTGGCACACTTTTAGACCTTGCGTCACCCAACTGGACTGGATATTAAGAAAATTGGAAAGATAAAGTCGCGAGATGGCCAAAGTTCTCAAATACTCGACCGACGTGGCTTCCTCCCAATGTCTGCCGCCCAGTGCTGTATTTGCGGGCTGGAAGCTCCATGGGATAAAGGCGGTAAAGCCACCGGTCTCTTCTTGCAATTCATAGAGGCGCTGAAAATGATTGACCCGGTTTTCGTAATTCTCGCCGACGCCAAACATCATGGTGCCGGTGGTTCTCATACCAAGTTTATGGGCAGTGCGATGCACATTGAGCCAGTCATCGGTCAAGCACTTCAGGCGGGCAATCTTATACCGGACTTCATCGTCGAGGATTTCGGCGCCCCCTCCGGGAATTGAATCGAGGCCCGCGTCGCGCAGCCTCATAATGGTGTCACGAATTGTCAGGCCGCTGTATTCCGCGATGGCAATAATTTCCGACGCAGAATAACAATGCAGATGAATCTTGGGGAAGCGTTGTTTAATACCACGCAGCATCTGCTCATGCCAATCGATCTTCAGATCGGGATGCAACCCGCCCTGCATTAAGACTCCCGTCCCGCCAAACTCGACGGTTTCGCGAATCTTGTCGTGAATCGTTTCAAAATCGAGGATGTATCCTTCTTTAGCTTTCGGACCTTTTAGCGGACGATAGAAGGCGCAGAATGTGCAGTACTCGGTGCAATAATTCGTGTAATTAATATTGCGATCGATGATGTAGGAGACTACGCCCTGAGGATGAAGTTTGCGGCGCAGCGCGTCCGCTTCCATGCCGATGCCGATCAAGTCGTCGGACTCGAACAAATCCAAAGCTTCTTTCTTGGTGAGCGACATATGGAGGTCTTTCCCAATTCTAGCTGATGTCCGAAGCCCGGGCCAAGACGCCCATCCCTCATCCGCGGGCTACCGCGACCTTCCCTTGTGGGGCCTTTTGTTTCCGGTTTCGGAGATATCCCGCCAAGGTGAAAGCGCTCCCGATTAGCGCCAGCCCGACCAGGACTAGCACGGCCGCCTTGTAGTAGTGCGAAAAGAAACCCAGAATGGGTTTTCCATAGTGGACGCCGAGTCCGGCGACGATGGAATAGCGAATCGCCCGGCCAAGCACCAGAGCAAGCAGGAATTTCCTGCGGGAATATTGCATCGCCCCCGCGGCAATCAGAAAAGGCACCAAGGGAAAAGGAGGCGGAAGAAGAGCGGGAATAAACACTCCGCCGAATCCCCACTTCTCGAATCTCTTACACAGCTTATCTGCGCGGCGCTTGGAGAATTTCCGCTCCAGTGTTTCCTTCCCCCCTTTCCGGGCCAGAAAGTAAGTAATGTATCCGCCCGCTACAGCTCCCAACGTCGCCATGAACGCGTAATAAATCCAACTCTGGCGTTGGCTGGCCGCGAGGTAAATCGTTAGCACGTCCATGCTGCCGGTCAGCGGCACGACCGAATTATCCGCGAGACCAATCAGAATCAAACCCGGGCCGCCCATGCGGAACAGCCATCCCAGGGAAATCGCCAGCATCAATGGATATTTTCCAAACATGAATTGACTTAGAGGCAGTGTACAGGGGTAGGGGCGGAAGAGACCCTAACTAAACGCAAATTTCGCCGTCTCCAGAAATCGCAAAGCAGCCACATCGGGCAGCACGCCGCATTCTTTTCCGTAGCGATAAAACAGGCGCAAGCCATCGAGACATGCGGAGTCCAGCGAATAATAAATGTTCTGGGTGAGGTATATCTTTATATCCTCGACGCACAAACCCAGGCGGGGAGCCCACTCTGCGGCGATACGATTTATGTTTTCCGATTCGAGGCCGTGATCGCGCGACTGTTGGAAGAGTCCGGCAAGTCGATGCGCGTCCGCGGAATCGCCGAGTGCCGCTTCCCGGATCGCCCAAAACGCAAAGACAAACGCCTTGCCGGTAAATTTTATCCATTCTTCCGCAAGATCGAACGTCAGATATTGAGAGCGGTCAACCTGCAATGCGGTGTCGCCAATTACCAGAGCCGCATCGCAAAGCTCCAGCATTCCCGACAGGCGGGGCGCAGCCGGAGAAAAGCTCACTTTGCTTCCCCACCACTTCGCGAACAGGATTTGGACGAGCGCCACGGATGTCAGCGAAGAATTATCCAGGGCTACCGTACGAATTTTCTTCAGGGGGACTTTGCTGACCAGCAGGATTGAACGAACCGCCGATTTCGACGCAATTGCCACATCGGGAATTATTACGAGCCCGAGAATATTCGCGTAAGCGGCGGCGGGAATGATTCCGATATCGGCGGCGCCCCGTTCTAACTCGGCAGCGCACTGGGCGGGCACGGTGAAAGAAATATCGAAATCCGGGTGTCCGTGCCGGAAATCCCACATCAAAGGAGCGGTATTCAGGTAGGAAATTGCGGAAATTCGCAGGCGTGCCATGCTTCACAACTATATTAACAAACTTGTGTCATGTGACCTTGACGGCGTTTTGGCTGCTCTGTAGAGTTCGCACCCTGGAGGGGCGAATGTCTCACGCAGTTGCTATAGCTCCGCAAACCGACGACACGCTTGCCCGGCAATGGCTCGCCCTGGCTCCGACCTCAGGTTTGGGCCCGAATAAAAGCCGTCGCCTCGTCGAGTTTTTTGGCGGCATTCAAGCTGTATTTCGAGCTACACTCACGGAGCTTGAGGCGGCCGGTCTGCGCGCGGTCTCGGCGCAATCGCTGGCTACTGGACAATCCGCGGAGTTGGCACAGGAAGAGCTCGGACGCGCGACTGAAGTTGGGGCACGTGTGGTCGTGATGGACGATCCCGCATATCCGTCTCAGTTGAAACAAATTTACGATCCGCCTCTGGTCCTCTACGTGCGTGGTAATGTGCAGGCGCTCTCGCAGCCTGGAATCGCGCTCGTAGGCACGAGACATCCGACGCCTTATGGATTGGGAATGGCAGAGCGGCTCGCTTGCGATCTTGCGGCTCGGGGAATGGTGATCTTTAGCGGGCTCGCAAGAGGGGTGGATACTGCGGGACATCGCGGAGCGATATCCGCAAAAGGCAAGACAGTTGTGGTGTTAGGCACCGGAGTAGACGTCATTTATCCGAAGGAAAATTCCCGGCTGGTGGATCAAATCATTGCGATGGGAGGGGCAATCATTTCGGAGTTTGCCGTCGGCACGTTTGCGGCGCCGCAAAACTTTCCGATCCGCAATCGTATTATTAGCGGCATCTCGATTGGCGTACTGGTGGTTGAGGCGGCGGAATGTAGCGGTACGCGAATTACAGCCCGCTGTGCCCTGGAGCAAAATCGGGATGTCTTTGCGGTTCCCGGCAATGTTACCAACAAAAATTCGTGGGGTCCTAACACATTGATAAAACAAGGCGCAAAGCTGGTAGCGACCTGGGAGGATGTGTGGGAAGAACTGCCCGCTGCGGTGCGAATCGCGCTTGCGCCGGAAGGCGGCAATGAATCGCCAGAGTCTGAGACAGCATCCTTATTTGAAGAAGCGGAACTATCTCCCCACGAGAAAAAGATATTCGCGCTGCTAAAAGCGGACGAAGCCACGCATATTGATGAGCTTGTGGAGCGGCTGGAGCCAGCGCTGTCGTCGTCCGGAATTTTCACCGCGTTGTTTGAGCTGGAGTTGGCGGGGAAGGTGAAGCAGTTGCCGGGGACGAATTTTGTAAAAAGCTTTTAACGAAAATCGCTTCTAGCTTCCGGCTTCTAGCACAGACCTATTGCGGCGACTCTTATGGAAGATTTTAAAGATTTGAGAGTTTGGGTGAAGGCGCGATTTGACCTTGATGTTGTACGCCAAGACTCGCTCATTTCCTAAAGATGAGATATACGGTCTTACTAGCCAAATTAGGCGTTCGGCTGCCTCTGTGGGGGCAAACATCGCGGAAGGGTGCGGACGAAGGTCAGATGGGAAGATGAAGCGCTTTCTCCAGATTGCGCGCCGATCTGCAAGTGAACTTGAATATCATTTGCTCCTTGCCAAAGATTTGAATTTAATAAATTCCGACGATTTCGTTGACCTAGAGGCCAGAATTGTTGAAGTGCAACGAATGCTTGCGGCATTCGTGCAGCGAGTTGTCACCGTGCATCAAGTTATGAGCTAGTAGCCAGAAGCTAGAAGCGTGTTTTTACAAAGCCGCACTTTCGTGCTAGCTTCGGGGAAACAATCGAACACTGAGGAAAAGGAAACATTGGGAAAAGGATTAGTCATCGTCGAGTCGCCGGGCAAGGTGAAGCTCATCCAGAAGTATCTGGGGAAGGGATATACCGTCGAGGCTTCGTTTGGGCATGTGAAAGATCTGCCTAAGAGCACACTAGGCGTTGATGTCGACAACAATTTTGATACGGAATACATCGTCATTCCGGGTAAAGAGAAGGTGCTCGCCAAGCTGAAGAAGCTGGCCGTGGGCATGGATCACATCTACCTGGCGCCCGATCCTGATCGGGAAGGCGAAGCCATGGCCGCGCATCTTGCCGAGGAGCTGGGCGACGGCGCGAAAGTTGGGAAGAGAAGCAAGAAGAAAAAAGCCGGCGAGGAAAACGGAAATCGCATTCAGCGGGTTACGTTCAACGAAATTACGCAGCGCGCAGTGCGGGAGGCTTTCGAGCATCCCCGCGAAATAAATCGAGATCTCGTGGACGCGCAACAGGCGCGGCGTGTGTTGGACCGCCTTGTCGGATACCAGGTTTCGCCGTTGTTGTGGGACAAAGTTCGCCGTGGTCTTTCCGCCGGACGTGTTCAGACCGTCGCACTTCGCCTCATCGTCGATCGCGAACGGGAAATTAAGGCGTTCGAGAAAAAAGAATATTGGACCATCAACGCGAATCTTGTAGGTCCCAAGCCCCCCGCCTTCGACGCTCGGTTCCTTGGAAAGAATAATGATGAAAAAGTTGAAGTAACGAATGGCGAGGATGCGGAGAAGATTCGCGCAGCCCTCGAAGGCGCCGATTGGCTCGTCCGTACAGTTGATCGCAAAGAACGCCGGCGGAATGCGACGCCTCCCTTTACAACCAGCAAACTTCAGCAGGACTCCTCGCGCAAACTCCGTTTCAGCGTGAAGCGCACCATGATGATCGCGCAGCGCTTGTATGAAGGCATCGAGCTCGGCGATGAAGGCGTGGTCGGTCTCATTACTTATATGCGTACCGATTCAACGCGGGTATCGAATGATGCACTGACTGAAGTGCGCGAATACATCAAATCGCAATATGGTGCTGACTATCTGCCGGAAGCGCCGAACACTTTCAAGTCCAAGAAGAACACGCAGGACGCGCATGAAGCGATTCGTCCCACGGGAGTGATGCGGCATCCTGATCAGATCAAGCAGTATTTAAAAGAAGATGAATACAAGGTTTATAAACTGGTCTGGCAGCGGTTTGTAGCATCCCAAATTACGCCGGCAGTGTTCGATCAGACGACGGTGGACATCGACGCGAAAGGGAAGTCGGAAACATTCTGGTTCCGGGTCACGGGTTCGGTGCTCAAGTTCGAAGGCTTCCTGAAAGTGTACGAAGAATCGAAGGATACCAAAGACGAAGAGGAAGAAGAATTAAAGAACAAGCTTCCCGCGTTAGAGACGGGGCAGAAGTTGACGTTGAAGGCGCTCAAACCCGAGCAGCATTTTACCGAGCCGCCGCCGCGGTACAACGAGGCTTCGTTAGTGAAGGAACTGGAAGAGCGCGGGATCGGGCGGCCATCAACCTATTCGGCGATTATCAGTACGATTCAGGAACGTCAGTACGTGCAGAAATTGGGCGGCAGATTTACTCCGACGGAAATTGGACTGGTAGTCACGGACTTACTGGTCGAGAACTTTTCCGAGATCTTCGATGTCGCATACACGGCCAAACTGGAAGAAGACTTGGACGAAATCGAAGACGGTTCCGAAAAGTGGACCGACACGCTCGCTGACTTCTATAAGAAATTTCAGAAAGACCTCCGCTACGCCGAAAAGCACATGGAAAACGTCAAGCGGATGGAAAAGCCGACTGACGAGAAGTGCGAGCGCTGCGGATCTCCGCTAGTGATCAAGTGGGGCAAGCATGGATCGTTTTATGCTTGCAGTTCCTACGACAAAGAAAATCCCGAAAGCTGCACGTTCACCAAAGAGAATCCCATCAACTTGCCCGATCTTGATACGGCTGATGTTCAGGAAACTACGCAGGAAGAATATTGCGAAAACTGCGGTCGCGTGATGGTGCTGAAGCGCGGGCGATTCGGCCAATTTATGGCGTGCACGGGGTATCCGGATTGCAAGACAACGCGGCGGCTCGATCAGGGCAAGAAAGTTCCAGACATTCCGCTGGACGAACTTTGTCCGAAATGCAATCGGAATATGATGATTCGCCACGGGCGTTTCGGCGAATTCACGACCTGTAGCGGATATCCGGAGTGCAAATATGTGAAGCAGAACTTTATCGGCGTGAAGTGTCCGCTATGCGAAGACGGCGAACTGGTTGAAAAACGCGCTCGCAAGGGAAATACTTTCTACGGTTGCGGAGATTATCCGAAATGCAAGTTTACTTCGGCGCATCGGCCTATTCCCGAAAAGTGCCCCTCCTGCGGACACGATTTCCTGGTGGAGAAATTCCTGAAGTCGGGGCCAGTGGTAGCTTGCCCGAATAAAGAGTGTGACTATGACCGGCCGATGCCTCCGGGCACGGAGACAGGACCGCGCCCAAATGCCGGCGGGGAAACTTCCGAGGCAATTGTTTGAATCCGCGGTTCCTTTTTGTCATCCACTACAGTGCAGCTCCGCCCAGCAATTAGCGACTCCACAAACCAACCCTTTTTAATCTTTGGAGGTTAGATGTCGACTACAAAAGCAACTGCCGCAGATGCAGAATTGATTCTCAAGCTATACGATCTTCGCCGCGAACCCGAAATGCGGAAAGCCCGCAACTGGTTTGTAGTAACCTTCTGGCCGCAAACAGCCGACGAGATACTCAAAATCTCGGCCAACTTGGGAAGCCAGGAAAACAATTGGCTTCGCCAGGTTTCCGGTTATTGGAGCATGGCGGCTTCTCTGGTGGAACATGGAGCCGTGGATAGAGATTTGTTCCTGGAGCCCAGCATATCCGGCGAGATGGTCCTGCTTTTCGCGAAGATGAAACCATTCTTGAAGGAATTGCGAGAAAAACAAAGTCCGACAATGTTCGTAGCTATCGAAACCGTAATTAACAGCACGGAGAAAGGGCGCGCCGCGTTGCAGCGTACTGAAACGATGGTATCGAACCGTATAAAATCGCTGGCGGGAGCCGCCAAGGCGAGCTAGAAATCATTGGGTAATTTTGTAAACGGGCAATTGGATAATTTCAAAACCCTGAGGGCCTATTTTCAAATTACCCAATTACAAAATTACCAATCTCACGAGATGTATTCTCGGATGTACTCATCCTTCGATTGCGCCAACTCATGCGCATCCCCATTGAAAATAATCTTTCCATCCCGTAACAAGAGAAAGCACATAGGCACATTCGCCCGAGCCTCCGGCGGCAGCGGTTGCATGTGATTCGTCTTTTTATCAAAGCCATAAGTAGCCATGGTAAAAGCATCTTGCAACCGATGAGTTACGAACAATGCGCTGGTCTTTGAAACGTCTCGCTGTTTGACGATAAGCTCAATGATGGTGTTCGATGTAACCGGATCGAGCCCGCCAGTGGGAGAATCGTAAAGCAGAAGTTCAGGTTTGTTCACGATAGCGCGCGCAATGGCCACCCGCCGCCGCATTCCCCCCGATAGCTCCGAGGGAAACAAGTCCACCGTTTTTTCGAGCTCAACGAAACTAAGCACTTCATGCACCCGCTTTTCAATGTCGGCCCGGGAAACATCGCCTTCCTCGAGCAGCCGGAATGCCACATTTTCGCGAACGGTGAGCGAGTCGAAGAGCGCGCTCTCCTGGAATACCATTCCAATTTTCCGTCTGATAGCGAACAGATCCTCTTCGCTCATGTCGGTGATGTCGGTTCCTAGCACATGCACGCGGCCGCCATCTGGCTTCAGCAGTCCCATCGATAATTTCAGAATCGTGCTTTTGCCCGAACCCGCCACGCCAAATATGGCTTTAGTTTCGCCCCGATCCAGTTGGAAAGAGATGTTATCCAGAGCAATTTTTTGATCGAATGCCAGCGACACATGTTCAAAGACAATGACCGGACCGGCATTCTCCTGCATCGTGGGCGCGGTTTTTTCGGCAATCAGGGGAGGCGCGCCCATCATCGGTTTCCGAAGATTGCCATCAGCAACTTGGTAACGAAAGCGTCCACCATGACGATGGACACGGAGGCTGCTACGACGGCCTGCGTAGTCGCCCGCCCTACGCCTTGCGTTCCTCCGCGTGCCGACATGCCGTAGTAGCAGCCCACGGTCGCAATAATAAAGCCGAACAGCAGCGGTTTAATCAGGCCGGTGAAGACATCTCGAAACGCTAGGATTTGCCAGGCCGAGCTCCAGTACTGGTGAGCATCGAGCCCGAGCATCAGGGTGGAAACAATTGAGCCTCCAAAGAGCCCCAGCAGATCGGAAATAATGGTTAGGAAGAAAAGCATGAAAACGGTGGAAACTACACGGGGCGTCACCAATTTTTTTAGGGGATCGGTGCCCAGGGCACGCATGGCATCAATTTGCTCGGTCACCACCATGGAACCCAGCTCGCTGGCCATTCCAGAGGCATTGCGCCCGGCAACCATAAGGCCGGTAAGCACCGGTCCCAACTCGGTGACCATGCCCACCGACACTAATTGCGCAATCAGAGAAAGCGATCCGAAGCGTTGCAGTGTGTTGGCGCTATTCAATGCCAACACGACTCCGGTAAACAGTCCGGAAAGGGCCACGATCGGCAGAGAGCCAACTCCGATCAGGTCGGCCTGTTGCATGATATCGGCGGAATAAACTGGAGGGCGAAATAAATTGGCGATCGAACGCGCCGCAAGCATGGAATAATCCTGCACTGCCAGGACTTGCTCCTTGACGAATTCGGAAGGAGAGCTTAATTCCATTTATAGCGGCCTGACGGAAATATAACAGAAAGCAAATGACGCTTATGTTGTCTTGAGCGGTTAGCAGCAATGCGACGGCCCACTTTGGACAACTGTCAGGTTATGGTTGGGATGATTTTGCGACTTGAGGAGGTCTGGTACACTGCGCCAGGTCCTTCGCTTTGCTCAGGATGACGCAAATTCATATGCAGCCGATGGCGAATTATTCTCTAGTCTTTTTCTTGATTTCGATGGCGAGGCGTTTGATTTTTTGATTCAGCGTAGAAAGCGGCACCCGGAATCGTTCGGCCGCTTCCGTCTGGTTCCAATTGCACTTATCGAGCATATCCAGAATGACATGGCGTTCGTAATCTTCCACGATATCGAACAGAGACGCATCTCCCCGATGCTCCAAACGAGGGAATGTTCCTCTTCCAGCGATGTGGTCGGGCAATAGATCGGTATTGATCTCCGGCCCATTAGACAGAACGACCGCGCGTTCGATTACGTTTTCCACCTCGCGCACGTTCCCCGGCCAGGAATAGGTGAGCAAAGCACGCAAAGCCTCGGGCGTGATGCGGTTCGCCGGTCGTTCGTTCTCGCGCGAATACCTTTGCAGGAAAAACTCCACCAGCAGCGGAATGTCTTCTTTGCGCTGCCGTAACGGAGGCAGATCAACCGTGATCACGTTCAGCCGATAGAAGAGGTCTTCCCGGAATTTTCCGTCGCGCACATGCTGTTTTAAATCGACGTTGGTGGCGGCAATGATGCGCACGTCCACTTGCAACTCATGAACTCCGCCCAGGTGCATGAATTTCCGGTCCTGAAGAACGCGCAGAATCTTGCTCTGTGTGTCCATACTCATGGTGCCAATTTCGTCGAGAAAAAGAGTTCCGCGGTCGGCAATTTCGAAGAGCCCTTTTTTCGAGGCGATGGCACTGGTGAACGCGCCTTTTACGTGACCGAAGAGAGTCGATTCGAGCAGGTCTTGCGGCATGGCGCCGGTATTGACCGGCACAAAAGCCCGGTCCCGGCGCGGAGAATTAAGGTGTATGGCCTTGGCGATTAACTCTTTTCCAGTACCGCTTTCTCCTTGAAGTAACACGGTGGAACGGCTGGGCGCGACTTGAGCAACCAGGTCAAAAATCCGCAACATGGGCTCGCTCTTGCCCACGATATTTTCGAAGTTGTAGCGCTGCTTGAGAGCGCGCTTGAGCTGGATATTCTCTTCTTCAGCACGGTGACGCCCCACGGCGGCCCGCACGTCAGCCAGAAGTTTTTCGTTGTCCCAGGGTTTTTGAACGAAATTAACCGCGCCCGACTGCATGGCGCGCACCGCATTTTCCACTGTGCCATAGGCGGTGATCATGATCACGGAGAGTTGGGGTTCGTTTCCGCGCAGTTCGTTCAATAGATCGAGACCATTGCGGTCTGGCAATGCCAGGTCGAGCAACACTAAGTCGAATGCGCGGTCTCCAATACAGTTAAGCCCTGCCTGTGCGGTGGGGGCTGTTTCCACCTGATAACCTTCCAGCTCTAACAAGGTTTGCAGCGACTCGCGAATCTCGGCTTCATCGTCAATAATGAGCACCGAACCTGCGGGCGAAGACGACACGATTGGATTCAAGGTGCGATGCGGGACCACCGCAGCCTCAGACATTGACGGCCTTCTTCATGGGGAAATCGAGGGTGAATGTGGTTCCCTGGCCGGGATTGCTTTCCACGCGGATCTGGCCGGCGTGCTCTTGAATGATTCCGTAGGTCACGGAGAGCCCGAGTCCAGTGCCCCGACTCTGCCCCTCTGCGGGCGCCGACTTGGTGGTAAAAAACGGATCGTAGATGCGGCGGATATGTTCCTGGGCAATGCCGCTGCCGGTATCGGAGACGACTACCGAAACCGCTGATCCGTTCGAAGTCGCGACGCGAAGCGTTCCGCCGTTGGGCATGGCATCGCGCGCATTGAGAAACAAATTCAAAAATACCTGCTGCAATCTGCCAACGTTTCCGTGGATGGGCGGGAGATGTTGCGCAAGCTCATCCTGCACGCGAATTTTCGCCGTTTTGAATTGATGCTCCAGCAGAGCAAGGGTGTCGAGAATAATAGTTGTGACGTCTACATTCGTAAATTCCGTGCCGCTGGTTCGGGAGAAGTTCAACAGATTGTTTACGATCTCGGACGCGCGGAAAGTCTGCCGCGTAATTTTCTCCATCAATCCGCTTTTTTGGGGATCGCCCTGAAGCTGTTTCGACAGCATTTGCGCGTACGATGAGATCACGGCAAGCGGAGTGTTTACTTCGTGCGCGACTCCGGCTGCGAGCAAACCGATGGAAGAGAGTTTGTCAGCTTGCGACAATTGAGATTCCAGCTCAACGCGCTCTGTAATGTCATCCATGATGATCAGGCGGCCGATCACATTGAATTGTTTGGTTACCAGGGGCGCGATGGCGACGTTTACCACCCGGCTTTCTCCTGTGGGCGTGCCTAGGCGGAACTTATAAAGATTATGAATTCCCGGATTTTGCCGGACCCGGTAAAACTCCTCTACGAATGCGGCAGGGAAGACTTCGCTAAGCGGACGGGTCATCGCCTGCCAGCGCGGCAGGGCATACATCACTTCCATCTGCGAATTCCAAGATTCAATGCGATCGGCTAAATCCACAGCCATGACACCGACGTTGATGGATTCGACGATGTTTTCGTTGAAGTCCTTGAGGCGCTCGTATTCCGCAACTTTTTGTTCAAGGGAGGCGTACAGGCGCGCGTTCTGGATGGCAATGCCCAGATATCCGGCGAGAGTTTCCAGAAGCTCGACGTCTTCGCTGGTCAGAAAGTCGCCCTCAACCGTTTTGCCTAATCCAATCACAGCAATTGTGTGCTTGCGGGCGTGACAGCTGATGTAATAGTTGAGATCAAGTTTCGCGATGGTGGCTTGCGCGGCCGCGGCTTCCCGAGGAACCTGGTGGGTATTATCGAAAAATAAATGTCCGGCGTCGGTTTCCGGACGAGTGGCGCTGAGAAAGCTCAAATCCAAACCGCTGGTTTGCGTCACTCCAAAAGATTTTGCCAGCACAAATCGCTGTTCCTTTTCTCCCGCGAAAAGGAAAATCGCCACTCGATCTACCACCAGAGTGCGCGATAATCTATCGACTACCGAGGTGAGCATCTTGTCCAGATCGGTCTCGGCGCTCAAATCGCGTCCGAAATCTATTAGGGTCTTGCGGTAGTCGTAACCCGTCCGATAGAAGTATTGGTCGATTCGCTCCTGAATCCATTTCCGCACAGGATCGAACAACAGTGCTGTGACCACAATTGCCAGAATCAAACCAACGGGTCCGGAACTAGGTATGCGGGCATGAACCAGTTCGGCCACACCAGCCACGATCGCGAAATAACTGCCCGCGATTGTCCCCGCCGCCAGCGTGTAGACCATTCCCCGCTTGAAGATCAAGTCCACATCCATCAAGCGGTAGCGGAAGATCGCGTATCCAAAAGTGAGAGGCAATATCGCCAGTGACAAGACCGAAACTCTCACCCCGCTGGTATGTACCGTGCCGGCGAGGTAGGGGATTACGTAGAACAAAGTGAAGGGGGTAATCGCGATGATCGTGCCCCTGGTCACCCATTTCAATTGTTGCCGCAAGATCGGCGTGCTCGCCCGGCGATAGCTGTGCCAAAGGATTCCCGCCGCAACCACAAAGAAAATCGCCAGGTAACCCATCTGCAAGCGGTCAAGATTCCAGCGCAGCAGTTCGCTGGCTTGCAGGAAACGCAGTGCCAGGAAATGGCGGACCAGCAACACCGCGCCCGGCAGGTAAACAAGGGCAACCGTCCAGCCGTGTTTCTTTACGAAATTACGCTTCTCGGGAAATACCAGCACGAAGTGAAGAAACAATGCCGGTTGCAATAGGCCGGCTACGACGTTGCACCAGTAAATTGTCAAGTCGAACTGATTAAACTTCCCGGTGTATTTGAAGGCGTAAAAAATGAACGACACGAGACAGAAAATGTAAAAGTGCATCGAGCCGGGAGCCGTCCACCGGCGCAATAGCACATAAAGGCCTATCCCCAAATAGATGAGAGCTATTAGTCTCAACCAATCATTAAGAGATTTCTCAGCCGGGACGAGAACTAAAACCGCATCCACAGGAACAGATCTGCGCACCAGCGAATAGGTGGCCTTTGACCAGATTCCGGCCCGGAACATCTCCCGCACCTGCGCCGCGCTGTCCTTTACCGGGTTCTGGTCGATGCCAACTAATAAGTCGCCCTCTCGAATGCCAGCTTTGGCCCCTGGACCCTGGCTCTCCACCCGATCGGCCACGAGCTGGCCGTTATGTTCGACCCACCAGACTCCATCAAAAGGGGTCTGAAAACTTCCTTCCTTTTGGAGATTGATGGCGCCGAGAACAATGGCCGCAACGGTAAGTACGAAGAGCAATATGGCGGGGCGAATTTGAGAGTCTCTGTCCATCGGCGAAGCTGCGGCAGATTTGGGGTGCGTCGGGAGTACCCGCTTGCGACTTTGCACGTTCTTTGCCACCAGATGAAACCCCATATGGGCGATAAGTCAAACTTATAGAAAGACTTTACGAATTATAAGAGAATAAAGACGGCGCGGCTACGGTTTATGGAAGCATTATGTGAATTTTGGTAAGTAGCTAAGCGCCAAAGTCTTGGGGCTCTACCAAGGGGCGGAAGTTAGGCAGAAAGTCACACGGTCAAAGAAATACCAAATTTTTTCCGAGTTCTCCGAACCCGTATATCTCATCGATCCAGGGATCGAACGGGGCGTCAAAAAAGTCACAAAAGGCTGGTTCGTCTGGCTCAACGGGCGACGTGGTAATGGTTACCACGGATTACCTTCGTCCATTGACCCATCGATAGAAGCTGCTAGAGTTCTGGGTGAGAAAGACCAATTAAATAGGCAGCAAATGAGCCCCCTACTCCAAACCGGCCTGTGGATCAGCCATCCCATCCTCGAAGTGATGGTCGCCGCGATTATGTTTACACGCAACCGGCATCGTCAGTTTCCAATCTTTTTTACTTATCTGGCGGCGCAAGTTGCGATGTTTTGTGTGTTGTTTCCCATTCGAAGATTAGGGAGCGGAAGCGCGTATTTCTACAGTTATTGGGTTTTTGCCGGGATAAGTCTGGTCCTCGGCTTTAAAGTCATTTACGAGATTTTTCAGGACGTCTTCCGTCCTTACGACGCATTGAAAGACTTGGGAGCCATGTTGTTCAAATGGTCCGGTTTGGTCATGCTGCTCGCTGCGGTAGTGATCGCGGCCGCCAGTCCCAGTTCGCGACAGGATTCCGTTATCGAAGCAATGATGATTACGCAGCGCGGCGTTCGCGTGATTCATTGCGGCCTGATCTTATTTTTGCTGGTATTTTCGAAGCACCTGGGAATTTCGTGGAAGCAAAACAGCTTTGGAATCGCCTTGGGATTTGGATTCTATGCCGCGGTGGAGCTGGGAACTTTCGCTCTGTTTAGTTCCGGGCGTGAGACCGAGGCGCTTGCCGGCCTCATAACTTCCTCCGCATACTGTGTGAGCATTGGCGTGTGGCTGTGTTACGCAATCTTCAAGGCGTTTCCCAGAGAAATATCGGCGAACCTGCTGACTTCGCAAAGGTGGAATCAGAGCCTGGGAGACCTGCAAAACCCGGGCACCGGAGATTCACTGATTCCGATGTTCGAAGGCATGGTGGACCGGGCTTTTTCCCGCACTCCGGGAAAATTCATGACCAGTTATGCGGCCGAGACCCGGGCGTCGCAGCTTAACTCACATCTCAAAATCGGATCCTCGCCTCTCCTCAGTCAGGGGATGGCCGCATTTCCGTCAAATTTCTCCGTAAAATTTTGAGGGATCAAGCGTAATTGTTAGAAGACAATGCATGATCCAAAAAGGGAATAGCGGCGGAAATCATCTACGTATTGCGCGAGGTTGGACGGCTATCAAAAAGAAAGCATTGACAAATGCCCCGCACAGGAGATTGAGCGCCAGCTTTTCTTTAGACGGAAAGTTAAACCCCTAGCTGCCCTAGCCGCCGCCATTCATCGTTGAACCTTTAGTTTCAGTCCAATCTGATCCCGGCAACCGCTGGAATTGAGCCCTTGACACACCGCTGTATAATTCCTGCCAATGAGGGTTCCCGCTCCCAGGGGATCCGCATAGGAGAATTGATACATGAAGAAAGTGATCAGGATGTTTATTCTTGTGGCAGGTTTGGCGTGCGCATTTCAAGCGCTTGCCGCCCCGGTGGCCCCACCTTCAGAGGACGGAGCGCCGCCGCCGTTTTGCCGATCGGGACCTTGCGCATAACTTAACTAAACTTCAGGCCGCCCTAAACGGCTACCGGCCGGCAAGCTAAATCGTCGGCCTTTTTATTTGCAGCAAAACGGTTCTATTTTCTCGCTGCCAGACTCCTGCAAATCTCCGACAATTCCTCAGCGTCTGCGATCGGAGGCCGGCAAGTAAAATTTGAGCAGATTATCGCCACGCTCTCGCTGCCGGAGGTCGGCACTTTTGGAATTGTTTCAGCCAGAACCGGAGGAAGATTTTGCGGTACCGCGTTATTTGCTTGCAGTTTCAAGACCGCTTTCCCAAAACTGAATTTTGACAATGCCGTCCGGTAAAGTCTCTGGGCTCCGTCGCCGGAATCGAGCACAATGATTTGCGTATGGGGTTCGATCGAATAAATGCCTGCGATCGCGTAGGTCGCGGCAAAAATCCCATATTGCGGTGCAAGTCCGGTGAGCAACTCGAGCGTTCTTTCGGCGCAATTCCTATATCTTACGTCATTTGTGTAACCGTGGAGGCGCAGAAGCGCAATTGTTGCGACTGAATTTCCTGCCGGAGTCGGCGAGTCCTGAAACGGCTTGCGGCGGGTTCCTAAAACCCCCAAAGCGGTTTCGTCAACCGAAAGTTTACTGGTGTCGAAAAATCCACCAAAAGAATCGTCGAAAAATCCATCAATCATGGCATCACAAATTTTGCGGGCGAAGTTGAAATAACTGATATCCGAAGTGCTTTCGTACGCGTCCAGACAAGCCACAGTTGTAAAGGCGCAGTCATCCAAACCTGCTGGAATTCGCCCCCGGGGCGCACCTGGCTCCGAATAGGCGATCACGTGCGCCAGTTGACTTTCATTGCTCCAACCTTCGGCCAGAATACGATCCAGCGAATGCAGTGCAAATCGCAGGGCGGGCTCGATATCCAATACCTTTGCCGCTTCCAGGTATGCAGAAACGCACAGCGAGTTCCAGCCGACATAGATTGTCTTATCCACGTAGGGCGTGGGACGCTTCAATCGCGCCGCATACAATTTATGTTTTGCAGATTTAAGCGATTCCGTTACGCGCTCGATTGGCTGCTTCAATCGAAGGGCTATCTCTTCAAGGGAGGGTCGAACGTAGAGCACATTCTTTTCAGGATTATGGTGCATCTCGCCGACGTCATTGATGTCATAGTGAAGTTTCGCGGCGGCTGACTCCTCCGCAGTGAGAACCTCATCCGTCTCGCTCAGAGTCCAGGTGAAATAATCCCCGTCGTCATCCATGGAATAATCGGCGTCCTGCGAGGCGTAGAAGCCGCCCTTTTCGCGGTCGCTAAGCCACTCATCCATCCAGCGAATGATGTCTTTCGCGACGTCGGCGAAAAATTCCGATCCGGTAGCCTGATAGCCGTGGACATATGTTTTTAGCAGCTCGGAATTGTCATAGGACATTTTTTCGAAGTGCGGCACAATCCAGCGCTCGTCCACCGAATAGCGATGAAATCCCCCCGCAAGCTGGTCATAGATTCCGCCTCGTGCCATCTTTTCGAGGGTGGTGACGAAGGCATCGCGGAGTTGTTCATCCCCTGATCTTCCGTATTGATCGATGAGCAAATCGAGCACCGCGGGATGAGGGAATTTCGGCGCGCTTCCAAATCCGCCGTAATTATCGTCAAACATCTTGAGAGCTGATTTGACGATGGAATCGATTACCGAAGCGGAAAACTTCTCGCCTTTTCCTGCGAGCGTCTCAGACTGTGCAATCGCCTTCTCCACCATTCCGGCTTGTTCGATTACGTCGGCATGCTTTTCGCGATAGGCGTCGGAGATAGAAGTTAGCACGCGCCGGAAGCTTGGCCGTCCATAATGGTCTTCGGGAGGGAAATAGGTGCCCCCATAAAATGGAATCCCGTCCGGCGTGAGAAACGCGGTGAGCGGCCATCCTCCTTGCCCGGAGACGGCATTCACCGCCGCCTGATAACGGATATCGATATCGGGCCGCTCGTCGCGGTCAACTTTGATCGCAATAAATCGCTCGTTCACCAACTGCGCGATTTCGGGATCGTCGTACGACTCCCGATCCATGACATGACACCAATGGCACCACACCGCGCCAACGTCCAGCAGTATCGGCTTGCTCTCGGCCTTGGCCTTATCGAACGCCTCAGCGCCCCACTCGTGCCATTGAATTGGCTGATGCATCGCGGAACGCAAGTAAGCGGAGGAAGCATTGGAGAGGGAATTGAGCGTTTGAGTGGTCACACCCAAGTGTAACGCGATGTTGATTGGTCGCGGATTACACATCCGCCAAAAACCGAATGGATCTAGTCGAGGTCGGGGATATGTGGCTGCCGTCTCGCGCCGTGTCGGATATGAAGCACCTCGACCTGCTTCGGTCGCTCGCGCAGCCGGTATATAACGAGATAGATATGGGGCTTGTGTCCGTACAACAATTGTCTTAAGTTAGCGCGCTTACGCGTTACAGGACATCGGTTCGGCCGCTCTTCCAGACTAAGTATGGCGTGCCTGAAGCCTTTGTACCACTTCCGCGCGGCATCGGAATACTCAGCGTTAATTTCTGCGTAAAAGGAGTCAAGATCGCGCTCGGCAAGTGTAGTGATGCTAACGACGTATGCCATTTTCGACTTCGAACTGCCGGAAAAACTCCCTCGCGGGCCGTGTTTTTCCTTCCTTCGCGTTCTGCAGACCTTGACGAATGCCTTCCTCGGCGTCGGCGCGGGCGGCGATGTCGAGCAGGCGCTGATACGCCTCGGCGTCCTGCACAATGGCCGCGGCTTTGCCCTTTATGGTGAGCACCACCGGGCGCTTACTTTTCTTCAACTGTTTAATGAAGTCGCCCGACCGCCGGCGAAAAGTCGTCAACGATTGAATATCACTCGTGATGTCAAGCATGAGTCGCCTCGTAGCGCACCCTTTTAGGTGCGGCTGAGATTTTACTTGAACTCTCGATTTAAAAACAATTCTTCGCGAGCGCACCGATCTATAACGAACAGTTAGAGTTTGTGATTGCCGTCCACGCGCTGACGAAGCTTTGCTATTGTTCATCTTATTTTAGGTTGAATCGCATCGGGCCATTTGTCCGTCGCCTTCAAAGCGGCCATCTGAATACCCTAGGATGAATTCCTTTTCGCGTTTTCCGCGAAAGGGATAGTGGTGTCCCACAGCGAGTTGACGTCATCGCTCATGAAGTTCATCGCGGGAGCCTGGGGTAAAGTTAAAATCCCACTCTCTGGCCGACCGCAATAGTCGCTTGACCATCGCACAATACAAATCCACGGCGTCATTCAGTTGCTTCTTCTCCACGTATTCACCTTCTGTATGGGCTACGTGAATCGATCCCGGCCCTAAAAGCAGCGGCTGGCCCCAGTTGGTGAGCGACGGTATGTCGGTGGTAAACGCAGCGACCATCGTTGGAATATCATTTAGCCCCCGCAGGCGGGTGAAGGGGATTTCCAGGGTAAAGTCAGCGTTTGCCAGAGTTCCGACCGCATCCACGATATCGGCGCGAAGTTTTTCGGACGATCCGATCAGGCGATACAACAACAGCGCACGCGCGTAATCGGGAATTACATTCGGCGCGCGTCCACCCTCGATGGTTCCAATGTTCAAAGTGCAGTCGCCTATTTCATTATCGGTAGGCAAATTCATGGCGCGTAATTTCACTAATGCCTCGAGCAGCTTATCGATGGCGGACTCTCCCAGCTCCGGATACGCCGAATGCGCCATGCGTCCATGTGCAGTCAACTCGAGCCGTAACGCACCTTTCGATGCGACCGCAATTTTGTTTTCAGTAGGCTCACCGTTAATCAGGAACTTGCATCCCGGAGAGTGATCATTAGCGACTCTGGCTCCCAGGCTGTCGCGTTCCTCGCCCACCAGAAAAAGAAGCCCGACCGAAATATCTTTTGTGCGTAACCGTTCCGCCGCTGTGATTTGCGACGCGATAATTCCCTTGGCATCACACGAACCGCGTCCATAGATTCGCGTGGCGTCCTCCGAAGAGGCAAAAAAGGGAGGGACGGTGTCCATGTGCGTCGAAAGAACAACGCTAGGATTTGGCGATTCAGGCTGAGTCGCAAAAATGTTGCAGCGGTCGCCCTCCGCGATCATCTTCCGGCTCTCGTAGCCCAGCCGCGACAACTTCTCATGCAGTAAATTGCCGACCTGTGCTTCGTTGCCGGAGATCGATTCGATGTCGACGAGCTCACGGGTAAGCGAGATGACATCCATGTGCAAAGATACATCAGTCGAGGACCACCGCCAAAGAGGCCCCGCTTAGTCTCCCACTGGAGTAGCGTTCATCGGCCTGTTTTTGTCTCTGCAAACGCAGCTTTCCATCTCAGGCTCAACGTGTAGAATGCGATGATGACATTTCAAGGCGCCCAGGTTCCTTCACGAAAAGGCAAAGCACCGCCCCCGGATGAGACTTCAGAAGAGGCTGCTTACCTGAAATGGTTGGGCGAAAAGCAGAAAGCCGTATGCATCAAACTGGCCGATGGCGAAGTGGTGCGCGGCTGGATCGAATACTATGACCGCAATATGGTTCGCCTGACCCGCGAGACGCAGCCGAATCTTTTTATTTTCAAGCACGAGATCATGTACATCATGGAAGATAACCCCCGGCGTGCCAATTCCTGAATCGCCGGCTCACCCACCAAACTTGGCAGACCATAACAATTTTGTTTCCAAAGCGGCGGAAATCGCCCGCGAAGCGGGTGCCTTGCTGATGGATTATTTCCGCCAGCACGTTGCGGTGGAATACAAGGGCGATGCGGACCTGGTGACGATCGCGGACCGCGAGTCCGAGAGTTTAATCCGCGACCGAATCCGCAGCCTATGGCCCACTCATGACATTCTGGGCGAAGAAGAAGGATTAGTCGACACCGGAAGCGAATATCGCTGGTACGTGGATCCCTTGGATGGAACCACGAACTTCGCGCACGGATTTCCCGTGTTTTGCGTTTCCATGGCATTGGAATTTAAAGGCAAACGAATTGCCGGAGTCGTTTACGATCCCACGCGGGACGAAATGTTCACGGCCGAGCGTGGCCAGGGAGCATTTCTCAATCGGCAGCGAATCCACGTGTCGAAAATAGAAAAACTCAGCGAGTCCTTAGTCGCGACCGGCTTCCCCAGCCATAAACGGCATAAGAATCCGAATATATTTTTCTATCACCAAATCACCCTGCGTACTCACGGAGTGCGGCGCGCCGGATCCGCGGCTTTGGACCTGTGTTCGGTGGCGGCAGGGCGGTTTGAAGGCTTCTGGGAATTTAATCTCAACCCGTGGGATACGGCTGCTGGCGTTCTTATCGTAGAAGAAGCCGGCGGTAAAGTTACTGACTTCAAAGGCGGTGCATTTCAATTGAACAGCCGCGAGACCGTAGCGTCGAATGGCTTGGTGCACGGGGCGATGCTGGAAGAATTCAAGAAAATATTCTCCGGCCAGGGCCTGGAATCTCTTCCAGATCTGAAAATGCCTATGTAGGATGATCCTCCTCGTTCCGCCCCACACATATAAGTCATCCCGAAGATCCGGCGCACTTCAGCCGGGCCAGGGATCTCGCGCGCATCATATTCCGCATCATGAGGTTTTAGGCAAAAAATGGGCAGAAAATAAACCATGAACTAAAATCTCCTCCATGCCCCCGAAGGTCCCAAAGAAAAAGCCATCCAAGAACTTCTGCTTTGCCTGCGGCCCAGACAATCCCCAGGGAATGCACTTGAAATTCGTCCACGACAAAAAGCGCGGGGGCTTCACCTGCCGCTTTCGCCTCAGCAAGCGATTCAGTGGCCCTCCCGGCCACTGCCACGGCGGCATCATCGCCACCATCCTCGACGACGCCATGGGGAAACTGAACAAGCTCCGCGAGGTCACAGCGGTTACCGCGCAAATGTCGATAGATTTTCTGAAGCCGGTTCCGCTGAATCAACCGCTGCGAGTTGAATCGCGCGAATTGCGTGTAAACGGCCGCCGCCATTTCAACATGGCCGAAATCGTGAACGCGAAAGGCGAAGTGCTGGCCCGCAGCCGGGGTGTGTTTGTAGCCATCGATCCCTCACGGATATTTGGAAAGTCGCGTTAACAAGGCTTCTTCGTATAGATCTATCATCCCGAGCGCAGCGAGGGATCTGCATTGCATTGCCCCAACTGCCTACAAGGCTGACCACGCGAATTTGCCAGGCATTATGGTTTTTTCCTCATGAACATCAGGCACCGACAGCAGTTCGGCGATATTAGTCCCGGCGTTGTAAAATAGAAGGAAATCGCAGCATCAGTGGCCTTTTGCCCAATCCAGAAAAGAGTCTTAGCCATGTCTCAAAATAACGGAAATTCCACCAGCCTTCGCCTGAAAACCGGCCTTGCCGAAATGCTAAAAGGCGGCGTCATTATGGACGTCACCAACGCCGAACAGGCCACCATCGCCGAGCAGGCTGGGGCGGTTGCTGTGATGGCGCTTGAGCGCGTGCCGGCGCAGATTCGTGCCGAAGGCGGCGTGGCACGCATGGCGTCGCCCAAAAAGATTCGCGAAATCATGGCTGCCGTTTCCATTCCGGTGATGGCTAAATGCCGCATCGGCCATTTCGCCGAAGCCCAAATCCTGCAAGAACTGGGCGTGGATTATATCGATGAGTCGGAAGTACTAACTCCCGCGGACGAAGCTCATCATGTGGATAAACATGCTTTCAAGGTCCCATTCGTATGCGGAGCGCGCAACTTGGGCGAAGCCTTGCGCCGCATTGCCGAAGGGGCAGCGATGATTCGCACTAAGGGAGAAGCCGGTACTGGCGACGTCGTTCACGCCGTAAAACATATTCGCCAGATTGTGCAAGAGATGAAAATCCTTACCGTGCTCGGCGAAGAAGAGCTTTACGCCAAAGCCAAGGAACACCAGGCGCCTTATGAATTAATAAAGATGGTTGCCAAAGCAGGGAAACTGCCGGTCCCAAATTTCTCTGCCGGAGGCATCGCCACGCCAGCCGATGCCTCGCTCGTCATGCAGCTCGGCGCTGAGGCAGTCTTCGTGGGCTCGGGAATCTTCATGAAGGATTCCACCACCTTCGCCGACCCCGCCGAGGCGTCCCTCCGTGCCAAAGCCATCGTGCAGGCCGCAACCCACTTCAACGACCCGAAAGTGTTGCTCGAAGTCAGCGCCGATCTGACCGGCATGAAAGGCTTGGCCGTCGCCGCGATGGACCAGGCAGACATGCTGCAAACCCGCGGCTGGTAGCTCTGATTAGGGATCGCGGGTCTCGCAAGTGGGACTGAGGAGTGTGGCCCGGCGCGCGCGGACCCAAAAATGGACCGAAATTTATGGCTGATTCCTAAGCATGGCGCAACTATACGCAGGCACCTCGGGATGGGCGTATGCCAGTTGGAAACCCGATTTCTATCCCGCCAAACTGCCGCAAAAAAACTTTCTGCGACACTATTCCAGCCAACTCAACGCCGTCGAAGTGAACTTCACCTTCCGCCAATTGTTGAAAGAAACTACAGCCCAAAAATGGATCGCCGAAAGTCCTGCGGGATTTCGCTTTGGCGTCAAAGCCCATCAAGTCATCACTCACATCAAGCGCCTGAAAAAGACCGAAGATTTCATTCCGCGTTTCCTTAGCACTCTCGAACCTCTTGCCAACGCCGGAAAGCTTGGCCCGCTGTTGTTTCAACTCCCTCCCAATATGAAGGCGGATGCCGGAATATTGAAAGAATTTCTTGCGGCGCTGCCCCGTACTTTGCCCTTAGCCTTCGAATTCCGCCACGAGTCCTGGTTTTCGGATGAGATTTTTGATCTCCTCAAAACTAACAACCGCGCCCTATGCGTAGCCGAAACCGAAGACCGAGTCACGCCCGACATCATCACAGCCGATTTTTGCTACTACCGTTATCGCAAGCCCACGTACACTCCCGAAGAGCGGAGCACAATGATCAACCGGATCCGTGAGCACATTCAAAATGGACGCGATGTCTTCGCCTATTTCAAGCACGAGGAGACTCCGCAAGGGGCCCTGTACGCCGTGGAGGTCTTCAATCAAGCCCGCAAGGTTACTACGGATTAACGGGGCCGCCGCCCTTATCCGTCCAGGCAAGCCATGCTCGGCGGGATTTGAGTTTCTGCACCCGAAACCGAAAGGCATCCCACTACTCAGGCATTTTTGAAGGGAACCGTGACTACATTACGAAAGGCCTGGAAATGGCCGGTCACCCAAGATAGCGTTTGATCAGATCGCTGACCACTGAGAGAAACAACTCCACCGATTCGTCTTTTCTAAGGAAGCAACTGACATCTCCCATCTTTTCCGGAGCGTTTCCCGAATACAGCATGAGAGGCAAATTCTTCCGGATTTTTTTATCTCCGTTGCCAGATCTGCGCCCGTCATCCCGCCCAGCAAATGGTCCGAAATTACCAGCGACACGGGAAAATTCCGGACTAGCCGCAGCGCCTCCGCGCTACTGTTCGCATTGATCACGGTATATCCGCTGGCCTCTAGTATCGCCTTCCGCAACAGTAGGTAGTCGGCATTGTCCTCCACACAGAGGATAAGAGGATGACGAAACTGAGCCGCATCAGACATCGCTTTGATTCACCGGTCGCGACCGTATCTGAAAGTGGAAACCGCGGAGCTGGAGAGGATAGCCGCCCTTTTAGATAAAGCCCGAATCTTCTGGGTTATCGGATGTGGGCGAGGAGAAAAGCCGCTCGCGAACCTTCGATAAGACGTTTCAGTGTGTCACAAATCGTGACAGCCAGTCAACGCGCGCCCGCAACTGGTCAATATTATATTTTCGTTCACGGGCCCATTTCGGAATTTGCCTATTTGCGGCGACCGGCGAAGCGAGTAGAGGGACTTGCTTTACTCGCCAAATAAACCAAAGTGAACCGTCCGCGCCCGCGGCCTAATCCCGCCAGCTAGAATGCGAAAGAGGTTCACATCATGTCCGCCAATTGGACCCGCGTCCTCGAACAATCAGCACGCACCGCAATCGCTGCGGTGGTATCGCTTCTCGTGGCCCGACTGTTTCGTCTGCCCGAATTCTACTGGGCCGCCATTACCACTCTGGTCATCCTTCAATCCACTCTCGGCGCTGCATTAACTGCCTCAGGAGAACGCCTCGCCGGCACAGCTCTTGGCGCCGTCTCCGGAGCCCTTCTCGCCACTCACTCCAATCCGAGTTTGCCAGTGTTTGGCGTCGCAATCTTTGTTCTGGGACTGCTCTGCGCCGCCTTGCATCTCGACCGCCCCGCCTACCGCTTCGCGAGCATCACTCTTGCCATCGTCACTCTCATCGTCCGCAACCAACCCGCATGGAAGGTCGCCACTCACCGCTTCTTCGAAGTTTCCATCGGAATCGCCGTCGGGCTCGTCATGACCGCTCTCTGGCCCGAGCGCGAACCGCCTGTTTCCACGACATGTTGATCGCGAGCATTCATAAACCTCTCCTCAAGAACTTGCCGCGCTCGACCTCGAACTCCTCGATCTTCCGCCCCACGTCCTGATCGCTCCAACCCATCACCGGCTTCAGAACCGAAGCCGCGTGCCGCGCGCACTCCTCCGACCAACATGCCCCAAGCGCTACCGGTACTCTCCGCAGCAGAACGTCTCCCAGCGTCACCGCACATTCATTCGCAAACGCGTCCACCGCCTCGGCCACAATATGCCCGGTATGCGGACACAGCGTCGCCCGCAACTGGGCGCCACTCAGTGCCATTCGCGCAATCACCGGGGCGCGCTTGCCATGCCACTCCACAATTCCCGCCGCAGAGTCTTCGCTTATGCCGCCAGCTTTCGCGATGTCCAGGACAAACTCATCCAGCAATGGATTCACGTCGCCAACAACCAATCCGGGATTATTTGGCGCGGATGATACCGCCCGCGAAACAGCTTCGACTTTCTCCACACACTCCCGCGCCACCTGCGCCGCCGTCGTCAACTTTCCACCAATCAGCGAAATCATCTGCGCCGCCCCATCCGCTTGATGATCGTGTAAATAATGTTTGCGGCTGACGGACCCCAATTTCTCGCCGGGCTTGTACGGCAGCGGACGGATACCGGCAAACGCGTAAGTAATATCGCCTGCGGACACATTCAACCGCGGAAACAAAACAGAAAATGACCCCAGCAGATATTCGACTTCTTCCGCGGAAGTTTGCGCCCTGCCCGGATCGCCGCCATCTTTTACTTCTGTAGTCCCAACCAGAATTTGCTGGTTCCATGGAATAACAAACATGGGACGCCCATCAATCCCTTCCGAATAAACCGCCGAATCGGGCGCGCCCGGAAATCTTGGCAGGACAATATGCGACCCTCGAACCCCGCCCAACATCGGTTGCGAGGTTCTGATTAACGATTGCCGGCACAGCCAGTCGGCCCAGGGCCCGGTTGCATTAATGATCCATGCGCCCTCGACTCGCTCTTCTTTCCCGTTCAGCCGATCTCGTATCAGCACGCCTTTTACCCGTCCCTGACGCACATCTACCGCGAGCACCTGCGCATGGTTGCGTGCCACGACTCCAACTTCCAGGCCTTCCACCAGCCACTCGGCGACCAACCTCTCGGGGAATTCACATTGCGCATCTTGAAAATTAAACACCGACCATCGTTTCCCCGAATCCAGCAGTCGCTCTACCTGGGCCTGATCTGCCTGATTCACCAAACTGCCCGGTGCACGCCCGCCGATCATGCGGTAAAGCCATAGCCCGGCGCGAATCTTCAGCGCGCTGCGGCGGCTGCTGTCATTCAGTGCCAAAAGAAATTGCAGTGGATGAACCAAATTCGGATACTGTTTCAGAAGCGACTTTCTCTCCCGCAATGATTCTCGTACCAGCCCGATGTCGCCATGCTCCAGATATCGTAAGCCGCCGTGAATGATGCGGGTGGAGCGGCTGGTCGTGCCCGCACCAAAATCATCCTGCTCAAGCAGCAGCGTGCTGCGCCCGGCGCGCGCAAATTCCCGCGCGATCGCGACTCCGTTAATTCCCCCGCCAATCACGATGCGTTCAAATCTCTGGTTCTCCAGGGATGGCCGCGATCGATTGAATGAAAAGCTCACACGGACAGTCTAGGGAGGAATGTCGGCGTTCGTCTATCCTTCGGGGATGCCGCGTTCAGCTCCGCTTGAACGGGGACTTTTGTCGTCCTACAGAAAAATCCCTGTACAACACTTCGCCCGGCCCGATGCGGCCAGACTATAATCACCAGAGATTTCTATGCCCATACTCTGGCTGCGGGTCGCGCTCGGCTTCTACGGTATTGGCCTGCTCTGCGCTCTCTTCGCTCTCATGCGCCGCGGCATCCTGCCTCGCTTCGCCTTGCCCGCCATGAGCGTCGGGATGACCTTCCAATTTGTTTCCCTCATTGAGGCCGTCATACCCGACGGGTCCAACGCGCTCACCTCCATCCATAACGCTGAGTCCTTGCTCGCGTTGCTGGTAATGGCCGCGTTCATGATCGTATATTTCTCGTATCGCACAACCTCGCCGGGCATCATTATTTTTCCGCTGGTTTTCGTGCTCACCTTCGCCGCCGCCTCGCATCAGCATCCGTTTGTCTTTACCTCGCCTGTGCTCGGGGGCTGGCTCGTCGCCCATATCGCATTAATCTTTGCCGGATATGCGGCTCTTTTCCTCAGCTTTACCGCCAGCCTTTTATATTTGATTCAGGAGCGCCGGCTGAAGTCCAAAAAACCGGGCGGTGCAATGTCGCGCCTCCCCGCCCTGCAACAAATCGACGAAATTGGATACCGCTCGCTTCTCTTCGGTTTTCCTTTCATGACTCTGGGCTTAATTGCCGGCATGGTCGTGGCCCAGGGCACGTACGGACATTTGGATTTTCTTGATCCTAAGATTTCGCTTTCAATCCTGATGTGGGCCGTCTATATGTTGATGCTCTACACGCGCTGGAACGCCGGATGGCGTGGCCGCCGCGCCGCTTATCTTGCCGCCGGAGCGTTCCTGACGGCTCTGGTTGCGTGGTCCGCTAATTACTTCAGCGCCATCCACAGGGTCGTTCAATCGTGAACGTCCAACTCATCGGGGTGAACTATAAGACCGCTCCGGTTGAAGTCCGCGAACGCCTGAATATTCCCGAGTCGCATCTTCCCGATGCCCTGAAACGATTGTCACAACATCCCGGAGTGGACGAGGGATTGATTCTCTGCACCTGCAATCGGGTCGAGATACTTGCCCGCACCAGAAATGGAAGCGCTGACCTGCGTGGTTTTATTCGCGATTACTTCCGCATCGATCCCTCCACCTACGAGTCCCACCTTTATGAGTTGAGCGAGCGCGAGGCCGTTCGCCATGTGTTCCGCGTGACCGCCAGCCTTGATTCAATGGTCGTGGGCGAACCGCAAATACTCGGGCAGGTGAAAGACGCCTATGCGGCCGCTAGAACCGTCGGCACTGTGCACTCTCATTTGGATCATCTGCTGACCCGGGCTTTCACGGTTGCCAAACGGGTTCGCACCGAAACCAGCATCGGCACATCGGCAGTTTCGGTAGCCTCGGTCGCCGTCGAACTGGCCAAGAAAATTTTCGGGTCGCTAAACGGCAAACATGTTTATCTCGTTGGGGCTGGCAAAATGAGCGAACTCGCCGCGCGGCATCTTCTGGCCCATGGCGCTGCTTCCATCTTTGTCGCCAACCGCACCTACGAGCGCGCGGTTACTCTCGCTAAAAAATTTCATGGAGAAGCCATTCTTTTTGAGCAGCTCTACGATACCTGCGACCGCGCCGATATCGTGATTACTTCCACCGGCGCCCCGCATGCAATTTTCCGCCGCGAGCACGGAGAGCTATTCCTTAATCGCCGCAAAAATCGCCCCATGTTCTTTATCGACATTGCCGTGCCCCGCGACGTCGATCCGGAAATGAATAAAATGGATGGCATTTTCGTTTACGACATCGACGATTTGCAGCAGGCCGCGTCCTCCCATCTTTCCGACCGCCGCGTTGAGGCCGATCGCGCCGAACAAATCATTAACATCGAAGTGGAACGTTTCCACGAACATTTGCAGGATCGCTTGCAAACACTGGTCGTCATTCCTACCATTGTTTCTTTGCAAGATCAGTTTGAAACCATCCGCCGGTCCGAAATCGATCGCGTTCGCGGACGCCTGGGCTCGCTCTCGGCCGAGCAGGAAACCGCCATTGATGCGTTAACCCGCGGCATCGTGAATAAGATCATGCACACCCCCATCACCAGCTTGAAGTCAGCTGCAAAGGACGCCGAAGTCACCAGCGTCATCGAAGTCGTGCGCCGTATCTTCAATTTGAATTTGACTGGAGACAAGACCAAAGAAGAGTCTGAAAAAAAGAAGCCCGGGGCCGAAAGTTAGTGGGCCGGCTTCGCATCGGGAGCCGCGGATCGCAGCTCGCTCTCTGGCAAGCGAATCATATTGCAGGATTGTTACGCCAGCGCGGCCACCAAATAGAAATTGAAATCATAAAAACCACCGGAGACAAAATCATCGACGTCGCGCTGTCCAAAGTCGGCACCAAAGGTATGTTCACCAAAGAAATCGAAGAAGCACTCGCGGAAAATCGCATAGACCTTGCAGTGCACAGTTTGAAAGACTTGCCAACCGAACTTTCTGCTGACTTCGAAATCGCAGCCATCCCGGCCCGCGAAGATCCTCGAGATGTTTTCTGTTCCGTCCGCTACAATTCCATCGCAGAATTGCCGCAAGGCGCTCGCATGGGAACCAGCAGCCTGCGCCGCCAAGCCCAGCTAAAGTGGACCCGTCCCGATCTTGATATCCAACCTCTGCGCGGAAATGTCGATACGCGCGTTCGCAAACTTGAGGAGCAGGAATATGACGCCATCATTCTTGCCGCTGCCGGACTGAATCGTCTGGGAAGAATCGCCAGCATAAAAGAAAAGCTCCCGCCGGAGATAATGTGTCCCGCCGCCGGGCAGGGAGCGTTGGCCATCGAAATTCGCGCCGGCGACGCAACAACCGCGGGATATTTAAATTTCATGGAAGACGAATCAGCCCGCGCCACCACCACCTGCGAGCGCGCCCTCCTTAACAAACTTGGGGGCGGCTGTCAGGTGCCCATTGGCGCTCTCGCCGAGCTTCGCAATCAGGCCCTCCATCTCACCGCAATCGTCGGTCATCCCAGCGGCGCGAAAATAATCCGCGAATCCGCGACCGGAACCGATCCGGTTAAATTGGGCGAAACCGTAGCCGAAGCCCTACTCGAAGCTGGCGCCCTTGAGATTTTGAGAGAAGTTGACAACCAGACAGCACCCGCTCCTCAACAACCCTAACCTTCGTTTGTCACCGGAGCCAATAAAAAAAGCTGCAAACACTACGAGCGAAACCTGCTACTACTACGACCCGATACAATGACGAAGAATTATGAAATCTGCACCCCTCACCGGCCTGCGCATTCTCGTGGGACGCGCCCACCATCAGGCTAGCGTTCTCTCATCAGCATTGCGCGATCACGGCGCCGAAGTGCTGGAAATTCCATTCATAGAAATCCGGCCGCCGCGATCTTATCGGCAACTCGATAAAGCCCTAAAAAATCTGGACTCGTACGACTGGATGATCCTAACCAGCGTCAACGGGGTCGAATCCGTATGGAATCGACTAACGAAACTTCGGATCGGAGGCCAGCCTCGCAAGCTGAAGATCGCCGCCATCGGCCCCGCCACCAAAAACTCCATCGAGCGCTATGGATTCAAAGTGGACGTCGTTCCAAAGGAATATGTAGCCGAATCCGTGGTCCGAAGTTTGCGCAAAAAGGTGAAAGGCAAACGAATCTTGTTGGCCCGCGCCAAAGTAGCGCGCGATATTATCCCCAAAGAACTACGCAAAGCCGGGGCTCGCGTCGATGTAGTCGAGGCCTATGAAACGATCATTCCGCGCGCCGGGCGGTCCATTTTAAAAGCAGCGATGAAAAATAATCGTCCTCATGTAATCGTCTTCACCAGTTCGTCCACGGTAAAAAACTTCGCAGCCTTGCTCGGTTCCAATAAACTCGATGGCATCCGCACAGCATCCATCGGTCCCGTCACATCGCAAACCTTGCGAGACATGGGATTCCAAGTCCACATCGAAGCCGCGCAATATACCATCCCAGGGCTGGTAGCAGCCATCCTCAAAGCAACAGAATAAGCACGTGACAGCAGCAGCCGTGCCCGCAAAATATCGTTCCCGGAGCTGCCGCGCCTTTGCACGCAATACCAACTCGACGAAATCTTCTCAAACCCCTATCATGAAGTCATCCCATTCAGAGGAAAAACACATGGCAGAGCCTACTTACGAAGAATTGAAAGCGCGTCTTGCCGAACTCGAAAAACAGCCTCGGCAAAAAGGCAGCATGGAATTTCGCGTCAGCGAAAAAGGCGGCGTCAGCGTCTATGGCCTCGGACGCTTCCCCGTCACCCTATACTACGAACAATGGACCCGTTTATTAGAAGCTGCCGACAAACTGCGAGAATTCCTGGAAGAAAATAAATCGAAGCTGAAGTTAAAAGACCAATAGATACGGGTAGAGACGTCGCTGGCCGCATATGCTCGTGCCTGGATAAATATCCGGTTAAGCCGCGTCTCTCTTAAGCCCTTCGCACAAATAAATCATCTGCCCCACATGCGAATGCAAATGCGTAACACACCGCAAAAATATTCCCAGCCGGTTGCCCGCATCTTCTTCTCTTACCGCCGTGTATTCCTTCGCCCAATCGTCGCTGCTCTGCGCCATCAACGCTCGCAGCACCACATCCACCGCCTCATCAAAGCATTTGAGCGTCGTCTCTTTGGTGGGGTGATTTGTTTCCGTAAATTCTCGCTCCCGGTCGCGCACGTAGCCGGATTTCCCAATCTCCGTTCCAATGTAATAACTTAAATTTCCCGTGATATGCAGAACCAGATGGCCGAAACTATTTCCGAACGGAAACGGCTTCCGCCAAAATTGCTCGTCGCTTAGCGGCGCCGCCAACTTTCGCACCTCGCAGGCCAAATGCGTATACCGCTCCGTGAACGCCGCCAGCAAATTTGAATTCAAATCGTCCATATTTCGCCCTTCGTTACGCGCAATTCCTCAATACTAAAGCCGAATTCTTGCTGCCGAACGCTATGCAATTCGCGACGGCATAAGTTATTTCCTTTTTTCTTCCCGCGATGGGGACGTAATCCAAATCGCATTCCGGGTCGGGATTCGTCAGATTAATAGTCGGGGGAATTTGTCCTCGCTTCATCGCGACAATAGTCGCGGCTACCCCAGCCGCGCCGCACGCTCCCTGGGGATGCCCAATCTGCGATTTCAGAGCCGACATGGGAACTTGTTTCGCGCGTTCGCCTAAAGCCAGTTTCAGAGCCCGCGTCTCAATGCGGTCGTTTAATTGCGTCGAAGTTCCGTGGAGATTTACGTAGTCAACATTCTCCGCCGATATTCCGGCTTCTTTCATTGCCAGCCCGATCGCCCGGGCGGGTTCTTCGCCACATTCTTGCAATCGCACGCGATGGAAGGCTTCGCAGGTTGATCCGTATCCGCAGATTTCCGCGAGCATAATCGCACCGCGTGCCTTGGCGTGTTCGTATTCTTCCAGGATAAACATCCATGAGCCTTCCGCCAGTACGAAGCCATCGCGATCAATCGAAAAAGGGCGTGATCCCTGTTCCGGCGAGTCGTTCCACGAATCCGTCAAAATTTTCATCAGAATGAATCCCTTGACGATACCGAGAGCGATTGGAGCGTCGGCCCCTCCGCTGAGCACCATGTCCAGGCGTCCCGATTGAATCTGCCGCACCGAATACCCAAAACCGTCGGTGGACGAAGTGCATCCTGTGGTGATGACGTGGCTGGTCCCGCGTAGTCCGAAGCGCACGCTGAGTTCGCTCGACAAAGTTCCCATTACGCCGGTTGGAACGCAGAACAGGCTCATCGCCTTGTATTGCTCGCGACAAAAAAGCCGGTACTGCTCTTCGGTGAATTCCTGCGACCCGCCGCCTGACCCAATTATCACGCCAAAACGGCGCCGCTCTTCCAAAACCAGCTTCGAGGGATCGATCCCCGCCTCGCGAAATGCTTCCGTGCTGGCGGCAAGAGCGAGCGGCAATACCCGCGATGCATGTTTGCGTTCGCGCTTCTCCACCCAATCCAGTTCGTTGAAGTCGCTTACTTCGCCCGCGATGCGCACCGGGATTTCATCGGTAGCAAATCGCGAGATGCGTTTAACTCCGCTTTTCCCGGCGAGTATCGCTTCAGAAAATGCGGCATTTCCCACCCCGTTGGGGCTAACCACGCCCATTCCGGTTATCACGACTCGGCGTTTTGTATGGGAAGGCATTGAGCAAATATATACGAAGCCGCCTTCCTCCACCGTTTCCCGTTTTGTAAAGTTCCAGTGTCCTCCCAGAATGACTCAACTCAGAACGCTTCGATTCCGATTACGCTCTGCCCGATGATCAGGGTGTGGATGTCGTGTGTTCCTTCGTAGGTCTTCACGCATTCGAGAAGAACGCCACCACACGGGCGAGCCGGATTTCGCGCCGCGTCAAGAGACATGGTGGGGATAGAGTGAGCCCCGAGTCTGAGCGCTAGAGGCGCGCGCCCCTTCTTAAAACGCGTCGATGCCGGTCACACTCTGCCCGATGATTAACGTGTGGATGTCGTGAGTGCCTTCATAGGTCTTCACCGATTCCAGGTTCATCATGTGGCGCATGATGGGATATTCATCAGCTACGCCGTTTGCTCCGAGAATGTCGCGGGATAGGCGGGCGCACTCCAGAGCCATCCAGACGTTATTTCGCTTTGCCATCGAGATGTGTTGCGGTCTCACTTTATCTTGGTCTTTCAATCTTCCCACTTGCAGGACGAGCAACTGGGCTTTCGTTATTTCGGAGATCATCCACGCCAGTTTTTCCTGCACCAATTGGCGCGAGGCGATGGGTTCGTTATGAAATTGTTTGCGAAATAAAGAATATTGCAATGCGCAGTCATAGCACGCCATGGCGGCGCCGATCGCACCCCACGCGATTCCGTAGCGCGCTTGATTGAGGCATTTCAGCGGTGACTTGAGTCCGCCGGTTCCTGCCAACAAATTTGACTCGGGAATATGTACGTCCTGCATCGACAGGCTCGATGTCACCGAAGCCCGCAGCGACCATTTTCCATGAATGTCTTCGGCGCGAAAACCGGGACGGTCGGTCTCGACCAAAAATCCGCGAATCGTGTTGTCTTCATCCTCGACCTTAGCCCAGATCACGGCCACGTCGGCGATCGATCCTGACGTGATCCACATCTTCTCGCCATTCAAAACATATTCATTTCCAACTTTGCGCGCTCGTGTCCTCATGCCGCTGGGATTCGATCCAAAATCGGGTTCTGTAAGACCGAAGCATCCCAGCTTCTCGCCTTTTTGCATTGCCGGAAGCCACTCCTGCTTCTGCTCTTCGGTCCCGAACGCATAAATCGGATACATGACCAAAGCCGACTGCACGCTTACAAAAGAACGCACGCCCGAGTCACCGCGCTCCAACTCCTGAGTGACAAGCCCATACTCGACATTAGACATCCCGGCGCACCCATAACCATTCAACGAAGCGCCAAAAAATCCCAGCTCCGCCATCGGCTTGACCAATTCGCGCGGAAAGCGTCCCGCGCGATTGCACTCTTCGATGATGGGAATCAGATTTTCTTCAATAAATTTGCGCGCAGTATCGCGCACCAGCCGCTCGTCGTCGTTGAGCAGGCTCTCGAACTCAATGAAATCTACTCCACGAAACTTAATAGCCATAACTGATCTCTTTCAGGAAACAGACGCGAGATATGCGGGACCTTAGAAGGTAACAAAGCCCGATAACACGATCAAACCAGTTTGGGCTACGCTTTACAATGCCTCTGCAAAGTTTTGCAAATTCCGACCAATTGTCGTCGGGAGTTTCAGTACAATCGGCGTGGATCGAAAATGAGACGTCGCGAAAGGGTAGTCACATGCGCTGGCTTATCAACCCGGCAATTTTTCTAGCCTTCTTGCCGGTTTTGGCTGGTGCGGTCGAGTCGCCTAGTTTTACCGCTGGCGGAACCCTCGATCGGGGATTTCAACTACTTTACAATCTAGATTTCGACCGGGCACACCACCTTTTCATTGGCTGGGAGCAGGACCATCCACAAGATCCGCTGGGTCCGGCCTGCGATGCGGCTGGATTCTTATTTTCAGAGTTCAACCGCTTGGGCATTCTGGAATCTCAATTCCTCGAAAATGACAAAGCCTTTGGCGCTCGCAAAAAATTTGATCCTGATCCGGCCGTTCGAGATCAATTCAATGGAGCTATAGATCACGCCGAGGCGCTAGCTAAGGCTCGTCTGCTGGCAAATCCCAAAGATCGCGACGCATTATTTGCCCTGACTCTTTCCTCCGGCCTGCGAGCCGATTACGCAGCTCTGATTGAAAAACGAAACATCGCTTCGCTGCACTACACCAAAGAAGCGGATGCCTGGGCGCAACAACTTCTGGCTGTCGACCCTAATTGCTACGACGCTTATGTGGCCACCGGCTTCAGCAAGTACATCATTGGAAGCATGGCCGCTCCGGTGCGCTGGCTGGTAAGGCTCGGTGGCATTTCCGGTGACAAGCAGGCGGGAATTTCCGAACTGAAGCTGACCGCCGAACATGGACAGTATCTGGCGCCGTTCGCGCGTATATTACTGGCGATTGCTGATGTCCGCGATAAAAATAAGGTTGAGGCCCGCCAGATTTTGGCTTCTTTGCGTGATCAGTTTCCTAGCAATACTCTCTTCCCACTCGAAATCGCCAGGCTCGACGCGCAGTAGCACTCGCACGGCGAGTCAGATCATCCACAAGTCTTGTGTTTCCAAGTCATTCACAATAAATTCACCGCGTTGTAACCGGACTGTAACACTCGGAAAGTACAACTTGGTACACATTAAACAGGGAGGATTCACTGCATGATGCGTCGCATTGCGTTTGTGTGTCTGGCTTTAGCTCTGGCTGTGCCGGTGTTGGGGCAGACTACATTAAATGGCGCGGGCGCAACTTTTCCATATCCCATGTATTCGAAGTGGTTCAACGAATACCACAAGCTTCATTCCGACATTGAGATTAATTACCAATCCATCGGAAGCGGTGGCGGTATTCGCCAGGTTCTTGCGGGAACAGTGGACTTTGGCGCGAGCGACGGTCCCATGACCGACGAGCAATTGGCGCAAGCCAAAATCAAGATTCTGCATGTTCCCACCGTGCTCGGCGCGGTCGTTCCGGCCTATAACGTTCCTGGCGTGAGCGGTGAATTGCGCTTTTCTCCTGCTACGATTGCGGGAATTTGTCTCGGGAAAATCACTTCCTGGAATGACAAAGACATCGCACAGGATAATCCCGGCGTTAAGCTGCCCGATCAGAACATCATTGTCGTGCATCGTTCCGATGGCAGCGGAACGAATTACATTTTCACCGACTACCTTTCTAAAGTCAGCCCTGATTGGAAGAGCCAGGTTGGCAAAGGGACATCAGTGCGTTGGCCAGTCGGTCTGGGCGCGAAGGGAAACGAAGGCGTCGCCGGGATGATCCGCCAGATGGGCGGGGCGTTCGGTTATGTCGAGTTAATTTACGCGGTGCAGAACCATATTCCGTTTGGCGACATCAAGAATGCTGCCGGAGCATGGATCAAGGCTAGTCTGCAAGGCGCGACCGCGGCAGCGGCCTCGGTGCCGAACATGCCTCCGGATTTCCGGGTATCCATTACCAACGCACCCGGTAAGGATGCGTACCCAATTTCGAGTTTCACCTGGTTGTTGATACCGGTCCAATCCAAAGACCCAGCGAAAGGCAAAATTATCACCGAATTTCTCAACTGGATGTTGAGCGATGGCGAAAAAATGACGGAAGCATTGTCGTATGCGCCGCTACCTCAGAACGTGGTCGACAAAGTTAAAATTGCAATCAAGCAAATTCACTGATTCCATCCTCGGAATGGATTGATCCTAAGAAGTTAGAAGTTAAAGGAGAAAAAATGAAGCCGGTTCTGACATGGTTCCTCATTGTCGTATTCGCTCTCCCAATGCTCGCGCAAACTACGGGGTCAACGACAACCACAACGACCTCCACTAGAGCTAAACGAAGACGGACGGCCGCAGTTGCGCGTCCCGCGGTGACCGCCCAAGATGTGCAGCAGCTTCGCGACGCTCTGGCGGCGCAGCAGCAACAGATCGAACAACTCCGGCAAGAACTGGCACGTCGCGATCAGGACATTCAACAGAGCCAGCAGCAGGCGCAGCAGGCGCAAACGGCAGCGAGCGACGCTGCGAGCAAGGCGGACCAGGCAGCCGCGGCGGCCAGCCAGCAGCAACAGGCTGTGGGCCAGATTCAAAGTGACGTCACCGACTTAAAGCAAAATTCCGTCAGCGCCGCGCTAAGTTTGCAGGAGACGCAGAAGAACATCCATGATGCGTTGGAGAGTCCGTTGGCCCTTCACTACAAGGGGATCACCATCACTCCCGGAGGCTTCCTGGCGGCTGAAACGGTGTGGCGCCGGGCGGCAACGGGTTCGGACATCAACACTCCATTCAACTCCATTCCATTGCCCGGCAGCTCACAGGATAAGCTCTCAGAGTTTTTTGCCTCCGGCCGCCAGTCGCGTATATCGATGCTAGCTGAAGGCAAGGCCAAGAGCGCGAAGTTGACGGGTTACGTTGAAGCTGACTTTTTATCGGCCGGCATCACCTCGAACAACAATGAAAGTAATAGCTACTCTCTTCGTCAACGCCAGGCGTGGGGACAAGCCTATCTAAATAATGGATGGAGCTTCACCGGCGGCCAGATGTGGAGTCTGGTGACCGAAACCAAGAACGGCGTAGATAACCGCACCGAAGTCCTGCCAATGACTATCGATCCTCAGTACAACGTGGGATTCAGTTGGGCGCGGCAATACGGTTTCCGAGTCGCCAAAGATTTCGGAGATAAATTCTGGCTCGCATTCTCCGCCGAAAATGCTCAAACCACCGTCGGCGGCGAGGGTGCGACTACGGGTAATTTCCTGATCGGTTCTGCGGGAACATCGGGAGGCCTCTATAATCCCTCGGCTACTTACTCGTACAACTTAATGCCTGATTTCGTTCTGAAAGCTGTCTTCCAACCCAACAAAATCACGCATATTGAAGTGTTTGGCCTAACCAGCCAGTTCCGGGACCGGCTCTTCCCGGGGGCGACATTAAAAACGCCCACGGCAGCGGGGGCCTACAACGATAGGTCAACTGGCGCCGGCGCTGGCGTCAATATTCGCGCTGACCTGTTCGATAAACACGTTGACGCCGGCATCCATTTCCTTGGCGGAGAGGGAATTGGACGTTATGGCACGTCAGGATTACCGGACGTGTATGTGCGAGGAGACGGCGTGCTGGTTCCGATCAAAAATTACCAGACTCTCGGTACCCTCGAATATCACAATAAGAAACTCGATCTCTACAGCAACGTGGGCGGAGAGTACGAGAGCCGTCAGGCGAGTTCGGCCACTGATGGTTATGGATTGCCAACCCGAAGCGCTTCCGGTTGCTATACCGAGACTGTTCCCGGAACTCCTGTCAGTGGCGCGTTTCCAACGTCGACCAATGGATTCCTGCCAGGCGGCCTTGGAGCCTGTAATGTCGACACTCGCGACGTGATCGAAGGCACCATAGGTTTCTGGTATCGCGTTTACGCGGGACCGATGGGTCGCATTCAATGGGGACCGCAGCTTTCCTACATAGTCCGCAATACCTGGCATGGAGTGAGTGGGGGCGCTCCGAGTGCAAGCGAACCCATGGTGCTGACATCGTTCCGTTATTACTTGCCGTAAAGAATCATTCGGCATTTAAGCAGTTTTGGCTGGTTCCGGCTGAAATCGGAACCAGCCTTGTCTGTTCTATACTGTTGAGCTGTTCTCCGCTTCTCCGCGCTCTGCGTCATGGCCCGCATTTCGTTGGATAACCCGTCGTATTACATCAACCGCGAAATCTCGTGGATGGCGTTCAACCGGCGCGTCCTGGAAGAGGCGTATGACGAGCAAAATCCTCTGCTCGAGCGCCTCAAATTCCTCTCCATCACCGCTAATAATCTAGACGAGTTCTTCGAAGTCAGGGTCGCCGCGCTGGTTCAGCAGATCGAAGACGGCAATACCGAACCCGGCCCCGACGGTATGGGGCTGCTCGAAGAACGCGATGTTCTCTCCGAAAATATTCACGAGTTCGTGGGCGATCAATATCGCTGCTGGAATGACGAATTGCGCCCCTCCCTGGCGCAGAATGGCATCCGGTTGCTGGGCATCGACGAGCTCGATGACGAAGCCCGGGCCTTTGTCGAAAAATATTGCGAAGAGGAACTGGATCTACTGGTAACGCCCGTCACCATAGATCCGGCTCACCCATTTCCCCGGGTCATTAATAAGGCATTGTGCGTGGCGTTCCTGCTGCGACGAAGGCGGCGCTCCGCGCTTACCTACACAGGCGTGGTGATCGTGCCTCGCGCATTGCCGCGACTGGTGCGGCTTCCGTCGCGAGACACCGTGGATTTTATATTCCTGGCGGACATGGTTGCTCATCACGCTTCGAGTATGTATCACGGCTATGACATTGTTTCCGCAGCCGCCTTTCGGGTCACCCGCAACAGCAATCTTTATCTGGCGGAGGAGGAATCCCGCAACCTGCTGGAATCGGTGCGAGCGGAGTTACATAACCGCCGCAAAGGGGACGCGGTGCGGCTTGAAATTGAAGCCGGAGCCAATCCTGAAATAATCGAACGTCTGCGCACGAACTTCGAATTGGAACCGTGGCAGGTTTTCCCGGTGCACGGACCTGTAAACCTGTATCGCCTGCTAAATCTCTATGAGCAATCCGATCGTCCTGATCTGAAGTTTAAGCCGTTTACCGCGCGCGAGTTGCGTCTAACTGCCAAGTCGAAAGACATCTTTGGCGAGTTAAGACGGCACGACATTTTGCTTCACCATCCCTTCGACTCTTACGACGCGGTGACTTCATTTATCGAGGCTGGCGCAGAAGATCCACTTGTGCTGTCGATCAAACAGACCTTGTACCGGACAAGCGAGCAGTCCCCAATTGTTCCGGCGCTGATTTCGGCTGCGGCGTCAAAAGAGGTGACTGCCGTCGTGGAATTGAAAGCGCGCTTCGACGAAGCCTCGAATATAAGGTGGGCACGGGATTTAGAGGATGCCGGGGTGCAGGTATTTCACGGGTTGGTTGGCCTGAAAACACACTGTAAGCTTTCCTTGATGGTGCGGCACGATCCCGATGGAGTTACAAGGTCTTACGCGCATCTTGGCACTGGAAATTACAATGCCGCGACGGCGAAATTCTACACCGATTTAAGCCTGCTTACCGCCGATCCCGACATAACCAGCGCTGTCCATGACGTTTTCAGCTTTCTAACCGCCTACGCTGAACATCCGAATTACGACCCTTTGCTGGTTTCTCCTTTGGATATGGCTGAACACAGCCTGGCATTAATCGCGCGGGAAGCCGAACATGCCCGCCAGGGGCGCCCGGCGCGCATTATCGCCAAAATGAACGCGCTGCTCGACAAAAATATTATTCAGGCGTTGTATCGCGCCTCGCAGGCTGGAGTTCAAATAGACTTGATCGTGCGTGGTATGTGCGCCCTCCGTCCGGGCATACCCCGCGTGAGTGACCGGATCAGGGTGCGCAGTATTGTTGGACGGCTGCTTGAGCACAGCCGTGTATATTACTTCGAGAACGGCGGCGACGAAGAAGTCTACCTCGGCAGCGCCGATTGGATGCCGCGTAATCTTTACGAGCGGGTTGAAGTGACGTTTCCGTTAAAGGAATCTTTGTTGCGTGATCGGGTCCGATACGAAATTCTGGAAGCCTACCTTGCCGACAACGCCAAAACGCGCCTCTTGCACCGGGACGGCGCGTACGTCCGCGCCTGGCAGGCTCGCGGAAGGCGTAAGCCAAGTTTGGCTCACATGTTTAATGCCCAGGATTTCCTGATCGCAGTGGCGGAGGGGAAGCAATCCACCGAAGCGATTCCACTCATAGATATCAAACGGCGGCGAAAACAAGTATTGCAAAGGGCGACCAAATCTAGATGATTATTTATTTCTTGCGACATGCGAGCGCCGGCGAACATCTCGTTAATCCGAAAAAGGATGAAAAACGGGCCTTGGACAAAACTGGCATAGAACAGTGCGGATACGTCGGACGCGCCTTAAACGCGCTGGACGTCCACGTCGACATGATCATCTCCAGTCCCTTGAAACGAGCGGCGCAAACCGCGTCGCTGGTGGGCAACGAACTTAGCTATGAGGGGAAGCTACAGTTGGAAGATGCGCTAAAGCCGGCCACAACATTTTCTGACTTTCGCCAAATGCTCCAGCGTTACGGGAAATTCGATTCGATCATGTGCGTTGGCCACAACCCAAATCTCAGCGAATTCCTTGGACGCGCCGTAAGCGCTTCGGGTTGCGAAGCATCCATCGAATTGAAAAAGGGAGCCGTGGCCAAGGTGGAAATGACGCGAAACTCCGCTGTACTCCAGTGGTGCCTGACTCCGAAAATACTGCGGGAACTTTACGCCGCGGCCGCCGAAAGTTCGCGTCCGAAAACTTCACGGAAATAGCTCGTTTCTTTCTCGACCGCCCACAATTCCAGGTCAACACTCGCCCGGGACTTCGGCAGCAACGATAGATTCACCCCACTGGCCACAATTTTTATGCGAGTCGTGCTTACTGATCCGCTGCGTCCCAGATCGAGGGCGCGGGCGAGGCGCAAGAGCAATGATGCCTTCGGCACGCATTCTTGATCGTCCAGCGAGAGTTCCTGAATCGGCGCATCGTTGGGCGTGGGACGGGATTTCCCCAGGTAACGGGCAATGGCCGCGATAATCCGCCTCTGTTGCAGGCTGTAGCCCAATATCTCAGAATGCGAAATGATGTAGTGCGCGTGGCGATGCCGTCCATTGCGATTCACGTAATCCCCAACTTCATATAGCATGGCGGCGGCGGAAAGCCATTCCTGATATTCGGAAGGCAGGCGATGCACAGGCTTCAATGCCAGAAACAGGTCCATCGCGGCCTGCCGCACTCGCAACGCGTGATTCATTTCCACTCCATAATGAGCAATCGCCGCGCGGATCGAATCCCAGCGTTCCGATTCCAGTTGTTTGCGGGAGCGGGTTCCGCGATCGTATTCCGCGGTCATCTGCGCCAGCAAGCCGTCGCGCAATCCCAAGGGGGAGTAGCGGAATCCGAGCAGTTGGCACCGTTCCAGCAACTCGGTATAAACGGCGGCTCCGGCCACAATGATCTCAGCTCGCCTTGGCCCGACTCCGGAGAGTGCCCGGCGTTTTTCCAGGGGCAGGTTCGCCAGCAACTTTGCTATTCTTCGCATCTGCGCTCTGGATACGGAGGTGGCGCGGGGTCGTTTCGTCTTATACATGCCGTGGCAAACCGCCGCCAAAGATTCCGCGGTGCCAGAGGTTGCAATCACCACTTTCGGCTTGGCCCGCATGATGCGGCCGGCGATCCTTTCAATCTCGCGGGAGATGAATCCGCGCAATTGCCGGGTTTCAGTCTTGCGGGGAGGATCATGCCGCAGAAATTCATTGGTAAGGCGCACGGCGCCGAGAGGAAGGCTAACGGTGTCCCGGATATGTCCATCTGCGGAAATCGTAAGCTCGCAACTTCCGCCGCCTAAATCCATCATTAGCGCTGGAGATGCATTTGCCCGAATGGTTGAGATCAACCCGAGGTGAATGAGCCTGGCTTCTTCCAGGCCGGAGATGATCTCTACTTTCCATCCTGTGGAAGAGCGCACCCATTCGAGAAAAGCGCGGGAATTGCGCGCATCGCGCAGCGCGCTGGTAGCGACTATGCGGACTGCGTCCGTGCCAGCCTTCTGCGCGGCTCGATGAAAACGGCGCAGCACCTTTACGGTATTGGCGATGGCTTCCGGAGAGAGATAGCCATCGCGAAAAACAGACTCGCCAAGCCGCGTAACTTCGCGGTCCTCGTGAATTTCGTGGAGGCGACCTGCGGTTAAGCGTGCGATCTTCAGACGGACCGAGTTGGAGCCAATATCAACCGCGGCAAAGGTGGGCATGAGAAGAAAGTTAGTTTACAGCGTTGCTTGCTGAACCAGTTCTGGTGCTGCGGGCAACCGTTCGCGAAAAAGTATAATAGACAAGATAAGACCGTCGTCAAGCCAATCGCAGGCGGGTAAGCCCTGTTTGTTGTGTGACGTATCTTTTCTCATGACATATCATATTCTGCCGTTGACTATGACGCAGATACGCCAGGGCGCGCTGGGATTCCAACGCGTGCTGACCACGGCATTGCTTGATTCTGCGGAGATCAAGGTATATTCGGCAAGCCCCTTCGACCTGGAGGAACGTCGCCGGATGAAAGACCGGTTTGGAGGGGATATTGTTTACTTTTTTAATGATGAGGCGCGCAATGAATGCAGACGCCTCGGACATGAATTGCACTTCATAGCAGAAATTGACGAAGACGAACTGCCCAGAAGGTTGTCGCTTTTTGTCGGCATACCAAGCTCGAATGTGGGAGCCCACACGGGCGAGTACTAGAAAGGGAAAATGGTGCGCCCGGAGAGATTCGAACTCCCGACCTAACGGTTCGTAGCCGTTCGCTCTATCCAACTGAGCTACGGGCGCATGGTAAGAATAATTTCAGCGGCGATTGAGATTATAAACGAAAGCGCGGATGAAACAGCGCGACTTCAGCAACGTGATGGAACCATGGCGAAAAAAATGACCAAAGCTTTTGTGCGGAAAGCTGTTCGCTAAAAACTTGGCGTGTCGCAACTCCGCCCGGTAAAAGTTTCTCGGCAACGGAAAATCCTACCGTCCTCCCGGCGCGTGCGACCGTTTAGTTTCAGCAAATTCGTATTGGCACGATAGGTGCTCCATGTCGGTCAGACGAAGTGGCGCGCAACGGGGCGTAACAAGAAAATCTTCGGCCAGAAGCTTTCTTGGCGCCCCTTTGCTTTTGTGGTTGACTCCACTTTGCTAATTTCTCCAGACAAAACCCATTAGGCCAAGACCAATCTCTCGAGGATGTCCACGCCTGCTTGCCGCAGTAGCGCAGCTATTATCGGCTCCTTGAAGCGGGACGCGTCGAATTCCACCCTCACCGTCCGCTCCTTATCGTTGAACCGTATTCCGCGCACGCCGTAAACTTCGCGCGCATTGTCCAAGGCTCGCATTTCCGCTTCCCCCGGCGCCGTACCGTAGCGGTAGGCGACTTCCATCTGAGTCATCCTCAGCCTCCGTAAGCAAATGTGAACTATGAATCTTAGGGATAGTCAAACGCCTATACTTAAAGAGTTTCTCACAGCGGCGGTAGTAATCGACATGTCCCAGGAAAAAGCGCTTGAAATTAAATCCGCCGAGAAAGATCCAGTTTGCGGTATGACCGTGAGCCCGTCGACCGCAAAATATACGTCGACCTATGAGGATCGCAAATATTATTTCTGCGCTGCTTCGTGTTTGGCAAAATTCACCGCCAGTCCCCGCGAATATTTGAACCGCTCCGCGGACGCCTCGAAGGCTCAATTGGTAGGCATAGCAGGACTCAGCCGCAGGGGGATTTCATCCCAACCCAGCACAGCCATTGATCGGTCCCTAAGGTTCACGAAGCCTCTTAATTACGTTTGCCCTATGTGCCCGGATGTCATCGCGAGCAAACCGGGCCCATGTCCAACTTGCGGCATGGCGCTCGAATCGGATGTTCCCGTGGATGGTCAGGTCGAATATACCTGCCCGATGCATCCAGAAATTGTCCGTTCCGCGCCCGGAGCTTGCCCAATATGCGGCATGGCATTGGAACCGCGCACGGTTTCAACCACTGAAGCCAATCCGGAATTAAAGAGTATGACGCGAAGATTCTGGATCAGCCTGTTGCTGACCACACCTTTGCTGGCGATCGCGATGGCGGGTATGTTATGGAAATCTTCGTCGCTGCGGAATCTGCCAATACCATGGATCGAATTTGTGCTGGCCACCCCCGTGGTTCTGTGGGGAGGTTGCCCATTCTTTCAACGTGGCTGGATCTCGATCGTGAATCGCTCCTCGAATATGTTCACGCTCATCGCGCTGGGCACAGGAACAGCCTATCTCTACAGCGTGGTTGCCATCTTGTTTCCGCAGATTTTTCCGGCTTCATTTCTGCTGAATGGAACCATCCCAATTTATTTTGAAGCGGCAGCCGCGATCACGACTTTGGTTTTGCTGGGACAAATGCTGGAATTAAAAGCTCGAAGCCGCACTGGACAAGCCATCCGCGCCCTGCTGGATTTGAGTCCAAAACGCGCGCGAATTCTGCGCAATGGACAGGACGAAGACATCGCATTAGACCAGATCAAAGTTGGCGATCAACTTAGAGTTCGCCCCGGCGAAAAGGTTCCGGTTGATGGCATGATTCTCGAAGGCTCCAGTTTCGTAGACGAATCGATGATCACTGGCGAATCGCTGCCTGTTGAAAAGAAGCCGGAAAGCCGCGTGATCGGCGCGACAATAAATGGCAGCGGCTCGTTTGTTATGCGCGCCGAACGGGTAGGAAGCGAAACACTACTGGCGCAAATCGTTCAAACGGTCGCGCAGGCCCAACGCACCAGAGCGCCAATTCAAAGAATGGCAGACCGGGTTTCCAGATGGTTTGTTCCTCTGGTGATTGGCATTGCGATATTAACTTTCGGTTTGTGGTTAGCGTTCGGCCCAACGCCTCGTTTTGGTTATGCTCTGGTGAATGCCGTCGCCGTGCTGATCATTGCATGTCCGTGTGCGTTGGGTTTGGCAACACCGATGGCAATAATGGTTGGGACGGGGCGCGGCGCATCCTCGGGAGTGTTGCTGCGAAACGCCGAAGCCCTGGAGATTCTGGAGAAAATTGATACCCTGGTTTTGGATAAAACAGGAACCCTGACGGAGGGTCGGCCAAAGGTCATTTCGGTTGTCACCGCGCAAGGTATCGAAGAAGTCGAACTCTTGAGGCTCGCCGCCAGTTTGGAGGTTGCTAGTGAGCATCCGCTTGCTTCCGCAATCGTTGCACCTTCCCGCGCGCGAATGCTCGTGCTTGCCGGAACGGAAGATTTCCAATCCGTGACGGGTTCAGGCGTGCAGGGCAAAATAGAAGGTAAGTCTGTTCTGGTGGGGACGGAGAAATATCTGAATGGCTTCGGGGCGCACACCGAAAAGTTCCGCATAAAGGCGGAAGAATTCCGTCGTCTAGGGCAAACCGTGGTCTTCGTCTCCGTCGACGGAAACACAGCGGGACTGATAGCGATCGCGGATCCCATCAAGGCATCTACGCCGCAAGCGATTCGGCAAATCAGAAATCTGGGCATCCGCATTTTAATGATTACTGGAGATAGCCGTGCTACTGCCGAAGCAGTGGCTCGTGAACTTGGGATCGACGAATTCGAAGCCGAAGTTCTGCCGGCGCGCAAGGCGGAAATTGTTAAGGATCTTCAGGCCCACGGTCGCATAGTGGGCATGGCAGGCGATGGCATCAACGATGCCCCTGCGCTGGCGCAAGCGAATGTCGGAATCGCCATGGGCACAGGCGCTGATGTGGCAATGGAAAGTGGAAGCGTCGTTCTGGTCAAGGGAGATCTGGCCGGCATTCTTCGCGCCCGCAAATTGAGCCGCGCGACGATGAGGAATATCCGCCAAAATCTTTTTTTCGCCTTCCTTTACAATTCGCTGGGAGTGCCGATCGCCGCCGGAGTTCTTTATCCATTGTTTGGAGTGCTCTTGAGTCCAGTTCTAGCCGCTGCTGCCATGAGTTTAAGTTCCGTCTCCGTGATTGCCAATTCACTTCGCTTAAGAACTATAAAGTTGTAAAAGTTCCGACGGTTCTTGGATAGGAAGGCCGCCGGGCGGCACTCGAAGAAATTTCTCCGGTGCCGCAGGTCCGTCCGCAACCTCGGTGCGGTGCTACGATCATCCTCATTCAAGAAGGACGTTTGGCGCCGACAATCCATGCGCATTTTTCTGATACGCTGTTGACCTTTCGGGCGAAGCTGGGACCCCCGCCAATTGACAGGGCGCGCCGCCTACAGAACAATGGTTGCAGCTATATCCGCGAAGGTTTAGGAGTCCACGATGACCGATGATGTTGGAAGTCCAGTGGTAATTCATGACGAGTCCCATAGCAATGCAGGGAAATGGATTCTGGTGGTATTGGCGCTGCTCTATATCGCAGGTTCACTTTACTTTCTCTTCGATTTGCGTAGCCGCATTACAGCCCTCGCCAGCGACCAGGACGCCAGCAAAATGCAGATTGCCGATTTAAACAAGCAGCTTCAATCGGCCGATGCGCAAAACGAAGCCCTGGGGCGGCAGATTGGACTGACCAAGAAAGAGCTCGTCACGCGAGCCACTGAACTGCAACGGCAGCAGCGCGAAGCCGAAACGCGGCTCGCTGAGGAACAGAAACGGCAGATTGGTCAGGTCAGCGGCGAAGTCGCCAGCGTGAAAACCGATGTGGGCGGCGTCAAGACTGACGTGGCGTCCACCAAGAGCGACTTGGAAGCCACTCGCGCAAAGTTAGAAAGCACCATCGGGGATCTTGGGCTGCAAAGCGGGCTGATCGCGAAGACCCGCGACGACTTGGATGTTCTGAAGCATAAGGGTGATCGAAATTACTATGAATTCAGCCTCATCAAAGGCGCCAAGGCGCAGCCCGTAGCCACCGTTAGCCTGGCGCTGAAAAAGACCGATCCAAAACGCGGCAAGTTTACTCTTGACGTCACCAGCGATGACAAAACGATCGAAAAGAAAGATCGTAACGTGAGTGAGCCCATCCAGTTTTATAGCGGACGCGATCGCTTACTTTACGAACTCGTCGTGTGGTCCATAGATAAAAAGAAGGCCACCGGTTATCTCAGCACGCCTAAGGGCGCTCCAGTGCCCATCACCGCCGGCTTCTAGCTCGATGATTCCCGGCGCGCATGTGCTACTTGGTATAGTCCTTCGCACCGCGGTTATTTATATTGTTGTGCTGTTCGGCATACGGTTGAGCGGCAAGCGCGAAGTGGGTCAAATGACGCCATTTGACCTTACTCTCCTATTACTTATTAGTAACGCCGTTCAGAATGCCATGACCGGGCCGGACACCTCCCTGGCCGGCGGACTTGTGGCGGCGGCGACGCTTCTTATCGTGAATTATTTCGTCGCTGAGCTGTCTGGAGGCAACCGGCGTTTCCGGAAATTCGTCGAAGGCCAGCCCAGCCTGCTCATTCATGATGGGCAAATCATCTTGCCCCACATGGCGAAAGAACACGTCAGCATGGACGAACTCGAACGCGCCCTTCGTGAACATGGCATATCCAGCTACCATGATGTCGCCTTAGCTGTTCTGGAAGTGGATGGTTCGATCAGTTGCCTGAAATATGACGATATCAAACCCACCGCCAACACTCATCTGGCGCGCCATAAGTTTCTGCAAAAGCATTAGCCGCTTTTACTGCTTCAAGATCAGCGGAACCCCCTGATCGTAAGCATAAATAGTTACCGAGAGCGATTTTCGCTTCGCAAAAACGTCTGCCGTAACCGGAAAACCTACGATGAGTGTGCCGGAAGCATAGGCGCCTGCTGCAATTTTGGATTCAGGAATTAACGGTTCCAAAGCGTGTTCTTTGAGGGACGGGAATGCCTGAAAATATCTATCGAAGTCCGTGGCGGAAGCGGCGTCGTCAGTAAAGTGCCCAGTGTCGGCATCGAGCGCCGCTTCTATCGATTTAATCCAGTAAACCTTTTCTCCGGTGTTATGAATTGAAACGTTCAAGGCCACCATCACGATATTTTGGCCGGGTACTTCGACTACTGTCATCTGACCCAGCGCTCCGTTGGCCAGTGAATGGGGCCGCTGCACCAGCGCGAAAATCGCCGCGATAACCGCAACCACCGCAATAGCTGCCAGAACAATTTTGATTGGCGGAAGATTCTTCTTAGCCGTGCCATATTCCTCGCCAATGTCGAAAGGGGTTTGCGGCGGGACCGAGATCGCAGACTCTGATGCCGCCGGGGAGGAGGGATCTTCAGACATGACAAACCTCGCGGATGATTCTAGCTGAATCGAATCACAGGCGCGATACCCGCCTTGTTCTCAGTCATTCCGAAGCTCTTGCGTACTTCAGCCGGGAGAGGATCCTGCACGAATGTTATGCGCATTTCATTCTGTGACGGACGAACTTCAAGCGAGGAAGCTGCGCTCGGGATCCCCCGTCCTGCTGGAGGAAACGCGGGTTCTTCGGGATGACTATAGAACATCAATGTCGAAACCCAAGTGATATGCCCGGCCATAAATCCATCTTCTACCGCACATGCTTCATCGCTTTAGCAAAGCTTCCGACAGGCAGTGTATTCAGTACGTCATCCTTCGTAAGCCATGCGCGCCGAGCTTGGGTTATACCGAACCGTATCTTCTCCAGGTGTGAAGTGTGATGGGAGTCAGTGTTGATAACAACCTTAACGCCAAGCTGTTTTGCCAGCCGCAAATGCCGATCGCACAAGTCAAGCCGGTCGGGATACGAATTCAATTCCATCGCCACATTATGTTTTGCCGCTTGCCTTAACACTGCATCCATATCAAATTGATATGCATCTCTTCGTAGCAATAGCCGTCCCGTAGGATGTCCAATAATCGACACGTTTGGATTCGCAATGGCCTTCAGCAGTCGTTCCGTCATCTCCTCCGGCGACTGCCCGAAGTGCGAATGCACACTGGCGATAACTAAATCCATTTGCTCCAGCACGGAATCCGAAAGATCCAAAGTGCCGTCGCCGAGGATATCCACTTCGATTCCGGCAAAGATTTTGATTTCCTCGTGCTGACCGTCGGCAGCATGGATTTTATTTGTATGTTCTTCAGCGCGCTTATCATCAAGTCCATTTGCGAACGCTAGATTTTTGGAGTGATCGGTAATCGCCATGTATTTGTAATTTCTGGCGATCGCGGCGGCGGCCATCTCTTCAATCGTATTGCGGCCGTCCGTTTCCACCGTGTGCATGTGCACGTCGCCCTGCAAGTCTGGCTGCATAATCAACAATGGAAGGCGATGTTCCTCTGCGGCATCAATTTCTCCGCAGTTTTCACGCAGCTCTGGCGGAATGAAATCGAGATTCAGTGCCGCGTAAATATCTCCTTCCGTTTTTCCGGCCACAATGCTTCGATCGTCGAGGCGCGCCAGGCTGTACTCACTGAGCGTGTACCCCATTTTCAAGGCGCGTTGCCGCAAGGCGACGTTGTGAGCCTTGGAACCGCTGAAGTATTGCATGGCGGCGCCGAAGGAATCCGGGGGGAGCAGGCGAATATCCACCTGCATACCGCCGCGAAGCCGGAAACTCACTTTGTTCTCGCCGCGGGCGATCACCTCCATCAGTCCCGGAAGCTTTACGACATGCTCGATCAATTTCCCCCGTTCTTTGTCATTGCAACAGGCGTCGCCGGTCACGAGAATATCAAGATCACCCACGGTTTCACGCCCGCGGCGCAGGGATCCGGCCGGGGTGACTTTCTCGACGCCCGGGAACTCTCGCAAGTGACCGGCGATCTTGGTGGCCTGTGTTTCCGCGAAATCCAGCAGAAACCGTCCTGCGATTCGCTGGTAGTCTTCGATTGATTTAAGTAATTTTTGCTCGTGCTTCTCGCCCATTCGGGGAAGGATTCTGATTTTTCCTTCGCGAGCAAGTTTTTCCACGCCCTCGACATCGCAAACCTGATAGGCGCTCCATATAAGCGCGATGGTTTTTGGTCCCAGGCCCTGAATCTTGAGGAGGTCTAACATTGAAGGGCGATATTTTGTAAGCAACTCGGAATGAAGTGCGAGCCGTCCGTCTTTGAACATCTGCTTGAAGTTTCCAAGCATGCCCCTGCCAATACCGGGAATGGCCAGGACTTGTTTGTCATCGCCGATCAATTCTGAAATTTGCTGCGGAAAGGCTTCCACCGCCTCGGCTGCATTCCGGTACGAGCGAATGCGAAAGGAGTCTTGACCATCGATTTCGAGGAGGTCGGCGGTTTCGTAAAGAATGCCAGCGATGGATTTGTTATCCACGAACCCAAGACTAATTAAATTTGGCGAATTGAGGAAGACCAATAGGATTTACAGACAAGTATACTCAGGATGCCGCCGGAGACTCCGAGCGAACCAGTGGAGCAGGTTTAAATTAAAAAAGCTAGGAGCCTTTTGTAACTTCAGCAGCTTGAGGCCCTTTTGTGCCCTGGGTAATCTCAAACTCTACGGTGTCACCTTCTTGCAGGCTCTTATAGCCTTCGGAGGCGATTGCGCTGTAATGTACGAAAACGTCGGGGCCGTCTTCGCGTCCGATAAAACCGTAGCCCTTTGCGTTGTTAAACCACTTTACTGTGCCTTTCATTCGATCCACGTGCTCACCCCTGGGCACGTGCTCTCTGCCGCTCGAGGCCGTGCCGCATCATTACCGTTAATTGCATTGTGCGACTGCGGGATTTCGCTGTCAAGGATGTAAGCGAGAAAAGGCCTTACTGGCGCGGCTTTCGCTTGTCACGATCGTGACTAAGCCAGAAAACCCCGGAGACGGTTTTTGCATCCTTTATTTTCCCCGCCGATACCATCCGAAGCGCTTCCGTAAGGGGCACAAAACGCACCTCGATGACCTCGTCATCCTCGGGTTCGGCAGTTCCTGCCCGCAAGCCGGTGGCGAGATATATCGACATCGTTTCGGCCACGAATCCGGGGCTTACATAAAATTTGAGAATGCGTTTCCACGTCTTTGCCGTGTATCCAGTCTCCTCCAGCAATTCGCGCTTCGCCGCCTTAAGTTCGTTTTCGCCTTTGTCGATTCGACCCGCAGGCAGTTCCCACAAAAACCGCTCCGCTGCATGACGGTATTGACGCTCCAGCAAGACCTCCGGTCCCGTGCGCTTATTCTCAACCGCCAGAATTACAACCGAGCCGGTGTGGTGCACGATATCGCGGCGCGCCCGAACTCCGGTCGGCTCGAGCACTTCATCGGTTGAGACCCAGAAGGCGGGTCCACGGTAAGCCACTTTAGAAGACAGCAGGCGAGCTCTTTTCTTTGCGGTCGAACGTTTAGGCATATGGTCAATATAAGGGAAAGCACAGAAAAGCCAGAAAGTTACTTCAGCATTAGCCGTTCGATGCTGCGCGCATGGCCCGAGGTTTCATCCGCGTCCACAATCACGGCACACAATCGCACATCGCCGATGGCAGCCTCAAAACGCGCCGGCATATTGTTAAGGAATCGTCCAATCACCAGTTCTTTTCTGACGCCGATCACGCTGTCGTAGGGGCCGCTCATGCCTACGTCGGTGATGTATGCGGTGCCGCCTGGTAAAACGCGTTCATCGGCGGTGGGAATGTGCGTGTGTGTGCCGACTAGAGCGGTTACACGGCCGTCCAAATACCACCCCAGGGAGATTTTTTCGGAGGTGGCCTCAGCGTGCATATCCACGAAAATTATCTTCGCTTTGATTTCTTTGACTAACTGGTCGGCTACCCGGAAAGGATCGTCATTCGAGGCCATAAATACTCGCCCCTGCAAGTTGATCACCGCATACGGCACGTCTCCCTTGAGACCCTCGTAAACGCCCCATCCTGGCATTCCTGAATGGTAATTGGCGGGCCGCAGCAAACGCCGAGCCATGCTGTGCTCGTTGCCGTTCGCCATCTGAAAGTAATCCACGATCTCACGCTTGTCCCAGATGTGATTGCCGGTGGTCAGCACGTCGATACCGAGATCAAACAGATCTTCCGCAATGGGAGGCGTAATGCCAAAGCCAGCGGCAGAATTCTCTCCGTTGGCGATGACTAGATCGATGGCGTGTTCCGTAACGATCGAAGACAATCGTTCTTTAACGATGACACGCCCGGGGCGCCCGAAAATGTCGCCGATAAAGAGAATTCTCATTCGTGGGTAGATGGTACCACGGAGATTTTGAAAAATAATTAGCGCTAGAGTGCGCCGATCAAGGCCGCCGTTTTCAGAAAATCGTAATTGCCGGAGGGATTCAACGTCAGATTCTGTACCCGTTTCGAGTGCACCATCACATTATCGAAGTACCAGAGATTTATGGAAGGGACATCGGCAGCGAGAATCATCTGAAGTTGAGCGTAAAGCTGCTTTCGAACTGTCTGATCAGGTTCGCGCCTGGCTTGGTCGATCAGAGCATCCACTTGTGGGCTGGCATAAAAACTGCGATTAGCTCCTTTCGGAGTGAACCGCGCCGAGTGAAAAACATATTCAAAGATGTCGGGATCTTCATTACCGCCGATCCAGCGAAGGGAATAAAGCTGAAAAGCTCCGCGAGTGACGTCGGAAAAGAATGTGGCAAATTCAAAGGTCCGAATGTCCAATGCAATTCCTACGTCATGCAATTGCTGTTGCAATACGGCGGCCAATAGGCGCGTGCTTTCTTCAGTCGAAGTTTTCATCGTTAGATGAAAGCGGATCCCGTTGACTGCCGGGTAGCCCGCTCGATCCAGTAACCGCCGTGCACCGTCTGGGTCAAATCTATAGGCTTGAGAGCTGCTGCTGTAAGCCCAACTTTCGGGAGGAAGAATGCTGGTGGCTGGGCGAGCGAAATCACGCAACAGATAATGGATGATTGGACGGCGATCGATCGCTTTTGCCAGAGCCTGCCTCACCCGCACGTCTTTAAGGATGGGGTCGCGCAGGTTGAATGCCATGTAGGCTAACCGCGTTCCAGGTCCGCTGACGACTTGCAGTCGGGATTCATGCTCGAGCGTCAGGACCATGTCTTCGGTCAGTGCATTGATGGCGATGTCAGCGCTGCCTTTACGCAATTCCAGGGCGCGCGTCGTGGTGTCGGGTACGACGTCGAATCTCACGCTTTTAAGATTGGCTTTTTGTTTCCAGTAATCGTCGTTGCGTTCGAGAATCACATTCTTATCCTGCTCGGCACTCACAAAACGAAACGGCCCGGACCCAATGGGATGCCTGCCAATCTCGTTGCCGCTGCCGTAGGGAACAATTCCGATCGCGCCGTCGGAAAGATTCCAAAGCAGAGGGGCGTCTGCTTCTTTGAGACGAAAAATTACTGTGGACGGATCGGGCGCCTCAATGTGATCCACAAATCGGTATGCACTCGCCTTCGTGCTCAAAACTTTTCCTTGCAGCAGAGAATCAAAGGTCCACTTCACGTCGCGGGACGTCAGCGCACGGCCGTCATGAAATTTGACGCCCGAACGCAGATGAAAAATGTAAGTTTGAGCATCGGGGACTTCCCACCGTTCAACCAACTCGGGCTGCACATTCAAATGTTCATCTCGCGTGAACAGATCGTCGAACAATAAGTCATCGATGCGTTCGGATTGCGCGTCCAATCCGACGCGGGGATCCAGATTTGTAGGGCTGCTCTCGATAATCATCACGAGAGTGTTGGGATCGGGCTTGCTTGAACAAGAAAGAAGAGAAAGCAGAAAACACGCTACGACCATCGTACGAGCGGCCCGCATCGGCAAAAAACGCGTAGGCACAGCCGCCCCCGGCTGTGCGGTTGCCCCGGAGGGGCAAAGCGCTTCAAACATAGGAAACCTTGCCCAGAATCACCGACCGTTTCGCCCCGGTCGCGGACGGAATATTGGAAGATTGCCGATTCCATGTCTGATAAGCAAGTAAGGCAAAGGCGACCGCTTCTTTCGCTTCCGACGGAATGCCGAATTCATCCGATAGCCGAACTTGCAGGCCAAGAGGTCGCAAACAATTCGCCAGCATCGCAAGAAGGGTTGGGTTTTCAGTTCCTCCTCCCGAGACAACGAAGTCTTGGTAGACGCCACGGTTCAACACGAATCGGCGCAAGGCGTCCGTAATGGAATGTGCGGTTAATGCGGTGGCGGTAGCGATCACGTCACGCGGTCTCGCGCGTCCGCACCGCCGAAGGAAAGATTTGACGTATTCTCTGCCGAATTCCTCCCGGCCCGCCGTCTTGGGTGGCCGACGGCGGAAGTAGGCAGATCGCATTACTTCGGCAAGAACAGGCTGCAAGACGGTTCCGGATGCCGCAATCTCGCCATCGCGATCGAAAGCTTTACGAAACAAGATTTCCATTAAGCCATCGATCACCATGTTCCCTGGGCCTGTATCGAACGCAATTACTTCGGCAGGAGATGCGCCGGGGGGAATCGCAGTAAGATTTGCGATGCCGCCTAGATTTTGCGCGATGCGCCCTATCTTGCGGTCTCGGAATAAACAATAATCGAGGAAGGGAACTAAAGGGGCGCCCTTCCCACCTGCGGCCATGTCGGCGGGGCGAAAGTCTGAAACCACAGGAATTCCAATTCGCGAGGCAATGACTGAACCATCGCCGATCTGCCACGTACTGGCGATTTGTCGTCCCAGAAAAGGCTCTGCCTCGCCCTGGTGATAGATAGTTTGTCCATGGCAACCTACCAGCTCACTTTTTGTGCGGAATTTGCGCTGGGTAATGATAACGGCGTTTGCATAGAGCTCCGCCAATAGAAAATTCAAGCGAGACAAGTCCGCGACTCGCGCGTTGTTTGAGTTCGTGGCGGCTAAGATTGCATCGCGCACCGGCTTGGGATAAGGAAACTCGGCGTGTCCAATGAGTTCGAGACCTATATCTCGAATTTCGCGACGGCGGGCTGCGATCTTCACCAGAGCAACATTGATTCCGTCGCAGGATGTGCCACTCATGACCCCGGCGACGATCATGACTTTTCCTGCGACGCGCGCATATTTTCGAGCCGGACGTTTTCAACGAATTGCCGGAGTTGAAGTGACAACCGGTCTATCTTGCGCTGAGTAGGGGCGGGGGGAAATTTCCAGCGAATCGAATAGAAAAGTTTTTTCTTGAGCTTTTCAACGCGAGTTGCGGCGACTCGGACGCGCCGGGCAAAGGCAGCGCTAGTTTCAACTTCTTTCCGCACAGCTTCATGGGCGCGGAGTATTAATTCTTCGGTGCGGCATATAAGGCATAGATCTCCGCCTGCCTCGATGTGTGCGATGGCGGCTTCTTCAACCGAGACGGTGTTTAGCACCGCTCCCATTTCCATATCATCGGAGATCACCAGGCCGGTATATCCGATTCGCCTGCGCAGGACGTTAGTAATCAACTTTTTCGAAAGCGTAGCAGGAGTATTGTCGCCCGTTATGCCAGGGTAGCCGGCATGCGATATGAGAACGAATGGCAGTTGGCGCCGTAGCAGCCTATACGGGACCATATCTTCGTCCCAAAGTTTCTTAAAGGATTTTGCGATAACCGGCAACTGAAGATGCGAATCCAAGTTTCCTTCTCCCAAGCCAGGGAAGTGTTTGCCGCATCCGAGAACTCCGACTTCGCGCAATCCGGAGAGAAATTGTTTGCCATAGGCGATTGTCTGGCGGGGATCTGGCGATACGGCACGCGAGCTCATCACGCTTCGCGAAGCTTCCAATGCGAGATCCAATACAGGAGCGAAGTCAGTATTAAATCCCAGCGCTCGACAGAACTCTCCGATAACTTTGCCATGTTCCCGACAAAGCTTTTTATTTCCTGTCGAGAAAACATCAGCCGCCGAAGGAGTGCCTCCGTTCACGTTGCGAAAGCGGTCAACCCGTCCGCCCTCCACGTCCACGCAGGTGAATAAGGGCGACGAGACTAAAGCCTGACAGTCTTTCAGAAGCTGGTGAGTTTGATTCGCAGAGTTAATATTGCGGCCAAACAGAACAACCCCAGCGGGTTGTATTTTTGTAAGCATCGAGCGGGTTTGGACGGATAGCTCGGGGTCCTCGAAACCAATAACAAAAAGTCGTCCGACTTTGGCAGCGAGAGTATTGGGGTTGGATTTGGTCGCCACTCAGCTTGGACTCCAGGGTAAGACGCGCGCTCCTACACTAATCGATTTGTTGTTTCAATTCTGCCAACACATTCAAGGCGTCGAGCGGGGTCAAGTTATTCAAATCCAGACCGCGCAAGCGCTCCAGCACCGGCTGCGAAAGGGCGGTGAAGATGGTTAATTGCGCGGCGGCAGGCGCGGACTGGTTTGTGGCCAACTGAGCGGCTACGCGCTGTTCTGCGTCCTCGTGTTCGGCTAAAACCTCGCGGGCGCGCTCGATTACTTCGTTCGGTAGTCCGGCCAGCTTTGCCACTTCGATTCCGTAACTGCGATCGGCGGCACCAGGCTCGACCGTCCGCAAGAATACGATTCCCCCGCCAGCCTCCTTAACGGAAACATGATAATTTTTTACCCCAGAAAGCCGCTCCGCCAACTCGGTCAATTCAAAATAATGCGTGGCGAAAAGCGTTTTGGCGCGCGTTCGCGAGTGTATATATTCGATCGCCGCCCATGCGATTGCGAGACCGTCATAGGTTGCGGTGCCGCGTCCAATCTCATCCAGCAAAATCAGCGAACGTGGAGTTGCCGTGTGCAGGATCGCCGCTGTCTCCGTCATTTCCACCATGAAGGTCGAGCGGCCGCGAGCCAGATTGTCGCTGGCCCCGATTCTAGTAAAGACTCGATCCACAAGTCCCATGCGCGCAGATCGTGCGGGCACGAAGGACCCCATCTGCGCCAAAATTACCATTAACGCCGCCTGGCGCAGATAGGTCGACTTGCCGCCCATGTTCGGGCCGGTCAAAACCAGCACAGAGTGTGTCGTGGAATTCAAATAAAGATCATTGGGCACGAAACGAGCGCTGCCGCCGGTGATGTCCTGGTGCTCGATGACCGGATGCCTGCCTTGCACAACTTCAATATCCGCAGATTCATCAAGCGCAGGACGGCAGTAGCCGCGTAGTGCAGCAATATGCGCCAGGCCTGCCAGCACGTCAACCTCGGCCAGGGCCAGTGCAGTTTGCCGAATGCGGCGAGCTTCTCCGGCGATTGCCGAGCGCAGTTCCACAAATATCCGCCGCTCGATTTCAACAATTTTTTCCTGGGCATCGAGAATTTTCGATTCGTATTCCTTGAGCTCGGGTGTAGAGAATCGTTCGGCATTCACTAATGTCTGCTTGCGCTCGTAGTCGGCGGGAACGAGGTGCAGGTTGGATTTTGTAATCTCGAGGTAGTATCCGAATATTGAATTGAACTTAACCTTTAGGGACGCGATACCGCTGCGCTGCCGCTCGCGTTGTTCAATCTGGGCAAGAAACTGTTTGCTGTTGCGGCTCAAGTCGCGAAGAGCGTCTAATTCTTGATTATTTCCCGTCCGAATGACTCCGCCCTCGCTAAACGATAACGGCGGCTCGGACACAATTGTCTTATCGATCTTTTCTTGCAGGTCCTGCAAATCATCCATCGACTCATACAACGATTGCCAACGCCGCGGCTGGCGGGATTTTAGAGCCAAGCGCACACTTGGAATTTTCGCCAAAGACGAGGACAAGGCGAGGACATCGCGCGGGCTCGCGGTTTCAAGGGTTACCCGACTCAATAGACGCTCGAGGTCCAGAATTCCGTCGAGCGCGCGTCGCAGTTCTTCCCGGGCTACCGTGTTTTTAACCTGCGACTCAACCGCGTCCAACCGCGCGTTTATTTCGTTGATTTCAATGGATGGGCGAAGCAGCCATGACCGCAAGAGTCGTTTGCCCATCGGAGTGACGGTAGAATCAATGGAACGGAAAAGAGTTACACCCGCATCCGTGCCGGCAAAAAGCGGTTCAATCAGTTCAAGATTGCGCACCGTAACGGTATCGAGGATCATGCAATCTTGTTTTTCGTAAAATCCCACGCGATCCACGTGACTCAGCGTTCCGCGCTGGGTGGAGCGAACGTAATAGATGATTGCTCCCGCTGCTGACGCTGCTGCGGGCTTGCCGGCTAAGCCAAAGCCTTCGAGAGACAAGACTCCAAAATGATTTTCCAGCAATGGAATTGCGTGGTCGGGAGCAAAAATCCAGTCATCCAGTGGAGTTTCGGCACATCCGCCAGGAAGGCCTGCCGCAAAAGATTCCTGCTGATGGGCTTTAGCAAATAACGGGGCTGCCGATCCGTAAAGGACTTCTTTTGGCCGTAACTGCTGAAGTTCTTCCTGAATCCGTCGCGGCGCATCCTCGCCCTGAAATTCCGTGGCGCGAAATTCTCCGGTCGATAAATCGAGGGCGGCGAAACCTGCGCGATCGCCATTCTGCGCCACAGCGGCCAAAAAATTATTTTCCTCGGAACCTAACGAGGAATCGGCGGCAGTTCCCGGGGTGACAACTCGCGTAACTTCCCGCCGCACCAATTTCTTCGCGATGCGGGCATCCTCCATTTGCTCGCAGATCGCAACCCTAAATCCTTTGCGGACAAGTTTCGAAATGTATCCATCCGCCGCGTGGTAAGGGACGCCGCACATCGGCACGGCCAATCCTTTTTCTTTGTTACGGGAAGTCAGGGTGATCTGAAGTTCGCGTGAGGCCAGAACAGCGTCGTCAAAAAAAAGCTCGTAGAAGTCGCCCAGTCGGAAAAATAAAAGCGCGGCGGGATGATCCTTTTTTATAGCGGCATATTGCCGCATCAAGGGAGTAGACGGCTCGCTCATTTCAGTGGAAGGCGTGGGCGGATTATAACAAAGGGAGGGCCAGATTCAGTTGCAAGCCGGACGAAGCTTGGTTCGAATGATTTTAGAGTCGAGAATTTATTTGCAAAAATGCAGGCGCTGGCTCCCCAGCGTCAGCGCCTGCCAAGCGGACATCGCAATGAGTACGAGGTCCCAAATCGTTAGAGTGCGCGTTCAGCCGCGTCCGCCTGTTTGGCGAGCACATTGAGGGCCTTGAAAAACGCGGGAGACTGCCCTATGAATAACCCGGTTCCGGTGAGAAAGTTGACTACGCCCATGGCGATGCCTTTGGGATTGGTCGGGCGAATCACAGCACAGCGCGGCAGGCTGGTGCTGATGAAGTCGCAGGGAATCGGAAAGATGAGGTTCGTTTGCAATTCCGGATTGCCGGTGGCGTTGAAGTCCGGGAAAGTCAGGCCATTCGTAGGATCCGTAAACGGAGCAATGGGAGTCTGCACCCCGTTGCCGGCAAAATCCACCCACTCCAGAAAGTGCGCTACTTCGTCGCCGCCAATGCTGACCACAATACGAAGGACCTCGATATTCGTGGATTTCTGAGCCATGGCGGAATAGAGCGTGCTGCCTCCCTGCTCAATCATGGCAAAGTGGAACGCGGCCGTATTGGCGATGGCTTGAATGTGATCTTTCGGTTCAAAGTCGGCATCAGTTCGGGGAATCGCGGTTACGTTTACTAAATCGATCGCTTGCGGAAAGGTCGCGCCCAAGTCGGGATTTTCGGTACTCCGATAACGGGTGTACCAACTCGTATCGACGGTCAGGTTGGTGAGATTTGTGAGTCGTCCAGTCTGCCGGGCGCCTTTAGCCTGGCTACTGGGCAAAGTGCGGAACACGTCCAAGTCTACGGGCTCGGCCCCTTTGGAAATGAGGTAAGCATTGAGGAATTCCGCGTGGCTTAATTCGTCCAACGTATTACTGGTAATGTATTGCGAACCATCACCGTCGAGCCGTTGTAATGCCTTCTGGTAGGCATTTTGTTTTCCGGAAGTTACGCCGCCGAGTTCGGCATATTGTTGCCACAGGTCGGCTTCCAGGATTTCCGCAGCGGCCAGAAAACGCAGGATTGCAATATCGCCCTTAGTGATCCCCGGACCTGTGCCTTGGGCGGCAGCCGATGACGCCGAGCCTATGATCCCGGCTCCTATGGCTGCGGTGGCGCCAGCCACCATGCTGCCTTTAAGGAACCGGCGGCGGTTCAGGGCGGTATCAGCCGAACTATTCATTTCAGTTGTCGAGTTTTTGATTGACTCAGTTGAACTTGCTTCTGGGAGAGTGTCGATCTTCATTTTCGCTCCAAATCGGTAGATTTTTTGGCCGTGATTCGCGATTCGTTTGGATAACTAGCGATGGAGATTACGTGGAGGGTTCAAACGGAGTGTCATCGGCAGGTCCTGAATTTGTAAGATGTTTGTTTGGGTAGATTGCCGTTTCGGGTGTGGACGCCTAATCCCTTGCCGCCAACAACTACTCGCGAGACAATGTGAGCATTCAGGGAGACTCCTTGTCAGAGCAGAAATATCGGCAGCACGGTTATCAGGATCGAGATCGCGGCGAGAGACAGAAGCAGTCCGCGGATAGGCCGCCTAAGATTGAAACGTTCGGTCCGAAGACGGTCCAACTCGCAGCGTCTCACGCCATTTCGCGTTGCGGACAATGCGGGACCGTGCTGGCATCGCTCAACGACCCAGTGGGCCGGTGCCCAAAATGCGCTTTTGAATTGCATTCCTGCAAACAGTGCACGCACTTCGATCCTGCTGCGCGGTGGGAGTGCACTCAACAAATACTCGAGCGCATTTCTCGTAAAGACCAGCTCAATTCTTGTTCGTTATATTCCATCAGCGTCAGAATTGAGAAGCAGACTTCGACGCCGGCAACCGCGCGTCCCATCGATGCGAGGCAGGCGTTCGAAAATCTCTTCAAAAAGTAATGTCAGGGCTTTTGCGTGGGCCGCAATAGAACCTCGCTCGTAAAAGATTGCGGAGATTGTGTCACCATCATCGCTACAACGTGAGCGACATCTGTTGGTTGGAGCATTTTCTCTGCGCTCTTTCCTTCGTGCGGACTGAGATCCGTATCTACCGATCCCGAACAGATCACTGACACGCGGATGTTATAGGGCCGCAGCTCTTCGGCAACTGAATAGGTCAGTCCGTTAAGTCCCCACTTCGACGCAGCATAGGCCGCACCATTCGGCAGCGCATTCTTCCCGGCCAGGGAAGAAATATTAATGATGTGTCCATTGCGAGCGCGAATCATCATCGGAGCGAAGCCGCGTAGACTCCGCGCAAATTGGTGTTCAGGACGGCGTCCCAACTCTCGGGCGCCAACTGATGCAATGGACCTCCGAATCCCCGATGCCGGCATTGTTCACTAGCACGTCGACGCGCCGCAACGTTGCCTCAACCTCTTCAACAGCGCGTTCGACAGAGCGCAAGTTCGTGACATCGCATTCCAGCACGATTGCCTTGCCGCCGGCGCTGACGACATTCGCGGCAGTGGCGTCCAACGGCTTGCGGTTGCGCCCGCATAATACGGCGGTGGCGCCCAATTCGGCCAGCCCTAGCGCGATAGCGGCGCCTATGCCGCGTCCAGCCCCGGTAATGATTGCGACTTGCCCCTGTAGCTCATGTCCCCTGTTTTGCGCCATTGCTCCCTCCTCTAAACTTATCTGTGGCACTGCGGTTTTCCTTTTGGAACTACCCATTGGATGCTTCTTTGCACCTCAGACAAGCGAGTGTGGACCGATTCGCGTCGAAGTAGCTTGCCTAGAAGGGCGCGCATACTTATAATCCGCACACTGGAAAGATCGATGATGAGCCGTAAATGGCATAGTCGAGCACGATATTTTCTGGGAGCTCGATAAAATAATAATATTAGGGATATACGCAGAAATAGAGAGCGCTTTTCCGAGATTCGAATTCAAAATCCATTCCCCAAGACTCAAGGAGCTATTCGAATGAAGACCAGTTTAGTGGTAGTTGTGCTTGCGATGGCATGTGCGGCCCATGCGCAGACTCCAGCGCCGGCCCCGGCGGCGGGACAACAGCCATCTCAATCTGGCGCGAGTTCGTCGTCAGCGCCGGTAATCAAGGACCCAGCCGAATATAACGCCTATATGGGCGCGGCGCAGCAGACGGATCCCAACGCGAAGATCAGCGGGTTCGAAGCGTTCCTGGTGCAGTATCCCAACAGCGTGATGAAGCAAGATGTGCTGGAAACGCTCATGGGCCTTTACGAGCAGACCAATAACCAGGTGAAGATGCTGGACGCGGCTAACCGCGTTCTTCAGGCGAATCCCGACAACGTCCGCGCATTGGCCCTGATGGCCTACAGCAACAAGGGAACTCAGAATTGGCCTGCCGCGAGAAAGTATGCCGAGGCTGGCTTACAGGCCCTTCCTAATCTGACCAAACCGGAAGGTGTTCCCGATGCGGATTTTGCAAAACAGAAGGCCCAGCTCGGACAGTTGTTGAACAGTATCGCCGGATTTTCCGCCTTGCAAATGAAGGATTACCCTAACGCGCAAAAATATCTGCGGGCGTCGGTCGAGATTAATCCGAACAATCTTCAGGACGCTTATCCTCTGGCATTGTCCTATTTAACCGCTACTCCCCCGGACAATGTAAACGGTCTCTTCTTTATTGCGCGCACCGCCAATCTGGCTGCCGGAACTCCCGACGAGCCCAAAATTGAAGCTTATGGCAAGAGCGCCTATACGAAATACCACGGCACGGATGAGGGCTGGAGCGACTTAATGGCCACAGCTAAAACCACGCCCCTGCCCCCCAGCGGATTCACAATCGCACAATATGTCCCTCCGACGCCCGCGCAACAAGCCCACGATCTCGTAAAAGACAAAAGTCTCGACGACATAAAGAAGATGAGCTTTGCCGACTGGGAACTGGTGCTTTCTTCCGGGGAGAAAGACGACGCCGATAAAGTATGGAACGTGATCAAGGGTCTGCCCCTGCAAATGGAAGGCTGGGTTATCAAGGCCGCATCCACGCAGCTCGATATCGCGGGAACGCAGGATGATAACGACGCCAAACGCGCCGACATCACGCTGACCATGACGGGTCCTATTCCAGAAAGGCTAATGCCGAAGGAAGGCGCAACCTTCGATTTCGAGGGGACCCCGGCCTCTTACGAGCCGAGTCCTTTCGTTATGACAATGGATAAAGGTGAACTTCTGACGAAGGCTCCATTGAAGAAGAAGCCTCCTGTCCATCATCACACTACGCAACAATGACGTCCTTGAGTATGTGATCTTCGGGGATTTCTTCCGCTAGCGGGAAAATCGCGAACTGCGGGACTCTTGCAAGGCTCTTCGATGCGAGGAAGCGAGATCAAAGTCAGCCTGCACTGTTTTTCCGCGCTGACGCATTTCTCGTAGACTCGCCGACTGCGCTTTCACCGTCATTTGCAATTCCACGACTCTTCGGCCAAGTCGCACACGGGCTCGCAGTTCTTCAGCCTCGAACGGCTTGGTAACATAATCGTCCGCGCCCGCATGTAATCCCGCAACGATATCAGCCGCGCTATTACGGCCGGTCAACAGAATGATGTAAGTTTCGGCGGTCGCTGCCGAAGCGCGAGCCTCGCGGCATACTTGCGGCCCAGACATTCCCGGCATGACCCAATCCAGGATAGCGAGAAGCGGCCACTCATTCTGGCGGAGCAAATTCCACGCTGCCGTCCCATCTTCGGCGGTGATGATTTCAAATTCAGTGGAGAGTAGTTGGCGGAGGATTTTGCGGAAAAATGCGTCATCTTCCGCGATCAATAGTTTCATAGAGCCGCCCTGCTCATGATGGCGTCGATTTCGCCGAGTTTGAATTGCATGCCGCGAATCAAAGCCGCCGCTTTGGGGAAATCCCTCCTTCTTCCCAACTGCGCCAGATCTCTGGCGCTCCGCGCCAGTTCGAGCGCTCCAACATACGCGAGTTCTTCTCCTAATTTGAGCGCCGTAAGCTCCAGCAACTCTGCTTGCCCAGTTGTTAGTGCAAGATTGACTTCGGCCATCAGATTCGGCTTCTCTTGGGCAAACACCTCGACCATATCGCGGAGATCTTTTTCCGTTCCCCCGGCGCGCTCCAGGATATTGTTTCGGTTCCACCCTAAGGGACGCGTAGCGTTCTGAATCGCATCAGGATTTAAGAAGGCCAGGAGAACGGTTTGGAGTTCGTCGGTATTGCGAGGTTTAGAAATGTAGCGATCCATACCCGCCGCGAGGCAACGCTTGCGGTCGGACTGCGAGGGGTAGGGACTCATCCCGATAATTGTCAAGTGTACGCCTGCGTCTTTTTCCTGGTTTCGGATAGCCACCGTCGTACTGATGCAATCCATTTCCGGCATCAGGATATCGACCAGGAACAGGTCGAAAGGATGTTGCCCGAGATGTTCCAAAACCTGGTTATGAGTGCGAACCAGAGCCACCGTATGGCCTAGTCCGCTGAGCATGGGCCCGGTCGGCGCCGCAACGGCGCGGCTGGCCGTGGATCGATCATCTTCGGCCAAAACGATGAGTAAATGCGGGCGGGGAGGGCTGACCGGGTTTTCTTTGTCCTGCATGACGAATTAGGTCTAACAACCGTCGCAATTAAACATTACTAGTGACTATCGCCGGAGACGTCGTGGACTTTAGGGAAAACCATCGTTATCGGCGACGCCCAATGACTAAATGCCCACTTCGGGACGGAGGAAACGAATCAGAGATTTCCAATGAGGAAAGGGATAAATTGCCCGGCGCCACTGGCGGGCCGTGATGGCGCTTTATCCACAGAGCGGCTTCGTAACAAGGCCGGCCCTGCGATTTCTTCCGTTACAATGACGCCACTAGTAAAATTAGAAAATCAAATGGCAGAATTCGTTCACCTTCACCTGCATACTGATTATTCAATGCTTGACGGCGCCTGCGACGTCGAAAAGCTGTGCCAGCGCGTCAAGGAAATAGGTATGCCGGCCGTTGCCATGACCGATCACGGCAACATCTTTGGCGCGGTGCATTTTGTGAATGCCGCGAAGCAGGCTGGAATCAAGCCCATCGTAGGCTGCGAGCTTTATATCTGCAAAAAGGACGATCACAGAATAGACCGCACTCCGCCCGACGGCGATACCTACAACCATTTGCTGGTTCTCGCCGAAAATGAAGAGGGTTACCGCAACCTGGCCAAAATTACTTCTGAAGCCTCGTTGCATGGGTTCTATTACAAACCCAGGGTCAGTAAAAACTTTCTTGCCGAGCACTCCAAAGGTTTGATTGGTTTGTCGGGTTGTTTAAAAGGCGAAGTAGCCGAAAATTTGATGGAGGACAAGTATGAAGCGGCGCGGAATGCCGCTTCGGTCTATCGGGATATTTTCGGGAAGGACAATTTCTTTCTCGAAATCCAGGACCAGGGTTTGGAAATGGAACACCGCATCCATTCGAACCTGTATCGGCTGGAAAGAGATCTCGGAATACCCCTCATTGCGACGAACGATAGTCATTACCTGTGTGAAGATGACGCCCAGGCGCAAGACGTGATGCTTTGCATTCAGACCGGGAAGTCCATTCAGGATACGAATCGGATGAAGTTTCATGGCACCGACTTCTATGTAAAAAGCCATGAGGAGATGAGCCGGGTGTTCAAAGATTCGCCCGACGTTCTGTCGCGAACTCTGGCGATCGCAGAGCGATGTAATCTGCGGCTCGAAAAAGTGGGCAATCCCTTTCCACATTTCGAGGTTCCAGACGGATTCACTCTCGACAGCTATTTCGAACATATCGCGCGAGAAGGATTCGCCAAGCGCCTGACAGTCTTGTCCCAGCCGGAACGAAAGGCTCTGTTAAAGCACAGTTTTACGGAATATGAACAGAGACTGGCACGTGAGATTGACTGCATCCAGCAGATGAAGTTTTCCGGCTATTTCCTTATCGTTTGGGACTTTATCCGCTACGCAAGGGAGCACGATATTCCCGTTGGTCCGGGACGCGGTTCCGCGGCCGGTTCACTAGTTTCCTACTCGATGGGAATTACCGACATCGATCCCCTGCATTACGAACTTCTCTTCGAGCGCTTTCTGAATCCAGAGCGCATTTCGATGCCCGATATCGACATTGACTTCTGCATGAATCGCCGCAGCGAAGTCATCGACTACGTTACCCAGAAATATGGCCGCGAAAATGTGGCGCAGATCATCACCTTCGGCACCATGGCAGCCAAGGCGGCTATTAAAGACGTCGGGCGAGCGATGGATATTCCATATGCCGACGTGGACCGCATCGCGAAAATGGTTCCCACCACGCTGAACATTAAGCTGGATCAGGCCATCAAGGATTCCCCGGCATTGCAACAGGCGTATGACAGCGATGCGCAGATACGAGCGCTCTTCGATACCGCCCGCAAACTCGAAGGATTGGTGCGCAATTCCGGGGTACACGCGGCCGGGGTCGTGATCTCGCCGCGCCCTCTTACCGAGTTGGTGCCTCTGCATAAGACGAAAAACGATGAAATAGTCACCGCCTACGACATGGTGGCTATTGAGAAGCTGGGACTTCTCAAGATGGATTTTCTCGGACTCACAACGTTAACCATCCTCGATGACAGCCTGAAACTGATTCAGCAGACGCGCAATGTGCGCGTGGCTCTGGACGAAATTTCGCTTACCGATTCGAATACTTATGAAAAAGTCTTCCATAGCGGTCTCACGTCCGGAGTTTTCCAGTTTGAATCGCACGGTATGCGCGACGTCCTGCGGCGCTACAGGCCGGATTCGATTGAAGGACTCACGGCATTAAATGCGCTGTATCGCCCCGGCCCCATTCAGGGGGGAATGATCGACGATTTCATTGATCGTAAGCATGGCCGCAAGAAGATCGAATACGAACTGCCGGAATTGAAAGAAGTCCTCGAAGAGACGCTAGGGGTGATTGTCTACCAGGAGCAGGTGATGCAGATCGCCAACCGCCTGGCCGGATATTCGCTCGGTGAAGCGGACTTGCTGCGCCGCGCCATGGGAAAAAAGATTGCATCTGAAATGGCTGCGCAGAGAGTGCGTTTTGTCAGTGGCGCGGTGCAGCGCGGATATCCTCCCAAGAAAATAGAAAAGATTTTCGATCTGATGGCGCAATTTGCCGGATATGGATTCAATAAATCCCACTCGGCCGCATACGCGCTACTGGCTTATCACACGGCCTATCTGAAAACTTATTATCCGGTTGAATTCATGGCGGCCTTGCTGACCTCCGTCACCGGAAATACCGACGATGTGGTGAAGTACATCAACGAATGCCGCGAAATGGGGATCGCCGTTGAACCTCCCGACATCAACGTGAGCCACGCCAATTTCACTCCGCACGGGAACGCTATTCAATTCGGTTTGGCGGCGGTGAAGAATGTCGGCCATAACGCAATCGATTCAATTGTCGCCGGGCGGACGAAACTCGGTCACTATCACTCGATCTATGAGTTTTGCGAGAACGTGGATCTTCGCCTGCTGAACCGCCGCGTTCTGGAATCGTTAATCAAGAGCGGCGCGATGGATAAGCTTGGCCGCCGTGCCCAGCTCATGGCGGTCATAGACAAAGCGATGGAACACGCACAGAAGGCGCAACGGGATTCTGAATCCGGCCAACATGGACTTTTTGGCGTATTTCAGCAGGAGGAAGAACAGCAACGGAATGACAAACTGCCCGATATCCCCGATTGGGATGAGCACACACGGCTGGCGGCGGAAAAGGAAATCCTGGGATTCTTTATTACCGGGCATCCGCTGGAAAAATATCGCGATAAGCTGGATGCTCTTCGCGCCCTCTCAACCGCCGATATTGCGGCAACCAAATACTCCACCGCGAAGGATGAAAACATCTCGACTGCCGGAATTATTACGGCTCTACGGGTCCTGAAATCCAAACGCGGCGATTTCTACGCGCAAGGCGCCCTTGAAGATATGCTGGGCACTGTTGAAATGATCGTCTTCCCCGAAGCCTACAAAAAGCTGCAAGAGAAAGTGAAGCTGGAAGTCCCCGTTCTAATCCGTGGTGGATTACGCATTGAAGAAGGCGCCAATCCAAAGTTGACCGTCAATGACATTATTCCGCTCGAAGATGCGAAAGTGCCTCTGCCGCGTTCTCTTCGGATTCGCATTCCGCTCGAAGCTGCCAGCGAAAGCATCGTTGACGATCTGCACTCGCTTTTTAACGACCGAAAAGGCGCAGCCAAAGTGTTATTCGATGTGGAGCGGCAGGGTGATTTCATGGTGGTAATGGAGGCGGGAGGCTATAATGTGCAACCGGACCGCAATTTTATTTCGCGCGTTGAGGAATTATGTGGCCGCGGAGCGGTTCGAATCATCGACTGATATTCCTGCGTGACGGCATTCATTCACAGAGGCGCGAAAGTCGTTCCGGTTGAGCCTGTTCCGGACAAAGCTATGCGTGCGCTCGACGGCGCGGATTTTCTATTGTCCATGGTCGAGGCCAAATGGAACTCTACGAACGGCAATGGCGGCAAGATGGATGTGGGGCAGCGAAGAAACAGAGAACTGGAAAAGATTGAGCGTCACATTGCAAAGCTGGAAGCTGTTGAGGGACAAGATGAACAAACCCGCCGCCAGGTGCAAGAACTCAACAGCCGCATTCAAACCCTCCGTGACCGGATGTCGCCGCACACCATAGCCTGGGAAAAAACTGAATTGGCCAGACATCCGCAACGCCCCTATACCCTCGATTACATCGAACGCATATTCACCGATTGGAGCGAGATTCACGGCGACCGCGGATTTGGCGACGATCCCGCGATCGTGTGCGGCATGGCGCGTTTTAATGGCGCGGACGTTATGGTCATCGGCCAACAGAAGGCCCGCGACACCAAACAAAAAGTGTATCGAAATTTCGGAATGCCGAACCCCGAGGGATACCGCAAGGCGCTGCGTGCGATGAAAATGGCGGAGAAGTTTGGACGTCCGGTAATCACATTGGTCGACACCCCCGGCGCTTATCCCGGGCTCGGCGCGGAAGAGCGCGGCCAGGCCGAGGCCATAGCCCGCAATTTGCGCGAGATGGCCCGGCTCCAGGTTCCGATCATCACCACAATCACGGGCGAGGGTGGCAGCGGAGGTGCATTGGCCATTGCCGTCGCTGATCGTGTTCTGATGATGGAGAATGCCGTCTACTCAGTAATCTCTCCCGAAGGGTGCGCCGCAATTCGCTGGAACGATTCGTCCAAGAAAGAATTAGCGGCGGAAGCTATGCGCACCACCGCGACTGACTTACGCGAGTTAGGTTGCATCGACGATGCGGTTCCTGAACCCGCAGGCGGAGCCCACTCTGATCACGCCGCCGCCGCCGCATTACTCAGCGCGTCACTCGCTCAACATCTCGGAGAACTCGTCAAGATACCCATCGCGCAATTGGTCAACTCCCGCTACGACAAATTCCGCAACATGGCCCAGTACTACGTGGAAGTCTAATAACGCTCGCGTAGGGACAGCCGCCCCGGCTGTCCAGTCGAGCAAAGCTCGACATCTCTGCATTTATTAACATCTTCTGAGAGACGGTTTCGATGGATCTCCCGCGCACCGCCCGTCTGCCATCCAGACCGAAGGCATTCGCCACAAATGCTCAAAGCGCCCGGGCCGTACCAGCATCTTTTCAAGCAACGACTCGGGCCGCCCATCTACCGTATAATTTAAGGTTCCACATATAGCTCCGATGAAGCTGGGCGGCTAGCCCCCGTTTCCGCCCAATACTCGCGAACGATCGAAAGGTTGAAAGGTTAGGGAATGGCTACAACAGATTTAGGGATTCACCATGCTTCAAACCCGGTGAATCTGAAGCCGGTCGTGAACGACATGAGCATTCAGGTCGCGACGGTTAACGGCAGCGGTTCGCAAAGTTCGAATACGGTTCTACTGCGCAGCATTTTCCAGATGGGCGTGCCGGTCTCTGGCAAGAATCTTTTTCCCTCCAATATTGCCGGACTGCCGACCTGGTACACCATCCGCGCCAACAAAGATGGATACATCGCGCGCAAAAAAGAAATTGATTTTCTGGTGGCGATGAACGCGGAGACCGCCAAGGAAGACGTTCTCTCGCTGGCTCCCGGCGCCGCGGTTTTATATGACGAACCGTTGAACCTCAAATCGCTACGCAACGACCTGACATTTTACGCGGTTCCATATGACGAGCTGGTCGGGCCGGTCTGTCCTGAAGCCAAGCTGCGGAAGCTGGTCAAGAACATGATTTACGTAGGCGTTCTGGCGCGGCTGCTTGAGTTAGATATGGCTGAGGTCGAAAAAGCCATTCGCAAGCAATTTGCAAAAAAGGTGAAGGCAGCCGACCTCAATCTCGGGGCCATCAAGGCAGGTTACGATTACGCGGCATTGAGTCTGATTAAGGGTGATCCGTATTTCATTCAACGGATGGATAAGACTCGCGGCAAGATCATCATCGACGGCAATGCCGCCGCCGCCCTGGGATGCATGTTCGCTGGTGTCACTGTTGTGAGCTGGTATCCGATAACGCCATCTTCATCTCTGCCGGAAAATCTTATCGAGTATATGAAGCGTTTTCGGGTCGGTGCGGACGGGAAAGCCACATTCGCCATCGTGCAAGCCGAAGACGAACTCGCTGCGGTCGGCATGGTCGTCGGCGCAGGATGGGCGGGCGCTCGCGCTATGACCGCAACTTCGGGACCAGGAATTTCGCTGATGGCCGAGTTCGCCGGGCTCGCATATTATGCGGAGGTTCCCGGCGTGATTTGGGATATCCAGCGGGTGGGCCCCTCCACCGGACTCCCCACGCGCACTGCGCAAAGCGATATTCTTTCGACTGCATTCTTATCGCACGGCGACACGAAACACATCCTGCTGATTCCTTCGTCTGCCGAGGAATGTTTCACCATGGCGCAGGATGCGTTCGAACTCGCCGAGCAATTTCAGACTATCGTTTTCGTGATGTCCGATCTCGATCTCGCCATGAATAACTGGATGGCTGATCCCTTCAAGTATCCCGATAAGCCGATCCGCCGCGGCAAGGTTCTCGACAAAGATGATCTGGACCGCTTGGGAGCGTTCGCACGTTATAAAGATGTAGACGGAGATGGCATCCCATACCGCACCCTGCCCGGAACGGACCATATCGGCGCCGCCTATTTCACGCGTGGCAGCGGACACAACGAACGTTCGCAATATAGTGAACGGCCCGACGATTTCGAAAACAACATGGCGCGGCTCGATCGCAAATTCGAAACCGCGCGCTCATTTGTGCCGCGTCCCGAGGTAGTAATAAATAACTCCGAAATAGGCATCCTTGGCTACGGAACTTCGCATTGGGCGCTGATCGAATCCCGCGATCAATTACGCAAGGAATACAAGACTGAAACCGACTATCTGCGTCTGCGCGCTTACCCGTTCACCGACGAAGTCCACGATTTCATTCGCCAGCACAAACGTGTTTATGTGGTCGAGCAAAATCGCGATGCGCAAATGCTGAGCCTGTTGAAACTTGATCTTGAGCCGGATTTGATCACGCGCCTGCGGAGCATCGCTCACATCCACGGACTACCTCTCGATGCTCGCTCTGTAACCGATCAAATCATGACCATGGAGGACAAGTAAATGGCCGCCGCGCCTCCCACTACGCCGGCTCCCAAAACCAATCGCATCGGGCTGTCCGTGCTCGACTACAAGGGCGGGAAAACCACGCTCTGCGCCGGCTGCGGTCACAACGCAATCTCTGAACGCATTCTGGAAGCGATGTATGAGATGGGAATCAAGCCCGAACGCGTGGCGAAAATGAGCGGCATCGGATGCTCGTCAAAGAGTCCCGCATATTTCATGAGCCGCTCACATAGTTTCAATACCGTCCACGGCAGAATGCCGTCGGTTGCGACGGGGGCGATTCTCGCCAATACTGGCCTACTAAGTTTAGGCATTAGCGGCGATGGTGATACCGCGTCGATCGGCATTGGCCAGTTCGTTCATCTCATGCGGCGCAATGTGCCGATGATTTACATTATCGAAGATAATGGCGTGTACGGTCTGACTAAGGGTCAGTTTTCCGCGACAGCAGACGTTGGCTCGAAATTAAAAACCGGCATAATCAACGATCTTCCCGCCCTCGATACCTGTTCCATGGCAATCATGCTGGGCGCCACTTTCGTGGGACGTTCGTTTTCCGGAGACAAGCGCCAGCTCAATACGATGCTAAAGGCAGCCATCGCTCATCGCGGTACGGTCATGCTCGATGTAATTTCTCCCTGCACCACTTTTAATGATCACGAAGGCTCGACTAAATCCTACAAATATGTTCAAGAGCATGACGAACCCATCCAGGACATAAATTTTGTTCCGGCATTTGAAGACATCTCCGTTGAGTATGACGCCGGAACCACGGTGGAAGTCAAAATGCACGACGGCTCGCGATTGCATTTACGTAAGCTGGAAGAGGATTACGATCCCACCGACCGGGTGAAAGCGATGAACCGGCTAAATGAATCACATCGGGGCGGCGAAGTGCTTACCGGGATCTTTTATGTGAATCCTAGCGCCCCAAGTTTTGTGGATATGTTGAACCTGACTGACCAGCCGTTGGCAACGTTGCCGGAATCCGTCGTCAGGCCGGGAAGGGAAGTGCTGGAGCAGGTAATGGAAGAGTTGCGGTAAGACGAAATAGTTTTGCCAGAGCAGGTCCCACCACTTCGCTTCGCTACGATCGGGATGACAGAGAATTCTATTTCTACGCTTGCTTCCTGCGAGGCGGACGATAGGGAATTCTAGATTCGACACCACGCTCTTTACGGTGCCCGCTCTTCGGCGTGCTTAGCGATTATTCGCTAGCCTTCCTCCCGCGCCTCTGCGGTTCGCCGCTGTGTTCCGCGGCCCCATCTGGCTCAGGATAGTCAGTGTCGCCCGATTTCAGCATTTCGTCCTGATCCCGATGTCCGATTTGCCCCTGCATGGAAGTGTTGCCGCCTTCGTTTTGTTCGTCCTGCTCGACCGCTCCTTTTCCCCTGTCCTGGTCCGGATGTTTAGGACCAGCTGAAACCGAATCCTCTTGGCTGGCCATCGAAGGTCTCCTCTCCGTCGCCGAAAGTTCAAATGTACCAGACATAAGCTCGGGTTCGGAATAGAAAGACGAAAAGCGGGCTATGACAACATCGGAAGTAGGTTCGAAAACCCGCCGGTAGATTTTGCGTTGTTAATGCAAAACTTTTCTCACATCCGTTTTATATACCTGCGCGTATAGATAACGGAGGAAGCTAACCCTCGTATCGTAAGTCGCGCCCAGTCGTTCTATCTCCCAGGAGGTTCAAATGAAAACCCTGAAGTCCGCCGTGGCCCTGTTGACCGCTCTTCTACTGAGCGTGCCGACGGGGCTTTTTGCATCGAGCCATCGCGAAGCTCCAATCACCGCCCTTGACCGGGCCGCAGATGTGACCGATGTCTATGCATTTCGCAGCTACGGTCCCAGCGCGACCACTCCCAAGGTCACAATGATTTTGGACGTGGATCCGCTTCTAGAGCCAGGAAACGGTCCTACGTTCTTTCCGTTTGACCACAACATTCTTTATCAACTGAAAGTGGATAATGACCAGGACGGTATCGCCGATGTTACATTCGAAGTTCGCTTTAGCGTTCCGCAATATGACATTCCAACCATTCCGGTCGGACTCGCCGGTTACGACGGTGGTGTGCCCGGAGTGGTTCCACCACAAATCAGCACCTTCGATAATCCCGGACTGAACTCGCGGCAGACCTACTCTGTAACCATGGTTAAAAACGGAGTTCGTACCGCGCTGACCAACGCTGACGGCTCACCTTTTTTCGTGGTGCCCGACAACATTGGCCCCCGTACCATCAATTACGACGCACTGTTCAGTGCGGCGACTTACACCAACCTTAACGTCAGTGGAATTTCAGTCTTCGCCGGCACTGTCGATGATCCATTCTTCATTGACTTGGGTGCGGCTTTCGATACCTTCAACTTCCGCAACATTCCCGGCGGCTCCGGCGTACCCGGCGTTCTGACGCCTGCTGAGGATGCAGCGGCACAGAACTTTGCCTCCGACACTGTGTCGGGTTACGCAGTCAATACCATTGCCATCGAAGTGCCGGTGGCCATGCTCACCGCGACCGGCAAGGTCGAACCTGCTACTTCGCGGTATGCAACCATTGGCGTGTGGGGCACAACATCGCGGCAGCAGGAAACCGTTCGCCGTCCGCCCCTGGCCGCTCAACAAGTAGGACCATTCAAGCAAGTTCAACGCGAAGGGAATCCGCTGATTAACGAATTGGTGATTGGAATCGGTTCCAAAGATCGCTACAGCATGGACCAGCCAGTCAACGATTCGCAATTCGCGGCTTTCTTCTTGAATCCGCCGGTCGTAACCGTGGTCGATGCGCTTTACGGCGTCTTGGCTCCGGGAGCTTTGTTCTCTCCACCGGCTCCGCGTACTGACCTGCTGCCTTTGGTGCAATATATGCCTCCAATCGCAGCGGCGGGAACGCCTCCTGGGCGTTGCGATTGAACACCGGAGTTCCTCCTACGCCTGTCGCCAGTGCCAGCCGACTTGGTTTGTTGGCCGGTGATGCCGCGGGATATCCCAATGGCCGCCGCTTGTTTGACGATGCGGTCGACATTACGCTGCGCGTCGCAATCGGTGGCGTGCTAGCCGGCAATAAGTGTGGCGCAAGTCACACATCGGCCTGCAACGTTCTCCCTAATAATTTATTGGGAGACGGCGTCAACGTAAACGACGTGGCATTTCACAATGATTTCCCCTATGTCGGGGATGCACCCTCCGGCCGCAATCGCAGACACATCGATCCAGGCGAACCCGGATGCAATGGCGGCAACACAGTTGATGGTAGCGGCGTGGCCGGAACGCCTTGCCCGGTCGAGTAACCTAACAGCGTGACTTGCCAACTCGTGGCGCGGTGCACGAGTTGGCTTTTTATCGAGGTTCATATGCGAATCGCTTTTGTAACCCTGATCTTCTTAGTAAGCATCGCAGCGCTTGCGCAAGAACCCGTATCGCGCCTCAGTCCCGCCCAACTGCGAATTGAGTTTGTTACCCGGCAAATCAGCGCAAATCCGGCAAAACCGAATCTATACACCGAACTGGCAATCTCTTTGCTCCGCCGGGAGCGGGAAACCTCCGATAAAACTTTATTAGATCAGGCGCAGACGGCTCTGGATAAGGCTTCAACGCTTGCGCCAGCAAATTTGGAATCCCAAAAAGCGGAGGTCGCGCTTCTGCTCGCCAGAGACGACTTTCGGGACGCCCTCGCCCTCGCGCAATCCTTGAACAAAAAAGTTCCTGACGACGTTCTGATCTATGGATATATCGCCGATGCAGACATCGCCCAGGGAGATTATTCTGACGCCGAAAAAGCCGCACAATGGATGCTTGATCTACGCACTCATAACGTCCCGGGACTTTTGCGCGCCGCGGAATTGCGCCAACTATTCGGAGATTCCGAAGGCGCGTTGCAATTCTTAAATGATTGTTATCAGCAGACGACTCCTGATCAGTCGGAGGATGCGGCTTGGATACTAAGCCGGATGGCAGAAATTAATCTTTCCACCGGCAAACTGGATGCCGCCGATCAGTTAACGCAGAAAGCGCTGGCTTCATTTCCAGCATACTACCGAGCATTGGAAGCGCAGGCCCAGGTGCGCGAAGCTCAACACAAATACATAAAGGCTGCGGAATTGTTGCATTCGCGCAACCAGCATTTCCCGCAGGCTGGGAGCATTTATGCGGAGGCCGTCGCGCAGGAACAAGCCGGACATACCGCTGACGCCAATCAGCTTTATGCAACCTTCGAACCGTTGGCTGAAGCGCAATCCGCGAAAGCGGACAACGATAACCGCGATTTGGTGCTCTACTATATCGGCAGAAAGCAGAATGCGAAGGGGCTGCGAATCGCACAGTTGGCGGGATCTCAACGGCACGATGTTTGGACGCTGGACTCGCTTGCGCAGGCCTTGTATGCCAGCGGCGATTACGCAGATGCCCAGAAACAGATAGAAAAAGCTCTTGCACCCGGCATCCGCGACGGAGTTATTTTTTATCATGCCGCTGAGATTAGCGCGGCCCTCAAGAATCAAGCCGCGGCCGTGCAATACCTCAAATTATCGTTAGAAGCAAATTCGGAATCGACGGTTTCCGATAATGCTCGGGCAATGCTGGCCAGATTTTCGCCTTCCGAATATGGAAGCCGCCGCAAAGATTATTAAGCGAGCTATGGCTAGAAAATTTATTTACGCCACGCTTTCACTCCTCTTGCTGACGGCGGTCGCCATCGCCGCTCAGGACGAGACAGATGGCATGATTGTGCAGTACCAGGCGCGGGTCGCTCATTTCCCGAATGTCGCGAATTACGACGGGCTGGGCGCGGCGTATTTGCAAAAGGGGCGAGAGACATCCGACCTCAGCTATTTTGCGATGGCCGAACAATCTTTATCTAAAGCGCTGGACCTAACGTCGTCATGGGACGTCGAGGCCGCCTCCCCCCTCACTCATATGGCTGCGGTATGCATGGCCGAGCATCGCTTCGCCGATGCCGCATCATATGCGAAACAAGCCATAGCCGCGGGTGCCGGTGATCCCTCGCCTTCCGCATTACTCGGCGACGCCTATACCGACATGGGCGACTATGAACTAGCGCAGGCGACCTATTCCAAATTGCGATCCGCCGACCCTTTCGCGGAGGATTCCGGCAGAACTTACATGTATGACACGCGAATCTCATACCTGAAACTGCTTCACGGGGACGATGCGGCCGCGGTCAGCTTGATGCAACAGGCGGTCCAATTAGCGCTTCACACCCACATGCCATCCGAGAATATTGCTTGGACGTACTACCAACTCGGCGAAGACTTCTACCACTGCGGCGATTTGGACAACGCTGCAAAATCCTACTCAGAGGCTCTTCTTTATTATCCCGGATATTATCGCGGCCTCGGTGGCTTGGCCAAAGTGCGGATATCCCAGCAAAGATACAATGAGGGCATAGCCCTGTATCAACAGGCTATTGCGACCATACCCTTAATCGAATACGTGGCCGCCCTGGCTGACGTTTACCAGACGCTTGGACGCCAACAAGATTTCGACAAGCAATATAAATTGTTGGAATTCATTGGATATCTCAGCGCTCTCAACGAACGAACTTATAATCGGGAGTTGGCCGGCTTTTACGCGGATCACAACCTGAAATTGCCACAAGCCTTGGAATTGGCAAAGAAGGAGCTCGACAATCGCAATGATGTTTACACTCGAGACATTTATGCTTGGTGCCTCTATAAGAACGGAAAACTTCAGGACGCATCTAAAGCCGTCGATAGCGCGTTGAGCTTAGGAACGAAAGACGCCCTTATGTTGTATCACGCCGGTATCATTTATCGCGATCTTGGCGATACCAGACGCGCCGAAGATGCGTTGAGGAGTGCCTTAGCGATTAATCCTCAGTTTCATCCTCTTTATTCAAAAGTGGCGGCTCAAACGCTGCAAGGCCTTCGCGAGCAGCGGGAAACAATCGCCCGAGGGCAGCATGAGTAGGTTGGCTCATCGTCGAATGAACAAGCTCTCAATGCTCGCGGGATATATGCTGATTTGTCTGGCAGCATCACCTTTATGCTTCGCCCATCCCATGGGCAATTTCAGCATCAATCATTATGCCAAGATCACGGTAACTAAGGAGTCGGTCGAGCTTCATTACCTGATTGACTCCGCCGAGATTCCGACCTTTCAAGAAATGCAGCAGAGTGGTTTTTCCGCCGATCCAGAATCTATAACAACTCGCACGTACATCGCCCGCGAAGCCGAAGCACTCAAGAAGAATTTAGTTCTCACCGAGTCCGGGAAAACGCTCGAATTGCAGAACAAAACGATGGAAGTGATTTTCCCGCCCGGAGCCGGCGGACTTCCAACCATGAAGATGAGTTTTGTCTACACCGCGCGATTGGCGCCCCAAGTTGATCAGGGATTGCGCTCGGCGTCGCTCTATTATCGGGATAATAACTTTCCCAGCCGTATCGGCTGGAAGGAAGTGGTAGCCGTTGCCGGCCCTGAAGTCACCCTTCAGCGAACGTCAGTTCCATCCACCGATCGCAGCAACGAGCTATCGAACTATCCCACTGATCTATTGAATAGTCCCCCGCACGATCTGGAAGCGACCATCGACTTTGTGTTGCCGGACGTGTCTGCGAGATCAATTGCCCAGGGCGGCCAGTCCCCGGTGGCTGCGCGACCGGCAACCATCCCGCGGCGTGGCGCTTCTTCGCTGGGAACGGTCGTCGCGGCATCATCTCCGCGATCTCTGTCCGCGAAGAAGAGAGCCAACACTAAGGACACGCAGAAAATGCATACTGCCGTCGCTGCCCCAACCGTTGCGTCGGCACCGCCAGTCACGCTTCGCGCAAATCAGCAGGGCACTCCGAAAAGCAGATTTACCGAATTGATGTCGCCGAAGCCATTTACTGTCTGGTTTCTATTTGTGGCTGCGGGCATTGCGGCCGGTTTGGGCGCGCTGCACGCCTTGGAACCCGGCCACGGCAAGACCATTATTGCGGCGTATTTGGTTGGTTCGCGCGGCACCGCCCGGCACGCAGTTTTATTGGGAATCGTGGTCACAGCGGCGCACACGGCGGGGGTTTATCTGCTGGGAGCAATTACCCTATATGCGTCTCGATATATCGTGCCCGAGCAGCTTTATCCGTGGCTCGGCGGCATATCCGGTATTACTATCGCGGGCCTCGGCCTCTTCATTCTTCTTCGCAATCTCACCGGACAATCGACAGAGCATTCCCATGCCGACGGCAAGAATCATTCGCACTGGGTTTTCTCCATGTTTCGACGACAACAATCCGATCAGCCAATCGCAGGAAAACCATCGCAATCTATTTCTCTGCGCGAATTGCTCGCCCTCGGCGTGACTGGCGGGATAGTGCCGTGCCCGGCGGCTCTGGTGGTTCTATTGAGCGCATTTTCTTTGCATCGCATTGGGTTCGGGTTCTTTCTCATTACTTCATTTAGCTTTGGACTTGCAGCGGTTCTAGTCGTCATCGGGCTGACCATGGTTTACGCGAAACAGGTTATAACGCGATACCAGACGAATCGGCCGTTCATGCGCTATCTGCCGCTAATTTCTTCCTCGTTCATGGTGATTCTCGGCCTGGGAATTGCGTTCTCGGCCTTCAATTCTTCGCCCATCGCGCATGATCTGTTTTCCAAAGACAAGCTCGTCCCCTTCGTAACAGTTGTTCTGCTTGGATTGTTTCTGGGAATGCGGCATTCGACCGATCCCGATCACGTGGTTGCCGTCTCGACCATCGTTTCCCGTCACAGGTCAATTAAGCACTCGGCCATGATCGGGATGCTCTGGGGATTGGGCCACTCTCTCACCATCTTCGTCGTGGGCGCGGTAATTATATTTTTCGGAGTGATCATTCCGCCCAGGCTGGGATTGTCCATGGAATTTTCTGTGGCCTTGATGCTCATCCTCTTGGGCGTTCTGAATCTGATGGGCGTTATGCGCTGGATCACCGAACGCTGGACGCATGCTGAGAAAAACCCGCCAGTTGCTTCGTCAGGATCCACCGAAATCCCGCCCATGTCGCCATCCTTGCCGAAACGAACGTTGTCACGCCTTGGCCTTTACCAAACGTTGCGGCCATTTGTAATTGGGCTGGTGCACGGCCTGGCTGGCTCGGCCGCGGTCGCTCTGTTGGTTCTTTCTACAATAAGAAGTCCGGCGTGGGCGACGGCTTATCTACTCGTGTTCGGTGCCGGAACCATGGTTGGCATGATGGTGATGACCACCGCAATTGCCATGCCGCTGGCTTATACGGGCAAGAAGTTTGTCAATGCCAATCGGTACATGACCACTACTTCAGGCCTGTTGAGCATGGCTTTTGGATTATTTCTCGTCTATCACATCGGCCTCGTTGATGGCCTATTCAGAGCCCAACCACACTGGCTTCCGCAGTAGCCTCGTTTGTGTGGCGCGGGCGCCCTCGCCCGCGAGCTTTACCAAACCAAATCCCCATATTTACAAACTTTTACGATCCGCTTCACAACCATCGCCAACCTATTCGTTTCTCAGTAAGTACAAATAACTCTGAATATATGCCTCTCGAAAAACGTAACGCTGAAGGTTGCGGAAAAGCAGTTGTGATCCTCGCTATTTTATTTACGATTTCTACCGCCCTGTCGGCCCAATCCACCGGGAATGCAAAAGCAAATACTCCCGCGCCGGCCACCGCGGTAAGCCCCTCCACGCCCACCGTATCGGTAAAGGTCAACGTGGTAAACGTGCTCGCCACGGTTCGGGATAAACACGGAAAAATCCTGCCCAATCTCGCGCAAAGCGATTTCGTGCTTACCGAAGACGGGCGTCCGCAGACCATCCGCTACTTCACCAAAGACACCGATCTTCCTCTAACGCTTGGCTTACTCGTAGACACAAGTTTGAGTCAGCGTCGAGTTCTCGATCAGGAACGCACCGCGAGCCACAGCTTTTTGGATCAGATGGTCCGCGAGGATAAGGACAAAGCCTTCGTCATTCATTTCGACAAGGAAGTTGAACTGCTTCAGGACCTGACCGGCTCGCATGAAAAATTAGAAGCCGCCGTTGACTCGCTCGAAACCCCGCAACTCGTACGCGCCAGCAGCGGAAGCAATGATCCGAACGATACCAGCGACGATCCAAATTCCGGCCGCGGTTCGGGAAGACGTTTCAATGGGGCTGGCACTCTGCTTTATGACGCCGTATATCTTGCCTCCGACGAGCTAATGAAAAAGCAAGAGGGACGTAAGGCGCTGATCATACTTTCCGATGGCGTAGATCGTGGCAGCAAAGAAAGCTTGGAAACTGCGATTGAGACAGCGCAAAAGTCGGACACCGTTGTCTATTCGATTCTGTTCAAAGACGATGAGACTGATCAAAACAATCGCGGTGGGTTTGGTTATCCCCGGATAGGCGGCGGCGGAATGGGCGGGCCGATGGGCGGTGGGGGGCGGAGAGGCGGCGGACAGCGATATCCGCAAGAGCCACGCGTCGATGGCAAGAAAATACTCGAACGCATATCCAAAGAAACCGGCGGCCAGCTGTTTGAAGTTTCGAAGAAAGAGCCCATCGACCAGATTTATTCTCAAATCGAAGAGGAGCTACGGAACCAATACAGCCTGGGTTATACCCCTGATAAGAGCCCCGCAGACTCGCCCGGATACCGGAAAATTCAGCTCACGGTCAAACAGAAAGACGCGACAGTACAAGCGAGACAAGGCTATTATGCCGACGCCGGACACTAGTTTCGATGTCCTCGCGGAGGGGGAAGCGGGCAATTGATTTTGCGCTAAACCCGCGTCGTCTCGTTTCTCCCGTCGAGCCCGCCTGAACGCGTAATTCCCTTGGGGGCTTCACTTTTCCGCTAAAACTATTAAGATGCTTACGCTCCCTTGGGAAGGGCTGGCACCGTCGTGGAAAATCCATCTGCACCCAAAAAATCAGTAGGCCGCTATGAGGTCAGGGAAGTCCTGGGCCAGGGCGGCATGGGGCTCGTGTACCGGGCCTACGATCCCGTCGTTCGCCGCGAAGTTGCGGTAAAGACCATCCTCGACATCCCCGACCCAGCCTCTGTCCAACTCTTTTACAAAGAGTGCGACGTGCTCGCATCCATGAGCCATCCCAACATTGTTGAAATTTTCGACATTGGAGAGTTCGAAGAAGAAGGAAAGAAAAAGCCGTATTTTGTGATGCCGCTTCTCCCCGGCACGACGCTTGACAGTCTGATGCGCAAGTCGAGTCACCGGCTCACCGTAGAGCGCACTATCGAAATTATTTCCCAGAGCTGTCGTGGATTGCAGGCTGCGCACGAACGAGGCCTGGTGCATCGGGATCTGAAACCGAGCAACATTTTTGTCATGGAAGACGACTCGGTAAAGATTATTGATTTTGGCGTCGCTCATCTGGCTGACACTCATACGACTCGGGCGCAAAAGGGAACTTTGCTGTACATGTCTCCCGAGCAGATTCAGTTGAAGCCGCTGACGCCTGCATCGGACATTTTTTCCCTCAGCGTCGTCTGTTATGAAGCGCTTGCCGGACGCCATCCCTTCCAGCGAGCGCGCGCCGACGAAGTGGTCGAGTCGATACTGCACGAAGTACCGCCTCCCGCCTCGGAACTGAACTCCACAGTCACCCAACCCGTGAGCCGGGTGCTGCACAAAGGAATGGCGAAACAACCCTGGCATCGTTTCGCGAGCGCGAAGGATTTTGGCGACACGCTCAGCAAGGCGATGCGGAATGAGCCGATCGAGTTCTTCGATCCGGAACGCACGCGGCCGCGCCTGGCGCGCGCCACCAAAGCTCTTGAAGATGGAGACTTCCAGTTCGCCGGCGAAATTCTCGGCGAACTCGAAGCCGAAGGCCACATGGATACTACAATCGCCGGCCTACGCCGCCAATTAGATGGCGCGGTGCGACGCAAGACCATTGGTCAACTACTGGATGCGGCAAAAGCGCGCTTCGAGGATGATGAAGATCCCCTGGCATTGCAAAAACTACAGGAAGTGCTTCAGATGGAGCCCGACAACTCCACTGCACTCGTGTTGAAGAGCAAAATCGAGAATCGGCGCAGCGAGCGCCAGGTCGACAACTGGTACAAGCTGGCACGCCAGCATATTGACAACCACGCTTACGGGCATGCGCGCGAAGCCTTGCAGAATGTTTTGCAGCTACTACCGAAGGAATCCCGCGCTCTGCAATTACTCGGCGAAGTCGATCGCCAGGAGCAGGAATACAACAAGTTGCGTCGGGAAAAGGAGCAAATCCATCGCGCCGCCATGGACGCCTGGCAGAAAGGCGACGTGAGCAGCGCCCTCACCAAAATGGCTGTAGTCCTCGAGTTGGATCGGCGTGCCCCAGATTCAATGAGCCGCGAAAGCGGGGCTACGTACCAGAGCTTTTACAACGAAGTCCGTTCCGAACACGACGCCATGAACACGGCCTACGCCGAGGTTCGTCAGTCCCTCGCCGAGCATAATTTTCGCAAGGCAATGGCGGTATGCCAGGAATATCTCGGCAAATACTCCAGCAACGCGATTTTTCAGGCTCTCAAGTACGACATTGAAGAACAGCAGCGCCAGGAACTTTCAGCGTTCATCGCCACCGTCGACCGGCAGGTTGAAGTCGAGCCCGATTTGGAAAAGCGCGTGCACATTCTTCGCGAGGCGCTCAATCAATATCCCGGCGAGGCTCATTTCGAGGGCGCGTTGCGTCTGGTTCAGGATAAACGTGACTTAATCAATTCAATTGTCGCGCGAGCGCAACTTCATGAGAGTCAGGGAGCTTTTGGAGATGCGCTCAACGATTGGGAAGTCTTGCGTACCATCTACAGCCAGTATCCCGGACTCAAGTTTGAGGTTGAGCGCCTTCAGAAAAGACGCGAGCAGCAGGTTCGCGTGGAGGCCAAAACCCGGGTGGTGGAGCAGGTGGACGCGAGTTTGCATTCCAGTGATTACGGTCGCGCGATGGATCTTTTACAAAGCGCCGCCGCCGAGTTTCCCAATGATGCCGAATTAGAACAGCTCGGAAAACTTGCTCAGGACGGCGTGCGGCGGAAAATCGAAGCGCACCGTTTAATGTCGGAAGGGCAAATCTTGTGCGGACAGCAAAAAGCGGCAGACGGAATTGCGCTATTGCGGCAGGCTTACCAACTTGACGAAAATGACGCTATCGCCCGCGCGGTGCTGGCGAATGCCCTGGTCGAGCAAGCTCACGCGATCGTGGAAACAGATTGGAAAGAAGCCGAGAAGCTTTCTAAAGAAGCGCTGGATCTAAATCCCGCCCATCCCATGGCGAAGACCATTCGTACGCTTATTCTTGACCAGAAGCGGGAATCGTTTGTCGACGAAACTGTTTCGCAAGCGCGCAAACTGCAAGCGTCCGGCGACTTGGCCGCTGCCTTATCCCGCATCGAAGAAGGATTGGGGGTTTATCCGCGCGAGCCGCGATTGATTCAGATACGGGAAACCCTGCAACGGGATATAGACTCGCAGCGCCGGCAAGCGCGCCGCCGTGACTTGGATGAATTGCGACGCATGGAGAATGCCGCTGAAATTGCGCCGAACGCCGCCACTAAGCAGGCAATAGCCGACCGGGCCCGAATTCTGGCCGCGAAATATTCGGAAGATGACGAAATCACGTCGTCGGCTAGTACCGTTCTCCAGCGTTTGGAGCTGCCGGGCGTCGGTGTAAAACCTTCCGGCCAAGCTTCCGCCGATAGCGCGACGCTGACCTTTGATGGCTCGGCCACGATGAATTTTGCGGCGTCAGTTCCTGTGCCTCAGCCTGCCTCGGTGCCTCCGCAAGTTCCATCGACAGCGCCCGTATCCGACTCGAAGGAAAAATTGATACCAACGAAGCTTCCGCCGGCTTTAATGCAGCCTAAGGTGTGGGCCGGCGCGGCAGCATTTGTCATTCTGTTGCTGATCATATTTCTAGTCCGTGCGCACAGACAGCACGCGAACGCCGTTTCCGTCGTGACGGCGCAACCTGCGCTGATTCCCGCACCGGTGACGCCCGTTAGCCAGCCTGCGTCACCACCACCACCCGAATCGTCAATCCTAAAGTTGTCGTCAGACACCGGCAGCGGCAGAGTCATTTTTGACGACCAACCGCCAGCCGACTTGAACGAGTCGCAATGGACGATGGACAACCTATCGAATGGGAATCACACCATCAAGTTTGAAGGACCACACAAAGAAAAAGTTTCCTTCGCTTTTTCGACCCGCGCGAATGAGCCACCCACCCTGAAAGGGGCGATAGAGGCGAAGGACATTCTGGCTGTAGTTATTGCCAGCCGCGGCGGCGAACTGCAAGTGCGGGCGAGCGATCGCCAAACCAAAGTCGGCTTTGACAGCGCGGCGCCCGCGACCGTTCCTGAAGACGGGCTCACGATTCCCTCAGTTTCGTCGGGCCCACACGAATTAACCCTGAGTCGCGGCAACGAGCAATACAAAGTGAATCTCAATATAACCCCGCAACCCGCACTCATGGGCTTTCTTGAGTCAGGACAAAATGTTGGCACGCTAACCGTCGTCACCGGGCAAGACAAGACCAAAATCTTTTTAAATGGAAAGCCCTTGGCCCAGATGACGCGCGGCGGCCAGCTAACCATTCCAAATCTAGACCCCAAAGAATATATAGTCGGCGTTTTTAAGTTGGGATTCGCAGACTTGCCAGAACAAGAAATTCGAGTTCGCAAAGGCGAGCAGACCAAATTGACTTTCAATCTTCAGGCGCTTCCGCATCTGGCGTCGCTTTCCATTCAAGGCGGACTTGCCGGAGCGAATGTGTTAGTCGATCAAGCTACGGTAGGCATGGTTCAGGCGGATGGAACGCTGAATAATTCCACCATCAATCCCGGAGATCACGTTATCGAAATCCGCAAAGATCGTTTCAAGTCCAGGCAGATTAGGAAGCACTTCGTTGCCGGATCAACGGTGTCGCTCGCAGCCGCGGATGTGGCGCTAGAAACGGCACCCGCCGAATTGAGAATTACATACGCGCCCTCCGATGCGGTCGTTACCGTGTCCAAAGGTGGCGAAGCTCCGACAAAAGTTGTAAGCGGCAATCCGCTAAATCTGCAACCGGGATCCTACAGCGTGTCGGCTCGATCTTCAGATGGTTTGATTCGTACGACGAGTTTAGAAATTGCCGCCGGACAGTCGAAAAATATCAATCTCGCGCTGGCCCCCAGTGGGATGACGAAATGGGACGCGCCCGCAAGCTGGGTTCAGGAGAATGGCGCATTTGTCCATAAGGGCGGAGATTTTGTGTTGTATGACGTCCCTACTTCCGGCACATTTGTTTTTTCCGCCGCCCTGCTTAAGGGACATCGTTTGCAATGGGTACTGACCTATGTCGATCCGAACAACTACGACCTGTTCCAGATGGACGACAAATTCTTTTATCGCACCATCATACGCGACGGCCGCAAAGTGGCGGATGAAAAAACTCCGCACAAAGGCGGAAAGAAAAGTTTCACCACTTTGCAAATCCGCGTTGAGCCAAATCTAATTACGCACCTCATCAAACAGGGAGACGCCTGGCTCCCTCTCGATAAGTGGACCGACCCCGGCAATAACCTGACCCGCGGCAAGTTCGGTTTTTATATCCCCGGCGGTGATGAAGTTGCCCTCTCAAGCTTCAGCCACTATGCCGATTTGAGCCTCCGGTGATCCGGATTAATCCCGCCTAATGTGATTTGTTCACCAACGTAAGCCTGTCAATCAAGCCATAAAACCGCTGACCAGACGCTAGTCTCAAGAATTTCTGTATCTGGCCGATGGACTGATTTGGGACAAGTCGGCCGGACGCCAGTGGCGATGTGGCCTTCATCAGCTTTAACCTCGTTGTCGGATTTGGGCCGGGAGTCTGCAAGCATGTACAAAAGAGCTTTCGAGCTTTGCCATTTTGTTCCGGTGCGGCGATTAAAAAAAAAGAGTCGCAACTGCTTTCGCTGTGGCAAGTATTCCGGCATCTATGGCAAATCTTCGGACTCATTGTTTTACTCTTCTGTACCGGCGAACCCGGGTTACAGGCGCAGGAATTCAATCTCTTCGACCGCACTGTGCAAGTCCACGGATTCGCGTCTCAGGGCTTTGTCTACACCGGGGCCAATAATTGGCTGACCATGAACAGCAGCGCGGGCAGTGGTGCTTTCACCGACTTTGGAATCAACGTCTCGACGAACGTCACTGACAATCTTAGGGTCGGTGCGCAGTTGTACGACCGTAATCTAGGCCAGTTGGGACAGTACCATCCCTCTTTGGATTGGGCAGTCGTTGATTATCGATTCCGCAGCTGGCTTGGATTTCGGGGCGGGAAAGTCAAGACAATTCTGGGCCTTTACAACGATACCCAAGGCCTGGATTTTCTGCATCCCTTCGCCTTGCTTCCGCAAAGCGTCTATCCCATTGACCTGCGCGATGCGACCATCGCTCATCTCGGCGGCGATGTCTACGGCCGCCTGATATTCAACCCCCATGTCGGCGATCTTTCTTATACCGTCTATGCTGGCCATCGTAATGACAGCATTTATAGCGGCTATCCCTATCTTCTGACGCAGTTCGGAACCCACTTAAAAAGCTACGGCGGACTGCAATATGGATTGGATCTTCGCTGGAACACTCCGCTGAAGGGTTTATTAATCGGAGCGTCGCGCATGAACGAGGACATCACCGGGAAAGGCACAGCGGCCAACCTCTTTGGCCCGGGCGGCGGAACAGTATCCTATTCAGAAGCATCCCGTGCCGACTGGACCAACCAGTTTTATGGCGAATACATCGTCGGCAAGTTGCGTATCGACTCCGAATATCGCCGCTACTTCCGGGACGAAATCATTTTCAGCGGTACATCCGAGAACGTGACTGATGTGCGCGGCTGGTACGTCTCCGGAACTTGCCGAGTTATCAAGCGCCTGGAATCGGGGTCATACTACTCGCGCTATTCGATCACCAGCGTTTTGGGCGGCCCGGTCTTAGCATTTGGCTCTAGCCAAACTGATACTAGCCTTCCCCAGAATCATATCTACGACAAAGTCATTTCGGCGCGCATTGACTTGAACAAATTGTGGGACGTGAAAATAGAAGGCCACTTCATGAATGGATACGGAGATAGCACGTATCCCGACGGATTTTACCCGCAGGTAAATCCGCAGGGCTTTAAGCCCAACACAAATGCTTTGGTGATTAAGACCGGCTTCAATTTCTAGGCGAATGCAATCATGAAGGTCTCTCAAATAACCCTCGCTACTGCCGGATTAATGCTCCTCGCTTCACTGAATGCCTTTACGGCCGACGTAAAAGTGATTGCCAATGCGAGCGTGAAGGCTAATGCCATCTCTGCCAACGAACTGAAACTCGTATTTCTCGAGGAGAAGAATTCGCTCGCGGATGGTACCCATGTGGAGCCAGTACTCGATCGTGACGGGCCGGCGCACGCAATATTCTTGCAAGACTATTTGGGAAGGAGCGAAGACGATCTACAGACCTACTACCGCGACCTGGTATTTACCGGCAGAGGATCCATGCCCAAGGAACTCCACTCGGATGCCGAGGTCATGGCCTACGTAGCCCGCACGCGGGGCGCGATTGGATACATGAGCATGGAAGCCAGTGCCGAAGGCGTCAAAACGCTATTCATCGGTGACACTCCTAGCAACGCCGCAAGAATTTTGATTTCGCGAGTCGAGCCAGATTATCCAGAAACTTTGCGGGAGCACCAAATCGGCGGGATCGTGCGCCTGCGCCTGTCAATTTCAGCTAAAGGGAACGTTGAGCGCGTCGAATTGCTAGGAGGCAATCCAATACTGGGCGATTCCGCCGTCCTGGCAGCCAAGAGGTGGGTTTACAACGCCGCCAAGTCGCAGTCGACGATCGAAGTAAGCATTCCGTTCAATGCTAACTGAGGGTTGAAGAAAAATTGTTCAGCTCACTCCCACTCAATAGTCCCCGGCGGCTTTGACGTTATGTCGTATACGATGCGGTTCACTCCTTTGACCTCGTTCACGATGCGGCTGGAGATCGTTTTCAAAATCTCGTAGGGCAGCGGAACCCAGTCGGCGGTCATGCCATCTTCGGAATGGACGGCGCGGACCGCACATGTGTAAGCATAAGTTCGCTGATCGCCCATCACGCCGACCGACATGACCGGCAACAGCACCGCAAATGACTGCCAGACTTTTGTGTACATTCCGGCGCGCTTAATTTCGGTGACTACGATGTCATCGCACTCGCGCAGAATCGACAAACGCTCAGCCGTAACTTCGCCGAGGATGCGCACTGCGAGGCCCGGGCCGGGGAAGGGTTGGCGCTGCAGGATTTCTTCGGGCATGCCGAGATCGCGCCCGATTTTGCGGACTTCATCTTTGAATAAATCTTTCAGTGGTTCGATCAGCTTGAGTTTCATCTTTTCGGGAAGCCCGCCAACGTTGTGATGGGACTTGATAACTTGCGAAGGTCCGCGAACCGACCTCGACTCGATCACGTCAGGATAAAGCGTGCCCTGCACCAGCCAATCGACGTCGCCTTCGGTTTGCGCGATGCGATGCGCCTCTTCGTCGAAAACGGTAATGAATTCGCCGCCAATGATCTTGCGCTTGGTCTCCGGATCGGTGACGCCGGCAAGCCTCGTCAAAAATCGCTCGGTCGAGTCAACGGCGACGACGTGCAATCCAAGTTTGTCTCTTAAAGAAGTCTGCACTTTTTCAAATTCGTTTTTGCGCAGCACTCCGTTGTTGACGAAGACTGAGGTCAGCCGCGAGACTCCGTCGTCTCGCATGGCCCGATCTACTAATGTAGCGGCGACGGCTGAATCCACTCCGCCTGACAAAGCGCAAATCGCCCGGCCTTTACCCACTGTCTGCCGGACGCTGGCGATGGTCTCATCAATGAATCGTTGCGCCGTCCAATTCGGTGTAGCCCCACAAATCTTCAGCGCAAAGTTGCGCAGAATCTCCGTCCCCAACGGCGTGTGATGAACTTCAGGATGAAACTGCACCGCCCACATTTTCCCCGCGACATTTTCAATTGCAGCCACGGCGTTCGCAGACTTCGCAGTCAGTTGAAATCCCGCTGGAAGTTCGACCGCCTCATCACCATGCGACATCCAAACCGCCAGCACTTTCGGAAGTCCATCGAACAACAACGGTGTCCCCGACGGTGCCCCATATTTGCCGCCGTTTGCCAAATGTGGGTCCACTAGCTCAACCTTCGCGTGGCCATACTCGCGCTTATCCGCTGGATGCACTTTTCCTCCCAGCGCGTGAACCATGTATTGCAGGCCATAGCAAATTCCGAGCATTGGCACGCCGAGATCAAATATGCCTTTGTCAGCGACAGGCGCGTCCGTATCGTAGACGGACGACGGACCTCCCGACAAAATGATTCCGACAGGCGAATAGCTGCGAATCTCCGCCAGTGAAGCATTGCACGGAAGAACTACCGAGAAAATATTCTGTTCGCGGATGCGGCGCGCGATAAGTTGCGAATACTGCGCGCCAAAGTCGAGGACAACGATGGATTGGTTTTCCACGGACTACTGTCTCAAATCAACACGCCAGTGTAAAGCAGAAACCTGAATGACTTTTTATTTTGTAATCCTGAGCACCAGCGAAGGATCTGGCGCACAGCGTGCAAAGTTACCAGGACGGCCTGGTGACTACGCGCGAGATCCTTCGGGCCTGAAGGCCCTCGAGGATCACGTCAAAACCGGAAGGTTACCAAGGTGAGGCACTCAAGCACGGCACATTGCACCATTCGTGATACACTGTACTTGCGCTTAATACCACGGTTCGTGTGGTGTGGTTGCTCCGGTAAGTTGTGATCCTGAGAATTCTCACCTTTCTTCCTCTCCGTAAGTTTTCAGCGTAAATCAACTGGAAATGTACGTTGCTGCCCGCCGCAAATCGTCTGCGTGCATAGCTTCCCGCAGGCCCAGAAAGAATAGAGAAAAAAACAAGAATGCAGAATTTTTCAGACCTCACGATTTCCGCTTACACCAAACAGCGGCTATCGATATCCAATTTTTCAATCCCAACTCCGGTGCAATCCGCAACTATCCCCGAAGCATTAAACGGCAAAGATGTTTTGGCCACGGCGCAGACCGGAACCGGCAAAACGCTGGCGTTTCTAATTCCGGTAATGGAGCACCTGCTGGAAAGCAATCTTCCGGGCGTCGCCGCGTTAGTACTCGCTCCCACCCGCGAACTCGCAATGCAAATCGTGGACCAATACAACGCACTGCGTGGAGACAAACTCTCTGCCGCCGCTCTCGTCGTAGGCGGGCTAGCCGAAGGCCAGCAGCTCACCGCTTTGCGCAAAGGCGCGCGATTAGTCGTCGCTACTCCTGGACGGCTCGAAGATTTCCTCGATCGCAAGCTGGTCAACTTCCGTGGATTAAAGATACTCGTCCTTGACGAAGCCGATCGCATGCTCGATATGGGATTTCTTCCCGCAATCCGCCGCATCGCATCCGTTCTTCCAAAAGACCGCCAGACGATGTGTTTCTCGGCCACTCTCGAAGCTTCGGTCGTTCACCTGGTCAATGACTACATGAAGAACCCAGTGCGAATCGCTTTCGGATCGACCCTGAAGCCATCAGAAAACGTTCGCGTGCAGGCTTTCGAAGTTACGGCTGAACGCAAGCAGCAAATGCTTCATCACCTGCTGACCAAGGAAACAGGACGCTGCCTCGTTTTCGCCCGCACCAAGCGCGGCACCGAACGCCTCACCAAGAATCTCAATCGCGACGGTTTCGCCGCGGCCATGATTCATGGAGACCGATCGCAATCGCAACGCACGGCAGCGCTCTCAGGATTTCAGCAGGGACGCTACCGCATCCTGGTAGCAACCGATCTGGCCTCGCGCGGAATTCATGTGCAAGATATCGCACACGTTATCAACTACGATCTGCCTGAAGTCGCAGAAAACTTCATCCATCGCGTTGGCCGTACCGGTCGAGCCGGCGGATACGGAATAGCCTCCACTCTGTTCGGCAGAGAGCAGCGCACTGAACTTTATCAGCTCGAGAAAACCCTCGGCATCCGTATGGAAAGAATGTCGGCGGAGAAAAACTTGGCCGATACCGATCCATACGCAAAATACGATTCGATGGCAAAAAACGAGAAGTCAGAGAATCGAAGAATGGCGCGCCTTCCCGGTGAGTTTTTGCAGGCCCAACTGTAACGCCATGTTCAGGGAAGGCAGGGTGCTCCTGCCTTCCATCTCCATAAAATGTAAGAAGAATGTTCGCTAAGCGCAGGCGGAGGCGCCTGCCACGCTGATAGCCGCCAAAAAAAGCTGCTGAGTTTGCCGTCGAGTGCTGCTAGACGGAGTACGACACATCCTCATCGGCGGCGATTTCGGCTACGCCCGAATTAGAAGCCGTGGTCGGCACCGTGCCCTTTGCGCCGCGTCTCATGGCGACTATTCCCGTGCGAACCATCTCGAGAACGCCATAAGGGCGCAACACTTCGAGAAGCCCGTCGATTTTGTCTTCAGTCCCAGTAATTTCAATCGTAAGCGATTCCGGCGCAACGTCGACGACGCGCGCGCGAAAGACGCCGGCGAGTTCCAGCACATGAGATCGTGCGTCGTGGGTGGCCGCAACTCTAATCATAGCCAGATCGCGAATGATAGCCGGAGACTCTGTAATATTTTCCACCAGAAGCACGTTTACGAGCTTGTACAGATTTGCCTCAATGCGGCGGGACTGATCGTAATCCGCGTCCACGGTGATCGTCATGCGCGAGACTTCCGGTTTCTCCGTGCGTCCTACGGTCAGGGAATCGATATTGAATGCACGGCGGCGGAAAAGAGACGCCACGCGCGTGAGGACGCCAGGTTTGTTTTCGACGTAAACAACGTATGTATTCATCATTGTGCTTGCCTCGCGCCTATGTAGAGCGGACACTCTTGTCCGCTGCCTTTGACTTAGAACCGTAGAATCGCAAAACCGACGTCAACTGCGGCGGACAAAGCCTGCCCTGAGCTTGTCGAAGGGAGTGTCCGCCCCACATTTACTCATCTTCCGCAGTCTCCACCAACGGCGTTGGCCGCCTGATCATGTCATGCAGCGCCGCTCCCGCCGCGACCATCGGATAGACCGTATCTTCCTGTTCCACTCTAAAATCAATCACCACCGGCCCGCTGTGTTCGCGTACCGACCGCACTGTGGGAACGACCTCGGAACGTTCGGCTACGGTGACTCCCCGCATCCCATAAGCCTCGGCGAGTTTTGCGAAATCGGGGTTCAACAGTGGCGTGGCCGCATAATTGCGCTCATAGAAAAATTCCTGCCACTGCCGCACCATTCCGAGATAACCATTGTTAATGATGGCAACATTGATTTTTACTTTTTCCTGCATGATGGTCGCCAGTTCGCACAATGTCATTTGGAAACCGCCGTCCCCAACGATTACCCATACTTCCGCATCGGGGCGCGCCACTTTCGCCCCGATCGCGGCTGGCAAAGCAAATCCCATCGTTCCCAGGCCGCCGGATGTGATTAGGGAACGCGGTTGCTCGTGTTTGTAATATTGCGCTTCCCACATCTGATGCTGGCCGACATCGGTTACCACGATGGTGTTGCTCTCCCGCGTTTCCCGCCACAGATCGTTAATCACGTGTGCCGCATAAAGGTGACCGTTATCCGGAAGATTCTGAATATCCCTGACAGCGGCGTCGCCCTTCAGTCCGTCGATATGGTGCAGCCATTCTCCGCGGTCGGGCGATTCGATTTTGGGCAGCAACTCGTGCAGCACTTCGCGCAAATCCCCAACTAAAGCGACATCGACTTTCACGTTCTTGTTGACTTCAGCGGGATCGATTTCCACATGAATTTTTTTAGCGTTCGGGGCATACGTCTTGAGATTTCCGGTAACCCGGTCATCGAAGCGCATTCCCAGCGCAATCAAAAGATCGGCTTCCTGAATAGTGTGATTGACCCACGCCTCGCCGTGCATACCCATCATTCCAAGGTTCAAGGGATGAGAAGCAGGGAAAACTCCGAGGCCGAGCAATGTTAGCGCCACCGGAATGCCGCCGCGCTCCGCTAGTGTGATTACCTCGCGCATGGCGCCGGAAATTAAAATTCCATGTCCGGCCAGTATCACCGGGCGTTTCGCCGAGTGAATCAAATCGAGAGCTTTTTTGTACTCTTCCGGAGCCGGGGAAAGATCGGGCCGATATCCCGGAATCTGCGGCTTGGCGGAATCCCAATCAAATTCACACGTGGATTGTTGAGCGTCTTTCGTGATGTCCACCAACACGGGACCGGGCCGTCCCGATCGCGCTACGTAGGCTGCCTCGCGAATGGTGCGGGCGACTTCGTCCGCACGCGTCACCAAATAATTATGTTTTGTGATTGGTAGCGTAATGCCAGTGATGTCCGTTTCCTGAAACGCGTCGGAGCCAATCAACTTGCTGCCAACCTGACCGGTGATGCAAAGTATGGGCGACGAATCGAGCATAGCCGTCGCAATGCCTGTCACCATATTGGTTGCGCCCGGCCCCGAGGTGGCGACTGCCACTCCCAATTGTCCAGTTGCGCGCGCGTATCCGTCGGCCATATGGGTCGCGCCTTGTTCATGGCGCACCAGGATGTGGTGAATTTTGCTGTGCTTCAACGCGTCATAGGCTGGCAGAATCGCGCCGCCCGGGTAGCCGAAAACATGTTTCACGCCTTCGCGTTCCAGGCACTCCCACAGAATGCCTGCGCCCGTCATCGTCTTTTTTTCAGTCTTCATGTCAACTCTCTTGGAAAAAGTCCTAAGTTAAAAGAAGTCCATAAAACAAAACCCACCCGGATGATTCTTTAGGTGGGGTTCGGAGCTTTTTTATTAGATCGATATCAGCTCGTCCCCGCCTCCCCGACCGGGCGCGGTACTACGCCCACTACCCTAACGGAAAGCAGCACGTCAATGTGGTGAACCACGCTGTAAATCATTTTCGGGCACTCAGAGGTTCCCTTAACAGTATCCAAAATGGTTACCGCACTGCAAGTAGAAACTGCGGGCCCAGCTTTACCAGCGAATTAGCTGCGTACAATATGAAGTGAATGTCACTCATCCGCAAAAATCGTCGCTATGGATTGGAGGTTAGTTTTTGCCGATAAGCCGGCGGAATTTTCTTAAGGGTACTGGGTTCGCCGTGGCCGCGGGGGCCCTGGCACTCGCCACGGACGCCGCAATATTCGAGCCGAACGATCCTAAAGTAGTGCGGGTGGGGATGCCGGTCAAGGGGCTGCCCGAATCTTTTGATGGCATGACTATCGTCCAACTCAGCGATTTTCACTATAGCGACCTATGCGCAATACCCATTCGCAAGGCAGTTGCTGCCGTGAATGAACTCCAGCCGGATATGGTGGTGCTGACCGGCGATTTCGTTACCGTCCCGCTGTGGTCCCACTTCCTGCACGACAGAAAACAGTCGGCGGCCAGCGCTGACCCATGTGCCAAATTGTTGCGCACATTAAGGCCGTCGTCAGGAATGTTCGCAATTCTAGGGAATCATGACGTCAACGCGGATGCAGATTGGATTGCCGAAATCATCGAAAGCAACTCAATTCCAGTGCTGCGCAACAGTTCCGTGGCGATTGAAAAGGGAAGCTCCCGTTTTTGGCTCGCCGGAGTCGATGATGTGATCGAGGGCAAACCGAATCTCGACGCCGCACTGCGAAATGTACGGTCTGGGGACGCTGTAATTTTGCTCGCGCATGAGCCTGATTTTGCTGATGTTGCAGCGCGTTATCCAATTGCCGTGCAGCTATCGGGTCACTCGCACGGCGGTCAAATCTGGCTGCCGGGGATCGGCGCACCGTGGCTGCCTCCGTTGGCACGCGAATATCCTCGAGGATTAAGAAAAGTCGGCAACCTGACCCTTTATACCAACATCGGGCTGGGAACTATCCGGCTTCCGGTACGGTTAAATTGCCCGCCCGAGATTACAGTTTTCAAGTTGCAAAGTGCTTAATATCTAGGCGCTGAAGTGTGCAATGATTTGCTGTACTCGCAAAAAATCCCATGCTTGACACTTCGAAAAGTGCCTATACACTCCCTGAGCAACATAAATTAACAGTGGAGAACTTCTCATGAATAGCGTCACCCCGAGCTTCGCACGCCGATTTAGCCCAATTGTGATTTTACTGGCCATGATATTGGGTGCTACCGTCGCTGCGAAAGCCGACGGTACCTACACGCAGGACCTCACTGGCCCCGGCGGCGTCCCTCAACTCTTGACGGTCGACTACAACTTGTCTGCCGGCAGTTATTCGCTCACTCTGTTTGACGCGACCGATACCGGCTCCGATTCGGGCACCTGCTCCGCCCTGCCTTGTATTATTTCCGCCCATTTTCTGGGTTCTGGATTGGCTGGCGGCTATAACGAATTGGTCACGCTTAACTGGGATGGAAAGGGAACTGGATGATTATGCACTTGACACAGAAGCATGTCAAGTATAAGATTTCGGCATGGGACGGATTTTCATTATCGCCATTGCGCTAATCGGAATCGTCCTAGCAATTCGAATGCTGAGGTCTGTATGAAACTGATAGACGTAACGCGAGCCTTTGCGAGTGACGAACAGTGCCTTGCTTATCTTGAGAAATCACGTTGGCCGGATGGAGTGCGTTGCACGGTCTGCGGAGCCAAGGAAGTATCGAAGATCACCCGCAAGTCGAAGTCAAAGAATAAACGCGCTCAGGTCTATCAGTGCTTAGAGAAGTCCTGCAAGTCGCAGTTCTCCGCAACGAACGGAACGATCTTCCACGATTCCCACCTGCCTCTATCCAAATGGTTCATGGCGATTGCTCTGCTTGTTGACGCGAAGAAAAGCATGAGCGCGCTGCAACTCTCGCGGCATCTGGATTGCAATTACCGCACAGCCTGGTATCTCGCCCACCGCATCAGGGAAGCAATGATGGATGCGGACGCGCCAAAGCTGACGGGCATTGTCGAAGTGGATGAGACGTACATCGGCGGCAAGCAGAGGGGCCATAAAAGCAAGCTCCGCAACAAAGACGTAGTGATCGGAGTGCGGGAACGCGGAGGCGCATTGCACCTAATCCACGTGCCGGATAACTCGCAAGGTGCGCTCTACGATGTCGTAGCGAAGCACATTTCTAAAGACGCGGAAGCCATCATGACGGATGAGAATCCAGCCTACAATTTCAAGCTGACTCAATTTCACAAGGTGCGCCATGCCCGAATCAAGCATCGTGAGCGCGTCTACGTTCGCGGCGATGTCCACACGAACACCGTGGAATCCGCGTTCTCGCTCTTGAAGCGCGGAATTACAGGCTCATTCCACAGCGTTTCTATAAAGCACTTGCAACGTTATTTGAATGAATTTGGATACAGATTCAATCGGCGGGAAGATGCAGACATCTTTGAACAGACCGTGCGACGAATGTCCGCTGGCAAGGCTTTGCCGTATGCAAAGCTAACTGAGGAAAATGCGTTTACGCCTTTCGTGAGGCACTAAACCAATCTGGAACGTGCATCTAAAGAGTTTACAGAGTAACCTAAAAGGGTAGTGACTAGCGTAACTTGCTCCGTGCTATACTCCGCAGTCAACTAGCATCGTGGAACATTCTATGCGACGACCATTCAGACTTCCGATGACGTTAAGCCACTTAGTCACGCGCACTAGTGACAATCGTTTTATCGCACATTCTCTCGATTTCGATATTGTTGAAGTTGGGGCGAGCCGTGCGGAGGCATGGGGCAATTTGACTCTTGCAGTGAAAGCGTATGTTGAGTTTGGCTTGAGCAAGGGATGGGACGACTTCATAATTTTCCCTGCACCTAATAGGTTCAAGCGTCAAATCACAAAGGACATGGTGATCGAGATCATGCCGCCCATCGAAATTGCCAACACCATGCAGCCAGTCATGTCCGTGCAAGCACATGAAGCTCTCGCTGTTGCTTGAGAAGCTACAAGCCGAAACCGACATTGACATCCACGAAGAAAACGCTCCCTGAAAGACGGGAGTCGCGTAATCACATTTTCCAGCGTCCTCCCGTTTCCCAAATTTGAGCCGGTTTGGTATTCAATGGTGATCAAGCTGGATGAGGACGACATTCCAGATGAAAAGATCAGGGCAATGCTTAGACATCTTTGGATTTTTCAGCTCGATATTCTGCCGGACGATACCGACGACGAATAACAGAGAAACTTCTACTTCTTAGGATTGCGCTGCTGCGGTTTGCTCTGAATTAACTTCCCTAGAACTTTATCGAAGGCCTTTTTCTCTACCAAAACGCGTTTAGCTGCCATCTTTTTCTTCATTTAGCGAGTTTTCCACAATATTCACTGCACATCCACAGGTGCAACTTGTGTAAGCATTTCAGGGTAAACGGAGGCTGACTGGTCGGTACCAGAAGCGGTCTTATAAACCGCAATTCCCTTGCCGGAATGGTGTTCAACTCACCCAGCCTCCGTACCCTTCGCACTCCGTTATACCACCAAACAAAAATGAATGGCAGTTAATGAGTGCGTCCCCACGAGCGATTCAATGCGCAATATGAGACTCCAATACCTTTTGAAGAACGGTAAGACAGTGAAAAACTTGCCCTGCATCGGTCACACTATAATTTCCGGATTTTACCTTCGAACACGCCACGCTAGTGGATTGATCTTGCGCCAAGAACTGATTTTTCTCCGACGTTTCTAGCCGATTATTAAAAATCTCGCTTCGCAATTCACAGGCGTGCAAAACAACGTCTTTGATGTTGGCTTCTGTGGAAATGTCCTGCTCGCGGACTAGCTGTTCTCCCTTCTGCATTTCAGCGGCTTCATTCGCCGGTTGTTGTGGATGCTGTCTGTTCCATCCCGTAATGCCATCGTGAGCAAGTATGCGCACAGTTTGTTGCTGGCTCATCCACTTACCAAATTGCATTCCAAGGTCAGCGGTAGCTAATTTTGTTACCTCGTTAAAACGCTCATTGGTGAAATTGGCATATGGATCTATTGCCTTCGGCGGTACTTGTTTAATGCCTCGTGCTATCTCAGAAAATTCCTGGAGTGTTATTTGGTGCTGAGGATGATCTTGGTTGTATTTTACGAGCTGAGCCATAAAATCATTCCCGATATCATTTCTCAACCCTCGTATCTCTGACTTGTGTTCGCGATCCAGTTCAATTTCAAGCCATAAGCTCACGACAAGCCCAAACAGAGCGAGGGCAATGAACAACGCCCGCCACGCACGTCTCTGTTGATCCGATTCTGTGAGTGCTGACGCCAAGTAGTTTCCCGCGACCGCCATAACTGAGGGAACGCCTGCGTTAACTGCAACCTTCCCAAGCAATGTCCATGAAATTTGAAAATGAAAATGCGCATATAAGGCCAAGATTGCGAGCGATCCAACGAGCAAGCTCACCGAAAACGCCAACTTTTGACGCAGAATAGCTAACTGGACTAGGACCGCTGCAACTCCGAAGTCGAATATTGTTAGCCACGAGGACACGGGAGTACCTCCGCCAACGCAAGAATCGGGCATCTTGCCCGGACTGCATTGTACAGAGAAATACGCTACTCTGTGTCAAGTGCATAGTCATCAAATCCTGACTTTCAGCTGCTCGCTACCGCAGTGCCAGAAGAAACAATTTGGTTCGACCTTCTTTGCAGCGCACTCATGATTGGCATGTTGCTGCTGATGAAGCGCGAAACCAGCTTTGAATCCTTTTCACGCTCGTAATCGGTTTTAACGAAACTGAGACTCCCCGTCGGCTAGGCGGGGATTTTCTTTTGGGACCCAGTTCGTACGGTTCTTCGATCATTTTTTAATCGAATACTTGAACAAGCACCACAGTGCCCTGAAACCATCTTTCCAGCCGATCTTCTTGCCTTCCTCATAGGTTCGCCCCTGATAACTGATACCAACTTCATAGATTCTGAGCTTCCGTTTGGCAATCTTCACGGTGATCTCCGGTTCGAATCCAAACCGGTTTTCTTCGATTCTGATCGACTGGATTACTTCGCGGCGGAAGATCTTGTAACACGTTTCCATGTCGCTAAGGTTGATATTGGTGAGGCAATTCGAAAGCAGAGTCAGAAACCAATTGCCCGCAGAATGCCAAAAATACAAGACTCGATGAGGGCGTCCCCCTAGGAATCGAGAGCCATAAACCACGTCGGCTTTACCTTCCAGCAAAGGCTCAAGCAGCAGCGGATAATCGTCGGGATTGTATTCAAGATCCGCGTCCTGGATAATCACATAGTCTCCCGTGGCTTCCTGAATTCCACGTCGTAGCGCCGCGCCTTTTCCCATATTTCTGGGTTGCAGAATCACTTTCATTTGCGGATGCCGGCTCTGCAAGCCGCACAGCACGTCCCGGGAACCATCCGTGGATCCATCGTCGACGCAGATCAATTCAATCTCGAGCGGAACGGAGAAAACTTTGTCGATTACAGATTGCAAAGTGACTCGCTCGTTATAGACCGGAACTACGACTGACAGTTTCATCTGCGGATGAAGTCTAAGGGAAGTGGAATCTTAAATCCAGAATGGCGAAATTAATCTTGGAAAAGCGCGAGAATGCCGCTTATCATCCTTCCGAAAAGGATTCCAATGAACTTCACCCGTATCGCGCTTGCAGCCCTGGCCGGTTTCGTCGCGTATTTTATCCTCGGAGGTGTTCTCTTCGGGATGCTGCCGTTCCTTAGAACCGAATTCCAAAAGTATCCTGCGGTCTACCGCTCCCAGGAAGGCCAGATGAAATTTATGCCTCTGGGAATGGTCGCGATGTTAGTAGCCATGCTAATTCTGGCGATAATGTACGCGATGCTCTACCAGGGCGGGTCGAGAATACTGGAAGGCGCGCGGTTCGGCGCCCTGATTGGAATATTTTCTATTTGCTCTTTTGTGGTTCACAATTATGTCAATCTGAATATCGGCTTCAGACTCACGCTGCAACAAGCGGCGGCCTATCTCCTGGAGTGGATTGTCGCCGGCATCGTAATCGGCCTCGTTTATCGGCCGGCTCCGCATTGAAAGCGGACCCCACGTTCGCATGAAACGTGGGGCATGAGATGACGGCGCGCTACTTCAAGAAAATCTCCTGCAACAGGTCGGAACTGATAAGCTCCCGGATTTCTGACCGTTTTTCTGAAATTTGCTGCGCCGGTTGTTTTCCGCCAAGAATTTTGTCTCGCAGCATCTCGCCTTTTTGAGCAAGACCATCCATGGCCGCATGGTTCTTGTATTCGATCGCCAGGCAAACGTCCCAATCTTCGGGACTGCTCTTTGTCTCTTTGATGAATAGCTTGTAATCCATGATCGTTCCATCGCGCTTTTCCTCTTCGAGGAGCGGCTTGCTGGATTGGCGCAGGCTGCTGAGATACGCATCCATAGCGGTCGGCTTGACACGAACCAGCGAGATCCGCCAGACAGGCCCTTCGGTGTAGTGTTCTTGAGCGAAAACTGCGGGACTGAGCAGCATTACAAACGCTGCGTAACGTAAAATCCTCTTCATCTGAAACCCTCCTCAAAGTGAGTTGAAAAAACGAGGCGAGAATAATATGGGACGCAAACGCTTGCAAGGCAAAACTTATACGTCGATTGTGTGGCGTGAGGACGCTGGGGGGATTACTGTTCGAACATCGGCACCTGGCGTACGTCCAGGGAAGGCTTTCTTTGCCGGCGAGACGCTCCAATCACCGACAGCACCGTCAAGGAATCGAGCGCGCTGCGAGGAACAAAAATCCGCTGCGTATTCGATCGCAGGTCGGGCGGATTAATCAAAAATCCTTCCGGCATATTTACGGAGAGGTCGTTGGGCATCATGCCTTCGAGAACTTCATTGTCTTTGAATCTTAGCCGTACCCAAAGTCCTTCTGTTCTGGGGCGCGTGGTAAAAGTCTTGCGGTTGGGAGATTCGGTCTCGCCGAATTCGCGAACAAAGTAAACGACCTTTATATCCTTGAGTTCGATACTGACTACATTTCCAGCCGTGTTGAGAAGTTCCAGCTTGCCTTCGGTCACAAAGTTGGCGGGCGCGACGTATCCATTAATGGTGTCGCGATCTACCTTGCGTATCATGACCTTTTTATGGGTAGAGGGCATAAGGGTTCAAAACGGGGCCGGAAGGCACGCCAAACCCGCTTGGTCTTACTCAGATTCTCTCATTTCCGGCATTAAAATCGCGCGAGTATCCCATTGGTAGTAGCCAAACTGACAACGTTGTGTTATTTTCTGTAGTTTGCCGCGATCTCCAATTCACATAAGTATAGCGGCTAGAGTGATTTACGCCGGATGAGCCAGCAAGGGCAGAATTTTTAGGCCTCGGCTCAGAATCGGCTAGCTACACCCTATTTCCGCTAACGCATGGCTGACTACATTTATACGATGGAAATCCGCCTGACGCCGGACCAGCAACGCGGCGTTACGCTAGTGCAGGATATCGCCCGCGCCGCGGGAATGAACATTTATCTCACCGGCGGCGCAGTCCGTGACATTATCAGCGGATTCTCAATCCGCGATCTTGATTTCACCGTCCAGGGAAATCCCCTCAAACTGCAAAAAGAACTTGAGCGCGCAGGTTCGACCATCTCTGGAGCGGACGAAGATCTTAAGACGCTATATCTGGTGTTGCCAGGTGATGTTCGCGCCGAGATCGGTAGCGCGCACACCGAACGCTACGAAAAAACCGGCAAACCCCCCGCAACTGCGCCCGCCACTATCATTGAAGATTTGCGGAGGAGGGATTTTACCGTCAATGCCATGGCATTGTCGCTGAATCCAGGGTCTCGCGGCTTGTTAATGGACCCTTACAATGGCGCCGCTGACATTGAGGCGAAGGTTCTTCGCATTCTGCACAACTATGCGTTTGTCGAAGATCCCTCCCGCTTAATTCGCGCGCTGCGCTTCGCGGCGCGATTTCAATGGCCGCTTGAGGAGCGTACTCAGGCGCGCTTTGAATCGGCTAAAGAGAACAAATACATCGAGTACATTACCTCCAAAGCAATTGGGCGGGA
>Ga0182015_10000114_pt1 | contig 107807 bp, 97 predicted proteins | sample 712P3MmetaG_FD_120478 | JGI IMG/M metagenome (GOLD analysis project Ga0182015, IMG submission 120478) | Permafrost microbial communities from Stordalen Mire, Sweden - 712P3M metaG | ecosystem: Environmental > Terrestrial > Soil > Wetlands > Permafrost | place: Sweden: Stordalen | collected...
CTCCGGCGCTCGTCACGCACCGTCGCGCCGGCCGGCACCTGCCCGACCGGATGCGGCGTGACCCCCGGCGCGCCTGCATGGCCGCGCGGCGGGGTCACTGGCCGGCCGTGGCCCGCCCCGGGGGGTCGCGGCACTAGGAAACGGACGGGCACGTCAGGCACGCAGCCCGACTCGCGGGACATCGAGCCATCGGCCGGAAGGGACCTACCGAGGTCCTGAAGCTACCGCCGGCGTGCTTCACGAGTCCCGGTGGACGAGTCGGAGGCCTGCCCAGGCGAACTCCGCGACCCGCTTACCCAAGAGATCCGCCTCGGCGTCGAGGACCTCGCTCGGCCTCGACGATGTTCGATCCGATTGCGACCGCAGCCAGTCTCGCGTGACGCCTTCGGCCATCCCGACCACCGCCGCGGCTAACACCCTTTTGTGCGCGGCATCGATGTCGGCGTTGATGAGTGGCCCGATTGCCTCTGCGATCGTGTCGTCGACCCGGCGTATCGCCACTGCGATCTCGACGTCGTGCGGAACGACGGTGTCGAGGAGCAGCCGGATCGCGGACTCATTGTGGAGTACGAATCGGAAATAGGCAGAAAAGCCGGCTTCTACCTGCTGACGCGGACCTGGCTCGGACTCGGCGGCAACGGTGAGGGCTTGGATGATCCGCACCACCACATCGTCGAGAAGCTCGACGAAAAGGGCGCGCTTGGACTTGAAATGTTGATAGAGGAGCGGCTTTGTCACTCCCGCAGCGTGCGCAATGTCGTCCATCGTGGTGGCGTCGAGTCCCGATCGGGCGAAGGTATCGAGAGCCACGTCGAGCAACTGCCGTCTGCGACTGGCGGCAGGGAGCCGAGACCTCCTCTGGATCACGGTTGGACTTGCTATGGCCACGAGCGGGGATCCTAGTCATCGGACCTTGGTGGAAAGCGCCTGACCACCCATCCCCGCCGGCTCGAACCACTGGCGTCATCCTGCTCGCGCCAACCATGCGCCCAGCCGAGCGGGAAGGTCGGCGAGCGAGAAGTGTGCTCTCGCGAGCGCCTGGTTACGGTCGAGCATCTCCCGGACGGGCTCGCTCAACCAAGTGGCCAACGACGTGGGATCTTCGATCGGGAACCAGCGGAATCCGAAGTGCAGCAACTCTCGCGCGACGGGATATGGCCCTATCGCGAGAGGTCGCCGCTGCAGGGCGGACTCGATGCTCGGGTTACCGAAGCCTTCCCAGGTGGATGGCAGGGTCACGACATCACACGCCGCGTAGGCGTCGGCCATCGTGGCTTCTGCCGAGGCTGGTCCCCGGAGCACCCGCGTCTCGCGTCCTTCGACCTCGAGCAGCCGCTCGAGCTCCTGGTCATAGCCATCCTCAGGCGGCCCGAGCAGCCAGAAGACGCCGCCCAGGGCTCTGGCGAGCCGCAACCCGCCGGCAACGTTCTTTCTCGGGATCGCCCGCGTCGGTTGGAGGACGAGAATCTCATCTTCCTCGACGCCGAGCGCGGCACGGCCGGACCCACGGTCGCCAGCGGGCGGGTACGGATCGAAGCAGTTGTAGAACAGCTCGGCGTCGATGCGTCTTGATGCCAGCTCACGTTGGGATCGGGCGTTGATGCAGACGTGCCGCCACGCCGGGTCGGTTGGCGGCGAGTCGAGATGTGCGAGGTGGGGGCGTTGCCACGCAAGATCGTGATGACGCAGGATTGCCGGCCGTGCCCGGAGCACCTCGGCGACGACGGCGCCCGCCACAGGATTCAACGGGAGAGAGCAGAGGTTCTCCACCAGCACCAGGTCCGCGACCGAGAGAGCCTCAGCGACACTGGAACGCAAGGCCTCGACGTCGACGACGTCGGAATCCATCGACAGCCCGGGTAGTAGGTGATCGGCGCAACCGCTGCCGGCGACCGTCTTCACGTCGAATCCCAGCGTGCGGAATGCCCCCGCCCACTTCGCTGCTTCGACCGAGACGCCGTCCTGGCCGCCGAGACGGTAGGAGACGACCGCCACTGTGCCCGAAGTGGGGAAATGCACGTCCGCACGGTAGCGTTCGGAGTGGTGGCGCCCGATAGCTCAGCCGAAGTGCTCGTCGAGGATGAAGGTCGCGTCCGCCGGATTACGATCAACCGGCCGGAGCGGCGTAACGCTCTCTCCGGCGAGGTCCTTGTGTTGCTGCGAGCCGCCCTCGCGCACGCTCGGGCCGACTCGAGCGTGCGCGCCGTCATTCTCACAGGTGCGGGGGATCGGGCCTTCAGCACCGGTGCCGACCTGGTCGGAGCGAACTCACCGGCAGCGGCGCCTCGAGGACCGACGGGCCCGAGCGCAAGCGCGCTTCACGAGGCCCGAGGCGAGCTCGGCCGGCTTTTCGAGGATCTGTGGGACCTTGGCAAGCCGTCGATCGCCCGGGTACAGGGCTACGCACTCGCCGGCGGATTGGGGCTGGCGCTTGCTTGTGATCTCGTGGTGGCGGCGGACGACGCGATCTTCGGCACACCCGAGATCGACATCGGGATCTGGCCGTACATGGTCACCGTCGCCCTTCTCCAGGCGATGACGCCGAAGCGGGCCCTCGAGCTCATGATGACCGGTCGGCGCGTCGGCGCCGAAGAGGCAGAGCGGATCGGCATCGTGAACCGGGTGGTCCCGGCAGCCGAGCTCGACGCAGTCGTCGATGAACTGGCTGAGAAGCTCGCCCGCAAGCCACCGGTCGCAATGCGCGCAGGTCGCGACTCTTTCTACACGGCACTCGCGCTCGACCCCAGGGCGGCTCTCAGATATCTCCATCCGCTGCTCACGGTCGCGACGCTTGGAGATGAAGCGGCGGAGGGACGGGCGGCCTTCTCTGAGCACAGGCCGCCGAAGTGGGCAGAGCCCTGACCTCTTGCCTTCCTTGCGACCCCGCGCACCAGGCTCTAGAACGGGGTAGTGCAGAAGCGGGCTCTGATCACCGGTATCACCGGCCAGGATGGCTCCTACCTGGCGGAGTGCCTCCTGGCGGAAGGCTATGAGGTGATCGGGATGCTCAGGCGCTCGAGCACCGTCAACTTCGAACGTATCGCCCAGATTCAAGACCGGCTGACGCTGGTGTCTGCGGATGTCCTCGACGAGGTGTCGATCATCGAAGTCCTGCGGGAACATCGGCCGACCGAGGTCTACAACCTTGCCGCGCAGTCCTTCGTTCAGACCTCCTGGAGCCAGCCGGTGCTCACCGGTGAGGTCACGGCGCTCGGAGTCACCCGGGTGCTCGACGCGATCCGGCTGACCGATCCCGAGATTCGTTTCTACCAGGCGAGCTCTTCGGAGATGTTCGGCAAGGTGCGAGAAGTGCCGCAGACCGAGCACACCTCCTTCTACCCTCGCAGCCCCTACGGCGTGGCGAAGGTCTACGGGCACTGGATCACCGTGAACTATCGCGAGAGTTATGGCCTGCATGCGTCCTCGGGCATCCTGTTCAATCACGAGAGCCCGCGTCGCGGCCTCGAGTTCGTCACCCGGAAGGTCACGAGCGGCGTGGCAAGGATCAAGCTCGGCCTCGACCGCGAGATCCGGCTCGGCAACCTCGAAGCGAAACGGGACTGGGGGTTCGCCGGCGACTATGTCCAGGCCATGTGGGCGATGCTCCAGCAGGACGAGCCCGACGACTACGTCGTCGCCACTGGCGAGACGCATTCGGTCAAGGAGCTGTGCGAGGTCGCCTTCGCGCGGGCGGGCCTCAACTACGAGGACCATGTTCAGATCGACGAGCGGTTTATCCGTCCCGCAGAGGTAGACGTCCTGGTCGGTGATGCAACCAAGGCGCGCGAGAAACTTGCCTGGACCGCAAGGGTCGATTTTGCCGGGCTCGTCGAGATGATGGTTGACGCCGACCTCGACGCGCTGCGCCGGCGGATTTCCTGACCGACGACTCCGGGTTGTGCCGGGCGCTCGGTTCGGCCGGCGAGTCACGAACCGGTGGTCCCGCCTGGCCTGGGACACCCGTTGACCCCTACCATGTTCGAGATCCCAATGGCGCCTGCCGTTCGTCTCCACGAGGCCGTAGCGCTCGCCGGCCGCTTCCCCCTCCTTGCCGGAGCTTCGTTGGAAGTTGCCGAGGGCGAGGTGGTGCACCTGCGCGGTCCGAACGGCGCCGGCAAGACGAGTGTTCTCAAGGTCCTCGCCGGCCTGTTGGAAGTGCACTCGGGCGAGGCAACGGCGCTCGGCCGCGATCTCGTGGCTGACCGACGCGCCGTGCGGCGCGAGGTCGGCATGCTCGGGCACCAGTCGTTCCTGTACGAGGACCTGACGGTCGAGGAGAACCTGCGTTTTGCAATTCGGGCGACGAAGGGAGCCCTGGCAGGGATCGGCCCGGCGCTCGAGCAGTTGGGTTTCACGGGTCGCCTCGCCTCGATTCCCCTCGGTCGCTGCTCCGCCGGCCAGCAGCGCCGCGCGTCACTCGCGGTGCTGGTCGCCAGGGGGGCGCGGCTCTGGTTGCTCGACGAGCCGCACGCCGGGCTCGATCAGGAGGGCCGTGATCTTCTCGACGGGCTCCTTGCAGGCTCACGGGCCGCCGGCCGCACGGTTCTGTTCGCCTCCCACGAGCACGAGCGCGCCGAGGCCATCGCCGACCGGGTCGTCCATCTGGCCGGCGGCCGGGTGGTCGAGCCCGCCGAGCCCGTCGCGGCGCCCCTGCAGGTAGCACAGCAGATCGGCCAGCGGCCGGGCACGGAGGCACCCGCTCATGTTGCGTGACGCGGTGCTCGTCGCCGGTAAGGACCTGCGAATCGAAATCCGCTCCCGGGTGACGCTCAATCAGGTTGGACCGTTCGCGCTTGCGGTTCTGCTCCTGTTCGGCCTGGCACTTGGCCCCGACCGGCAGGTCCTCGCACCGGCCTCGGCGGGCCTGTTCTGGATAGCGGTTCTGCTGTCGACCGTCTTGGCCGTGCAGCGCAGCTACGCCGTCGAGTCGGCAGACGCAGCCCGGGACGGGCTACGGCTGTCCGGTCTCGATCCGGCCGGGATATTCCTCGGCAAGGCAGGCGCCGTCGCCGTCCAACTGATCGTGCTCGAGGCCGGGCTCACGATCGGCGTCGCACTGCTCTACGGGGCCCGGTTGTCGGGCGCGCTCGTCCTGGCTGCGGCATGTGCGGCCGGCACCCTCGGTCTTGCTGCGGTCGGGACGCTCTACGGGGTCGTGGCTTCGGGGTTGCGGACCAGAGAAACCCTCCTCCCGCTCCTGTTCCTCCCCGTGGTCGCTCCCGTCCTTCTCGCCGCCACAAAGGCGTGGGACGCCGCCCTGGCGGGAACACCGGGCAGGGCCGACGGCTGGTTGGATGTGCTCGTGGTCTTCGCCGTGCTCTACATCGCCATCGGCATCGTCGCGTTCGGCCCGCTCTTGGAGGACGAATGAGCAGGGCACAATTCTCACCCCCGGCGGACCGCGCCGGGTTCGCGCTTCGCCTGCTGGGGGCGACCGCTCTTGTGGGCGTGGCGGCCACCGTCTGGTTGGGTCTGTTTGTCACACCGCCGGACCGATTCATGGGGAATCTGGTGCGCCTGCTCTATGTCCATCCGCCCATGGCGTGGGTCGCGTTCCTCGCCTACGGAGTCGCCGGCCTGGCAAGCCTTCTCTACCTGTGGCCGAGGACGACGGCGCCGCACTTCGACCGCCTGGCGGGCGCCTCGGCAGAAGTCGGAGTCGTCTTCACCGGCCTCACGCTCGTTTCCGGATCGATCTGGGGACGGCCAACGTGGGGGGCCTGGTGGGTCTGGGACCCGCTCCTCACCACGACGGCGCTCCTGTTCGTCCTGTATCTCGGATACCTCGCACTGCGGCGCGTTCCCGGCGACTTTCACGTCCGGGCGCGGCGGTCGGCGATCGCGGCCCTGATCGCGTTTGTCGACGTGCCGATCGTGTACTTCTCGGTCGACTGGTGGCGCAGCCTGCATCAGGCGCCGACGATCACCGCCGGTAGGACCTACGTGCACGGCTCGATGGCGTGGACCTTGCTGCTCGGTTTCGTTTCGTTCACGCTCGTCTACATCTGGCTGATGGCGCACCGCTACCGACTGGCGAAGTTGAACGAGTTCGAGGACGCAGAGGGGCTCGAGGTCGCCCTCGCGGAGCGCCGGGCCGAGGCGGTCACCGGATGAATCCCTACGTGGAGGCCGGCTACGCAGTGATCCTCGGCACACTCGGGAGCTACTCGGTCAGCCTCGTTGCCCGAGAGCGGGCGGCTCGGCGGCGGGTCGGCGCCCCAGGCAAGGCCGCCGGCGCCGCGGACGCCGCCGCCGGCCCCGACGAACCCCCGTCGGGCGCCTCGCCGTGACCGACGTCCGAGTACCCACTGGCGACGTCGCCTCATCTCGAGAGCGCGGCGAGGACGAGTTGAGCTCAGGAGATGCCGGAAATGCTCCGGCGGCGACGGCGCGCCGGTCGAAGGTCCTCAGCACCGAGCAGCGACGCCAACGGCGGCGGCTCGGCGTGGTCGGGGTGGTGATCGTGGCCGCGATCGGCTTCCTGGTTTACAAGGGAATCACCTCGGCGATCGTGTTCTTCAAGACCGCGAACGAGGCGGTCGCCCAACGCGCGACCCTTGGCGACACCATTTTCCAGCTCGAGGGCACGGTGGTTCCGGGGACCGTCCACAGTCACGGAAACGCGTCCGACGCGACGGTGGCCTTCACGGTGGAATCGAGCGGCGTAAAGGTCGCCGTGACCAATACCGGTTCACCGCCACAGCTCTTCCAATCAGGGATTCCGGTCATCGTGGTCGGTCATTTCGTCGGCACGACGGACCGGTTCGCCTCGGACCAGATCCTCGTCAAGCACTCCAATAGCTACATCGCGGCACACCCGAATCGAGTGAAGGCCCTCAACGGGACGAGGAGATGAACGCCGACCTGGGGCTGATCGGGGTCGCGCTCGGCCTTATCGCGGCGACCTCCGGTGTCGTGACGATCGGCGTAGGGCTCGGGACCGGACGGGCGTCGTTGTTCGGGCACGCCCGCACCTTCACCCTCTGGGTTCTCGGTGGTGCCCTTCTCGCGACGTTCGGGATGGAGCGGGCGCTCCTCACCCACGACTTCTCGATCGCGTTCGTCGCGGGGAACAACAGCCGAGAAACACCCCTCTTGTACTCGATCACCGGCATGTGGTCGGCTCTCCAAGGCTCGATCCTGCTCTGGTCACTCATCCTTGCCGGGTATCTGACTGCGATGACGCACCGGTTTCGCAAGCGCGCATCCGACCCGCTTGTCGCGTGGGCCACCCTGATCGGGCTCTGCGTCGCCGTCTTCTTCTTCGCACTCATGGCGACCGCGGCGAACCCGTTCGCGGCGGTCGTTGGTCACGTCCCCGTCGACGGTTCCGGGCCGAACCCGCTCCTTCAGGACAACCCGCTCATCGCTTTCCATCCCGTCTTCTTGTACCTCGGCTTCGTCGGATTCACGGTGCCGTTCTCGTTCGCCGTCGCCACGCTCGTGACCGGGCGCCTGAACGAGGGTTGGCTGGTCGAGACAAGACGCTGGACGTTGTTCGCTTGGGCTTTCCTCACGATCGGCATCGTGATGGGGGCGTGGTGGTCGTACCAGGTTCTCGGTTGGGGCGGGTTCTGGGGGTGGGACCCGGTCGAGAATGCTGCCCTGCTGCCGTGGCTGTGCGGCACGGCGTACCTGCACTCGGTGATGGTGCAGGAGCGGCGGGGCCTACTGCGGGTATGGAACCTTTCACTTCTGATCTCGGCGTTCTCGCTCACGATCCTCGGGACCTTCCTCACCCGCTCGGGAGTGCTCGTATCGGTGCACTCCTTCTCGGACTCGACCGTCGGCCCGGTGCTGCTGGGTTTCTTCGGCCTCGTGGTCGCCGTGGGCGTCGGCCTCATCGGCTGGCGCGGTGATCGCCTTCGTTCGGCAGGGACGATCGACGCAGCGGTTTCGCGAGAAGGCGCGTTTCTCGTCAACAACCTTCTGTTTGCCGGCTTCGCGCTCGTCGTGCTCCTCGGCACGGTCTTCCCGCTGTTCGTCGAGGCCCTGAACGGCCAGCAGGTCACCGTCGGGAGGCCGTACTTCGACTTGATGACCCTCCCGATCGGTTTCGCGTTGCTGTTCTTCATGGCGGTGGCTCCGGCGCTGCCGTGGCGAAAGGCGGGCCCGGGAGTGCTGCGCCGGCGTCTGGCGATCCCGGCATGGATCGGCGTGCTCGTCGTTGCGGCTTGCGTCCTCGCGGGAGTGCGCGGATTCACGCCGCTCTTGGCATTCGGTCTCGGCGGCTTCGCGGGTGCGAGCGCGGTGCGCCAGCTCGTTCTCGCAGCCAGCGCGTCGCACCGCGCCGGCGGAGGTGCGTGGCGGGCACTCTTCGGTCGAGCAAACGGCGGGATGATCGTCCATATCGGAGTTGTCGTCGTAGCCGTGGCCCTCGCGGCTGCGAGCTCCTATGGGCAGCGGACGCAGCTCGTGCTCAAACCGGGCCAGTCGGTTCGCTACGACGGCCACGTCTTCACCTACGTGGGGGCACGACGCTTCAACCTTCCGAACAAGAGTGGCGAGATCGCAACTGTTCTCGTCGACGGAGCTCCTTTCTACCCGGCCATCAGCGTGTTTCCCGGAAGCGAGGGCATTGGCACACCGGCCGTGGACTCATCCATACGAGAGGACACCTACCTCACGGCCGCCAACATCGAGGTCTCACGCCACGGCCCGGCGACGATCGACGTCGTGATCCAACCGATGGTTCTCTGGCTCTGGGTCGGTGGGGCCATCATCGGCTTCGGCGCCGCGCTTGCCGCCATTCCCGCCCGCCGCCGGCGTCGCCCCGGGCAGACGCCTGGAGCCGCGGAGCCGGACGTGTCGAACGCGCCGGCGAAGCGGGCTGCGAACGGCTCGAGAGCAAGTGCCGAGCTGAGCGCGGGTGCGGGCGGCCAGCCGGAGCCGGCGCTCGAGCCCTCACCGGTCCCGGCAGGAGCAGGCTCGTGAGCGCTCGCCGCCATCAGATGAAGCTCGCCCGGTGGGCCGCGTGTGGCGCCGGCGTCTGTGCGCTCGTGCTCGTCGCAGTGCTCGCGACCCGCCCGCCCGCCACTCAGACGACCTCGAGCCCTTTGATCGGTCACCCGGCGCCGCCTGTCGCGGGCCGCAACCTTGCCGGTGGTCATTCGTCGCTCGCGGCGATGCGCGGGCGTTGGGTGCTCCTCAACTTCTTCGCGAGCTGGTGCCCTCCGTGCAGGACCGAGTCACCTGACCTCGTGAAGTTCGCCTTCAGCCACCCTGACGGACAGCGAGTCGCGGTCCTCGGCGTCGTCTATGGCGACACCGCGGGCAACGCGGCGGCCTTCGAACGACAGCTGGGGGCGACCTGGCCTTCTCTCACCGACCCGAACGAGCGCATCGCGATCAACTACGGAGTCGACGACCCGCCGCAATCGTTTCTCATCTCGCCTGAGGGCCTCGTCGTGGACCGGATTCTCGGAGGTGTGACGGTAGGCGGGCTCGACCGCCTGGTCGACAGCGCGGTGGCGGCGCACGCGTGAGCCTAGGGGTTGGCGTGCGAGCAGCGGGGCCCGGCTCGCCCGCCAAGCCGGCTGGTGCGGCCCGACGGAGCCGGACGCCATTATCCGTCCTTGCCTCCCGCCCCGCCTGGGTGCTGGTTGCCGTAGTCGCGGTCGTCGCCCTGGCCATCGGAAGCGTCCATTCGCACGGTCCCACCGCCGCAACGAGGATCGCTCGTCTCGACAGCCTCATCAAATGTCCGAGCTGCGTCGATCTCTCCATCGCGCAGTCGGATGCTCCCATCGCGGTTGCGCTTCGGGCCGACGTCGCCGGCTGGGTGCACGAGGGCCTCAGCGACGCGACGATCGAGCAGCTCGTCGTGACCCGTTTCGGCCCGCAGGTCCTGCTCGTGCCGACGGGATCGGGAGCCGACGTTCTCCTGTGGGTCGTGCCGATCCTGCTCGTCGGCGGGGGAGGTGTGCTGCTCGCCGTCTATCTGTGGCGCCGGCGGCGACTCGAGGTGCCTGCATGAGCCTCAGGCGCTCGGTGGTGAAGCGTTCGGCGGACATCGGCAGCGGGCGATCGAGCATGGCCGCGCTCGCGAACGAGCGGGAGTTCCTCCAGCAGTCGATCGACGACCTCGAACGGGAGCTCGCGTCGGGCGACGTCGACGCGGCGGATTACGCGGTCCTTTTTGCCCGCTACAGCGACCGCCTCCACGGCGTCGAAGGAGCAGTTGCCGATCTTGAGGATCGTCCGGAGTCTGCCCCCTCGCCCGTCGGGGGCGCCGCCCAGATGCGGCCAGAGAGGGATCTAGAGGTTTCGGCCGGTCGGCGGGTGCGCAGGCGTCTCGGCAGCCGGCGCGTGCGGTCGGTCGTCGGGATCGGCGCGGCGGCATGTTTCGTAGTGGCTGCGTCGTTGCTGGCGGCGTCGCTTGCGGGCGTTCGACTTCCCGGCGAGTCAGCGACGGGATCTGTGACCTTGTCGACGGCCCAGCAGGAGCAAGAGACGCTCGACCGGGCCGCGATCCTCGGAAGTGAGGGGCAGGTTGCCGAAGCCGTCGAGCTCTACAACCAGGTCCTGCAAACGGACCCGAACCAGCCGGACGCCCTCGCCTACGGCGGGTGGCTGATCCGGCTCGCCGGGCTGTCGTCGAAGAACCAGGTCGTTCTCGCTCGCGGTGACGCCGAGGTCGCTCGTGCCGTCAAGGTGGCACCGGGCTATCCCGATGGGCATGTGCTCCTCGGCGTCATCGAGTTCAAGGACTTCGCCAACCCCCGGGCGGCCTCGGTGCAGTTCAAAGACGCTTTGAAGGCCGGCGCCTCCATGAATCTGCTCAGCTCCGTCGCCCCCGTCGCCGTCAAGGCGTTCGCGGCGGCGAAGGAGCCGTTACCCCCGCGCTACGCTGCGGCGCTCAAGGCCGCAGCCGCCGCGGCCTCGGCAAGCGCAGGCAGCACTGGCACGACCCGCGGCAGCGGGTGATCACCTCAGGGCGGCTTCAGCGGTACGAGCCGCTGCCGGTGGGGCCGAGGGAGCGTAGACGGTCCACGACGGTCGAGAAGGCACCGGCGAACGCTTCGACGTCGGCCGGCGCGCTCGACCAACCAACTGACAGGCGGAGCGAGCGGTCGGGATCGACGCCCATCGCCGCCAGGACGGGGGACGGTTCGATGGACTCGGCCGAGCATGCAGAGCCTGAGTGCGCCGCGATGCCCATCCGATCGAGCCCGAGCAGCACGGCTTCGGCCTGCACTCCGCCGACTGCCACGTTCGCGATATGGGGCGCCCGACCCTCCGGGTCGCCGAGCGCCACGACGTCCTCGACGGACGTGGCAGAAGCGAGGAGCGCATCGGTGAGGAAGCGGGCGGCCGCAGCTTCTCTCAGGAGTGTCTCCGGCTCGAGGATCGCAGCAGCTGCGGCGCCGAAGCCGACGATGCCGAGAACGTTCTCGAGGCCGCCGCGGCGTGCGCGTTCCTGCGCGCCACCGAGGATGAACGGTTCCAGGCGCAGTCCCCGCCTCACGACGAGGGCGCCGATGCCCGGCGGCCCTCCGAGCTTGTGGGCGCTCAGCGAGACGAAGTCGGCGCCGAGCGAGTCAAGCTCCACCGGAACGTGGCCGACGGCCGCGGCGGCGTCGACATGCACGGGCACCCCCGCCGATCGGCAGCACGCCACGACGTCGGCCACGGGCTGCAAAGTCCCCACCTCGTGGTTGCACCACTGGCAGTTGACGAGCGCCGGCCGATCCTTCGGATCAGCATCGAGCAGTGCCCCGAGATGGTCGAGGTCGATGCGGCCGACCGAATCCACGTTGAGGACGGCGACGGGACCGGAGCGCTCGGCGGCATCGCGGACACAAGAGTGCTCGACCTCGGCGCAGATCATCGGGGCGCCGGGCCGGGCTCGGCCGGCGGCAAAGATCGCAGTATTGGCCGCCTCGGTTCCACCGCTCGTGAACACCACACGGTTGGCGGTCGTTCCGAGCAGCGCCGCCACGGCCCCACGCGCCGTCTCGATGGCGTCGCGCACCTCGTGGCCCTCGGCGTGCACGCGTCCGGGATCGCCGGCCCATCCCTGCTGCAGCCACGCCGCCATGGCTCGGGCAGCCTCGGGCCGGAGAACCGAGGTGGAAGCGTGATCGAGGTAGTGGCGGTCGCTCATGGGACGGAGCGCCAAGCCCACCGGCAGCGAGTTCAGATCAGCCGGCGACAGTGGCGCAGATCTCGTCGCCGCGCGCCCGGGACGAGAGCTGGACCGGAACGCTGTCGCCGCACAGGCTGTTCAGGAGCCCTTCGACGAGACCTCGGTCGGCCGCGCACAGCACCGGGTGGTCGATAGCGGCGTCTCCAAACGGGCAATGGTCCCGGATGACGGAGTTCGGTGAGCCGGCACCTCCCGCGTGAGCCGCAAACCCCTGAGCCGTCAGCGCGTCGGCTACCGATTGCATGGCGGAGCGCAACGACTTCGGGGCGTCGCCGGGGGCCATCTGCATGGCGAGCGAGCGGCCGAAGTCCGCGCCGACGTCGTGGGCGATCTGCTCGGCCTGGACGGGGTCGACGATGGTCAGCAGGCGGGCCAGCAGCGCAAGGAGAAGATCGTCCCGGAGTGCCGGCACTGCGGCGGCCGCGTCAACCGTTCCGGAGTGGTATCGCTTGGAGGGACGGCCGACCCCGGCCCCTCCGTGATCGACGTGGACGTCGAGGTAACCGCCGGCAGCCAATTTGTCGAGGTGATGGCGGGCCACGTTCGGGTGAAGTGCGAACTGTTCGGCCACCTCGGTCGCTGTCACGCCCTGGCGTTCACGTGCGAAGAGGTAGATCTGCCGGCGCGTGCCGTCGCCGAACGCAGACGTGATCGCGGCCACCGTTGCCGAGAACCCTTCGTCTGTGCTCACCCTTGCCTGTACCCGGTGGGTGGCTGCACTCACACCGTTATCGTACCGGTGGCTGCTCAACAGGTGCGCACAAGGGCAGGATCGACAGAGGAGTTGCGTGACCGGAGCCCGGGCAGGGAGATGACGGTGCCCGATCAACTCCTGGAGGAGGCCGTCCGCGCGGTCGTCGACCCAGGACTCTTCCACACTCTCGGCGACCTCGGACTGATCCGGTCGGTTCACGCGCGGCGGCGCAGCACCGAAGTCGTCGTCGCCGTCCCCGCCGCCGGCCACCCGGCGCCGCGTGAGCTCGTCGCGGAGATCGCGAAGGCGGTGGCCGCTGCCGGCGGGGCCGCCGCCGAGGTCGACCTCGTTGACATGAGCGAGGCCGAGGAATCGGATCTGCGGGCGAGATTGCACGAGCTCGGTCGTGGGCACCCGTCCGGAGCCGGCAACGAGGCGGGATCACACGCGCACGATCACGGGCAGGCCGGCCCGCACGCTGAGGGCGGCCGGCATGGCGCCGACGGGCCCACCCCTCGCGTGAACCCCTTTGCCGACAAGGCCTCCCGTACCCGGGTCGTGGCCGTCGCCTCGGGCAAGGGTGGCGTGGGCAAGTCGACGGTGACGGTCAACCTCGCGATCGCCCTGGCGCAGCGGGGTGCCTCCGTGGCGATCCTCGACGCGGACGTCTACGGCTTCTCGATTCCTTCAATGTTGGGGATCGATCGTCCTCCTACCTTGCTCGGCGACCTTCTCGTGCCACCCGTGGCTTACGGCGTGCGCTGCATCTCGATGGGTTTCTTCGTGGACGAGGATCAGGCCGTCATGTGGCGGGGACCGATGCTGCACAAGGCCCTGGAGCAATTTCTCGTGGATGTTCACTGGGGGAGCCCGGACTTCCTCCTCCTCGATCTCCCGCCTGGCACCGGCGACGTCGCGATGTCCATCGCCCAGTTCCTGCCACGAGCCGAAGTGCTGGTCGTGACCACACCGCAGGCGGCGGCCGAGCGAGTCGCCCAACGTGCCGCCGTGCTTGCCCGACAACTCCGCCTGCCCGTGCGGGGCGTCGTCGAGAACCAATCGTGGTTCACCGGCGACGACGGCACGCGCTACGAGCTGTTCGGGCGCGGTGGTGGCGAGCTGCTCGCGGAATCTCTGGGCGTGGCCCTGCTGGCTCAGATTCCGTTCCTGCCCTCGTTGCGCGAGGGCGGTGACAGCGGCCTCCCGATCATGGCCTCCGATCCAGGCGGCGACGCAGGGCTGGCCTTTGCCGCGCTCGCGGAGCGCGTCGTCGCGCTCGGACCCGGACGGGTGTACCGATCCGAGCTCTCGGTTCGCTGAGGCTCGCGGTTCGCTGGCGTCATTGCGGTTCGTTGACCGGCAGTGCGACACCCTCCGCGTAGCCTCCGAGCCGTGGAACCGGCATCCTTGTCTGTGATGACCGAACAGTCGCGGCGGTGGGTATCGACGATGAGCGGTCACCCCAGTGACGACCAGGGTATTCGGACTCCTCACCTCCCCGTCGTTCGCTTCCCGGGCGCACTCGGTGTCCTCGACCGCGAGGCGCGAGAGGAAGAGGAGGAGTGGTTGCTGGCGCCGGGCGCCACCCGGTCCGTCGGAGCCGGGACCCGCGAGGTGGCCGAGGCGGCCGATCCGTGGCGGACCTGCTTCGAGCGGGATCGTGACCGGATCCTGCACTCGACGGCGTTCCGCCGCCTGGCCGGGAAGACCCAGGTCTTCATCTTTCCAGCCGACCACCAGCGCACTCGGCTCACCCATGCCCTCGAGGTCGCGCAGGTCGCCGCCGCGATCTCGCGAGCCTGCAGGTTGAACGTCGTGTTGACCGAGGCGATCGCCCTCGGGCACGATTGTGGTCACGGCCCGGGGGGTCACGCCAGCGAGGAGGCGCTTTCGCCGTTCCTCGCCGAGGGCTTCGACCACGCGGTGTGGGGTGCCGACGTCACGGCCGCGTCGCTCAACCTGTGCGCCGAGACATTGGACGGGATTCGCAACCATTCCTGGTCTCGCCCGTCGCCGGCCACGCCCGAGGGCGAGGTCGTCGCGCTCGCCGACCGGATCGCCTACTGCGCTCACGATCTCGAGGACGCCGTCCTCGCCGAGATCGTGACGGCTGACGAGGTGCCGCTGCTCGTCGCCGAGAGATGCGGCAGTCGGAGGGGCCTCCAGCTGGACGCCTTCGTGAACGACGTCGTCACGACCACCCTTTCCTCCGGCGTGGTTGCGATCAGCGAGCCGATGGGCGAGGCCCTCGAAGTGCTGCGCCGGTTCAACTACGAGCGGATCTACTTCCGCCCCGCCTCCGTGCAACAGTCGACGGCGGTTGTGGAGCTGCTGCGCTCTCTCGTCGCTTACTACGTCGCTCACCCGTCTTCGCTCCCTGGCGGCGTCGGGCTCGGTCTCGATGATCGGGCGACCGTTCGCGCCGCGGTGGGCTACGTGAGCGGTATGACGGACCGATTCGCCTGTGCGCAAGTCGTCAACCTCCTCGGGTGGCCCGTCGAGCGGCTGCCGAAAGGAGTCGGGGCGTAGGTACGCCGTTGCGGCGGGCGGCGCGCTGAGCTGCACCGGCGAAGGTGCTCTGAACCGTGCCGGGCGGGCCGTCCCCTACGATGACTCGCGGAAGCGGAAGGAGCACCTGCGTGGACGTGCGCATCGGGATCATCCAGACAGTGAAGGAGCTCGACATCGAGCTCCCGGAGGGGACGACGCACGACGACGTTGTCGCGGAGGTCGACAAGGCGCTCGCTCAGGCCGATGGCGTGCTCTGGCTGGTCGACAAACGTGGCCGCCGCGTTGCGGTGCCCTCGGCCAAGGTCGCATATGTCGAGATCGGCGGCGGGGGCGAGGACCGGCGCGTCGGTTTCGGGACCACCTGACGCGCGAGCTCGGTGCCCGAGCTCCTCGCTCACCAGCTGCTTTTCGTCACCGGTAAGGGCGGCGTAGGGAAGACGACCGTCGCCGCCGCGATCGCGCTGCTCGCAAGCGAGCACGGGCGACGGACCCTCATCTGCGAGGTGGAGCCGAAGGGCGATCTGGCCCGTGCCTACGAATGCGGCCCGACGCCATTTGGCGGCCGCCGGGTCAGTGACGACCTCGTGGCGATGTCGATGGACACCGAGGCGGCATTGCGGGAATACCTGCGAACCGTCGCGAAGGTTCCGACCATCGGGCGGATCGGCCCGGTCGCTCGCGCCTTCGATTTCGTGGCGACCGCGGCACCAGGGATACGGGAGATTCTGACCGTCGGCAAGCTGTGCTTCGAGGTCCGGGCGGGTCACTACGACCTCGTGGTGGTGGACGCGTCGTCGACGGGGAACGTCGTCGGACAGCTTGCGGCCCCGACCGGCATCAACGAGCTGATCCGCGTGGGCGTGGTCCGCAGCCAGACCGACTGGATACTGGAGATCCTCGGCGACCCGGCCCGGACCGGGGCGGTCCTGGTGACGACGCCGGAGGAGATGCCCGTCACCGAAGCGGTCGACCTCGCCTCGCGATTGTCGAGCGAGACGCCGGTTCATCTCGCTTGTGTCGTCGCGAACCGTGTCCTGCCCGAGCTCTTCAGCCACTCCGAGGAGCAGATCTTCAACGAGCTCTTCCGCCCCGCAAAGCTCGGTCTTGTCGCTCGTGAGCTCGGGACGTCCCGCGAGGTCGTCGAGGACGTGCTCGGCGCGGCGAGACTCGCCGTGACCGTGCGGCGCGACGGCGTCGCCCACCTGGAGCGACTCCGGGCCGGAATCGCCTCGGAGGTGCCGCTCTTGTACCTGCCCTACCTCTTTGCGAGGTCGCACGGGCTCAGAGCCGTTCGCCAGGTAGCCCACGCCTTGTCGGAGGAGCTGTTCACGTGATCCAGGGCCAGCGCGGCGCCGCCCCGCGCAGCACGACCCGCCGCGAGCCCGGGCTCGGCCGCGCCCAAGGCTCGCTCGATTCGGAGCAGACGCGCCACCTCGAGCAGCTCCTCTCGGCGAAGGAGGTGGTCGTCGCCTGCGGACCGGGTGGGGTGGGCAAGACCACGATCTCCGCTGCCCTGGCCGCAACGGCCGCCGCAAGGCTCGGCGGCCGCGTGCTGGTGCTCACCGTCGACCCGGCGCGCCGGCTGGCCGACGCACTCGGAGTCGGGGGCCTGGGCAACGTCGCCCGGCGCGTCCCGCTCGAGGCGTTCACGGACGCAGGTGTGCGACCGAAAGGTGAGCTGTCGGCAGCCATGCTCGACATGGGCGAGTCGTGGGACTCACTCGTCCGCAGGCATGCGCCCGACCCGGTAACGGCCAAGCAGATCCTCGTCAACCCGCTCTATCGCAACATCACGAGGCGGTTTGCCCAAGGCCATGACTACATCGCCATGGAGCGCCTCTACGAGCTGCACGAACAGGGGGAGTACGACCTCCTGATCGTGGACACCCCCCCCTCGCTCAATGCGCTCGATCTGCTCGACGCGCCCGGGCGCATGGCAGAGTTCTTCTCCTCGAGGTTGCTCCGTTGGCTCATCGTTCCGTACCGCTCGCGGCTCGTAAACCTGGCCTCGCGGCCGTTCTACCAGGTGGCGGACCGCATTCTGGGAAGCCTATTTCTGGAGGATCTGGCTGGTTTCTTCATTTTGTTCCAGACGATGAGGGACGGCTTCGTCGCCCGGGCGGAGGCGGTGAGCCGCCTGCTGCGCGACGTGCGCACGACCTTCGTTGTCGTGACCACGCTCGAGGCAGTGCCGGCGGTGGACGCCGAGCAGCTCATCGAGAGCCTTCGCGAACGCCACCTGCATCTCGGCCTGCTCGTCTGCAACAAAGTGCTGCCCCACTCGTTCTCCGATCCACCGATCGGCCGGACCGCCGAGTCGCTCGGGCAGCGTGCCGGTGAGCTGGCAGAGCTCCTCGCGAGCCATCTGCCGCCCGATCAAGGCACGTCCGACCGTCCTTCGGGCGACGTGGTTGCCCGGGTGCTCGAGGAGGTGGCCCGCAGCTTCGCCAACTTCCGACTGGTCGCCACACGCGAAGCGGAGCTGTTGCGCTCGCTGTCGGCAGCACACGAGGTGACCGCTACGGTGCCCTATCACCCGGGACATGTCACCGACCTACGAGGCCTTCTCGATGTCGGCGCCAAGATCTGGGGCGATGAGGAGGCCGCGCCGCCGGGAGTGCGCGGATCACGCAGCCCGCGCCGAGCGAGTGGCGACCCCTCGGCGGCCACGCCAAGACGGCGGACCACCGTCCGATCGACGGATAGTCCCGCGCCGTCACGAGAACCGGCGCCCGATGCCGGCCCCTGACGGTGTGCGCCGCCGGCGCGCCATGATCTCCTGGTCGAGTTTGAGCGGGCGAGCCCCGGCGCGTTCCCCGAAACGGAAGGACGGAGGACACAAATGTCTGAGATCGTGATCGCCGAGGTCGAGCAGTACGCGCTCGAGCACACGTCGCCGCCCAGTGAACTGTTGGCGAGCGTGGCGGAGCGCACCCGCAGCGAGTTTTCCGAGCGTTCCGGAATGATGATCGGCGCCCTCGGGGGCAGGTTCCTCGAGATACTGGTATTCGGCATGCAAGCTCGCCGGATCCTCGAGATCGGGACCTTCACCGGATATTCCTCGATCTCGATGGCGGCGGGCATGCCTGCGGGCGGGAAGATCATCACCTGCGAGCTCGATCCGGCACACATCGAGCTCGCCCGTCGGCACGTCGCGGCAAGTCCCTATTCGGACCGCATCGAGATCCGGGAGGGGCCGGCGCTCGAGACGATCGCAACGCTTGACGGCCCTTTCGACCTTGTCTTCATCGACGCCGACAAGGGCTCGTATCTCGACTACTACGAAGCGACCCTGCCGAAGCTCGCGCCCCGGGGCTTGCTCGCCATCGACAACACCCTATGGAGCGGCCAGGTGCTCGACGAAAGTGACCAGACGCCGAACACGTTGGCGATCAGGCGTTTCAACGACCACGTCCGTTCGGACTCCCGGGTCGTCTGTGTCCAGCTGACCATCCGCGACGGTGTCACGCTGGTGCGGCTTGCCGATCCAGACGACTCGCGCTGACCGTGCCCATGGAGCCGCCGCTCACGCTTCCCGTCGCGATTGTCCCGCCGCCCGATCTCGTCCGGCGCTACACGTCGCTCGACCTGGCTGATCGCCTCCATCTGGAACGCCTGATGGCGTCGTGGAGCCTGCTCGCCGACTTCTCCTTCTCCGACTTACTGCTGTTCGTGCCGATCACGCGCGACGACGGCACCGGCAACGAGCCGGCACCCGACTTCGAGGCCCGTTTCCTCGAGGAGAAGCCGTTCGCTGAACAGCCCTCGGGGCAACGGACAGCGGGAGGCGAGACGGGGCGAGACGAGCGGCCGGGCGACCGGGCAGCGGGCGGTGTCGAGGCGGCCGGCGCCGAGAGTCTCGGCGCCTTCATCGTCCTCGGCCAGATCCGGCCGACGACGAGCCAGACCCTGTACGAGGTCGATCTTGTCGGCCAGGTGCAGTCCGCCCACAAGTTGCCGAACATCGTCGAGGCCTACCAGAGCGGAACGATCGTCCGCGGTGAGCAGGCCAGCGACGTTGCCGAGGGCCCCGTACGGATCACCCATATCCCCGTGCGCCACGGTGACGGAGTGCTCGGAGTGCTCTGCCGTATCTGGTCTCCTGGGACGACTCGGCGCCGGGGAACGCTCGAGCGGGTCTACCTCGAGCTCTTCGAACGGCTGTCGGTCATGGTCACCGACGGGCTGTTCCCCTTCGTCGACGATGATGCAGCGGTCGAGGAGGCGCCTCGGGTGGGCGACGGCGTGCTCGTCGTCGATGCCCGGGAACGCATCACCTACGCATCCCCGAACGCCGTCAACGCGCTGCATCGCGCCTCGATCACCTCGGCAATCGTCGGTTCGAGCCTGGCGCTGCTCGGACTCGACACCTCGGCGGTGGACGAGGCGTTCTCGAGCAAGCTCCCGGTGATCGAGGAGGTCGAACGACGACCCGATGTCATCTTGATGATCCGGTGCATCCCGCTCATCGCGAGGGGCGAGCTGACCGGAGCGGCCGTCCTCATTCGGGACGTGACGGATCTTCGCCGCAGGGACCGGCTGCTGTTGACCAAGGACGCGACCATCCGTGAGGTGCATCACCGCGTCAAGAACAATCTCCAGACGATCTCGTCGCTGCTTCGCCTCCAGGCGCGGCGACTGGACGCCGACGAAGCCCAGGGCCGGATCGCTCTGCTCGAAGCCGAGCGCCGCATCCGCGCAATCGCTGTAGTCCACGACATCCTGGCGCGGGAGGCGACCGAGCAGGTGCCGTTCGACGAGATCGTCCCGTCGCTCGTCGAGATGATCCGCGAGACGAACACGATCTCGTTCCCGGTCACGATCGAGGTCGATGGTGGGCTCGGCGCGGTGGCAGCCGAGGTGGCGACCCCGCTCGCGGTCGCCGTGGCAGAGTTGCTCCAGAACGCGATGGAGCACGCGTTTCCCGAACCCCAGTCCGCCGGACCCTCACAGCCCGGCACTCCGGCCGACGACGCTGCGGCACGTGGTCGCACGGCAGCCGATCTTCCGGCAGCGGGCTCCGGGGGGACCGGTCAGGAGGTGCCGTCGGCATCGGCCCGGGTCGAGCTCGTGCTCCGCGAACGGCCGGAGGGACTGGAGATCGTGGTACGGGACAACGGATGCGGCCTGCCGGAGGGTTTCGACATCGACGAGACGCGCAGCCTGGGGCTATCGATCGTGAGGGACCTGATCCGGACTCAGCTCGGCGGAACCATCAAGATGGAGACCGAGGGCGGCACCATCGTCCGCCTCGACATCCCGTCGCGGCGACGACCGACCTGACGTCTGCCGGCTCAGGAAGCGCGGCGGCGCTGAGCCGCCAACCAGGCCTTACGGAGCTTGCGACGCTCTTCCTCGGAGGTGGCGCCCCAGACGCCGGACTCCTGATTGGTCGCGAGCGCGAACTCGAGACACGCGTCCCGAACCTCGCACGTGAAGCACACGGCCTTGGCTGCTTCGATCTGCTCGATAGCCTGACCTGTGGTTCCAATCGGAAAGAACAGGTCGGGATCGGTGTCTCGGCAGGCCGAAACTTTTCGCCAATCGTCGCTGTCCCACTCACTCGAGCGGGTCCAGGTCAGAGCCACCCTGCCTCCTCTGCGGCTTGCGATTCGCGGTCGACGCACATCGTCGCCGCGCATCCGTGAACAAAATCACAAATCCGCCAACCCAGAATCAACCGTTTCTGCTGGCAGGAGGCCGGCGGGGCGGCAATTTCCCAGATTGCGAGATCAGATACTAGGGCAGGGGACCAGTTCGTGCAAGCATGTGATCACGAGCACGACTACCGGTAGCCGGCGCGGGACGACGCGTGGCGGATCGATTGCCGCTCGTTGCGACGAGGGGAGGAACCCGTGACCGAGATCTTCGCGCACCGAGGTTCGGCCCACCTGAACAGGGAGAACACGGTCGGAGCGTTTGTCGCCGCCCGGGAGCTGGGAGCTGACGGGATCGAATTGGACGTGCGCCGTACCGCCGACGGTGCCTTGGTTGTCCACCATGACGCCGAACTGCCCGATGCCGGCCCGATCGCCGAACTGTCGTTAGCCGAGCTGCCTGAATGGCTCCCGTCACTCGAAGCGGCGCTGGACGCTTGCCGCCCGATCCAGGTCAACGTCGAGATCAAGCAACGCGAGGGCGAGTGGGGACCCGAGCTTGACGACCCGCTCGCGTTCGACGTGGCACGGCTACTGGCGCGGCGGAGCGAGGCGGCTCGCATCATCGTCTCATCGTTCTCGCTCCGGACCATCAACGCTGTTCGTGCCACAGTTCCGAGTCTGGCGACGGCCTTGCTGGTCGAGGTCGCAGAGGATCCGTTTCGAGCCATCGCCACGGCTCACGAGCATGGGCACGGCGGCGTGCATCCGTTCTTCCTCTCTGTCGACAAAGCCCTGATCAGAGACGCAAAGGCCGAGGGCATCGCCATCCGGACCTGGACCGTGGACGACCCCGCCCGGATCGCCGCGCTCGCAGACATGGGCGCCGCGGCAGTGATCACCAACGACGTCCCTGCCGCGCGCCGGGCACTCAGGCGGTCCGACGACTCGGTCGACCCACCGCCGCCCACCTGAGCCATTGGGGGCACCTCTGCCCCCGCCAGCCCGGCCCGCCGGCCGAGCCCACACCCCACACCCCCCGCCATCCGGCCGGTGGCCGCAGCGGCTGAGCCGTCCGGTTGGCCACCGGGCGACTTGTCGTGGAGAATCGTCACATGAATGTCGCCGTCTGCGTGAAGCAGATTCCTGATACGGCCGTGCCACCGGTGCTCGATCCGCACGACCACACCCTCGTCCGGGAGGGAAAGCTGATAATGGACGACTCGGACAGCTATGGAGTGGAGATGGGCCTCCAGCTGGTCGAGGGTGCGGGCGGCGGCGAGGTCTGCTTGGTGTCCATGGCGCCCAACGGGGAGACGAGCGGGCTACGCACCGCGATGGCGATGGGAGCCGCGAGGGCGATCCTGGCGTCCGACCCTGCGCTCGCCGGCTCGGACGCACTCGGGACCGCGAAGGTCCTGGCCGCGGCGATAAGCCGTCTGGCTCCCGACCTGGTCCTCGCAGGCACCGAGTCCACCGACGGCTACACCGGAACACTCCCGGTCCAGGTGGCGGAATTGCTCGGCTGGCCATCGATCACCTTCGCCAAGCACATCGAGATCTCGGAAGGCGTCTTGCGAGTCCAGCGCCAGACGGAGTCCGGCTACGACGAAATCACCTGCCCGCTTCCCGCCGTCGTCACGGTTACCGCCGGCGTCGTCGAGCCGAGGTACCCGTCGTTCAAAGGGATCATGGCTGCCAAGTCGAAGCCGGTCGAGGAGGTGTCGGTCGCCGATCTCGGACTCGAGTCGTCGGTTGTGGGCGAGGCCGGTGCCCGCCAGCGCGTCGTCTCGGTCGAGGCTGCCGAGGCTCGAAAAGCCGGCGAGATCGTGGTCGACGAGGGTGACGGTCATGAGAGAGTCATCAGCTTTCTCGAGCAGCTCAAGGTCCTGTAGGAGGTATGAGCGAAGTGGACAAGATCTGGGTGCTCGCCGAGCAGCACGATGGGCTACCGCTCGGCATCGTTCTCGAGCTGCTGACGGCTGCCCGCGGTTTCGGCGGCACCGTTGAGGCCGTCACCTGGGGCGCTGGAGCCGCGGACGCGGCGCCGACTCTCGGGCTGTACGGAGCGACGAAGGTGTACGACATCGGCGACATCGGCGAGTCACTGCCCGGTCCTAAGGTCGCCGCAGCCATCGCAGCCCAGGTCACGGCGGGGAATTGCCCCGACGCGATCCTCGTCGGCGCAACCTACGACGGCAGGGACGTCGCAGGTCGCCTGTCGGTGCGTCTCGACCGTCCGGTGCTCACCAACATCGCCGGCATCGACGCGTCGGGCGGGGCACTCACCACCGAGCACGCGATCTTCGGGGGGTCGATGATCCTGCGAGCCGAATTCACCGACGGCGCTCCGGGGATCTTCGTGATCCGGGCGAAGTCCTTTGCCGCCGAACCCGCTGAGGCCGGCTCGGCGGGCGAGGCGGGCTCACCGGAGATCGTCGCGGTCGAGGTCCCCGACACCCAGGCGAGCGACGGGGCGAGAATCGTCGCCCGGCACGCGGAGGAACGCAGCGGACCCAAGCTCGACGAGGCGACGGTTGTCGTCTCCGGAGGCCGTGGCTTGGGCTCGGCCGACAACTACGCCCTCATCACCGAGCTGGCGCAACTGCTGCACGGCGCTCCGGGCGCCTCGCGGGCCATCGTTGACGCCGGCTGGGTGCCCTATGCGTTCCAGGTGGGCCAGACGGGAAAGACCGTGAAGCCGACGGTGTACATCGCCTGCGGGATCTCCGGGGCGACTCAGCACATGGTCGGAATGAAGGGCGCGAAGAACATCATCGCCATCAACAAGGACCGCGAGGCTCCCATCTTCACCATCGCCGACCTTGGTATTGTCGGCGACGTCACCAAGGTGGTCCCGAAGCTCATCGAGGCCATCAAAGCTCGCAATTAGCTCCGGCGAGGAAGCGTCAAGCAGGTCGGGGCAGCCAGGCCTCCCGCGCGAGCAAGGGCCCTGAAGAGGGTCTCGAGGGTGGCTGACGGCCTCCACCCCTCGAGGCCGCAGGATATGTAGGGTCAGCGGCCGAAGGCCCACGCGACCCGCGTGGCCAGAGCGTGTACGAAGGACTCGCCGGGTGCTCTTCCCGACAATTGACTTCGCGATCTTCTTCGGGATCGTCTTCGTCGGCAACTGGCTGCTCGCGCCGTTTCCCAAGCGCTGGCGTGTGTTCATCCTCGTGGCGAGCTACGTGTTCTACGGATGGTGGGACTGGCGTTTCGTGTTCTTGCTCGCCATCTCCACGATCTGCACGATCACCGGTGGGCGAATGGTCCACCGAGCGTCGAGCGCGTCGGCCCGGCGAGCCTGGCTGATCGCAACGGTCACCGCTGAGCTGGGGCTACTGGGATGGTTCAAGTACGCCGGTTGGCTCGGGGTCAACATCGACAACGTGCTGCACCATCTCGGGATCGGCGACCCGATCCCGTTGCTGCAGGTCACGCTCCCGGTAGGGATCTCGTTTTTCACCTTCATGGGGCTGTCGTACGTGATCGACATCTACCGGGGCAGCCTCGAGCCCTCGCCCTGGTTGGACGTGGCCGTCTTCGTCGCCTTTTTCCCACATCTCGTCGCGGGGCCGATCGTGCGGGGCTCGGACCTCCTCCCCCAGATCCGCCGGTCGCACCGGCGCGACCCACGCCGCATCGCGCTGCCGAGGGCCGCGTATCTCATCTTCGCGGGCCTGTTCAAGAAGGTGGTGCTGTCGAGTTACATCTCCTCGCAGATCGTGGACCCGGTGTTCGCGAACCCGCACAGGTACTCCTCTCTCGAGGTCCTGCTGGCGATCTACGGCTATGCCGTCCAGATCTACTGCGACTTCAGCGGCTACACCGACATCGCGATCGGCTGTGCGCTGCTGCTCGGCTTCCGCTTCCCGGAGAACTTCGACGCTCCGTACACCGCCCGCTCCTTGCAGGACTTCTGGCGGCGGTGGCACATCACCTTGTCGATGTGGCTGCGCGACTACTTGTACATACCCCTCGGCGGCAACCAGGGGTCGCGGCGCATGATGTACCGCAACATCATGATCACCATGGTCCTCGGCGGGCTGTGGCACGGCGCCGCCTGGACCTTCGTCGCCTGGGGAGCTCTCCATGGCATGGGACAGTGCGTCGGCCACTTCCGGCGTTCGAAACGGGTCGAACAGGGCCTCTCGCCTCAGCGAGAAGGGCGGTGGTGGCTGGCGTGGCAACGCTTCGCGACGTTCCAGCTCGTGTGTGTCGGATGGGTCTTCTTCCGCGCGACGTCGTTCTCGAACGCAGGAGCGATGTTCGGCCGCCTGTTCACCGGCTGGACCCTGCCGTCGCCGCTCGTGAATTACGGTGTGCTGCTCACGCTCCTGATCGGGATCGGGTCCCAATATGTGCCGAAGGAGTTGCCCCTGCGCGCACAAGAGGTGTTCTCACGGCTTAGCGTGGTAGCGCAAGGGGCGGTGCTTGCTGTCGTGCTCCTCGTCATCACGACGCTCGGACCACCGGGCGTCGCACCGTTCATCTATTTCCGCTTCTGAGTCTGGGACGATCTTGCCAAAGGCAGCACGAGCCTCTTGACCATATTCCGAAACCCACCCGGCCCTTCCGGCAGCGAGTCCGGCCGCCAAGGCGATGGGCGCCAGCAGAACGGCTCGCCACGCTCGGCCGGGAGCAGATCGAGGGCCCCCGGGGCGACCCGGTCGGGTGCACCGGACCGCGCGACGCGAACCGAGCGCACCGAACGGGCGGACCGCACGGCGCGGGCCCGCGCTGACCGCGCGGACCGCACCGGCCGGAACGGCTCGACGAGGACCATGTCCCGGGAGACGGCGCGGCCGCGGACCCCGCAGCGACAACCGCGGCCCCGAGCAGATGCCCAAGGGGCGCCGACCGACCAAAGACGGCGGGCGTCAGCGGGCCGCATCCTCGCCGTCGGGCTCGTCTGTTTCCTGGTGTGGCTCCTGTTCGACGCGAACCAGCTCTACCGCTCTGCAGAGGCAGGCCAGATCGGCGTCCGGCGAAGTGTCGCCATGTCCATCCTCCGCCCGATTGCCGCCATCGCCGACGCGCTGCGGCTCTCCCGCCCGGTGATTGCCGCCGATTCGGGTTTGGGGCGATGCGGCGGCGTGGGTGGTTCGATATGCAGCACCGGCGTCACGATTCCACTGGTGACCGTGCCGCCCCCGCAGCCGCCCCCGCAGCCGCCCCCGCAGGGGTACCTCGGTCGCTTCGCCGCTCCGCACCTCGGGCGAGGGACCCACTACATCTACATCCCCCCGCCTCCGCCGCCCCGGCATCCGCAGCAGCCTCCCCTCGCATCGCCGACGGCGGCCCATCCGCTGACCCTGCTCTCGATCGGTGATTCCATCGGGGAGGACCTCGGTATGGGCCTGGGCGACGTCTTCTCGAGCGACGCCGCCGTCCACGTCATTCAAAAGGGCGTCGAGAGCACGGGGCTCTCGCGGAGCGACTACTACAACTGGCCGGCGGCACTCCAGTCCGACCTCACCCACTACCACCCGCGGATCGTCGTCGTCATGCTCGGCGCGAACGACGCCCAGGCCTTCTACGAGAACGGCAGCTTCCTCTCGTTCGGGACGAGGGCGTGGTGGCACGCCTACACGGCCCGTGTCGCACTCGTCATGAACGAGGCCACGGCCGGCGGCGCCCGTGTCATGTGGGTCGGGCTACCCCCGATGGGCCCCGGTTCGACTGTCCCGGGCGGCTTTCCGCACCACGTGAACAAGGTCTTCGCCGAGCAGGCCGCCTCCCATCCGGGCGTGACGTATTTCTCCGCCGCCAGCGTTCTCTCGTCGAAGTCCGGGGGCTTCACCCAATACCTGATGATTCATGGATCGCTCGCCCAGGTCCGCTACCCCGACGGCGTGCATCTGGCCCCCGCCGGCTATGACCTGCTGGCGCAGTCGCTCGTCCAGCCCATGGAGCATGCCTGGCACGTGAACTTGAGAGTGGGGTGAGATCCCCGAGGTCGCGCCCTCGGGGCGGGTCCTCGGGGGCGGGTCTGAATCGTGCGCCGGCCCGACCCCCCGACCGCGGGCGCCGGCGAGCTACGGTCCAGTGCCGCCCGTTTGCGGACTGCCGGCGCGTTTGCGGGCCTCTTCGATCTCGAGCTCGGCTGCGTCGCGCCCCACCCACGTCGCGCCCTCGACTGACTTGCCGGGCTCGAGGTCCTTGTAGACCTCGAAGAAGTGCTGGATTTCGAGCCGCTCGAACTCAGGTAGGTGGCGGAGGTCCTGCAGGTGCTCCTGGCGAGGGTCGTTGGCGGGCACGGCGATGATCTTGTCGTCGGGTCCCTTCTCGTCGGTCATGCGGAACATCCCGATCGTCCGCGCTCGGACGACACATCCAGGGAAGGTCGGCTCTTCGACCAGCACCAGGGCATCGAGCGGATCACCGTCCAGCCCCAGAGTGCCGTCGACGAACCCGTAGTCCGCGGGGTACCGGGTCGAGGTGAACAGCATCCGGTCGAGGTAGATCCGGCCGGTGGCGTGGTCCATTTCGTACTTGTTGCGTTGGCCCTTCGGAATCTCTACGACAACTTCGAACTCCATTGGCGGCCTCACTGTCGAGTGGTCGGCGCGGGCTTGCGAAACGGACGCTACAGCCTGCCGTCTGGCCGGCCCGGCGCCGGCTCGGCCGGCGGGCGGGCGGGCGAACAGGCTCGGGCTTCGGGTCAGCGCGAACTCGTCACTCCGGCTCGCGGGCCCAATCCCTCACCCGAGGCAGCACGCTCGAGCAGCTGGACCAATCCGGCCTCCAATCCCGGCGCGGCGACGACAACGGTCGCAGCTCCGGCGGTCAGTCCTTCGAGCACCTTGACCGTGGCCCCGGCCTCGCGCGCGATGACCTCGCCGGCGGCGAGATCCCACGGCTCGAGCCCGGCCTCGTAGAAGGCGTCGAGGCGCCCACAGGCGACGGCGCAGATGTCGAGCGCGGCTGCGCCCCCGCGCCGGATGTCCCGGACGGCCGGGAGGAGGGTGGGAAGCAGCTGTGCCTGCGCGGCCCGGGTTTGCGCGCGATAGGAGAAACCGGTACCCACGAGCGCCTCGCCGAGCGGTCGGCCCGTCGCCTCGAGCCGGAGCTCGTTCCCGTTCAGCGACGCCCCCTCTCCCTCGGCGGCGGCATACATCTCACCGGTCAGGGGATTGTGGACAACTCCTGCGACGCTGCGCCCCGCGGCACGAGCCGCAATCGACACGGCGAAGACCGGGATGCCGTAGAGGTAGTTGATCGTGCCGTCGAGGGGATCGATGACCCACGTCACGCCGGTGGATCCTTCGCGGGAGCTGCCCTCCTCGCCCACGATGGCGTCGTTCGGTCGAGCGCGAAGCAGGGCACCGACGATCAGCGCCTCACTGGCCCGGTCGATCTCAGTGACGAGGTCGGTCGGGCTGGACTTCGCCGTTGCACCCTCCGCGAGGAGGCGCCCGCCCGCGACGGCCGGCAGGCTCCGGCGCAGCAGCTCTCCGGCCCCGCTCGCCACCTCTCGTGCGAGCTCGAGGAGGGTGCTTGGTGCGGTCATCGGGCCTTATCCGCCGGTGTCACGGTGCGCGCGCCGGGCGAGCCGCGCCGGCCGGTGCGGGCGGTCGGGTGCGGGCGAGCTGGGCCAATCGAGCCACGAGCACCTCGATCACGAGCTCGTTCGGCCAGTCGATCACGCCCCGGAGGTCGTGGTCGGCGTCGGCGATCAGGCTGACCGCCCGTGCCACGCGCTGCGGGCCGAGCCTCCTCCCCTGGTCGAGCACCTTGCGGGCAGGAAACGGTGCCATGTTGAGCAGGGAGGCCGCCGCGTTCGGGTCGCTCACGCCGCTGCCATCGAGGCGCAGCATCGCGCCGTAGTGCTTGTGCAGCAACGCCAGCAGTTGGAACGGGTGCCGCCCACCGGGGCCGAGCAACCGGTGCGCGACCAGCACTGCCGCGGCCACCTCGCCCTTGTCGAGCGCGTCGGTGAGGTCCCAGGGCGGTGCGGCACCTTCCTCGCCGAGAAACGGGGCCAGCTCCGCCGGCCCGACCCTCCCACCCTCGCCGTACGCGGCGGCGAGAATGTCCAGCAGCGCGTTCAGCCGAGAGACGTCCTCACCGAGATGCTGTTCGAGGAGGTGGCGCGCGGCGACGTCCAGGCGAACGGAAGCGACTTGCAACTGCTCGTTGAGCCATTGGGCGCGCGCCTTGCCCGACGAGCCCGGTGAGGTATCGATCTCCCGTCCCCGGGCCTTGATCGCCTTGGCGAGGACGGCGGGAAGCGCCTTGCCGACGAGCGCCAGGACGAGCACGTTCGGCGTGAACGGCTCGCCGAGGCGCGCCGCAAGCTCGCCTGCCTGGGCTGCGTTGAGATGCTCCGCGTCGCGTAGCACGACGATTCGGCGGTCGGCCAGGAAAGGCGGAGTGAAGAGGGCGTCGATCACCGGCCCGACGGCGAGGTCCTCTTCGCCACTCGGCGCCCGGTGCTCCTCGATGGCCACCGCGAGCGTCCCATCGCCCGACGCGGCACCTTCCTCCTCGTTGCCGGGGCTCGCGCCGCCCGCGCCTCGCGGAGAAGTGAGCTCGGCGAGCAGCCGGTCGACGCCGCGGTCAACGAGGGCGGGATCACCGCCCCTGACGACGAAGACGACGGCGCCTTCGGAGGGCGCGTTGCTCACTGCGCCACCGCTGGGATGGTTGCCGGCAGCGAGGCCGAGTCGAGGATGTCGGCCAGCAGGTCGCGCACCTTGCACGTGCCGGCGACATCGTGGACCCGCACCAACCGGCATCCGCCGGCAATTCCCACGGCTGCCGAGGCCAAAGAGGCGTTGCGACGCTCGTCGATGCCGAGCTCCAGCAGAACCCCGAGAAACGTCTTGTTCGACGACGACAGCAAGAGCGGGTACCCGAGCGATGCCAGTCTCGGGGACTGTTGCAGCAGCAAGAGCGACTGATGGGCGGTCTTCCCGAGATCGAGACCAGCGTCGAGGATCACCCGATCCGCCGGTATGCCGGCGGATCGTGCCCGCTCGGCGCGGGCGAGCAGGAAGCGCTCGACTTCGGTTACGACATCGTCGTAGCGCGGCGCGGGGTCCGGCACGCGTGGAGCGAGGCGGATATGGGTGGCGACGACCGCGGCTCCCGCCGACGCAGCAGTCGAGAGGTAGTCCGGGTCGGCGAAGCCGCTGATGTCGTTGCCGATCACCGCGCCGGCATCGAAGGCGGCCCGGGCGACCGGCGCACGCCAGGTGTCCACCGACAAGGGCACGTCGAACCGCTCGCGCAACGCCGCGATGACCGGCACGACCCGCTCGAGCTCCTCCGGCTCGGTCACTTCCGGGCCCGGACCTGCCTTTACCCCGCCCACGTCGAGCACGTCGGCGCCTTCTTGCACGAGTTGGTCGGCACGCTCGAAGAAACGGTCCAGGTCGTAATACGAGCCATGGTCGTAAAAGGAGTCCGTCGTGCGATTGAGGATGCCCATGACGAGTGCCCGGCGCGAGACGTCGTAACGCCGCTCACCGAGCCCAAGCAGCACGGCCTGGCGTGGCAACCAGACGGCGCTACGGGTCAGCGGCACGCCTTGGCTTTGTGCTCGGCCCGGTTCAGAAGAGCCGGGAGGCGAGCGCGCGCCGGTACCGCTCCCGCCTTGGGTCTGACGGGTCCATCGTCTCGAGGAGGTCGAGCAGCTCTTGTCGGGCTTCGTCGTCGGACTTGGCGCGGTCGAGGAGGGCATCGAGGCGCGGCTCGAGGGCCGCGGCGCCTGCGCCGTTGCTCCCGACCTGCGCTGTCTCGGCGCCCGCCACGGCCAGCCTGGCGAGCGCCGCCACGCGCCGGGTCTCGACCGTGTCCGGGATCTTCGCGAGTAGGTTCAGCGCTTCCTCCGGCTCGCCCCGCCCGACGAAGATCTCGGCCAGACCGACGATCGCGCCCGGGTGATCGGGCTCGAGCTCGAGCGCCCGACGGAGCGACTCCTCATCTCCCTTCGCGACCAGCTGCTCGGCTTCGCTCGGGGCAGGGACGAGCCGGCCCACGAACTCTCGGATGGCGGCCTCGGGAAGCGCCCCGACGAACCGGTCGACGATCTTCCGTTCACTGATGGCGAACACAGCCGGGATCGACTGGACCTGGAAGCTCTGCGCGACCCTCGGGTTCTCGTCCACATTGACCTTGGCAAGCTCGACGGCGCCGCCGGTCGCCTCGACGACGCGTTCGATGATCGGTCCAAGGGTCTTACACGGCCCGCACCAGGGCGCCCAAAGGTCGACGACGACTGGGACGAGGTCCGAACGGACGAGGACGTCGCTCTCGAAGGAGGCATCGGTGGCGTCGAATGTCATCGGCGAGACCCTACCGGCTCGTTCGTGCCCGCCCGTCGTCGAAAGTGCCGAGGGTGCGACGAGCTCGGGCCGCGGCCCGGATGGTCGCTAGGACGGGAGGGTGGTGACCGTCGCCGGCAACGTGAAATCGCTGCTCGGCACACTTGTCGCATACTTCGTGAGCTCGAAGTTCCCACTGCCCCCCGTGGTGGATGAATACGAGACGTAGCCGAGGACACCTTGTGCGGTGACGCAGAAGGTCCCGGTGCCCTTCTCACCTTTTGCGCCCGTCACCGAGATGCACGACAGCGCGAAGCCGTTGACGGTTTTCGCGGAGTAGGTCGCCTGCGCCCCCTGCGCCTTTACTGCAGCTTCCACCTCGGGCAGGTACGTGCCCGGCTCGTAGAACGCGAACAAGGCGGTCTCTGGATCGCTCTTGCCGCCGTTCAGGCACGTCCACTTGCCGCCGGTCTCGCTGCAGAGGTAGCTCTTGGCACCGATCGTGAGTATCTCGACCGTGCTCGTGCTGGTGACCGCCTCGAACAGGGTGTTCGGTGACTGCTGAGCGATCGTAAGGCTGGTCAGCTTGTCCGAGGAGCCGGTCGTGCTGACCTTGTAGGTCGCGGCGAAGGTCTGGTGCTCGCCCGACTTGAGCTTCTCGAGCGTCGACAACAGGGAGGAGTTCGCCGACGTCGTCGTGGTGGTGCTCGACCCGCCCGCGGTCGTCGTCGGCGTGCCGGTTGAACCCGCAACCGTCGTGGTGGGTGCAGCCGTCGTGCCGGGTGCAGCCGTCGTGCTGGTCGAAGGCGACGAGGAACTGCTGCACGCCGCGGCCAGCACTCCGGCCGCGACCAGAGCCACACACCCAGTGACCGCCCGCCGCGCGCCCGAGTCTTTTGTCTTCAGGTTCATGACCGCACCTCCGCCGATTCGACCGACATCGGCCGCCGATGGCACGGTGCCACGACGCCACTGCCGGGGGACTTCCAATCCAGAAAAAAAGCTACCGCGCGACCCGTCGTCGCGCGTGAAGCCTTGAAGGACATCGGCAGGTTTGCCGCCCTGCTTTAGACGACGAAGTATTTGGCCATCGGATGGTGGCAGACGATCGCCAGCGTGGTCTGCTCGGGATGAAGCTGGAAACCCTCGCTCACCGTGACCCCGATCCGACCGGCCTCGAGAAGATCCACGACCTTGGCGTTGTCCTCGAGATCCGGGCAGGCCGGGTAGCCGAACGAGTAGCGGCCGCCGCGGTGCTGCTGGCGGAACAGACCCGTCAGCGTCGGCGCGTCCTCGTCGGCGAATCCCCATTCCTCGCGTACTCGCCGGTGCCACAGCTCGGCGAGCGCCTCGGTCGTCTCCACCGACAGGCCGTGCATCACGACATAGTCCCGGTAGCGGTCGGCGGCGAAAAGCTCGGCCGTCCGGGCTGACGCGTCCGCTCCCACCGTCACGATCTGAAATGCCGCGTAGTCCGGAGTTTGTGAATCCGCCGGCCGGAAAAAGTCGGCAATGCAGAGGAAAGGCTCCTTACGCTGGCGCGGAAACGCGAAGCGCATGCGTTCGGTCCTCCGCTCGTCGTCGGTGTACACGACGAGGTCGTTCCCGTCCGCGTTCACCGGGAAGTAACCCCAGACGACCTGGGGGACGAGCACGCCTTCGGCCTTGACCTCATCGAGACGTGAGCGGAGCTCGGCCCGGATCCGCTCCTTGAAGTCCGCGTCGACCTCGCCCGACTCCGGGCGGTAGCCCCACTGGTTGCGGAAAAGCGCTGTCTCGTTGATATAGGAGGCGATGTCGTCGAGGGGGATGCCCTTTGCGACCCTGGTCCCGAGAAACGGGGGCCTGAACAACTCGTTGTCGGTTCCCACCTCCGGCGAGCGCGCCGGAAGCGTCGCCGGATCGATCTCGGCCATCTGCTCGCTCCGCCTCGGCGGCAGCTTGCGGCCCGACAGCTCGGTCCCGAAGGTCGGATCGTCGACGCCGCTCCGTTTGATCTCCATCAACCGGTCGAGGAGATGCAGGCCTTCGAACGCGTCCTTGCCGTAGAAGACGCGGCCCTTGTAGATCGCCCGCAGGTCCTTCTCCACATAGGTGCGGGTGAGCGCGGCGCCGCCGAGCAGGACCGGGTAACCGGACTTGTCGAGCCGGTTCAGCTCCTCCAGGTTGTCGCGCATGATGAGCGTCGACTTCACGAGCAGACCGCTCATCCCGATCGCGTCGGCCTCGACCTCGTCCGCCTTCGAGAGCAGCTCGGACATCGGCACCTTGATCCCGAGATTGTGGACCTCATAGCCGTTGTTCGTGAGGATGATGTCGACGAGGTTCTTGCCGATGTCATGCACGTCGCCCTTCACCGTCCCGAGGACGATCCGGCCGCGCCCGCCCGCCTCGGTGCGCTCCATGTGCGGCTCCAGATGCGTGACTGCCGCCTTCATCGTCTCGGCCGAGCCGAGCACGAATGGCAGCTGCATCTGGCCCGAGCCGAACAGCTCCCCGACGGTGCGCATCCCGGCGAGGAGCATGTCGTTCACGATGGCGAGGGCGGCGTGCCCGGCCCCGAGAGCCTCGTCGAGCTCGGTCTCGAGGCCGTTGCGGTCACCGTCGACGATGCGCTGCTCGAGCCGCCGTTCCACGGTCCAGTCGGAGCGATCCTCCAGCTGCGAGTGCGAAGCGGCGCTTTCGCCCTCGAACGCCTCGATCAGCGCAGAGAGCGGGTCGTAGCCTTCGCGGCGCCGGTCGTAGATGAGATCCAGGCAGATCTCGCGGTCCTCATCCGATATGCGGTGCAGCGGCTGAATCTTTCCCGCGTGCACGATCGCGGCATCGAGCCCGGCTTGGACGCACTCGTGGAGGAAGACCGAGTTGAGCAGCTGGCGTGCCGCCGGCGAGAGCCCGAACGAGACGTTCGACAGCCCCAGCACCGTGTGGACCCCGGGAAGCTCCCGCTTGATCCGTCCGATCGCCTCGATCGTCTCGATCCCATCGCGCCGGCTCTCCTCCATGCCGGTCGACAACGGCAGTGCGAGAGGATCGAAGAGCAGGTCAGCCGGCTCGAGGCCGTAGCGCTCGATGGCGAGGTCGTGGATCGCAACGGCGGCCCGCACCTTCCAGTCGGCGGTGCGCGCCTGGCCGTCGGTGTCGATACAGGTGCAGATGACGGCCGCGCCGTAGTCCCGCGCGAGACTCAGGAAGCGGTCGAGGCGGGTACCAGGAGCATCCCCGTCCTCGAGGTTGACCGAATTGAGGACGGGCCGGCCTCCGATCCACTGCAGCGCCGCCTCGACGACCGGCGGCTCGGTGGTGTCGATGACCAACGGGATGGACGACTGCGTCGCAAAACGGCGCGCCACCTCCGTCATGTCCCGCACACCATCGGCCCCCGTGTAGTCCACGCAGACATCGAGCAGATGAGCGCCCTCTCGCGCCTGGTCGCGCGCCATGGTGACCGTCGTATCCCAGTCGCCGGCGAGCATCGCGTCCCGGAACCGTTTCGACCCGTTGGCGTTCGTGCGCTCGCCGATGACGAGGAAGGAAAGCTCCTGCTCGAAGGGGGTGGCGGCGTAGAGCGAGGCAGCGGAGGGCTCGTGAACCGGCGACCGGCGGCCGGGCTCGAGATCGGCGCAGGCGGCGACGACTCTGGCGAGGTGCTCCGGCGTCGTGCCGCAGCAGCCGCCGATGACCGACACACCGAGCTCCCGGACGAACACCGAAAGGTGCTCGGCGAGCGCGTCGGGCGACAGGTCGTAGTGCATCCTGCCGTCGACGACCGACGGGAGGCCCGCATTTGGGAGCGCCGAGATCGGCATCCGTGCCTGCCCGGACAGGTGCCGGAGCGACTCGTACATCTCGACAGGACCGGTGGCGCAGTTCATGCCGATGACGTCGGGCTTCATGGCGTCGAGGGTGCACAGGGCGGCACCGATCTCGGTGCCGAGCAGCATGCGGCCGGTCACCTCGATGGTTACCTGCACTTGAATGGGAACCTCGCGCCCGGCGTGGCGCATCGCACGGCGACAGGCCTGCATCGCCGCCTTGGCTTGGAGGACGTCGTAGCAGGTCTCGACGAGGAGGAGGTCGACTCCACCTTCGAGCAGGCCCCTGGCGAGCACCTCGTACGCGTCCCGTAGATCGGCGAAGCTGACCTGGCCGAGCGTCGGAAGTTTTGTGCCCGGCCCCATGCTCCCGGCGACGTAACGCTGTCGATCCGGCGTCGAGTAGCCGGACGCAACCTCCTTCGCGAGCCGGGCCGAGACACAGGCGAGCTCTTCGGCGCGGTCCGCGACCTGGTACTCGGCGAGCACGATCGGCAGCGACCCGAACGAGTTCGTCTCGACGACGTCGACGCCGACCTCCAAGAACGACCGGTGGAGCTCTTGGACGACGTCCGGGCGCGTGAGGCACAGCATCTCGTTGCAGCCTTCGAGCGACTCGCCGCCGAAGTCGTGGGCGCTGAGCTCGCGAAGTTGCAGGTTGGTACCGGTCGCGCCGTCGTAGATGACGACCCGCTCGCGCACGGTCTCGAGATAACTCTGGGCGCCTTTCACCGTGGAGAAGCCTACTTGGGTGCACTGCCGGGTCCCGACGATCACGCCGCGATCTGCGCGACTCGACCCGAACCGGCAAGCTGTCGGAGGTGGGCCGGCCCGGATTCCTGGCCCGAACGGAGGCTCTGATGACCGAGCGCAACCGCCGACTGGTGCTGGCCGAACGCCCAGCCGGCCTTGTGGACGAACGGACCATACGGCTCGAGGACGGCCCCGTTCCCAGGCCCGCTCCAGGTGAGGCGTTGGTCAAGGTGCGGTTCCTCTCGATCGATCCGACCATCCGGACCTGGATGAACGATGCGCGGGGCTACCTGCCTCCCATCGGCATCGACGAGGTCATCCGCAGCGGTGGCATCGGCGAGGTCATCGCGTCCGAGTCGCCGCGCTATGGCGTCGGCACGCTCGTATTCGGCATGCTCGGCTGGCAGGACTACGCGATCGTCGACGAGAAAGGGCGCGGCGCGCAGCCGATAGCGCCGGGAGTCGACCCGCCGGTCGCGCTCAATCTGTTCGGCATCACCGGGATGACGGCCTATTTCGGCCTGCTGGAGGTGGGCCGGATCGTGGAAGGCGACGTGGTGGTCGTCTCCGGCGCGGCAGGCGCGACGGGTTCGGTCGTTGGCCAGATCGCAAAGCTGAAGGGCGCCGGCAAGGTCGTCGGCATCGCCGGCGGTCCGGACAAATGTGCATGGATCCTCGATGAGCTCGGCTTCGACGGTGCCGTCGACTATCGAAACGAGAACGTGGCCGAACGGCTCCGCGAGACCTGCCCGACCGGGATCGACCTCTATTTCGACAACGTCGGCGGTGACATCCTCGACACCTGCCTCGGTCAGCTGGCGCTTCGCGGGCGTGTCGTGCTCTGCGGTGCGATCTCCACCTACAACGACCGGACACGCCCGGCAGGGCTCTCGAACTACCGCAACCTCATCGGCAGGCGCGGACGAATGGAAGGCTTCATCATCCTCGACTACGCCTCCCGCTATCCCGAGGCGCAAGCGGCGCTCGCGAACTGGCTGTCCGAGGGAAAGCTCGTGCATTCCGAGCACATCGTGGAAGGACTCGAGCACGCCCCCGAAGCACTCAATCTCCTTTTCAGCGGAGGCAACACCGGGAAGGTCGTCGTGCGGCTCTGACGGACCGCCCTCGGCTTAGGATCCCGATCCGGGCCCTTCGGCCTCCTCGGCCACGGCTTCGACCGCTCTCGTAATGGCCTTCGCGACGGCCGAAAGCTCGGGTTCGCCGAGCGCCGTGGAGCAGTTCAGGAAGCCGCGAGGTGCGGTGAGGACACCTTCGTTCATGAGCGCGAGGTGCAGCAGCTGCATCAGCCGGGGATCTTCCCCGGGCACATCGCCACCGGTCTCGACCGACGTGGAACTCGCGCCGAGGTGGGCGTTGAACATCGATCCGTAGCCGGTGACAGAACCGGTCAGCCCACACTCGGCCAGGGATCTCGCGAGCGTCTCGGCAAGCCTGCCTCCGGCGGCGTTGATGGCGGCGATCGCGTCGGGCGTCAGCAGCTCTATCGCCCTGATGCCAGCTCCCATCGAGACGAGGTTGCCGTTGTAGGTGCCCGAGTGCTTGAGGTGGTGCGGGGAATCGGCTCGGAAGAGCTCGAGCAGATCTCTCGAGCCGGCAACCGCGCCGATGGGGAAGCCTCCGCCGATCAGCTTGCCGAGCGTGGTCAGGTCCGGCCTGCACCCGAGCCGCTCCTGCAAGCCCCCCGTGGCGAGCCGGAAGGTCTGCACCTCGTCCAGGATCAGGACAGCGCCGGTGCGGTCCGCCAGCTCCCGCGCCCGGCCGAGGAACTCCGTGGTGCCCGGTATGGCCCCGGCCGAGCCGAGCAGGGGCTCGATGATGACGGCGGCGAGATCCGACCCGGCAGCCTCGCAGACCCGCGTCAGATCGTCGGCGTCGTTGAACTCGAACAGACGCACGAGATCGTGCACCGCGAGGGGCACGCCCGGTTCGACGAAGTCGCTCGGCTCGTGGCCCTCGTCCTCGGCGCTCACCCAGAGGCCGTCCCAGCTTCCGTGATAGCCACCGCGCGCCTTGGCGACGAGGTCACGACCGGTTGCCGCCCGGGCGATCCGGACGGCCATCATCGAGGCCTCGGTCCCGCTGTTGGTGTACCGAACCATTTCGGCGTGGGCAAGGCGGTCGCACAGCAGCGCGGCATGGGTCGCCTGGAGCCGGTGCGGGGCGGGAAAGACCGTCCCGCCTCCGATCACCGAAAGAGCCGCCTCGACGAGCTGGGGATGGGCGTTGCCGTGGACGAGCGAGGTGTAGTTGTTGAGCAGGTCGTAGTAGCGGTTCCCGTCGGCGTCGATCACGATCGGCCCCTCGCCCCGCTCGAGGACGATCGGATGCGGCGGGAAGAAAGCTGCCGAACGCGTGTGGCCCTCGGGAAGATGGCCGCCGAATGTCTCCCATTCCCGTCTCGAAGCCGAAGTCCGGGCCTCGAAGCGTGCGGTGATCCCTGAGCTGGGCTCCCCATCGCGCGCCGATCGCTCCGGGGTTAGCGCCGTGGTCATCTCACCGACCTCCCGATCTCTCGCCCTCCAGGTTACGGTCTCCGGATGTTCAGCTGCGGGGTTGGTCCGGCTCTCCCGCTGCCAGCGCGCCACGCCGGCGGGCTGGCGCGGGGCTAACTCGCCTCGCCCCCGGGCAGGCTCCGGCGCGCCTGTTCTTCGACTGCCCAAGCGGCGCACTCGGTGGCGAGCGACGGATGGAATCTCCACCGCCGCAGCTGTAGCTCGGTCGTTCGCTGATCCTCGCCGAGGTCGACGAGGCTCAGCGCCAGTTTGCAGCCCTGGCGCCGGAGGCTGTCGACTGCCGGGGCAGGCAGGGCTGTGTTCGCGGCTTCGTGCCGGGCCTGAAGCGATTCCGGCAACCGCCGAAGGTGGCGGCGGGCGAGCGGCGGAAGCCGGCGCCTGACCGCGAGCTGCCGCGGCCCTCGCCACTCTGCCATGCCGAAATCCACGCAACGCTTGATGGTGCGTGCGAACGGGGCATTCGGCCCGAGGCGCTCGCCGAGCCCAAGCGAACGCGCGGTCTCCTCCACGTCGAGCTCGATCCCGTCCGGCGACTCCTCGAGCCGTGCCGTGAGGTGGCGGAGCAACCAGGTGGCCGACGGCACAACTACGCATTGGGAGCCAATAACGTGTAGACTGCAGCGCTGCAAGGTCGCAGCGTGCGGCCGAGGAACAAAGGACAGAACATGAAGCGTGCGGCGCTGTACTCGCGTGTGAGCTTGGATCGGGAAGGCATCTCGATCAGCCCAGAGCGGCAGGAGTTGCTGTGCCGGCAGAAGGCCGACGCCAAGGGCTACACGGTCGTTGAGGAGCTCGTGTTCACCGACCGCAACCTGTCTGCTTACGCACGTGGCGTCAAGCGTCCTGGCTTCACCGCTCTCATCAAGGCTTGCAAAGAACGCAAGTGCGACGTCGTGATGCTGGACACGCTCGCACGCTTGAGCCGGCGAGCTTCAGAGATCTTGTTGCTTCGCGACACGCTCGAAGCGAACGGCATCGCACTTGTCCTGAACGACATCGACGTCGACACGTCTACACCGACCGGCAAGATGCTGTTCGGCCAACTCGCCGGCATGGTTGAGTGGCAATCGGCCGAGACGAGCTGGAAGGTCAAAGCAGCGCACAAGCAAGCCGCAGCACGTGGCGAAGCGCATCGCTCAGGACCGCGTGGCTTCGGCTTCCAGAAGAACCTGAAGCACAAGCCAGGTGACCCGCGCTACTCACCGCCAGTCATCGACGAGCGTGAGGCCGAGTACATACGTGAAGTCACCCGGCGACTTCTTGCCAAGGACTCGCTCAGCAAGTGCGCTGCCTGGCTGAACGCTGAAGGCGTGAAGACGACTGGCAACGGCGATGCTGCGCCGGCCGAGTGGAACGGACAAACGCTCAGTCAAATGCTCCGCGCACCGCGCCTTGCCGGCCTGCGCCAGCACGGCGGCGACATTCTGCCTGGCGATTGGGAAGCGATCCTCACAGAGGCGACCTGGTTCGCGCTGCTGGCCGAGCTCGACTCAAGGATCAAGACTGGCAACGGTCGCGCCGTACAAGCGCACTTGCTGACTGGCTTGATCAAGTGCGGCCGGTGCGGGTGCAATCTCAAGGCTATGCACTTCCGCCAGGCCAACGGCAAGATCTTCGACCGCTACCAGTGCCGTGCAGGACCCGGACTGAAGAGCTGCGGCCGCATGGCAGTGTCGAAGCGCTCAGTGGACGAGTACGTGATCGGGGCCTGGCTGGACGCGATGAGCGCTGCTTACCTCCAGCCCGTAGACACCGACGACAGGCGCGACCTCACGGCCGAGATAGCCGCTGTCACAGCGCAACTGGCGAAGATCGCACGCGACCACTACGTGCTCGGCCGTATGCCAGACGACGTGTTCGGCCCACTGCACGACGAGCTGAGCCTGAAGCTCACGGAACTGCACAGCACGCAGGCCGCACGGCAGCTGTCTGCCGGTGACCGTGCCGGCATCCTGCAGCCAGGCAACCGACAGGACATGGAAGCTTGGTGGAACGCAGCAAGTCTCGATGAGCGCAGGGTCGCCATGCGTCGGGTGTACGGCTCGATAGAGCTCCTGGCAGCGAAACACAGAGGTGGCCGGAACTTCGACGCCGATCGCCTGGTGCTGCACGGCTCGAACAAGTTCTACACACTGGCCTTCGAAGCCGGCACGTTGCCAGACGGCACTGCCATAGATGAGGCCGGCAATCTCTACGACCTGAGCTTCATCGGGCCGGCAGCCGGCACGGTCCAGACCGCGTCGTAGCGTGCGCCAGGCGTGCCAAACCGCTCTGTAGCGCTGCCTGGCACTACTTCGCTATCACCTCAAGGTCTCCTGGCTGGAAGCCGATAACCACCACTGGTGGCGATGTGGCTGCCGATCAGGTTGAGGCGGGTGAGGCGTGGACTTGCAGACTGGCGTGCTCTACTGCAACGACAACCTTGATCGACTTCCGGCACTACCAGCCGAGTCCGTTGACCTGATCTATCTCGATCCACCCTTCTTCTCGAATCGGGTCTACGAGGTCATCTGGGGCGACGAGGCCGAGGTCCGATCCTTCGAGGATCGCTGGGCTGGAGGCATCCAGAACTACATCGATTGGATGAAGCAACGGACCGTCGACTTGTATCGCGTGCTCAAACCGACCGGCTCGCTGTATTTTCACTGCGACCCTCACGCGAGCCACTATCTCAAGGTGATGCTCGACAGTATCTTTGGATCGACCAGTTTCCGCAACGAACTTATTTGGCGAAGATACGGCGCTCATAACGACACCGCTCAGGGCTCCCGGCATTTCGGCCGGGTCCACGATTCCATCCTTTTCTACTGCAAGTCGGCCAAGCCGACCTGGAATCAGCCCTTTACGGAACTCGACCCTGAATATGTGAAGAACTCCTATCGCTATGTCGAGCCCGAGACCGGTCGTCGGTTTCGATGTAAGCCACTAACCGCTCCGGGAGGTGCAGCTAAGGGAAATCCGACATATGAGTGGAATGGCCATACCAGATTCTGGCGGTACTCCCGCGACAGGATGCAAATGCTCGATAAAGAAGGGCGACTCTACTACTCAAGGACAGGGTATGTAAGCCAGAAGCACTATCTAGATGAATCGAAGGGAACACCAGTCCAGGATCTATGGCTCGACGTGCCCGCGCTTACTGGTGCGAACGCCGAACGCCTGGGTTACCCGACGCAGAAGCCGATTGCACTTCTGGAACGGATTATTTCGGCTAGTTCAAATCATGGAGATGTAGTTCTGGATCCGTTCTGTGGCTGCGGCACCACGGTCGCTGCGGCGGAGGCCCTGCAACGTCAGTGGATTGGGATTGATATCTCCCCGACAGCGATAAATATCATGAAACGACGGCTCTGGAATCAGAGTCGCCGGGTTCCCATAGTCGTAGATGCTCCGGAAACTGTAGAAGCCTTGAAGCAACTGAAACCGTTTGAGTTCCAAAACTGGATCATCGATGCCGTCAACGGGCGTCATTCTCCAAAACATTCAGGCGACATGGGTATTGACGGATTTTGGTTCTTCACCAACGATCCCATCCAGGTCAAACAGTCTGAGCACGTCGGCCGCAACGTCATAGACAACTTTGAGACAGCCATGCGACGAAATGGAGCGGATACTGGCTACGTCATGGCATTTAGCTTCACAAAGGGTGCCGTCGAAGAAGTTGCACGAGCCAAGGCTGACGGGCTCAGGATCAGGCTTATCAAGGTCTCGGAAGTCCTGATCCGAATGAATCGACCTGGTAGTGGCCTTGAGCAGCTCGGTCCTCAGCCTGAGGGTGACGTACTCCCAATGCCTCCAATGCGCAAGCCCAGCGAACTGCCAAGCGCGGAAGAACTCATCGAGAGCGACCGCAAGGCAGCTGGATGAGCGGCGCCCTTGCGCTCGCAGCGAGCGGCTTCGAGGTCCAGATGACCGACGACGAATGCAGCGAGCTTTGCGCCCCTGAGGTCGCCGCGTCATGACCGACTACGCACGTCTCACCAATGACGAGCTCTTGGCTTGCGTGCTCGAGCCAGAGCTTCGCGCCGAGCTCGAGCGGCGGTACGTTGCACGTCGCCCACTCTCCACCTGGCGCAAGCTGCGCCTGCTTGCGACAGCCAACCTCGGCGGCAAGTGCGCAGTATGCGGCGAACTCTCGATCTTGACCGAGCACAACATGGGCACACTGCCCAACCTCGAGCTCGACCACATCGCGCCGAGTGCAGGCGCACCGCGCCGGCACCACGAGGCCGGCGCAGCACTGCGCGAGTGCGCCGCCGGCCAGACAGCCGGCTACCAGCTGCTCTGCAAGCTGCACCACCAGCAGAAGACAAAGGCCGACATTGCAGCGCTTCTGCTGCGCCGCGCCGAGGCGGCGTCATGAGCAGCAACATGCAACCAGGCGAAACGTGTGCGCACTGCGGACACACTGAGCCGGTGCTTGGCCGGCATGGCAAGCTGCGCGTCCAGGCGACAATCAACCTGGGCGGCGTGTGCGTGCGGTGCGGCACGACCGAGTCGCTTGAGATCGACCACATCGCAGGCGGCAGGCTCGATGAAGCCAAGGCTGGACGGCGTGCAACTGAGCACGCAGTACGCGAAGCCGCAGCCGGTCGCACTGCAAACTTGCAGCTACTCTGCACAACTTGTCATCGGGCCAAGACAAACGCCGACCGCGCTGCCGGTCGCGCCGCTTGGGCGCCGCCTGGTTGAGCACGCCAGCACACAAGCAAAAGCGCCGCGCCGTAAGGCGCGGCGTTGTGCTGTACGGCCTTCTAAGCGCCACCAGGTAGCCTGAGACCGCCTGTAGCGCCTAGGCGCACTGGTTATGCGTCTGAGCGCCTCTGGCGGCCTACGGCGGTTCTAGAGCCGCCTGGTCGCGATGGCGCACCGAGCAGCGCAAACGCAAACAGCGCCGGCTCGAAAGCCGGCGCTGCATACGTCAAGATGGGTTCTCGAAGCTCTCGACGCCGCCAGTGAGGCGCAATGCGCGGCGCCGAGTACGAGCCGACTGAAGGTGATCAGCTCGCGACTTAGCTGGTGCGCTGCGCCGTGCAACAGAAACAGCGCAACCAGCAAGCGGCCAGGCGGCAATGCGTCCGCCTGACCGTCAGCGCCGGCAATGCCAGGGACCGGCGCTGGATCTTGTGCAGCCGGCGCAGTCCACTCGGCGCCGGCCGCGACTCAGTTTGCAAGCAATACGAAGCTCGCGGCGTCGAGGACTGCTGCTCCATGCCTGGCGAACGCAAGCAGCCCACGCTCGCCGGTAGGACGACCGGTTGCAGGATCGCGCAAGTGCGCTGCCAGTTCGACCGTGACACCGCCGACACGCTGCGCCACGCAGTAGCGAGCGAACGCACCGACGACCGCGTATGCAGTACTGCCACCAGTCGAGCCGGTGAACGCCGGGTCGTACGTGCTGATGACGACCTTCTTGCTCATCAGCCGTTGTGACCCGTCAGCGAAGCTCTGAATCTCGTTCGGTCCCAAACCGTTCGACACAGACGGTGCGCTTTGTGCACTGATCTGCTGCCACACGGTGCTCGACATATGCCACGCACAGCTGGGATCGTTTTTCGCACGCTCAGGTACTCGTGACCAAGCCGTACGAACATCGTTCGCAGTGACCGTGCCGGCCGCGCCGACGTGGACAGTGGAGGTCGTCACGCCGACCAGGCCAGAGAAAATGCCTTGCGGTGCAGTGACACCATCGCCGCCGACTGAGGTGTCCAGCGCGACGCGGTCGGCGTAGTTGGCAGCGAACAGCCGCGGCGCCTCCGTCTGGAGCCAGCCTGGGAAGTCCATGCCAAACTCGATGCTGAACGGCACGAAGTCCGTCAAGGTGAAGATGTTCACGACTGGCTGGCTGAACGTCGGTGTGTCGTCTGACGCAGTGCCACCTTCGCCGGCCAGCTGGAAGCCGCCGCCGCTGGTGACTGCCACGCCCTTGTACACGTTCGTGGTTGTCAGCACGACCTTGCACACACTGAGCACGCTTGCATCGTCGAGCGTGCCTGCCGTGATGAGCGTGTCATCGATGAGCACTGGAATGGCAAGACCGAACGTGCCTGACTCGAGCGCTGCACGGTTGGCTACGTGCTGGCGGTAGAAGTTCAGCGCCTCGGTCTCGTCGGCGCTGAATGCTGTCGAGCCGCTGAGCACTTTCATGAATGCCCTGTAGTACGCATCACGACTGCATGCGAACAAGTACGCCTGAACGTCGCGGACGTTGACGTCAGTCGTGGACTGACCGCGCTGGAGTGCCTCGTAGACGTCACGCCTGGTGGGACTGAGGCCGGCGCGGTCAAGCACGGCGCTGACAATGTCGCGCCTGGCGGGCTGGTCGAGCGTCAAGAAGTGCTCGCCGTCAAGCGCACCGCCGCGAAGTGCCTGAAGCACGTTCTGCGAGTGCGAGCGTGCTGGCACTTGCTTGTACACGGTGCGTGGCGCCGTGCTGCGGCCGGCGCGGACTGCCGCCGACTTGATCGAGCGACTTGTGCGGCGGACAGCCGCCGGTGATGCGCCGCCGAGCGTCATGTTCCAGTCGCGGAGCAGGGTCTCGTTGAGCTGATTGCGCCGTGCGATCGTCGCCGGCGTTGGGCGCTGGCGGCTCAGATCGTTTGCTTCGGCGATGATTGCGTGTGGACTGCGCTTGATAGTCATGGCTGATCTCCTCAGCTACGGTGCAGCGCTTGTTGGCTGCGGCGCTCATGCCCTGAGCGCAGTGGGTTGGCGGTTAACAGGATGCCGACGCCGGCATGAGCGCGAACGGCGTCGGCAAGACAGGTGGTGCTCGCTCGGCCACAGAGGCGAATCCACGCCGAGCGAGCACGATCTTAGACAGGATGCACTGAGAAACACTGGGCGGAATCAGAACTTCCACGTGCGAGTCGAGGCATTTTGGAGCGTGATCTTGTACCGCTGCTCAACAGCGCTCGACCGCGAAGTGCTTATGGAATAAGGCCTTCGAGTTGTGATGCCGGCTGTGGAAGCTGTGGCAGTCCTCTGCTGGTTGTCCTGTAGACCTTTGCAGAGTCGCGCCTGAATCTCGCCTGAAGGCGCTTGTGCTGCCCTGGCACCTGATCGCGACAGAGGGCGTTCTAGGCGCCTCTGGGACGTTCCGCGAGTATCGCGTCTCGATGCTCGATTGCGCAGGCAAGTCGGAGGATATCGGCTCTGACCAGCTCACTCGGCTCGCTCAAAGCAAGGGTGCGCAGCGCCGACGCACTCATGGCGGCCAGGTTGACAGGCTGGCAGCGCAAGCAGGCACCGCTCAGCGCGAGTACGTGCCCGCAAAAGTCACAGGTCGGCATCGGCTTGTCCGGGGCCAGGCTCGCCCCGGCGTATGCGCTGCGGGTTCACGTCCACGACTTCTGTCCGGCGGACAGGCAGCGGCAGCCGAAGCAGTGCGTACGCGATTGCTACGTGGTAGCCGCCGTCTGCTCCGTCACTATAAGGAACCGCGGCACCTCCGGACTCGGAGACGTCATGGAGCAGTTGCCGGAACGCAACGTCATGGACTGAGTCTGACGAGTGACCGCCGATCTTGCAAAGTTCGTCCAGCTCGGCGTCAGTAATCGGGGTCATCGGCGTCGCGCGGCGGAGGATTCGGCACGTATGAGACGAGCCACGTGCGGCCGGCGTGCTGCACGGCAACCTTTGGCGGTGCTTCGTTGAGGCTCCTGGCTATCAGAGCGGCAATATCCAAGTCGCTCGGTCCTGGAAGCTGACCGCCTGGTCGCCGGTTCATGCCGACCGTGTCAGGACGTCGCGTGACTGGTTAGACCGGCGTGGCAGTGTGCTCAGCCAGGCATCGACTTCGCTGCGTCGCCAAATGCGGCGCTTGCCGACAAGGATGGCTGGCGGGCCGGCGCCGGCGTTGACCCAACGGCGCACTGCTGCCGGGTTGCGGCGGAGGTAGTCGGCCAGCTCAGCCGCAGTCAGGTAGTCGTTCAAGACACGCACCTCTAGCTTGCGATGCCCTCGGTGCTTGCGATGCCCGAGCGGCATTGTGTGACATCCATTCTATCAAGAACCGGCAGTGCGAGTGCCAGTTGTGGCACCGTGGCCGTGTGGCGCTCTGGTAGCTTGGCCGGCAGGGCATGGGCTTTACGCACTGGCGCAGCTAGCGGTGGTCTGGGAGCGTCTGAGCAGCGTCTGGCGGCGCTCTGAAGCGGCCGACGCCGCGTGATTCTGGACTATAAGGAAAGAGACCACGTGTAGTCCGTCATCATCTCCAGAAAAAGCGTCGATGAAAACTGAAAGTGGCGATGAGCTTTCATTCCGTTTCGGCCGTCATCGAACGCACAGCAGTCAGCCGCCAGGCCGGTGTGCCGCACTTCACGCCGCTTTGCCGCGGTTGTCGCCCGCAGAATCTTGCCGGCCAGTGTCATCGGTCTTGCCAACTCGCTCGCGAGCAACACGGAACGCCCGTGGGTCACGCAAGTCACGGCTCTCAGTGCGGCGCTGCAACACCGGCAACACAGGCGGTCCCGTACATTCCAAGAGCGGCGAGTGCCAGCAGGTGCAGGTCGAGCATGGCACCGGTATGGAATCGGGCGCCAGGTGTTGAGCGCTGGACCGCTTCCATCCTGGACGGTTCAAGGTCAGGCGTCGTTGCTTGCCAAGGTTGTCTCGGTGCTCCGTGTCCTCATGTCGCTCGCGAGTCACTTCACCTGCTCCTGTGCCGCACGCTGCGACCTTGCCTCAGACCGCAACCGCTCGAGCATCGCAACCCAGTCTCGGTCCTCAACCCAGTCACTCATGGTCTCGACCCGCACACCGAACACCGACCCGTCGATGGACTGATGGGCGAACCGCACTTGCGGCACGTCTGGAACTGCGGCGGTCATAGCACCGGCACAATCACGCCGGCGAGTAACCGCAAGTGGTAACCGCAGTAGTGCGAGCGACCGTCCGTCGGCTGTATGCACTGGCCGGCTCGAGTGCGCGCTTCGCAGCGGTCGTGGAAGTTACCGCCACCAGCTGCGTAACGCTCAGGCAACACGCGGCCGGCGAGCGCTGCGGTCATAGCGGGTGTCGCCGTCGCCAGGCTTCATCGAACCGAACCTGCTGTGCAAGTGTCAGCCCCTCGATCCACGGCGGCAGCGACGCCTCAAGAACGTCGAGACGCTCCTTGGCCGCCGCCGCGCGCTCTAGCTCGGCCGCGGCGTGCTCATCGGCCTGGCGAGCTAGCTCGCTGTAGTCGATCACGGCTTGCTTCTCCTCGGGTTGACGAGCACTTTTGACAGCGGCGTTGCCTCGCGGACTTTTTGCTCCCAGGTCAACGTGCGCTGTCGAACTTCCTCTTGACGCTGTTGTTCTGTCATGCCAATATTTTACTTTGGGTCACGTGGGTCATGTCTTGAGGCACTTCTGGGTCATGTGCTCAACGCTCTGACCTGCACTGGGCTAAGTGGGTCATGTGGGTCATGTCCAGGAGCAACGCAGGCGCAACGGTGCGCTTGCCGGCGCTACCCTGCCAACTACATGACCCACATGACCCACACATACACAAACACACCTATAAGTGCAGGTCAGAGCTTGGGTCATGTAGTGCGCCTGTACATGACCCACACATGACCCAACATGACCCACGTGACCCGCTCACAAGTAACGTTCCCAAGCGTCGGCCAGTTCCGTGCGGTAGTAACCGCGAACGTCGACTCGAACGCCGTTCGGCGTCTCGTGCCAGCGCTGCGGAGTCACGCGGTAGCCCTTGAGCAGCTTTGCCATCTTCGTGCCGTCGAGAACTGGTTGACCGTACTCAACCGCGATCCATGGCGACTCGTCGACGTCACGCAAGCGCTGGATCAGATCGGCAGTCGCCATGCGTTCAGCGTCTGGCTGCCATGCGCCGCGAAGGTCGCGAAGCAACGTGAGCGCTGTCGACGACACAGCGTCCTCGACGGCTTGAGCCGCTGTCATCGCGATGCACGCTTCGCGAGCCGCTCGCGCCCAGCTAGAACCGGCCGTGTCCGCGATCATCAACAGCGGCTCCCAGATGTCGGCTTGCCGATCAGTGATGCCAGGCGGGATCACGGTCAACCGGCGGTACAGGTCGCCGGCGTCATCTACGTGCACTGTCAACAAGCCGCCGGCGACGCCAGCCGACCAGGTAGCCAGCTGCGCACTCAGAGCCGCACCGCGCGGCGCGACAATCCGCGTCCTGTAGTCCTTCACCCGCTCGGCACTTGTCTTGCGCCGCATGTTGATGACCACGGCGCGATCGGCGATGGTCACTGGTGGATCGCCGATGCCGGCGGTTGCCACAGCGCAGTAAGCTTTGAACGGCGTTGCTTGCTGGTTCGCGCCGACGCCGGTGCAGCGCAACCAGAGCGACCCCTTGCGGTAGCCAGCGTTGATGATGGCCCGCAAGTCAGCGTGTTCGCTGCCGGCGTCAGGGCCGAAGACAGTGTCGATCTCGTCAAGCAACATGGTCGGCTGTGCCTGGTCGATGATGCGCACAAACGCTGCGGCTGACGTGTTCATGCTCAACAAAGCTTGCTGGCAAACAAGTACCAGGCACTCGAGCAGCCGTGTCTTGCCGGTCTGCTTCTCGGGCGCTTTAATCGCCAGGCGCGGCGTCGTCTCGAAGTCGTCCATCAAGTACGTGTGCGCTACCCAGAGCGTCGTCGCAACAAGCTCATGCGGCGAGCTGAAGACAACGTAGTCACTGAGGAACACCATCACGTCATGCAAGACGTTGTGCGCGTCCGCCTCCGCTGACGCCAGGCTGAGTTCGGCTTGTTCAGCCGGCGTCAGCTCAACAAGTGCTGCGTCAGATCCTTCACTAGCAACCGTGGTCCAGGTCATTGTCGTGCTCCTTGTTTGTGCCGAGCAGCGACGACCCAGGAGCACGACCAACTAGGTCGCCGCCGCTCGACGTTCTTGACGGTGGTTCGGCGCTGTGCTAGCATCGCCGGCCCTCGGAAGTCGAGCCTAGCGACGCGAGCCGCACAGGCAGTTACCAGTTAGGCGGCATCGGGAACCGGCCGCTATTTGGTGCATACCTTTCAGCTTGCGCCTGGCCGCGCCGGCTACGGTGCACGAGCCGGCTGGAAGCTGAGCGGAGCACGCTCAACAAGTCTGTTGGCCAACGGCTCAAGTCCGTAGTAGAGCTTGTTCTGGTCGCACCGCGCGGCCGGCAGTACAAGCAACGAGGAGCCAGTTCATGACCCGCAGGAACAGCACTACGGCAAGCGCCAGCAACGCTGCCGACGACAGCACTACGCCGGTTCAGCCAGCGCCACGCACTTGCAGCGTTTGCGGCCTTGGCGAAGCAGACGGCGTCGTCTTCTACAGCGGAGCTACCACGGTCAACGTGAGCTCTTGCCGCAAGTCGCCGGCGAACCCGAACGGTGGCGGCTGCTACATGCTGAAGTACAACGCAAAGCGGGCAGAGAAGAAGGCGTCAGCGGACGCCGCAGCGCTTGCGGCGATCGAGACGCCGGTGCCGGCAAGAGCTCGCCGGCCACGCAAGGCCTCAGCCCCAGTCGTCGAGCCCGCCACTGCCTGAACGTTGTGCAGCGCAGCAACGAACGAACGGGCCGGCACTTCGGTGCCGGCCCTCTTAGTTCTCAGGACGCGGCCGCTCATTTCAGCAAACCCGACCTCGTCGAACAACTAAACGTACCGCTGTAGAAGATCAGGACGGGTTGGTCGGGTCCCCAAGGAATTGCCCAGTCTGTGAGCCTAAAAGCCTTGGTCAACGGCCACGAGACCTTGCGTACGGTGTTGGTTGCAACCTGTTTGAGGAACGGATTGCTCTTCGGGTGCGTCGTGGTCGTCAAGTCGATGAGCGACTGCGCCGGAGGGCCGTAAGTCTCCCATGCCCCGATCCTCAGAGACATTGAGCGACAGCTCGAGTGCTGAAACCGGAGTACGACGTTGTCCAGGGAGCTGAGCCCCGGCCCGTACGGAGGCCCGTCAACCATCTGATATTTGAACTTTGAGCCGCCGATCTTCACTGCCGGGTGCGTCGTGCACAGACTGTGTTTCTGTCCACCTGCTCTCCCGCCCTTACCTACAGCACTGGCCCGACAAATGGTGCCGAGGCCCACTGTGTACCAGGTGGTCTTCTTTGGCGTCGCCTGGACCACCCCGACAACGGCCGTCAGCGTTGCTACGACAACGGCCAGTCCTATCAACGCTTTCTTCATTACGGCCCTCCCTGGCTAGACAGCCAGCTTCCCACACTTGATTCTCCGACTTCACCGCCTGACTCATGCCTCCGGTGAGTTGCTGAACGGAGGCTCCGGGAAGAGATTCCTCCTAGGATGCAGCGGTGCGTCTCTGTCTACAGGGAGCGCACCCGTACGGGAGGTGGAGCACGTGGCAGTCAAACGTGTAGCCGGACAGGCTGCTTCGGCACCTGTCGCGCAGGAGACCATGCCAAGCAGCACTTCTGCCCAAAAGGCAGGCGCTAAGAGGACGGTGCTCAAAAAGACCACAGCTAAAAAGACGGCCAGCTCCAGCTCGGTAGCCAAGTTTCCAAGGCAAAGTGTTGAACGAGCTTTACGGATCCCGCGGGTGCTTTACGAGCAGAACGCCGGCAAGCCGGCAACCCCACTGGAAGCGGCCAAGTTCGCTGGCTTGGGGTCAGCTGCGGGTCCGTTCGCGGTCGAGCTCAGCTCGGCGAAAAAGTATGGGTTTCTCTCGGTTGAAGGTCAAAAGCTCGCACTCACCGAACGAGCTCGGCGAGCGATAGCACCCCAAAGCGAGGATGACAAGATCAACGCCCTCCGCGAGGCCATCCTCGACGCTCCGGAGCTTTCGGAGGTCTACAACTTCTATCGCGGGGAGAACCTTCCCGACGAGACCTTCTTTCTCAACGCCCTGAAGGAACGGTTTCACGTCCCGCCTGGAAAAATCCCCGAGTTCTCGACCGTATTCAACGACTCCGTTCTTGCAGCTGGCCTATTAGATGAAACTGGCGATCGGCCCCGCCTTATAGACATCGGGAGGGATACCTCGCCTCGAAAGGGTCCGAAAACCGGAGAAGCGAAAACACTCGCCGCAACAGGTGAGTCTTGCTTTGTGATGCAGCCCTTCGCTGCTCCGCTTGGCGGCTATTACAACTCAATCTTCAAGCCGGCAATCGAGCAGACTGGTCTTCACCCGGTCCGCGCAGACGCCGACATTTTTGGCACAGGAAAGATCATGGACCAGGTGTGGCGAGGTATTCGTGCCGCGAAAGTGCTCGTGGCTGAACTCACTACGAGGAACCCCAATGTTTTCTATGAGCTCGGACTAGCTCATGCGTTGGTGAAGCCGGTCGTCCTCGTTTCTTCGAACGAGGACGACGTCCCGTTCGACCTGAGGCACATCCGGATAATCCTTTACGACATGTCCGACCCATTCTGGGGCCAGAAACTGATCGACAAGGTTGCGGACAACATCCGCTCTGCCATTGACGACCCTGAGGATGCGATTTTCCGGGTGTCTGACGAGTAGGCGAGGCGACGCAGGCCGCGGTTGTATTGGCCCCTATCAAGTAGTTGGTGGACCGAGGACCGGGAGCCAAAATGTCTCGACGTAGGCCGACCGTGGGTCGTGACCGAGCTCGTCGATCACCGGGTCGAGCCAGGGCTCGAGCCCGAGACAGGGCCGGCTCGTTGTGGGGGAGTTGCCGGACGCTTCCTGGCAGGGCGTGTCGTCGTCGTGTCGCGAGAGCATCTACGGACCTCCGTCATGGCTGGGCGATGCGATCGCTCAGATACTGAGTCCGATGGTTCCCGCTTCACCTACCGTTTGTCGGTCGCCTCCGGTGAGGATGGGCATCGGCGGAGCTGCCGGTGCGAGCGGGTGCGGGGTCATGCTCGCTCGCTCCCGAGCGCTCCTCGAGCCGGATGTGCTCAGGTCGGTCAGAGGCGCGGAGTTGCAAGCCAGCAGCTGAGTTCTCGTCACCCGGCTCACCAGAGCGGAACCCGCCAGCGGTTGCGTGGCGGGCTAGCGTTACGTCACTTGGGCGGCGCGCCACGTCGTGGGCACCCGTCGGCCCGTCTTGGAGGTCTCGATGAGCAAGTCCAGTTCGGTGACCAAGCGGCTGACAGCCGGCCTGGCGTTCGCCGCCGCCGCACTGTTGGCCAGCGCCTGCGGCAGCAGTTCCACCACGTCGACGACGACGGCCGCGGGCGGCGGCTCGACGACTTCAGCGCCCACGACGACTGCGGCGCCCACGACGACCTCGACGACGGCGCCGGCGGTCCCGACAGCGCAGAAGGACGCCAAGCTCGCCGGCGAGGTGCCCTCGGCCATCAAGTCCAAGGGTACGATCACCGTCGCCGCAGATGCCACCTACGCGCCCGACGAGTTCATCGCGGCGGACGGCCACACCGTCGTCGGGATGGACGCCGACCTCTCCACCGCCATCGGCCAAGTGCTCGGTCTGAAGGTGAACATGGTGAACGCCACCTTCGACACGATCATCCCCGGGCTCACCGACGGGAAGTACGACATGGGCGCCTCGTCGTTCACCGACACCCTCGCCCGCCAGAAGCAGGTGGACTTCGTGACCTACTTCACGGCCGGCGAGGCCTTCTACACCTCGAAGGGCAGCTCGATAAAGATCACCTCGTTGGGCTCGATCTGCGGGCTCTCTGTCGCGGTCGAGACCGGCACCACGGAGGAGAGCGACGCGAAAACCCAGAGCACGAAGTGCACCTCGAAAGGCCAGAAGGCGGTCAAAGTGCTCAGTTTCGCGAACCAGAACTCGGCCAACCTCGCCGTCTCGAGCGGGCGCGCCCAGGCCGGCTTTCTGGACTCGCAGATCGCCGCGTACGTTGTCGCCCAGTCGAACGGGCAGTTCGCGCTGAACGGCCCGACGGTCAACTCTGCCCCCTATGGCCTCGCCCTCCCGAAGGGCAACGGGATGGCGGCGCCGGTTCTCGGCGCGGTGAAGAGCCTCATGGCGAGCGGCATCTACCTCGACATCTTGAAGAAGTGGGGCGTCGAGAGCGGCGCGATCACCAACCCGGCGATCAACGGAGCGACGAGCTAGTCGCCTCGGGCTCGAACTCCCGGCCCGGAGGCTCGCTGAAGTGAGTGGGAGACGGTGAGCGACGAGGCGCCCGTCAACGCGCAGCCAGAGGACCACGCCTTGACGGCCGAGCCGATCAAGGCGATACCGGACCGCCATCCCTGGCGGTGGGTGTCTGCGGCTGTGGTGCTCCTGCTCGTCGCGATGCTCGTCCACTCACTGTTCTTTTCCAGCGTCGTCCGCAACGGCCAGCTCCAGCCGCGCTTCCAATGGCGCGTGGTCGGCCACTACCTGACGTGGCCGACCGTTGTCAAGGGACTCGAGGTCACGTTGTTCGTGACCGCCATCGCCATGCTGCTCGGCATCGTGCTCGGCGTCGTGGCGGCGGTGTGCCGGCTCTCGGTGAATCCCGTGCTCTCCACCGTGAGCTGGTTCTACATCTGGTTCTTCCGAGGCACGCCGGTCTACGTCCAGCTGCTGTTCTGGTACTCGATTGCCTATCTCTACCCGACGTTCACCCTCGGGGTCCCTTTCGGGCCGAGCCTCGTGACCTTCAACTCCAACGTCGTCGTAACGGCGATCGTGGCCGGTATCGCGGGACTTGGCCTCAACGAGGGCGCCTACATGGCCGAGATCGTCCGCGCCGGCATCCTTTCGGTCGACGAGGGTCAGACCGAGGCGGCGCAGTCCATCGGGATGACGAGAATCCAGACCCTCCGGCGCATCGTGCTACCGCAGGCGATGCGGGTGATCATCCCACCCGTCGGCAACGAGACGATCTCGATGCTGAAGACGTCCTCGCTGGTGAGCGCCATCACCGTGGCCGAATTGACCTTCTCGGTGCAGGCGATCTACGCCGTGAACTACGAGACCGTCCCGCTGCTCATGGTCGCCTCGCTCTGGTATCTGGCCGTGACGTCGGTGCTCACCGCCGGTCAGTACTACGTCGAGCGGCACTACGCGAGGGGTGCGGTGCGCGAGTTGCCCCCGACGCCGCTGCAACGATTTCGAGGTCGGATCTCCGGTCTGTCGAGGCCCGCCCCGACCTTGAACGCGCTCGCGGCCGAGGAGCTCGTGATCTTCGGCCAGCAGAACAAGGACTGAGGGCTCGGTGCAAGACGTGATGGTCCGAGCCGAGGGCGTGTGGAAGAGCTTCGGGCGCGTCCGTGTGCTGTGCGGCATCAATCTCGAGGTGCACAACAGCGAGGTGCTCTGCATGATCGGGCCTTCCGGCTCGGGCAAGAGCACCTTCCTCCGTTGCATCAACCACCTGGAGAAGGTCGACGCGGGCCGTCTCACGGTCGACGGCGAGCTGGTCGGCTACCGTCAACACGGGGACAAGCTCCATGAGCTGAAGGACCGCGAGGTCTGTGCCCGGCGTGCCGAGATCGGCATGGTCTTCCAACGCTTCAACCTCTTTCCGCACCTGACCGCCATTGATAACGTCACGCTCGGCCCGATGAGGGTGAAGGGCGTCAGCAGGGCCGAGGCCGTCGTGTTGGCGAAGTCGCTGCTCGATCGTGTCGGCCTCGGCGACAAGCGAGACAACTACCCGAACCAGCTCTCGGGTGGTCAGCAGCAGCGCGTGGCGATCGCCCGCGCGTTGGCCATGCAGCCGAAGCTGATGCTCTTCGACGAGCCGACCTCGGCGCTCGACCCCGAGCTCGTCGGCGACGTCCTCGACGTCATGCGGTCGCTCGCGGCCGAAGGGATGACGATGGTCGTGGTGACCCACGAGATCGGTTTTGCCCGGGAGGTCGGCGACAGCCTCGTGTTCATGGACGCCGGAGTCATCGTCGAGTCCGGCGACCCCCGCTCGGTGATCGCCAACCCGCAGCACGAGCGGACGAAGGCCTTCTTGTCGAAGATCCTGTAGGCCTCCCCCTCGGCGATGCACGAGCGCCAGCCACCGGGCGGGCGCCGCCCCTCCGGGACCTCGGCGGCGATGAGGGCGGGCTCCTCAGGGTGCGGGGCTTCCCGTGTGGTCGTAGCCTTCCGGCCGGCGGAGGAGGTGACGGTGCGCTGCCCAGCGTGTGAAGGCGAGACCCCGGACGGCAAACGGTTCTGCCAGCACTGTGGCGGACCGCTGGCTGCCGTCTGAGCCACCTGAGGGCTCTGCGGGGAGACTTTGCGAGGAGACCGGGTCGGGAGCGCTCGGCGCACGTGACGAACGGACCTCTCGCACAAGGAGGGCGGCGTTACCCGCGGAGTAGCCTTCCGGCGAGCAGAGGAGGATAGATGCGCTGCCCAGCGTGTGGGATCGAGAACCCGCCCGACGGAAAGTTCTGCCTCGGATGCGGCACCCCCCTGGCGCTCGCCTGCCCGAATTGCGGGACGGCCCTTCCCTCTCACGCGAGGTTCTGCGGGCAATGCGGCGCCACGCTCGGTGCCGGCGGACAACCGACAGCCTCCGCGCCTGCGCCGAGGCCTGTTTCGCTCCCGAACTCCGGCACCGAGCTCCGCCACGTCTCGGTGCTGTTCTGCGACCTCGTCGGCTTCACGCCCTTTTCGGAGAAACGCGACGCCGAGGAGGTACGGGAGGTTCTGTCGGGCTACTTCGAGCTCGCCCGGGCGATCGTCGGGCGCTACGGGGGCATTGTCGAGAAGTTCATCGGCGACGCCGTCATGGCGGTCTGGGGTGCGCCCGTCGCGAAGGAGGACGACGCCGAGCGGGCCGTCAGAGCCGGCCTCGAGCTCGTCTCGGCGGTCGCCGTCTACGGGGCAGAGCACGAGACGGAGCTCCAGGCCCGCGTCGGGATCGTGACCGGCGGCGCGGCCACGACCGAAACAGCAGAGGAGGGGCTCGTCATCGGCGACCGCGTGAACACGGCCGCCCGGATCCAGTCGGCAGCCTCGCCAGGGTGCTGCTATGTCGACGAGACGACCCGGGCCGCGACTTCGGCAGCCATCGCCTACGTCGATGCCGGCGAGCACGTGCTCAAGGGCAAGGCGGAGCCGCTCCGGCTCTTCCAGGCGACCAGGGTCGTGGCGGCGGTGGCCGGCTCGCAGCGCTCGGGGGTGTTGGAGGCGGCCTTTCTCGGTCGAGACCGCGAGCTGCACCTCGTCAAGGAGCTCTTCCACGCCTCTGGAGAGCGGCGCTCGGCACGACTTGTGCTCGTCTCAGGGGTCGCAGGCGTCGGCAAGTCTCGTCTTTCGTGGGAGTTCTTCAAGTACATCGACGGCCTGGTCGGAACGGTGCTCTGGCACGCGGGTCGCTGCCTTTCGTATGGGGAAGGTGTCAGCTACTGGGCGCTCTCGGAGATGGTGCGGGCAAGGCTGCAGATCAGCGAAGAGGATCCCCAGGACGTCGTTGCGGAACGGCTTCGCGGCGGGCTCGAGCGGTGGATCTCCGACTCCAAAGACCGGGAGTTCATCGCTCCCCGTCTCGGCCAGCTGCTCGGGCTCCCGACACCGAAGGCGCTCGCGAGAGAAGAGCTCTTCGCGGGCTGGCGTCTGTTCTTCGAGCGCCTCGCCGAACACCTCCCGGTCGTCATGGTGATCGAGGACCTGCAGTGGGCCGACCCGGGCATGTTCGACTTCCTCGACCACCTGCTCGAGTGGTCCAGCGACCACGCCATCTTCCTCCTCGTGCTCTCGAGACCGGAGGGGACCGAGCGCAAAGGTCTCGGGCTCTCCCGCCGGTCGGTTACGACCCTCCCACTCGACCCTTTGTCCGACGAGGTCATCGGCGAGTTGCTGGAAGGCCTCGTCGTCGAGCTTCCGCAGGCGGCGCGAGCGCGCATCGTCGAGCGCGCCGAGGGGATCCCGCTCTACGCGATCGAGACGGTGCGGGCGCTGTTGGACAAGGGGATCCTCGAGAAGGCTGACGATGGCGCGCTGCGCCTCGTCGGCGAGCTCGGCGAGCTCGAGATCCCGCCGGGACTGACGGCGCTCATTGCCTCGCGGCTCGACGCGCTCGGCCCCGACGAGCGACGGCTCGTGAAGGAGTGTTCGGTGCTCGGCGCGAGCTACCCGCGCCAGGCGATCGAGGCGGTCTCCGACATCGACCCAGCAGATCTCGACGAGTTGCTCACCTCCCTCGTGCGCAAGGAAGTGCTGACCGTCCGCGCGGAGCGGCTGTCGCCCGAGCGCGGACAGTACGCCTTCACGCAATCGCTCATCAGGTCCGTCGCTTACGACATGTTGACCCGTGCCGAACGCAAGGCTCGACACCTGAGGACAGCCGACCACCTGAGGTCCGCCTTCCCCGACGAAGGTGCCGAAGTCGCCGAGGTGATCGGCGCCCACCTGTACGACGCCTTCAAGGCCGCCGGCGACGACCCCGACGCGGAGGAGCTCCGCGGCCGGGCGTGCCGCGCCTACGTGCTGGCCGCTGACCGGGCCGACGCCATCGGCGCCCCGGAGGCCGCTGAGTCCGCCTTCCTGAAAGCGGTCGAGCTGAGCTCGGACGAAGCCGAGCAGGCAGCCCTGACCGAGCGAGCCGGCCGCATGGCGGCCTACGCCGGATGGGACGAACGGGCCGAGCGCCACTTCGAAACCGCGATCGCCGCCCATGACAGGGCCGGCCGGTCCGCCGACGCGGCACGGGTGACCGCTCCCCTCGGGCGGGCGATCGACCGACTCGGTCGCGGCGCCCAGGCGATCATCCGCCTTCGCGAGGCGCTCTCCTGGTCAGGCACCGCCGAAGCTCCACCGGAGGTCGTCGCGGAATTACAGTCCGCTCTCGGCTCCGCACTGGCGTTCAGCGGTCCAGCCCATGCTGAGGAGTCGGCTGCGGCGCTCGAAGTGGCACTGACTATCAGCGAGCAGTATCAGCTCACTGAGACGCTGGCGAGATCCCTTATCGAGAAGGGAACGCTCCTCGGCTTTGCCGGCCGCACCGAAGAAGCCCGCATGCACTTCGAAGGCGCAGCCGCGGTGGCCCGGCGCGGCGCGGTCACCCGTTCCGAGATGAACGCGGAGGCGAATCTCGCCGACCTGTGCATGACACAGGATCTTCCCGGCGCCGAGGCGCACTGTGAGGCCGCGCTGGCGCTGGCCCGCCGGCGGGGTGCGCGGGACAACGAGGTGTTCACCGCCGGCAACCTCATGTACGTCCTGACCATTACCGGGCGCTTCGACGAGGCCTTCCGCCTCGGGACCGAGCTGTTACCGGTCGCGGGCGAGCAACTCCGGTCGTCGCGCCAGCTTCATGCGCGCCTGGCGGTTCTCGAAGCTCTCTTCGGCCGAGTGGAGAGCGCCCAAGAGCACCTGGCCGCCTGCCAGGTCTGGAATGAGACCGACGACATTCAGGATCGGGCCTCCCACTCGGCGGTGAGAGCCGCCGTCGCGCTCGCCCGGAACAACTATCAGGAGGCGCTCGAGGCGGCGAGCCGGACCGTCGACGAGGCGCTCGGCGGAAGTGTGCAGCTGGCGCACGAGGCGGTTCGCCAGGCATTTCCCGACGCCCTCGACGCCGCGCTGGCGATTCCGGAACTCGAGCGTGCCGACCGCCTCGTCGAGCTCGTCGCCGCCCGCCCCCCGGGTGAGCTTCCGCCGTATCTCACCGCCCAGGTGGCGCGCTACCGAGCGCTGGTCGCGGCCGCACGGGGCGACGGCGGTGGGGTGGAAGAAGGACTTAAGGCGGCAGAGGCGACGTTTCGTGAACTGGGTTATCCCTACTGGGAGGCGCGCGCCCGGCTCGACCGGGCCGAGTGGCTCGCCCGCCAGGGGAGGATGGACGAGTCGGCGATGCTCGCCGGCCAGGCCGCGGCGTGCTTCGAGATGGCCGGGACGGCGCCGATGCTCGATCGGGCGCGGGCCGTCATCGGGCCGGCGGCGATGCGCTCGGGCGGTGCGGCGCAGTTGCAGACAAGTAGCTGAGTTTGGCCCATCGGGCCCTGATCAACGGGGGAGGAAAAGGTCATGCGTTTAAAGGTGTTCGGTACGGTGGTCACAGCTGTAGCTCTTATCGGCGCGGTAGGTGCGGTAGGTGCCGCGTCGGCGACGAATGTTTCGAGCCACGCGGCCTCCGCCCGGACAACGGCAGCGACCCATACGACGCCCACGAAGCTCGAACCGGCTGCGAGCTTGACCGGCGACAACGCCGGCACGTGCGCCTTGCTGAGGAGCGGCCGGATCGATTGCTGGGGTGACAACGACTTGGGAGGACTGGGAGACGGCACGGTGACCTCCGTGTGGTACACGGACGTACCGACGCCGGTGAAGGGGCTCGTCGGAGCAGCGCGCCTCGTGACCGACGGCGTCACCTACTGCGCGGTGCTGAGGAGCGGCCGGGTCGACTGCTGGGGCGACAACACCTACGGTTCGCTCGGCGACGGGAGCGGCAAGAGCTTCTCGGATCTCCCCGTCAGGGTGAAGGGCCTCACTGATGTGCGAAGCCTGGTGAGCGACCGCGACGGCTACGGCAACGGCTACGGCTTCTGCGCCGTCTGGGGGAGCGGACGGGTCAAGTGCTGGGGTAGCAACGGCGCGCTCATCAGCGGCGGAGTGAACGGCAGCGGCCTCTTGGGCAACGGCAGCGACGAGGCGTCTTCGAACGTCCCGGTCGCGGTGAAGGGGCTCACGGGCGTCGAGAGCCTGGCCACCGACCAGGCCGGCTACTGCGCCCTGCTCCGGAGCGGCAGGGCCGAGTGCTGGGGTGACAACGATTACAACGAGCTGGGCGACGGCAAGCTCGGCGATCTTGCCGGCTCGAATGCTTCGAGCCAGTTGGCCTCGAACGTGCCCGTCAGGGTGAAGGGTCTCACCGGCGCGGCGAGCCTGGCGAGCGACGGAATCGGCTACTGCGCCTTGTTGCGCAACGGCGGGGCCAGGTGCTGGGGGAACAATTCCTTCGGCGAGCTCGGAGACGGCGCCAAGCCCAATCCCAAGACCAATTACGGCTCGGATGTCGCGCTCAGCGTGAAGCGGCTCGCCGGTGCGACGGACCTCGTGAGCACCGACTTCGGCTACTGCGCCCGGCTGCGGAGCGGCGGGGCGAGGTGCTGGGGCTACAACACCTCCGATGAGCTGGGAGACGGCCGCAGCTCCACGAGTCAGGTGTACTCGGACATTCCGGTGGCGGTGACGGGGCTCGGCGGCGTGGCGAGCCTGGTGGGGGGCGACGACAACGGTTACACCGGCAGTGAGTACACCTACTGCGCCGTCCTGAAGAGCCACACGGCCAAGTGCTGGGGGGATAACGGCTACGGGGAGCTCGGGAACGACGGCAGCGAGATCGCCTCGGACGTTCCGGTCGCGGTGAAAGGAGTTCCCGGCGTCGCGAGCCTGGAGCTCGGCATCGGCAGCGCCTGCGCCGTGCTCAGGAACGGAGGGGCCGAATGCTGGGGTTACGTTGCGGGACCCGTCCCCGTGAGCCTCGCCGGGATCGGGCCATAGCGCTCGATGGTCTGCTCAAGCTGCGGAGTCGAGAACCCGGCGGGTGCCAAGTTCTGTCACGAGTGCGCCAGTCCGCTGGCTCGTGTCTGCCCGAGCTGCGGCTTCGCGGCCCTGCCGGTCGCGAAGTTCTGCAACGAGTGCGGTACGACACTCACCCCATCGAGTCAGCCGGCACCGCCCACCGTTGTCCCGACCGCTGTTCCAGCTCCGTCCTCGGCGGCGGGTCCGACCACGACCGAGCTCCGCCACGTTTCGGTGCTGTTCTGTGATCTCGTCGGCTTCACGCCGCTCGCGGAGCAACGCGATCCCGAGGAGGTGAGAGAGCTCCTCTCCGGTTACTTCGAGCTCGCCCGGGCCATCGTCGCCCGCTACGGGGGCATCGTGGAGAAGTTCATCGGCGACGCCGTCATGGCGCTTTGGGGAGCGCCGGTGGCGAAGGAAGACGATGCCGAACGCGCGGTTCGCGCCGGACTCGAGCTCGTCTCGGCCGTCGCGACCTACGGGTCCGAGCGAGCTCATACTGAACTCGCCGCCCGCGTCGGGATCGTCACCGGCACCGTCGCCACGACGGAGACCCCCGAGGAGGGGCTCGTGGTCGGGGACCGTGTCAACACCGCCGCCAGGATCCAAGCGCTGGCACCGGCCGGGTGCTGCTACGTCGACGAGTCGACCCGTCGGGCGACCGAGGCGGCCGTGGTGTACGTGGATGCCGGCTCCCACGCGCTGAAGGGCAAATCGGAGCCGGTGAAGCTGTACGAGGCCAGTCGCGTCGTCGCGGGCGTCGGTGGCGCCCTCAAGTCCGAGGGCCTCGAAGCTCCCTTCGTCGGACGGGACCGGGAGCTGCGGCTCGTGAAGGACCTCTTCCATGCCGCAGCGGAGGGCACCCGAGCACACCTCGTTTCCGTCACCGGGATCGCCGGGATCGGCAAGAGCCGTCTCGCGTGGGAGTTCTACAAGTACATGGACGGGATCTCGGGGTTGTTTCGCTGGCACCGGGGTCGCTGTCTGTCCTACGGCGAGGGTGTCGCCTACTGGGCGCTCGCCGAGATGGTGCGAGGACGGGCAGGCATCCTTGAGGGCGAGGACGCCGTCTCGGCCGGCGTGAAACTGCACGCGGTAGTGGAGCAGCATGTCTCAGATCCGCAGGAGCGCCGATGGGTCGAGCCCCGACTCGCTCACCTCATCGGCCTCGAGGATCGTGGCTCGCGTGACAAGGAGGACCTCTTCGCCGGTTGGCGCCTCTTCTTCGAACGCATGGCCGAACGCGAACCGGTCGTGATGTCCTTCGAGGACATGCAGTGGGCCGACGCCTCGTTGCTCGATTTCATCGAGTACCTGCTCGACTGGTCGCGCAACCACGCAATCTTCGTCCTCACCCTCGCCCGACCCGAGCTCGTCGAACGACGACCGAACTGGGGCGCCGGCAGGCGCAACTTCACCTCGATCTACCTCGACCCGCTCTCGATCGAGGCGATGACCGAGCTCGTCGACGGGCTCGTGCCGGGTCTGCCCGACGAGGCGCGCGAGCGGATCCTCGTCCGGGCCGAGGGCGTGCCGCTCTATGCCGTCGAGACGGTGCGCATGATGATCGATCGCGGTCTGGTCGTGCGGGACGGGGCCCGCTACCGCCCCGTCGGACCGCTCGGCACGCTCGATGTCCCCGAGACGCTGCAGGCGCTGATCGCGGCTCGCCTCGACGGGCTCACGCCGTCCGAGCGCAGCCTCCTCCAGGAGGCGGCGGTCGTGGGCAAGTCGTTCGCGCGACCCCTGATGCTCGCGCTCACCGGTCTCGCGGCGGGCGTCATCGATGATCTGTTCGCCTCGCTCGTGCGCAAGGAGGTCATCTCTCTTCAAGCCGACCCCCGCTCGCCCGAGCGCGGGCAGTTCAGCTTCTTGCAGGATCTCGTGCGAACCGTCGCCTACGAGACGTTGACGAGGCGGGACCGCAAGGACAAGCACCTTTCGGTCGCCACCTACCTGGAGCGCTCACGCGGCGCCGACGAGGACGAGTTCGTCGAGGTCATCGCGTCGCATTACCTCGAGGCTTACGAGCTCGGCCCCGACGCGACCGACGCGACGGAGGTGAAGGCGAAAGCTCGGGAGATGCTCGCTCGTGCCGGCGAGCGCGCGGCCGCAATCGGGGCGGCCGAGGAGGCACAGGGTTACTTCGAGCAGGCGCTGGGGCTCACCGACGAAGTCGGCACGAGAGCGGCGCTCGAGGAGCGGGGCGGTCAGATGGCATGGACGCGCGGTCGTGCGGCAGAGGCCCGCTACCACTTCGAGCGGGCGATCAATTCCTTCGCCTCCGCGGACAGCGCGCACTCGGCCGCCCGCGTCACCGCGCGACTCGGCGAGGTCGACTTCAGCGAGGGACGCCTCGACAAAGGTATCGAGCGCATGGAGCAAGCCTTCTCGCTCCTCGTCGACGATGAGACCGACGAGGATCTCGTCGCGCTCGCCGTTCAGCTCGGACGTTTGCACCTGTTCCGCGGCGATCGTGAGCTGGCCATGGAGCGAAACGAGTTTGCACTCCGCCTCGCGGAGCTGCTCGTACTCCCCGAGCAGCTGTCCCAGGCGTTGAACACCAAGGCGGTCGCGTTGCGGTACCAGGGTCGGCGCCAGGAAGCGCGCCTGCTGCTCGACTACGCCGTCCACATCGCTCTGGAGCACGACCTTTCGTCCGCGGCGCTGCGTGCTTTCACCAACCTCGCCGCGTTCGCCTATCTGGACGACCGATTCGACGATTGCGTTCGTCACGGTGCGGCCACGCTCGAGCTCGCGCGGCGGGTCGGCAACCGTGGGTACGAGAGGGACTCGTACTTCGCGGAGCTCGGGAACATGGCGATCACGGGGCGCTGGAACGAGGCACTGGAGCGGTTGTCCGAGATCCGCCGTACGGAGGGTCCGGTTATCGAACGTCTCCTGACCTTCCTTCTGTGGGTCGTGCCCGTGCTGACGAACCAGGGCGACCTCGCCGGCGCCCGTGAGCTGCTCGAGTTCTGCGCTGCGGTGGAGAGCTCCGAGGAGCTCCAATCCAAGTTCTTCTACCTGACTACCTGTGCCGTCCTGTTCCGCTCGGAAGGGCGCACCGAGGAAGCCCTGCAGTCGGCGGAGGCGGCGCTGAGCACCAGTGCGGAGCTTTCCACGGTCTCGGTCGGCAGCAACGACGCCTTCGTCGAGGCGATCGAATCCGCTCTCGCTTTGGGCGACGCCGCCAAGGCGGAGGATCTCCTCGAGAGGATCGAACGCGTGCGGCCGGGAGAGCGAACACCCTTCTTACAGGCGCAGGCGCTCAGGTTCCGTGCGCGGCTCGCGTCTTCGACCGGTGACGCGGGCACAGAGACGAGCTTCTCAGCCGCCGCCGCGATGTTCCGCGAGCTGGGGACTCCCTTCTGGCTTGCCGTCGCGCTGCTCGAACACGCGGAATGGCTCGCGGCACAGCACCGGTACGCCGAAACGACGCTCCTGTTGGCGGAGGCGCGAGACGTCTTCGAACGACTCGGTGCCCGGCCGTGGCTGGATCGCGTCGCACTCGCGTCATCCGACGGCTCGGAATCGACTCCCGCTCGGTCAGAATCGACCTCGGCCGGCGATTGAGCGGAAGCTCCCTACCACCGCGAAGAGACGCCGGCGAGGACGCTCGGGGTCAGGACGCTCTCGTCGTAGGCCTCCCGTGCCGCGACGAGGGCATCGGTATGAGCCTGCTCGGCAGCTCCGGTCGCCGCCGCATACGCATCGGCGGCGGCGTTGGTGGCGGCAAGGAGAGTCTCCTCGCTGGCCTTCTCGCTCGCCTCGAGCGATTTGCGGGTCCGGAAGACGGTGGTGATCCCACTGGCCGCGAGCGCCTCGTCGTAGGTCTCCCGGGCGATCGAGACGGCCGCGCTGTAAGCCTGTCTGGCGGCCGCCAGCTGCTCATCTCGATCTCTCTCGGCGGCGGCGAAGGCCTCGTTGATCATCCTCCCGGCGGCCGCAAAGGTCTCGTTCACTTCTTCATCGGTCATGGTTTCCCCTTCCCAACCGGACTTTCGTTATAGGACCAAAGTTTCAGTATCGCCAGGTGCAGTATCGGCACCGGTCCCGCCCGGCTTGAAAGGAATATCGACCGCAGGGTGGCTCGCCGACCGACGAGCTCACCCGAGTGGTGCGTCCACCGGCGGCTCGCCGGTCTCGCGACATGCCCTCGCCCGGGACCGCCCTACGATCTCGGGGAGGCGCCGCGGGTGTGCAACCAGGGCGCCGCATCGGGAGGGATGATGAATCAAGAGCGTGCTCGAGCGCTGCTGCGCGCCGAGCGGACCCGAGTCGAGGGACTGCTCGAGGAGACGGCCGCCGCGGGCGAGGAGGATCGAGCAGCGGCGAACGAGCCAGGCGATCTCACCGATCCCGAGGTGGGGCTCACCGCGGAGGAGACCGACGACGCCGTCTCGGCCGGCTTGCGGGAACGGCTCGCTGCCCTCGACCGGGCCGATCGCCGCCTCGACGAGGGCACGTTCGGCTATTCGATCCGAAGCGGTTCGGCCATCCCCGAGGCTCGTCTCGAAGCCGACCCGGCAGCCGAGCTCACCGTAGAAGAGGCGGAGTCGCCGACATGAGACCGACGAACTGCTAAGCACTCGACACTGCTAGATGACCGAGCCGGACTCGTTGCTGATAACCCCGGAGGACTTCCGGCGACACGGGCGCGAGACCGTCGACTGGGTGGCCGACTACCTGACGAACCTCGAGAGCTACCCGGTGCTCGCAACGTCGGCTCCGGGCGAGATCGCGGCGATGCTGCCCAGCTGCGCACCGGAGAAGGCCGAGCCGTTCGCATCGCTTCTCGCCGATCTCGACCGGATCGTGCTACCCGGTACGACGCACTGGCAGTCGCCCAGCTTCTTTGCGTACTTCCCCGCCAACGCGTCGCCGCCGGCGATTCTCGGCGACCTGGTCGCAGCGGGGCTCGGCGTCAACGGCATGCTCTGGGCGACGAGCCCGGCCTGTACCGAGATCGAGACGGTCATGCTGGACTGGCTGGTCGACCTGCTCGGCCTGCCCGCCCGCTTCCGCTCCGAGGGGCGGGGCGGAGGTGTGATCCAGGACAGTGCGTCATCGGCGACCTTGTGCGCGTTGCTCGCGGCCCGCGAGCGCGCAACCGGCGCCGGTGCGGCCCTCTCGGCGCTGTGCGTCTACACCTCGGCGGAGGCTCACTCATCGGTTCGCAAGAGCGCCCGGATAGCCGGGTTCAGCCCGGCGCTCTTGCGGCTGGTCGAGGTCGACGACAACTTCGGGATGGACCCTGCCGCGCTCGAGGCGGCCATGCGGGCCGATCGCGACGCCGGGCTCGTGCCCTGCGGTGTCGTCGCCACGGCAGGTACGACCTCCTCGATGGGATTCGACCCGATCCGGGCGATCGGCGAGCTCTGCAACGCCGACGGGGCGTGGCTCCACGTCGACGCCGCCATGGCCGGGTCGGCGGCGGTCTGCCCCGAGCTCAGGTCGCACCACGACGGCATCGAGCTTGCCGACAGCTACGCGTTCAACCCGCACAAGTGGCTGCTCACCAACTTCGACTGCGACTGTCTCTACGTCGCCGATCGAGCCAGCCTCACCGACGCCCTGTCGGTCACACCCGAGTATCTCCGCAACGACGCCAGCGCGTCCGGCTCGGTGCTCGACTACCGGGACTGGCAGGTCCCGCTCGGCCGGCGGTTCCGGGCCCTCAAGCTCTGGTTCGTTCTCCGCTCCTACGGGGCCGAGGGATTGCGGCGGCATGTTCGCGAGCACGTACGGCTGGCGGAGGGGTTCGCGGGACGTGTGGACGCGGATCGCCGTTTCGAGTTGTGCGCTCCACCGGTGCTGAACCTGACGTGCTTTCGGCACATCGCAGGCGACGAGGCGTCCGAACGCTTGCTCCACGATCTCAACGCGACCGGAAACGTCTTTCTCAGTCATACGCGGCTCGGGGGGCGCTTTGTGATCCGTTGCTGCATCGGGGGCACCTGGACGACCGAGCGTCACGTGAGGATGCTCTGGGACCTGATCGACGGACTGGCGCCGACAAACGGGTGAAGGGGGATCGGGAGGATGCCTGAGGGGACCGAGTTCGAACGAGAGGTTCGCGACTACTGGGATGCGGACGCGGCAACCTACGACGATTCGCCCGGACATGCGCCGCACGCTCTCGCGGAGCTCGCGGTCTGGGCGGGGATCTTGCGCAGGTTGCTGCCACCGCCGCCGGCGCGCGTGCTCGACGCCGGCGCCGGGACCGGCTTCTTGAGCCTCCTCTTGGCGCGCGAGGGCTATCGGGTGACGGCTTTGGACCTGGCCCCAGGGATGCTCGCCCAGTTACGGACGAAGGCGGAGCGCCGCGGGTTCAGCGTCGAGATCGTCGAGGCGAACGCGGCCGATCCGCCCCGCGGCGACTTCGACGCGGTCGTGGAGCGGCATCTCCTTTGGACCATGCCGGATCCTCGAGCGGCGCTCGAGGCGTGGCGCGAGGCGGCGCCATCGGGGACGCTGGTGCTTTTCGAGAGCGTCTGGGGCGCGGCCGCCGGGCCGGAGGAGCGGCTGCGCGCTCGCGCCCGGCTCCTGCTCAGGCGCTTGCGGAGCCAGGGTTCGGATCATCACGCCGAGTACGACACCGAGCTCCGCTCGGAGCTCCCGCTCGGAACCGGAACGAGCCCGGAGCTGCTCGCCGCGCTCGTCGAGTCCACCAGCTGGGGGCCGGCCCGCATCGAGCGACTCCGCGACGTCGAGTGGGCCAGCCGGGAGGCGTTGGCGACCGTGGTCGACCGGCTGGTGGGGGTTTCGCCCCGTTTCGCCGTGATCGCCGGGTAGCGGCGCGTCGGTGTGCGGCAGTCAAGCCGGAGCAAGCTGATGGGCCACTCTGAGTGACTAGACAACCGCGCTATGCTGTAACGGTGCCGCACGCCAAGTACTGGGCGGTGGGCGTCGTCGCGACGGTCTTGGCTTTGAGCCTCCCGTCGGTCGCGCTCGCCGCTCGGCCGACTGCCGGCAAAGCGGTCACGACCGCCGCCAAGCCCGGGCGCAAGCCCGGGAAGACCTCCTCGCCCACGACCACCACGCTCCCGAAGGTCCCGGCCAAGGCCGAGCCGCTCTTGAAGCGACTCCTTGCGACCGCGGGCCTCGTCACCGAGGACGATCAGAAGGCGGCGGCACTGGCGGAGCGGTACGACAACGAGAAGTACAAATCGGCGCAGGCACAACTCCTGGTGGCGGTGCTCGATCGCCGCGTCCTCGCCGCCGACCGTCGCCTCGCGAGGGCTGCTTCCAGCCTCCGCCAAGCGGCGGTGACCGCCTACGTCAGCGGCGAGTTGAGCGCGGTGAGCTCGGGAGTGCTGTCCGGGACCGTGGCGGACGGCGAGATGGCAGGCGTCTACGCAGGCGTCGCGCTCGACAAGTTGCGTGGGGCCCTTCGCCGCTACGGAGGGGCGTCCGGCGCTGCGCACGCAGCCCGTGCACGCGCCGTCGCAAACGGCGCGGTGATCTCCCGGACTCTGCGTAGTATCGCCCGGCTCCGGCGACAGGCCGAAGCCCTCATAAAAAAGGCGGCGAGTGACTACGCGTCGATCAGCAAGCGGTTGCGCGAGCTCGTCGGGAAGAAGGAGTTCGGCCGCCTGTTCTCGCCGTGGCCGGCGGGCAGCCCCTACAAGGGCCCGAAGCTCGCGGGAACCGACGTCTCCCGGGTGGCGACCAAGGCCCAGGGTTTGAAGGCGGCCACCGCAGCCAAGGGGCTCCTCGGGGTCCCCTACGTCTGGGGTGGAGCCGGCAAGACGGGTGTCGACTGTTCGGGTCTGACGATGCTCGCCTGGGCGGCGGCCGGCTATCCGCTCGCCCACTCCGCAACGATCCAGTGGGAGGAGTCCCGCCCGGTATCGCTCGACCACCTGGAGCCGGGTGATCTGCTCTTCTACCACTTCGCCCGCGACGGTGGGACTCCCATCACCCACGTCGTCATGTACATCGGATCCGGACCCTTCGGTGCCGAGACGGTGATCCAGGCGGCGGAGCCCGGGACGAAGGTCGCCCTGGGCCGCATCTACTTCTCCGGATTCGTCAGCGCCGGCCGGCCCTGAGCCAACCCGAGATCGCCATCCCCGGTACGTCTACCAGCGCCCCCGGTGGACGACGTCCTCCACCGGGCGACGCCGGCGACGCGGCTGGCCCCCACGGACCCCCGTAGCCGGCGCGTCCGCCTCGTACCCGAGCGCGACAGCGCCGATGAGCTGCTTGCCGTCCGGCACGCTCAGCGCCGCCAACAGCGCCGAGGGGTCCCGGTGCAGCCGGAAGAACAGCGCTCCGAGTCCCTCGTCAGCGGCGGCGAGGAGAAGCAGCATGACGATGAACGACGCATCCACGAGCCAGTACGGCGTCGGCCAGTCCTCGGCCGCCACGCCAGCGAGGCTCGACTGAGCCTTGTCCGACTCGCCGTAGCGAGCCACGTAGACGCTCGGATCGCCGATCGGAAGGACAATGAGAGGAGCCTCCAGGAGGCCTCGCATCGCCTCCGGTTCGGCGAAGAACCCCGGATCGCTCGTGAGCTCGAAGAACGGCTGCGTCTGAGCCCGGCCCTCGAGCACGAGCAAGTCGACGCCCTGGCTGAACCCTGCAGAAGGGGCATGGGCGGCGAGGCGCAGCACCCGGTCCAGGACCTCCTCGGGCACTTCTTTGCCCGAGTAACGCCGCACCATGCGGCGGCGCCGCACCACCTCGCCAAGTTCCACGACGCCGCACGTTAATGGACCGCCAGCCGCGGGACCGGGGCGGGCGGCGTCGTGGACGAAGGGGACGAAACGCGCGCGAGAACCGTTTCGGAATGTTGAGTGGACTGGTAGGGTTTAACGATTAGGACCATTGAGCGGGAAGAAGGTGCAGTCGGTGCCGAGTTTCAGGGACATGTTGAGCCAGGCCAAGCAGCACATCGTGGAAGTCGATCCTGCGGCCGCGGACGCGGTACGCGACCGTGCGCTCTTCCTCGATGTCCGTGAGGCCGACGAATACGCCCAGGGCGCCGTGCCCGGTGCCCTGCACCTGCCCCGAGGATTCCTCGAGCTGCAGGTGGAGGGCCGGATACCCGACAAGGACCGCAAGATCGTCGTCTATTGCGCCGGCGGCGTTCGGTCGGCGCTCGCCGCGCAGGCGCTCGGTGAGCTCGGGTATTCCGACGTTGCCTCCCTGACCGGCGGCTTCAACAAATGGAAGGACGAAGGGCGGGACTGGGTCACCCCGAGGACCCTCGACGCCGATCAGCGCAACCGGTACCAACGACACCTGCTGCTTCCCGAGGTCGGCGAGGCGGGCCAGCAGCGCCTCCTCGAGTCGAAGGTGCTCCTGCTCGGCGCCGGCGGCCTCGGATCTCCCGCCGCGCTCTATCTCGCCGCGGCCGGCGTCGGCACGATCGGCATCGTCGACATGGACGTCGTCGACCCGTCGAACCTGCAGCGCCAGATTCTCCACAATCTCGACCGTGTCGGTGACCGTAAGGTCGACTCCGCCAAGAAGACGCTCACTGCCATGAACCCGGACGTGAACGTCGTGACCTATGACGTGCGCCTCGGCGCCGACAACGTGCTCGAGATCATTGACGGTTACGACGTGATCGTCGACGGGACGGACAACTTCCCGACCCGCTATCTCGTGAACGACGCGGCGCTGCTGAAACAGATCCCGGTGGTGCACGGATCGATCTTCCGTTTCGAAGGCCAAGCGACGGTGTTCTATCCCTACGAGGGACCTTGCTACCGCTGCCTCGTGCCAGAGCCTCCGCCCGCCGAGCTCGCGCCGTCGTGCGCGGAAGCCGGCGTACTGGGCGTGCTGCCGGGGATCGTCGGGTCCATCCAGGCGGTGGAGGCGATCAAGCTTCTGCTCAAGCTCGGCGATCCGCTTGTCGGGCGGCTCCTCGCCTACGACGCGCTCGAGCAGTCGTTCCGGACTTTCAAGGTCCGGCGCGACCCGGCCTGTCCCGCCTGCGGTGAGCAGGCGGGCGAGATCGTGATCGCCGAGTACGACGACCTCTGCATGCCGCACGCCCAGCACGCCCCGGTGCTCGTCGCCGCCGGCTGAGGCGGTTTACGCTTCCCCTGTGGCGGCCGATGGCGAGCGCCGGACCGACTCCGGCATCGAGATCCAGCGGCGCTACGCGGCCGCGGACCTGAACCGGTTCGACCCCGCCCTGCAGCTGGGCGAGCCGGGCGCCTACCCCTTCACGCGGGGAGTGCAGCGCGACATGTACCGGGGCCGGCTCTGGACGATGCGCCAGTACGCAGGGTTCGGCACGGCCAAGGCGACCAACGAGCGGTTCAAGTTTCTGCTGGCAGCCGGGCAGACCGGCCTGTCGTGTGCTTTCGACCTGCCCACACAGATGGGATACGACTCAGACCATCCGCGGGCCGACGGCGAGGTGGGCAAGGTCGGCGTGGCAATCGACTCGGTCGACGACATGCGCGTCCTCGTGGCCGGCATTCCGCTCGACGGCGTGTCGACTTCGATGACGATCAACGCGACGGCGGCGATCCTCCTTCTGCTCTACGAGCTCGCGGCCGAGGAGCAGGGTGTTGCGGCCTCGTCGTTGAGCGGGACGGTCCAGAACGACATCCTCAAGGAATACGTCGCCCGGGGCACTTACATCTATCCGCCCCGGCCCTCCATGCGCCTGGTCACGGACACTTTCGCTTATTGCGCCGAACGGATCCCGGAGTGGAACACGATCTCGATCTCCGGCTACCACATCCGAGAGGCCGGCTCGACGGCTGTCCAGGAGCTGGCTTTCACCCTCGCGGACGGCATCGCCTACGTGGAGTCCGCGCTGGCGGCGGGCCTTGAGATCGACGCCTTCGGACCGCGGCTCTCGTTCTTCTTCAACGCCCACAACAACCTGTTCGAGGAGGTGGCGAAGTACCGGGCGGCGCGCAGGATCTGGGCCCACATCATGACCGAGCGCTTCGGCGCCCGCGACGAGCGGTCCAAGCGCCTCCGTTTTCACACCCAGACCGGCGGCTCGACGCTGACGGCCCAACAACCCGAGGACAACATCGTCCGGGTGACCCTTCAAGCGCTGGCCGCAGTGCTGGGCGGCACCCAGAGCCTCCACACGAACAGTTTCGACGAGGCGCTCGGGCTGCCGACCGAGCGGGCCGCAAAGCTGGCCCTGCGAACCCAGCAAGTCATCGGCTTCGAGTCCGGCGTGACCGACACCGTCGACCCGCTCGCCGGGTCGTATTTTCTCGAAACCCTCACCGACCAAGTCGAGAGCGCCGCGCTCACCTACATCGCCCGAATCGACGCTCTCGGTGGCGCGGTGGCCGCCATCGAAGCCGGCTATATGCAAGATGAGATCGAGCAGGCAGCCTACGAGTACGCCAAGGCGATCGATTCCGGGCGCAAGGTCCTGGTCGGCGTGAACCGTTTTGCGGAGAAGGAGCCGGGCGAGCCGGATGTCTTCCCCGTCGACGCCTCCCTCCAGCACGATCAGATCGAGCGCCTGCACTCGCTGCGGGCGGCGAGGGACCAGGCCGGCGTCGCCGCCGCCCTCGAGGACGTGCGGGCGGCCGCCCGCGGCACGCAGAACCTGCTCGTCCCCATGCGCGAGGCGCTGAAGCGCCGGGCGACGCTGGGAGAGGTGTCGGATGCATTGCGCGAGGTGTTCGGGGAGTACAAGCCCCGCCATTGAGGCGGGTCTTGTTCACGACGTTCCGGGCGGGACGAAGATCGTCTGGATCTTCCGCCAGTAGGCCGAGGCGGGGTCATGGGACCAGATCTGCACGAACTGGCCCTGCACGGCGAGCGCCTCGAGCGGACCACCGGCGGCCTGAGCGAGCGCGACGGTTCGGGCCGGGGTGGAAGCGACGAGTCGCCAGGTAGCCGTGGTCGCGGACACCTGTTCGGTCGCGAGGCTCCCGTCCGGGCGCCTGATCAGCACAGAAGCGGTCGCAGCCGCTGCCGCCGGCGTCGTCGTCGTGCCGGCGACACCAGGTCCGGCACCTATCGGCCCGGCGCTGACGATCTCTCCGGTCGGGCTGCCGGCGCCGAGGGCAAGCGGCGGAGACTCGTGCCACGACCCGTCTCCTCCATCGCTCCAGGCCGCGAGCACGCTCTCCTCGTCCGCGTGATCCGAACCGGCCGTGGTGACCGCCAGAAGGACAAATCGATCATCGGATCCGCCGACGAGGCGCAGTACGCGAACCTTTCCCTCGGCGAGGGCTGCGGGCAACTTCGGTCCGGTGAGCGTCCAATCCCCCTTTCCCTTTCCTCCGGGTCCCCTGAGGATGCCGACCACGCCGGGTCTCGCGCAGCTCACCCCGAGGAGACCTGCTGCGGCACCGGCGTCGGCGACAGCGGTGACCCCGGTCACGCCGCACGCCCGGCCGGCGGCGGTGCCGGCGAGCTGGCTTTCGTCGACGAGTGAGTGCCAGTCCGAGCCGCCGTCGGAGGTCGCGACCACCTTTCCCCGGTCCGGAGCGAGGACGGCCCAGGCGCTGCCCCCGCCGCCCGCGGAGAGGACGTCGGGGCCGTGCGCGAGAGCGCCCGGCAACAGGCCCGGGGCCCACACGGAGCCGTTGTCCGTGCGTTCCACCGGCGAGAATTTGAGCAAGTCGGACGGAAGGAAACCGGCCATCAAGTCCTCGTCCGGGGCGATCCCGATGACGAGGCCGCCCGAGTCGCCGACCCCCGGTGGGGTGACGTTCGACCAGTGCGAGCCTTTCGCCGGCACCCGGAGCAGCTCCCAGAAACCGTGGACGGGTACGACGGCCCAGGTGGCTTTGGCAGTCGTGAACGACACCGCGAGTGGCAGGCGGCCGGGCGCCGGCGGGGGAGCGGAGGCCGGTGACGCGCTGGCGCATCCCGCCAGCAGCAGAGCGGCGACTGCGACGAGCGCGGAGATCCCCCTCGCCCGCGGCCTGAGCTTCAGGGACATACGCCGGCGTGCAGAACCTGGCTGACGCAGCCGGCGAAAAGTGAGGCGAAGGAGGACCGCGACGTCGCCGAGCCTGGTCCGGGGTCGGAGTCGAGGATCCACCGGATCCGGCCGCCGGCGTCGATGACGACGGCCTCGTCGCTGTGGGCGACCATCGAGCCGCCGGGCGCCACCTGCACCTGGATGCCGTAGTCGTTCCAGATCCGCTGCAGTTGCCGTATCGATCCCGTGAGGAAGAGCCAGTTCGCGATGTGGTTCAGCCCTTCTTGTCGGTCAAAGGCCCGCACGACGGCGGTCGAGCGGAAGAGCGGGTTGGCGACCACCGCAACGATCTCGACGCGGGCGGCGTTCGCCCCGAGGAGCCCGTCCGCTGCCTTGAGCTCCTGAGCGATGAGCGGGCAGTCGCTCGTGCAGACCGGATCGAGAAACGTGAGCAGCACGGCTCGTCCTCGCAAGCTCGCGAGCGAGGTCGCCCGGCCGTTCTGGTCGAGGAGCGTAAACCCGAACTCCGGGAAGTTCTGAGGGGTCGTACTTCCGGCGATGCTCTCGGCGACGATCAGGTCGGCGTGGGGGTTCAACGAAGCGAGCGCCATCGGCGCCGCTCCGAGGATGGTGACTCCGACCGCCGCGGCGATCGTCAGCCACCGGACGATCTCGAGGCCGACGGGGGTGCGGTCGCCGGAGCCCACAAGGGGCTCGGAACCGACGTCGGGCGGCCCAGCGACGGCCTGGCGCCTTGCGGCGACGCGGTCGGTTGCGGCGGCCGGCGCCCGTGTGAGGGCGAGATACCCCGCCGAAAGCAGGAGGATCATGGGGATGCCGCTGTTCGGATCCGTCCCGACTCCTCCGAAGACCCCAAAGTCCTGCACGAGCACCCATGTCGTCGCACACAGGACGACCGCCGCGATGAAGCTGGCACGCACGACGGTCTGCGTCACGAGCCCAAGACCCACGGCCGAGAGCGCGACGATGACAACGACGTTGAGTGCCAGCCCGTTGCCGGCGGCAAAGCGACCGAAACCCTGCACCAAGCTCGCCAGGAGATGCGGTTGGCGAAGGTTCGACATCTGACTTGACATGGTCGCGAGCGCGCTTCCATCCCAAAAGCCCCGCCCCGGAAGCGCCTGCAGCACGGCCCCGCCCAAGAACACCACGCCCATGCCGCGGAGGACCCGGCGTCCGATCGCCGGGCCGTGCCAGGCGGACTCTCCCAACGCGAGCAGGCCGCCGGCAGCCGCGTAGAACACCACCGATCCTGGAGCACCGAACAGCCACGTCCCGGACGGAGTCAGGACAAGGCCCATGCCCTCCCCGAAGACCCAGACCACCAGCGCCCAGGAGATGCTCGCGAGCCCGCCCAGGCGCGCCCAGCGGCCCCGGGGCGCGACGAGCAGCCAGGCTCCGATGCCGATCTGGATCCAGACAGTGGCGACGGCGGCTTCCACCGGATGGTTCTGCCAGACGATCGACCCCCACTGGATGATCTGCGCGAGCCAGTGGGGCTGGCCGGCCTCGGTCGGGGAGACGACCTGGGTAGCGAGCCCGATCGGCATCTGGGCCTGGAGCTGAAGCAGCCCGTCGAAGATCCACAGGCAGCCGAAGGAGATCCGAAGCATCCGCCGACCCGTCGGCTCGGCCGACCGGCTGTCACTCGCCGACCCAACGGCGCCGGCTGCGATCGGCCCGATACCGCCGGCCGAGACCAGGCGGTGCGCCGCGACCGTGCGGGTGACCGCGTAGGCAAAGGCGAGCAAGAGCGCGAGCAGGATCACCACCACCGCCTGGTGCTGCAGCGCAGAGCGGAAGGCGGCCTCCATCGTCGGGTTGTTGGCCTGGAGGCCATTGCCCATGCCCGGCATCGCGCGCTACCTCGGCTTCCGTTGGTCGTCTGACCTCAGGGCTGCTCTCCTATCGCCCCTCATGTGTTGTCGCCATCAATCTTGCACGATCGGCCGCGGCGTCGAAAGTCACCGAATCCGGGGCGAATCCCCGAGAAGTCTCTCAAGCGTGCCGGTACGCGCGTGCACCGAGACGCGCTCGCTGAACGGGGTCGTTCGCCAGGTCGATCGTGGTCCACGACATGGCCAGGGCGCCGTCGAGCACGGCCCGATCGGCGGCGGGGCTCGCGGCGGCTGCCGCGAACTCGGGCTGGTGGTTGACCGCGGGAAGCGAGTCGATCCCGAGCATCGGGTGGATCGACGGGATCGCGAGCGAGACGTTTCCCATGTCGGTCGAACCGCTCATGGTTCGTTCCGACCCGGTCGGGAAGACACGACCGATCGCTTCTGCATTCGCGCGGTACAGCACCACCATCGACTCGTCGGTGAGGAACTCCGAATACGGCTCGCCCTGGGTGACGACCTCGAGTGATGCGCCGGTCGCCAGCGCACCCGCTTCGAAGCATCTCATGACTCTCGGCGTCCAGATCTCCAGATCCTCGAGCGTCGCCGCCCGCACGTAGAACTTCGCGGTTGCCAACGCGGGCACGATGTTCGGTGCCGCGCCCCCGTAGGTGACGATTCCGTGCACCTGGTCGTTGGGGCGCGAGTGCTGACGAAGCAGCCCGATGGCGACCTGGGCGACCGTGATCGCGTCGGCGGCGTTGATTCCGCGGTCCGGGTACGCCGAGGCGTGCGCCTCCTTGCCGGTGTAACGGACGTCGAAGTGCCCCACCGCGAGGCACGGCATCCTGTCCAGCTCGTCGGGCGCGGGATGCACCATGAGGGCGGCATTCACGCCGTCGAACCCGCCTCGCTGCATCATGAGGATCTTCCCGCCGCCACCCTCCTCGGCCGGCGTGCCGAGGACGCGCACCGTGATGCCCAGGTCGTCCGCGAGCGGAGCCAGCCCAACGGCGGCGCCGACGGCGGCGGATGCGATCACATTGTGACCGCAGGCGTGCCCGATTCCGGGAAGCGCGTCGTACTCGGCGCAGATCGCGACGGTGAGCGATCCGGTGCCGGCAGTCGCGGCGAACGCCGTCGGCAAGCCGCAGATGCCGGACTCGACGGTGTACCCAGAGTCAGCGAGGAGCTCTGCGCACCAGGCGGAAGCCTTCTCTTCCTCGAAACCGAGCTCGGGATGATCGTGGATCTTGCGTGAGAGCGCCAACAGTCGGTCGCTCGAGCTCGCGATCGTCGTTCTCGCGTGCTCTTTGGCCCCGGTGCCGGCGGTTGCCACGTCGCTCATGCGATGACCGCCACCACGTCGCCGGCGCCGAGCGAGTCGCCAACGGCGACGCGCAGCTCCTTTACGGTTCCCGCTCGGTCCGCGTTGATCGGATTCTCCATCTTCATCGCCTCCAGCACGCAGAGGGTTTGCTCGGCCTCGACGAGGTCGCCTTCCGCGACGAGGACCTTGACGATCGTCCCCTGCATCGGCACGATGACCTTCCCGTCGGCGGCGAGCACAGGTCCGGCGCCCGCACGGGGTCGGGACGTGGCGGAAACTCGCCCGCTACCTACGGCCGGCGAGGCGGCGGCGGTGTCGGGCACCCAGAGCTTGACGCGGTACCGGCGCCCGTCGACCTCGGCGTCGACTTCCCGCACCACCATGTTCTCGGCACCATCGGGCGGCGGCGGTGCCGGCGGGGAGGTCGTGAGCGCGGACAGGTCGAGACGCTCCTCGAGCCAACGTGTCGAGTGGCGGGCCTCGATGAAGTCGCGATGCGCGAGCACGGCCTGAATTGCCGGGATGCTCGTGGCGATACCTGCCACCTCCATCTCCGACAAGGCCCGAATCAACCGGCGGCGTGCCGCGTCGCGATCCTCACCCCAGGCGATGATCTTCGCGACCAGGTTGTCGTAGAACTGGCTGACCGTGTCGCCCGACTCGTAACCCGAATCGGCCCGCACTCCGAAGCCCTGTGGGAGCCGGAGTGCGGCGATCTTCCCGGGACTGGGAAGGAACTTGCCGGCGGACGGGTCCTCGGCATTGACCCGCGCCTCGATCGCGTGTCCCCTTCTCCGCGCCGCGATCTCGGCCTGCGACAACGGGAGGGGCTCGCCCGCCGCAATTCGAAGCTGCCACTCCACTAGGTCGAGTCCGGTCACGAGCTCGGTGACGGGGTGCTCCACCTGCAGGCGCGTGTTCATCTCGAGGAAGTAGAAGCTCCTATCCTCGTAGAGGAACTCGACTGTGCCGGCGCCTTCGTAGCTGCAGGCCCGGCAGATCCGGACCGAGGCGTCGCCCATCGCCTCGCGCACCTGATGCGGGAACTCTGCTGCCGGGCTCTCTTCGATGAGCTTTTGGTGGCGGCGTTGGCAGGAGCAGTCGCGCTCTCCGAGCCACACCGCGTTGCCGTGGCGGTCCGCGAAGACCTGCATCTCGATGTGGCGGGGCCAGCTGAGATAACGCTCGAGGTAGACCTCCGACCGCCCGAAGTAGGACCGAGCCTCGCGCTGCGCCGACTCCATCGCCTCGGCCGCGTTCTTGGCGCCGGTCACGACCTTCATCCCCCGGCCCCCACCGCCGAACGCGGCCTTGATCGCGACCGGCCAACCGTTCTCCTCGCCGAACGCAATGACCTCGGCCGCGTCCACGAGTGGCTCGCTCCGGCCGGGCACGCCCGCGACGCCCGCCTCGGCGGCGGCCAGGCGGGCGCGGATCTTGTCGCCCATGACCTCCATCGCTTCAGGAGGCGGCCCGATGAACGTCGCCCCGGCGCCGGCGACCGCCCGGGCGAATTCCGCGCTCTCGGCGAGGAAGCCGTAGCCAGGATGGACTCCGTCGGCGCCGCTGCGGTCGAGGGCGTGCAGGATCGCGTCCGTGGCGAGGTAGCTCTCGGTCGGCGTCTGGCCGCCCAACGCGTACGCCTCGTCGGCAAGCCGGACGTGGAGTGCATCGCGGTCGAGCTCGGAGTACACCGCGACCGTCGCGATCCCGAGCTCGCGGCAGGTCCGGATCACCCGAACGGCGATCTCGCCCCGATTCGCGATGAGCACCTTCTCGAACACGGCTCTCCTTCCTCGACCGGGATGGTCGCTCCCATTAGCCTCGCCTCCCAATGGAGCGGGCGCCGCGGGCCGACGGACTCACCGCACGGGAGTGCTCAGTCGAGCAGGCTACCTCGGCCCGCCCCGGGACGACGATCCGAGCTGGGCGTTGAAATCCGCTGGCGAGCTTGCCGTCGCCTTCGCGGTACCGGAGCGTCTGGAGGTCGTCGACTCGACGAATCGGTACCTGCTCGAGCTGGCGAGCCTCGCCCGGGACGGTGGCTCCGAGGTTCCTGAGGGCTACGCCGTCGTCGCCGAGCGACAGAGTGAAGGGCGGGGGCGGCTCGGCCGGCGATGGGAAGCGCCGGCCGGCAGCGCCGTGCTGTGCTCGATCCTTCTCAGGCCGGACCTGGAACCCGACCGCCTTCACCTCGCCGCCTGGGCCGTCGCGCTGGCCGCGGTGCAAGCCTGCCGGGAGAACGCCGGGCTCACGCTGTCGCTCAAGTGGCCGAACGACCTCGTCACTGGAGCCGGCAGCCCTGCCGGGCAGGCGGCGTGTGGGCAGGGCGCGAGCGAGCGGAAGGTGGCGGGCGTCCTTTCCGAGGTCTTGGCGGCGCGACCGGAGGATCCCGGTCGTCGGGAGCGGATCGCCGATGCGGTGGTCGTCGGCATCGGGATCAACGTGAACTGGCCTGCGGACTTTCCCCCCCCGGGCTCGAAGGATCCGGACCTGCTCTCGATCGCGGCCCGGGCGACCTCGCTGAACCGCCTGGCGGGTCGCCGGATCGACCGGAGCGACCTCGTGAGCCGGCTGCTGCGACACACCGGAACCCGCAGCGCCATGCTCGCGAGTCACGAGGGACGCCGGGCGCTCGCCTCCGAGTACCGTCTCGGGTCCGCCACGGTCGGCCGAGAGGTCCGCGCCGATCTCGGGGGCGAGACCGTCACGGGCACAGCCCTCGATATCGATGATGACGGGTGCCTGCTCGTGTCGACCGGCATCTGCATCCGGACCATCGCCGCCGGCGACATCGTCCACCTCCGCTAGACCAGCGGCACGTCAGCGCGGGAGCTGCCGGCACAACCGAGGAAAAGTCTCCCGGGAGTCACGCCGGTGGCGGTTAGCCTGGGGCGGTCATGCGAGTGCTCGTCACCGGCGGCGCCGGCTTCATCGGCTCGAACTTCGTCCGCTACTGGGCGGAACGCCGGCCCGAGGACGAGATCGTCGTCCTCGACGCGTTGACCTATGCAGGCGACCGTCGCAGCATTGCCGAGCTCGAGCAGGCCGGCCGGATCACGTTCGTCCATGCGGACATCTGCGACCAGCCCGTCGTCGAGGCGACGCTCACCGAGCACCACACCGAGACCGTCGTCCACTTCGCGGCCGAGTCGCACAACAGCTTGGCGATCTTGGATCCGGCGCGTTTCTTCAGGACGAACGTCCTCGGGACCCAATCGCTGTGCGACGCGGCCCGGCGGGTTGGCATCGAGCGGTTCCATCACATCTCGACCTGTGAGGTCTACGGCGATCTCGCCCTCGACAGCGACGAGTCGTTCAGCGAAGAGTCCCCGTACCGGCCGCGCACGCCCTACAACGCATCGAAGGCCGGCGCCGACCATGTCGTCCGGTCGTACATCGAGACCTTCGGCCTGCGGGCGACGATCACGAACTGCTGCAACAATTACGGTCCGTACCAGTTCCCGGAAAAGGTCATCCCGCTGTTCGCCACGCGAGCGCTCCAAGGCGAGACGCTCCCGCTGTACGCGTCGACGAAGAACCGCCGTGAGTGGCTGCACGTCGACGACCATTGCCGGGCGATCGAGCTCGTCCTTTCCAACGGCGAGCTGGGTGAGACCTATCACGTCGGCTCCGGTGAGGAGGCCAGCATCGAACAGATCGCTGACGGAGTACTCGCGGCGGCCGGCCAGCCGGAGTCGCTGAAGACGATCGTGCCCGACCGTCCCGGGCACGATCGGCGCTACCTGCTCGATTCGACCAAGCTTCGCACCGAGCTCGGCTGGAAGCCGACGGTCGAGTTCGAGGCAGGGCTGGATGCGACCGTCGCCTGGTACCGCGACAACCGTGCGTGGTGGGAGCCGCTCATCGGGCGGTCGCCGGTCGTGGAGGCTTCCTGGGCGGACGGGCCGCCGGCAGCGCACCGGCCCTGAGGTCGGGTTCGCGTGCGTGTGCTCGTGACCGGCGCGGCCGGTCAGGTCGGTACCGAGATCGTCGCCAACCTGCGGCGCCGGGCGGACCAGCGGCGGCGGGGCCCGGCGATTGACATCGTCGCCGCCGACCGCACCGCTCTCGACGTCGCCGATCGCGACGCGGTGCTCGCCGCAGTCGGGACCATCCAGCCCGAGATCATCATCCATTCCGCGGCCTGGACAGCGGTTGACGCCTGCGAGTCCGATCCCGATCGTGCCTTCGGGGTGAACGCTCTCGGCACCCGCCACGTCACCGAGGCCGCCCGCGTGGTCGGGGCGCACGTCTGTTACCTGTCGACCGACTACGTCTTCGACGGCACCTCCCCCCGGCCGTACCTCGAGTGGGACGATCCGAACCCGCTGTCGGTCTACGGGCGTTCGAAGCTCGGCGGCGAGCGCGAGCTCGACTCTTCGCACACCGTTGTCCGCACCGCGTGGGTGTGCGGCAGGGTCGGGGCCAACATGGTCAAGACCGTGTTGCGGCTGGCCCGGGAGCCCGAGGGTCTGCAATTCGTCGATGATCAGCGGGGGAGCCCGACAGCGGCGGCAGACCTTGCCAGAATCGTCGTCGACCTCTCGCTCGGGCGGCATGCCGGTGTCTTCCACGTGACCAACCAGGGCGCAACGACCTGGTACGAGTTCGCCCGCCTCGTGCTCGGGGCCGCAGGGTTCGACCCCGAGCGGGTCCAACCCATCTCGACTCAGGACTTGGCGCCACCGCGCCCGGCGGTTCGTCCCGCCAACTCCGTCCTCGACAATGCCGCCCTCCGGCTGTCGGGTTGGAACCTCCTGCCCAGTTGGGAGCAGGCGATCACCGACCTTGTCACCGAGCTGACGGTCTGAGCCGTGCCGAGCGCGGGCAGCTCCGCACGAGTGGGCGCGGTCGTGGTCAACTACAACTCAGGCGGGGCGCTGGCCAGCTGTGTGGCGAGCCTCCGGCAAGGAGGAATCTCCGACATCGTCGTGGTCGACAACGGCTCGACCGATAACTCGATCGCCGTCCTGCAGGGCGGTGACCTTCCGACCCGGCTCGTGCGGTCCCCCCACAACGGCGGCTACGGAGCCGGTGCGAACCTCGGCGCGAGACATGACCGCCGTGAGCTGCTGTTCATCTGCAATCCCGACCTTGTCATCGAGCCGGACACCATCGATCTGCTCGCTGGGGCCCTCGACGCGCATCCCGGCGCCGCTGTGGCCGGCCCCATGCTCATGGAACTGGACGGCTCGGTCTACCCTTCCGGCCGCTCCTTCCCAACGCTCGGTGAGGCGCTCGGGCACGGCTTCATCGGCCTGTTCTGGCGCGACAACCCCTGGACGCGGCGGTACCGGTTGCTCGGGGACGACCAGCACCGGCCCCGCGACGCGGACTGGGTGTCGGGTGCCAGCTTTCTCGTGCGACGAGACGCCTTCCAGGCTGTCGGAGGATTCGACGAGGCGTACTTCATGTATGTCGAGGACGTGGACCTCTGCTGGCGGCTGCACCGCGCCGGCTGGGGAGTCCGTTACGAACCCGCGGCACGTGTCACCCACGAGCAGGGGCGCTCGACCTCGCGCAGCCCCTACAGAATGCTCGTGGCGCACCATCGCTCGATCCTGCGATTCGCGGTCCGCTCGACAGAAGGGCGTCAGCGACTCCTGCTCCCGTTCGTCGCGGTCGCGCTCGGTGCGCGGTTGTGTCTCGCCTCGCTGGAACGCTACGCCGGCGCGTTTCGGACGCGCGCGGGCAGGCCCGAATAGCCTCGGCGACGGCGGCGCGCTGATGCCCGTCGGGTGCCGCGGGGAGCAGGGCGGAAGGATGCGGGCGCCAGCCGGGACTAGAGTCGCGGCCCGTGCCCAGGGATTCCATCGGCCGAAGGGTCGCGCGCGCCGCTTCAATCGGCGGCAGCCGCAGCTACAAGTCGCGCACGCCCTACGGCTGGTACTCGATCGTGCTGGCGGTCTGCCTGATCGGCCTCGGGCTGATCGTGTTCAGTCGCCACGAACGCCAGCAAGCTGCGGCGAATCCGTCGACGACGACTACGACGGCCGCGAACACCGTTCCGCCCCTCATAACCGACCATTGGCAGGTGGCCCTCTCGGTCGATATCTGCGGGAAGATCGCGAATCTGCCGAAGAGTGCGGACCAGACCTCGGGCATCATCACCGCCGGCAATGGTGTCGTCGACATCGAGCCGGCCAGAGCACTCGGCAAGGCAAGCGAGTTTGAGGGCGCAAACGCCACGCTCGGCAAATTCCTCACCGCGGAGGGCGTGACCCTCACCAATACGTCGCTCAAGCTTCCGAGCTCAGTCGGCAAGCTCGCCGGCACCTACGTCAGCAGTCGCAAGTGCGGCGCGCAACCGGGCGAGGTCCGAGTCCTCATCTGGGGCACACCGACGGCGACCGCTCCGTTCCCGGCCACGAACGCAGCCGGGGTCACCTACGCAAACGGCGAGCTGTTCATGGTGGCCTTCGTGCCGAAGACGGCTTCGGTCCCACGGCCGCCGGCGTACAAGGTCGTCGCCGCTTTCCTGAAGTCTCAGACGACGACTACGACGACCGCACCGACCACGACCACGACGACCAAACCGAAGGGCTCGACGACGACCACCAAGCCGAACGGCTCGACCACGACGACCAAGCCCCAGAACACGACGACCACTGCACCGCAGGGCACGACGAGCACCACTGGCTGATGGACGCCGTCGTTCTCGTCGGCGGCGAAGGGAGCAGACTTCGGCCGCTCACCTACGAGATACCGAAGCCGATGCTGCCGGTGGTCGATCGGCCGATGATCGTCCACGTGCTCGAGTGGCTCGCCGGTCACGGAGTCGACCGGGCGGTACTCTCGCTCGGCTACCGACCGGACGCGTTCCTGAAGGCCTTTCCCGACGACCAGGTCGCCGGCGTCGCACTCGCCTACGCCGTCGAGCCGCAGCCGCTCGACACGGCGGGAGCCGTCAAGTTCGCGGCGGAGTCGGCCGGGATAGGCGACACGTTTCTCGTCCTCAACGGAGACGTGCTCACGGACTTCGACGCGTCCGCCCTCGTCGGATTCCACCGGTCGCGCACTGCGGAAGCATCGATCGCGCTCACACCGGTCGCGGACCCGTCCGCATTCGGTGTCGTGCCGATCGACGCGGACGGGCGTGTCCTTGCCTTCATCGAGAAGCCGACCCGGGCAGAGGCGCCGACCAACCTCATCAACGCCGGTATCTACGTGCTCGAGATGTCAGTGCTCGCCCGGATCCCGAGCGCGACGCGGGTCTCGATCGAGCGGGAGACTTTTCCCGAGTTGGTCGCGTCGCATGCCTTGTACGCGTTCGCGTCGGACGCGTACTGGCTCGACACCGGCACCACCCAGCAGTATGTGCAGGCCCAGCTCGACATCCTTGCCGGGCGCCGTCCGCTGGCGGTGCTCTTGGCACCCGAGGTTCGGCCCGGCGTGTGGATTGCCAGCGACGCTCAAGTCTCGGGCAAGCTCGGCCCGCACAGCTACGTCGGGGAGGGTGCATCGATTGCCGGAGGAGCCGTCGTCGAGGATTGTGTCGCCGGTGCCCGGTCTCGGATCGGGAGGGACGCCGTCGTCCGTCGTTCGGTACTGATGTCCGATTCTGACGTCCGGGCCGGCGCGGTCGTGGAGGATAGCGTCGTCGGTCTCGGCGCCGTCGTCGGTGAGGGCGCCCGGGTCACCGGGGCGACGATCATCGGAGTCGGAGCTGAGGTGCCTCCGAGCTCGTCACTCGACGGGGCTCGCTTCCCGCATTCCTAGAGCAGCTCGAGATCGGAGGCAAACGCCAATGCGAGTACTGGTGACCGGCGCCGCGGGGTTCATCGGGTCGGGTCTCGTCGACCGCCTCCTCGCTGAAGGCCACGAAGTTGATGCCGTCGACGACTTGTCGACCGGCTCGCTCGCCAACCTCGCTGACGCCCGAGGATCTGGCGGCGCGCTGCGCTTTCATAACCTCGACATCCGTTCCGGCGACTTCGTCGACCTCACCCGTCACCGCCGGCCGGAGGTGATCTTCCACCTTGCCGCCCAGGCGGACGTCCGGGTCTCGGTCGAGCGGCCGCTGTTCGATGCCGAGGTCAACATTCTCGGCACGATCCAGGTCCTCGAGAGCGCCCGCGCCGCAGGGACGGAAAAGGTGGTCTTCGCGGCATCGGGGGGCACGTTGTACGGAGAGCCGGCGCCCAGCGATATTCCGGTCAACGAACGTCAGCCGCACCGACCGCTGTCGCCCTACGGAGTGTCGAAAAAGTCGGCGATGGACTATCTCGTCGCCTATCGAGAGCTGTACGGCCTCGAGTTCACCGCACTCGCCCTCGCGAACGTCTACGGTCCGCGCCAGGACCCGCACGGCGAGGCAGGGGTCGTCGCGATCTTCGCCGGCAACCTCGTGGCAGGGCGGGAGTGCGTCATCTACGGCGATGGAAACCAGACACGCGACTACACCTATGTGGACGACATCGTCGACGCGTTCGCGCGGGCGGCACGGCGGGGTGGTGGCCTCGTGCTCAACGTCGGCACCGGCAAGGAGACGTCGGTTTCGGAGCTGTACCGGCTCGTCGCCACGGCGGCAGGAAGCAACCTGGCACCGCGGCGGGCGCCCGCTCGGGCGGGCGAGCTGCAGCGGAGCGCGCTCGATCCGGCGCGGGCGGGGCTGCACCTCGGATGGAAGGCATGGACACCCCTCGCCGACGGGATAGCCGCCGTCGTGGACCATGTTCGTCGCGCGGGTTCGTGATAGCCGTCCTCTGCGGTGGGGTCGGCGCTGCGAGGATGCTCGCCGGCTTGCAGGCAGTCGTCGACCCCGGCGAGATCGTCGCCATCGTCAACACCGGCGACGACACCGAGCTCCACGGCCTGTACATCAGCCCAGACCTCGACACGATCGTCTACACGCTCTCCGGCGAGGTCAACCCGACGACTGGGTGGGGGCTCAGCGGAGAGACCTTCCGGGCGATGGAGGCGCTGGACCGCTACGACGGCATCACCTGGTTCCGCCTCGGAGACGCCGACCTCGCGACCCACCTCTACCGAACGGGGCGGATGCGGGACGGGGCAACGCTTTCCGCGGTCAGCGCCGAGATCTCCCGCGCCTGGGGGATCGGTATCCGCCTGCTCCCGATGAGCGACGACGCGGTCCGGACCCGGCTTCGGCTCGTCGGCGGTGAGGAGGTGGCCTTCCAGGAGTACTTCGTGAAATTGCGGCACTCGGTGGCGGTGGAAGAGGTGCGCTTTGCCGGCGCCGAGGCCGCGATCCCGGCACCGGGGGTGCTGGCTGCGATCGAAGCGGCGGACATTGTGGTCGTCGCGCCATCGAACCCCGTCGTCTCGATCGGACCCATCCTGGCGGTGCCCGGCATCAAGAGCGCACTGACGGCACGCCGCGACTCAGTGGTGGCTGTTTCACCGATTGTCGCAGGAGCTGCTTTGAAGGGCCCTGCCGACCGGCTCCTCGTCGAGCTCGGCGGCCAGGCATCCGCTGCCGGTGTGGCCCGCTTTCTCTCGCAGTGGGCCGGCACGCTCGTCATCGACGTGGCTGACGCAGCCGCCGCCGGCGAGGTGGAGGCTGCCGGCCTGCGCTGCGTCGTCGCGCCGACGGTCATGGCGACTCCGCAGATCGCGGCGGATCTTGCGCGCTCGGTGCTCGCCAGTACGGGCTTGGCCGCGCCATCCGGTCGCGCGCCTGGCGCGCCCGGCGCGTAGCGCTCCCCGGTCCCACGGTGGAGACTGCGCCGATGTCGGTCGGAGAATCACTCCTCGTATTCGGTGTCGCGGGCCTTGGCGAGATCTCGGCGGGGACGGACCTGGCGGCGCTCATCGCCGGGCAGGTGTCGCTCGTCGAGGGCGACGTGGTCGTCGTGACCCAGAAGGTGGTGTCCAAGGCGGAGGGCCGGATGGTCGAGATCGACCCGTCCGACGGCAACGCAAGGCGCGAACTCGCTGAGTCCGAGGCTGTCCGCGTCCTCAGACGACGCGGGGATCTCGTCGTGACCGAGACCCGGCACGGTTTCGTGTGCGCGAACTCGGGAGTCGACCTCTCCAACGTGGCCGACGGCTGGGCCGTGCTGCTTCCGCTCGATCCGGACCGTTCGGCACGACGGCTCCGGGACGGCCTCCACGCGAGCACGGGCGTCGAGGTCGCCGTCGTGATCTCCGACACCTTCGGGCGGGCGTGGCGGCGCGGGGTGACCGACGTGGCAATCGGTTGTGCCGGCATCCGTGGCGTGATCGATCTTCGTGGGACGACCGACGCACTTGGCCGGGAGCTCGTCGCGACCGAGATCTGCGTCGTGGACGAGATCGCGTCGGCGGCTGATCTCGTGATGGGAAAGGCACGGGGCATCCCGGTCGCGGTGGTCAGGGGCGTCGATCCCGCCTGGCTCGGCAGGGGCGCGGTCGTCGAGGAAGTGGTCAGGCCCTACGGCGAGGATCTGTTCCGGTGACGAGCGAGAACCGCGCCGGCGCTGAGATCGTTCCGGCCTCCGCCCTGGCTTCCGCGACGCGTTGACCAAGCTCCGAGTGGCGTTCGACGTCCTTCCCCTCGCGGGCGAAAGGACCGGGGTCGGCCGGTTCTGTGCCGGGCTGGCGAGCGCATTCGCCGGACGCGACGAGCTGGAGCTGCGCGGTTACGCCGTGGCTCGAAGCGCCCGTGGAGACCCGACCGCGGCCGCCGCGGCGCTCGGAATCGACGTTCGGGCGTGGCCGATCCCGGCTCGGCTCGCGAACGCGGCCTGGTCACGCGCGGAGTTCCCGCCGATCGAATGGCTCGTCGGCGCGACCGACGTGGTGCATGGCACCAACTTCGTCGTCCCCCCGTCGCGTCGAGCCGGCCGCGTGGTCACCGTGCACGACTTGGCCGCCTTGCGCTACCCGGAGCTGTGCATGCCGGCTTCCTTGACGTACCCTGCGCTCGTGTTGCGAGCGACACGGCGCGGCGCGTTCGTCCATGTGCCCTCACACTTTGTCCGTCAGGAAGTGCTCGAGCTGCTCGGCGTGGAAGGCGACCGGATCCGGGTCATCCCGCACGGGATCGACCACCCCGGACCCGGCTCTGTCGCCCCGCCGTCGCCCGTCGGCGGGAGCGCGCGAACGGCGCCCTACGTGCTCGCCCTCGGGGCGGTGGAGCCGCGCAAGGATCTGCCGACGCTCGTGAGCGCGTTCGCGCAGCTTGCGGGCGCGTACGCGGATCTCGAGCTCGTCGTCGCCGGACCGTCCGGATGGGGGGAGCCCGCGTTCGCCGCCGCGGTGGCCGCCTCGGGCCTTGGACGCCGTGTCGTGCGCGTCGGGTACCTCGGCGACCGCGAGCGGGAGTCGCTGCTGCGGGGCGCAGCGGTGTTCGCGTTCCCCTCGCTGTACGAGGGCTTCGGCTTCCCGCCGCTCGAGGCCATGGCCGTCGGGGTGCCGGTGGTCGCGACGGCTGCCGGTGCGGTGCCCGAGGTCGTGGGTGATGCCGCCGAGCTCGTGCCCGCTGGCGACGTGGAGGCGCTGGCGGGGGCGCTCGCGAGAGTCGTCGACGACGGGCCGGTGCGCGACCGGCTCGTCGCAGCCGGCCGCGATCGGGCCGCAACCTTCACCTGGGCCGCCGCCGCCGACTCCCTGATCGAGCTGTACCGCCTGGCCGCCTCCGACCGGCGGTCCCGTTGACCCGGATCTCGGTTTCGCTCGCAGCCGAGCAGCTACGGCGCGCCGTTCCCGGGGGTATCGGGACCTACACGCTCGGCTTGTTGAAAGGTCTCGGCCAGCTCCCCGCCGGCGAGCGTCCCGTCCTCACGATCGTGGCAAGCCGGCCGTCGATACACCCCGATCCGCTCGCCGGACTCGGATACCCGATCGCGAGCTCCTTGCTCCCCGGCCCGCTCATGACGCGAGCTTGGGATCACGGGATCTCGCGGGTGGGACGCGGGACCGACGTGGTGCACGCGGTCTCGCTCGCGGCGCCCCCGCCATCCTCCGGCGTGCCGCTCGTGGTCACCGTGCACGACATCGCCTGGCGATTCATGCCGGAGGCGTACCCGGAGAGGGGACGGCGGTGGCACGAAACGGCCCTGCGGCGCGTCGCCAGCCGCGCCGCGATAGTGGTCGTGCCTTCCGAGGCAACCGCCGAGGCGCTCCTCGCCGCCGGCGTGGGAATCGCCGGCGACCGGGTCGTGGTCGTGCCCGAAGGTGCCGACCACCTCGCCGAGCCCGATGGCGACGCGGCTCAGGTGCTGCTCGGGCGGCTCGGGGTGGCGGGGCCGTACCTGCTGACCGTGAGCACGCTCGAGCCACGGAAGAACCTCGCTCGCCTCGCGCAGGCGTACGCGCTCGCAAGGCCGAGACTCCCCGGCAACTGGCCGCTCGTGGTTGTGGGTCCCACCGGGTGGGGAACCTCGCCGTCGGCGACGGCGCCCGGTTCGAAAGAAGGCGTCGTGTTCGCAGGCGAGGTCGACGACGGTGCACTGGCTGCGATCTACCAGCGGGCGCGATGCTGCGCCTACGTGCCGATCGTCGAGGGCTTCGGCCTGCCCGTCGTCGAGGCGATGACGCAGGGAACTCCGGTCGTCTCGAGCCCGGTTCCGAGCGCCGGCGGGGCCGCGCTCGAGGTCGACCCCCTCGACGTCTCGTCCATCGCGGATGGGCTCGTGGCCGCGGCGTCCGACGAGGCGACGCGAACCACCCTCGCCACCCGTGGTCATGTGCGTGCCGCGTCGCTCCGATGGGCGAAAGCCGCGGCCGCACACATGGCCGTCTGGGAGCGAGCAGCCCGCGAGCGGCCGGCTCGCCGATGACGAGCGCATCGGGGGAGGCCGGCATCGAGGTCTCGCTCGACGTCAGTGCCGTGCCCGAGCGGCCCGCAGGCGCCGGGCGATACGTCCTCGAGTTGGCGGGAGCCCTCGTAGACCAGGCCCATTGCGGCCTCACGCTCCTCGCCCGGCGGGACGACGGGGACAGATGGGCGGAGGTTGCACCGGGAGGGCGGGTCTGCCCCGTCGTCCCTCCCCGTCGGGTGACGCGCCTTTTCTACGAGCAGGTTCGTCTCGGTTCGGTCATCGGGGCGCTCGCCGGGCCGAGTGTGGGCGTGCACCACGGCCCGCACTACACCATGCCCAGACGGTCGCGGGTCCCCTGTGTCGTGACCGTGCACGACCTGACGTTCTTCGATCACCCTGAATGGCACGAGCGGAGCAAGGTGGCCTGGTTCCGTGCGGCGACGCGCTATTCGGCGCGGCATGCCGCGGCGATCATCTGCGTGAGCGAGACGACCGCAGAGCGGCTCCGGGACCTTCTTGCACCGCGATGCCCGGTGGTGGTGGTCCCGCATGGGGTCGACGGGGCCCGTTTCGTGGCCGACGAGCCAGGCCCGGGCCTCGACCGCACGGTCCTCGAGCGACTCGGTCTGCTCCGACCCTACGTGCTTCACCTCGGGACCTTGGAGCCGAGAAAGGGGATCGCCGATCTGGTCGCTGCCTTCGAGCACCTGTCCACAGCCCATGCGGACCTCGAGCTCGTCCTCGCAGGTGGCCTCGGGTGGGGGAGCAGGCCGGTTACCCGTGCCATCGCCGGTGCCCGATCGGTGGGACGGATCCGCCGGCTCGGCTACGTCCCCGATGCCGACGTCCCGGCCCTCCTGCGCGGGGCACGCGTGATCGCGTACCCCTCGATCGAGGAGGGCTTCGGGCTGCCCGCCCTTGAGGCGCTGGCCTGCGGCGCCCCCCTCGTCACCACGTCGGGCACCTCCATGGCGGAGCTAGCGGGCGACAGCGCCCTGCTCGTGCCGGCGGGCCAGCCACTTGCGCTCGCGACCGCCGTCGAGGAAGCGATCGCCGCACCTTCGGCCGACCGGGACCGGCGTCGCGCCGAAGGTCTTGCCATCGCCGCCCGGCACACCTGGCAGGCCTGCGCCGAAGGACATCTGGCGGCCTACCGGATCGGGGCCGCGCAGTGACGGCGCAGCGCCGGCTAGCGGGCGTCGCCGAGGCTCTCCTCCGATACCGGGGTCGACCGGTAGCCTGAGGAAGTGCGCGCGTACCTGACCGGAGGCTCGGGATTCGTGGGCGGCTGGCTCCTGCGCCACCTCGCCGATGCGGGTGACGCCACCGTCGGTCCCGGCCCGGAGGTGGACGTGACCGACGCCGCGCGACTCGTCACCGACGTGAGAGCCGCCACACCGGACGTGGTGTACCACCTCGCGGCGCTGACCCACGTCGGGCGGTCCTGGAGCGAGCCGGCCGAGACGTTCCGGGTCAACGCGATGGGCACGCTCAATGTGCTCGAAGCCGCCGCCCGCTGCGACGTCCCACCTGCGGTGGTGCTCGTGAGCTCCTCGGAGGTATACGGCCCGGTAACGGACGCGAGGCCGCTCGACGAGCTTGCCCCGCTCCGCCCCGTGACGCCGTACGCCGTCAGCAAGGTCGCCGCCGACTTCCTCGGGCTGCAGGCGTTCCTCGGTCGCGGGCTGCGTGTCATCCGAGCCCGGCCGTTCAATCACGTCGGGCCGGGTCAGGCCGACGACTTCGTGGTCTCGGCCCTCGCGCGCCGCATGATCGAGGCAGAGCTGCGCGGAAGCGGGTCCGTCCAAGTTGGGAACCTGGCCGCTTCGCGCGATTTCACCGATGTGCGCGATGTCGTCCGTGCCTATCGTCTCCTGGCACTGAACGGGGTCGCGGGCGAGGCGTACAACGTCTGCTCCGGGCGGGCGGTCGCCATCGCCTCGCTGGCGGAGGAGATGGCCGGACTGTTGTCCTACGACGTGAGGCTCGTGGAGGACCCGGCCCTCTTCCGCCCGGTCGAGGTCCCGGTGCTCGTCGGCGACGCCTCCAAGCTTGTCGCCGCCACGGGCTGGCAACCGACCATCCCGCTCACCGCCACGCTGTCGGATGTCCTCGACTACTGGCGCGAGCGGCTCGCCTGATCAGGCGGCGAACGTGGAGATCCGGCCGCGGACCTGGTCGCGCGTCGCCTTCGCCTGCTGAATCACGGCCTGCGCGGACTCGGGAAGGCGCTGCCAGACGGGGTCGAATGTGGAGTCGAGCACGTCGATGAACTGCCCTACGGTGGCGTCGAGGTCCTTGACTCGCTTCGCGACCTCCTTGCGGGCCTCGGTGAGCGATACCTCGAGGTCGCCCGCTCGGTTGCCACGTTGGGCAGCGTCCGCGAGCGCTTGGCGGCGTACCTGGGCCTTGTGGAAGCCGAGGACACCAATGCCGATGGCTAGGTAGGCAGCCTCGGTCGCCACCTTCGCGACCTCCTCTGCCGTCTTCGACAAGTCCAGTCGGATATCGGTGGTCATCGCTTGCTCCCTTTCATGTGGATCAGTCGAAACGGTTTCGAAACGGTTGCCCGTGCGAGCCAGCCGCCCCGCCCGCCCGGCGCATTCGTGCTCGCTATTGTAGCCCATAATGCTAACTACAGCAAGCAGGCGCGCGCACTGGGCAGCATCGTCACTTGCCCTCGAGTCGGCGGCCGGGCGGCGTAAGCTTTCCTCCGCTCGCATTGCTCGGCAGGGTTTCTCCGGGAGCCCCGCGGGACGTGCCAGGTCACGCCGGCCGATCGGGTCACCGGCCTCATCCATTTCCAAACTTGGAGCATGATGCGCCGAATCTGCACGACTGTCGCTCTTCATGCCGGGTAGATGACCCAATCCTCGAATGCGGAGGACCATGCACCTCCGGTCGTCGCCGTGGTGGTCGCTTCCGATCCTGCTCGCTTTTTCGACGAATGTCTGGAGGCGCTGTCCGCTCAGGACTACCCGAACCTCGACGTGCTCGTCGTGGACGCTGCAAGCAACGAGGAGCTGACGGCGCGTGTCGCAGCCGTGCTCCCACGCGCCTTCATGTGCCGCCAGGTGGAGAACCGGGGGTTCTCGGCGGCGGCGAACGAGGCGCTGACCGCTGTCGAGGGGGCGTCGCACCTCCTGGTCTGCCACGACGACGTCGCTCCCGCTCCCGACGCCGTGCGCAGGATGGTCGAGGAGGCCTACCGCTCCAACGCGGGCATCGTCGGCCCGAAATTCGTCGAATGGGACGCACCCGACCGCCTGCTCCAGGTCGGCCTCGGCGTCGACCGTTTCGGTGCGGCCGTCGAGCGAGTGGAGGCCGGTGAGCTCGACCAGGCTCAGCACGACGAGGTCCGGGAAGTCTTCGCTGTGCCGGGTGGGTGCATGTTGGTGCGTGCCGACCTGTTTCGTGCGCTCGGCGGATTCGATCCGGAGATGACTCTCTTCGGCGAGGACGTGGACCTGTGCTGGCGGGCCCAGGTGGTCGGAGCGCGAGTCGTCGTGGCGCCTTCGGCCCGGGTTCGCCACGTCCAGGCGGCACGATCCGGCCTGAGGCAAGTCGGCGACGTCTTGACGTTGCGCCGGCGCCACCAGTTGCGGGCGGTGCTCAAGAACTACCGCTGGGGTCGTCGCGCACTCGTCCGGACTCAGCTCGCCGCCTCCTCGACGGTCGAGCTGCTGGTGGCGTTCGTCCAGGGCGACCGGGATCGCGCGAAGCGGATCCGGAACTCGTGGCGTTGGAATCTGCGTCATTGGCGGAGCCTCAGGGCGGCGCGCAGGGCGCTGAAGCGCGTTCGTCAGCAGCCGGATCGAGTCGTGGCGAGGCTGTTCGTCCGCAATGGCCGCCGGGTTGCCCCGAAGCCGGAGCAAGGCAAACCGCCTTTCGGTACCGGCTCGGACAGCGCTCCGCCTCGAGTGCTGCTGCGTGCCGGGTCGAGACGGTATTCGACGGTGCGGCCGGCAAATCTCGGTTGGGCGATCGCGGGCGTGGTCGCGGTCGTCGTGTTCGGGGTTCGCAACCTCTTCCAGGCCCGCCTGCCGCTGGTCGGTCAACTCTTGCCGTTCCCGGCGCCTTCGACGTTGCTCCACGAGTTCTTCTCCGGCTGGCAGAACGCCGGCTGGCAGGTGACGGGGCCGGCCCCGTCGGCTTTCGGGCTGGTCGGGCTGGTCGGGGCGGTTCTTCTCGGAAGCACCGCTCAGGTGGAGAAGCTGCTCCTCCTCGGTCCCATCCTCGTCGGCGCCATCGGTATCCACCGGCTGCTGCGCCCCCTCGGGTCCAGCCGCGCCCGGCTGGCGGCCACGATCGCTTATCTGGGGCTCCCACTCGTCTGGAACGACATCGCGGCGGGTGACTTGCAGGCTCTCGTGGCCTTTGCCGGGATGCCGTACGTGCTGGCCTACCTCGGGCGCGCCACCCGGCTGGTGCCTTTCCGCTCTCCGCAGGAGGCGGGCGGATGGCGCGGCATCGTGTCGGACGTCGTGCCCTTCGGCCTGCTGCTCGCCCTGATGGCTTCGTTGGCACCGTCGGCCCTCGTGGCGGTGGCGGCGTTGTCGTCGGGCATCGTGCTCAGCTCGGCCGTCGCGGGCCGTGTCGGTGCAGCCCTCCGCGCAGCCGGCGTGACCATCGGGGCACTGGCCGTCGCCTTCCTCTGCTGTCTTCCCTGGTCGCTGACGTTCGTGCAGAGCGGCGCGAGATGGAGCATCGTTGCTGGAGCGGTCAGCTCGCCGGCGAGCACGGGCGGGATCCTGCGCATGTTGCGGTTCGCCGTCGGCCCGATAGGTTCCGGTTGGCTCGGCTGGGGACTCCTGCTCGGGGCCGGATTCGTGCTGCTCGTCGCTCACGATGCCCGGCTCGACTGGGCGACCAGGTGGTGGGTCGCGGCGATCGCCACGGTCGGCGTGGCGTATGCCGGCGCCGTCGGATGGCTGGGCGCGGGCGGGGGGGCCACACTGGTGCTCCTGGCGCCAGCTGCCTGCTGCCTGGCCGCCGCCGTCGGGCTCGGCGTCGCCGCGTTCGAGGTCGACCTTGCGAGGAGTCGCTTCGGATGGCGCCAGAATCTGAGCGCGGGAGCGGCGCTGTGCCTGGTCGTGGGTCTGTTCCCGACACTCGTGTCGACGGTGGACGGCCGCTCCGCGCTTCCCTCCGTCGGCTACGAACAGCTCCTCGGGTGGACCGCGGCAGCCCCGATGGCACGAGGGTACGACGTGCTCTGGCTGGGCGACCCCGCGAGCGTGCCGCTTCCCTCCTGGCAGGTGAAGCGGGGGCTCGCTTTCGCGGTGAGCGCGAACGGCTTGCCGGACGGCCGGCGCCTCTGGCCGAGCGCCAATCCGGGAGTCGGTGCCGGAGTCGAGAACGCGGTGACACGGGCTGAGGCCGGGCTGACGGTCCGGCTCGGCGCGGCACTGGCCCCAGCCGGCATCCGTTACGTCATCGTGCCCGAAGCCGTCGCTCCGACTCTGCCCGGCGTGCAGGTCCCACCGTCGATCCCACCCCCGGCGAGCCTTGTCCAGGCGCTCCAGGCCCAGAGCGACCTCCGCCAGCTTCCGACCGAGGGTGGCGTGCTTGCCTTCGAGAACACCGCGTGGCCGGCAGCCGGGAGCCCCCCGGACAACTCGGTCCTCGTGCCCGGCACGATCACGGGGAAGACATCCTCGGGGCTGAGAGAGCTCGGCGTGGCTGCGGGTCTGCTCGCGATCTCGCTCGCGGTCGCCGAGGGATTGGTCCGCCGGAGGAGGCGGCGACACGTCGCCGGTTCCGGCACGGCGCCGGCGCGCAGTAGCAGTTCGGGCTCGAGCCGTCGACCGGGAGCCGGCCGGCGATCATCGTCCGATGGCGATGCGCTCGAAGGCGGGGCGGATCGTTCCGGCGCCGAGTCCGAGCCGGCTTCGAGCGCGCGGCAATGAGCGAAGGAGTCGGGCGGCACCGACGCTCATCGGAGGCACCCCGGCATCCGCGGCGGCGGTCCATCCTCGCCGTCGCGGGCGCGCTGGCAATACTCGTGGTCGTCAACGGCTTGGTCCGACCGACGGGCGTGGAAGCCTCTGGCAACCCGTTCCCGGCGTCACCGTCGCTGCCCGTCGTCCAGATGACCAGGCCGAGCGCCTGGCGCTGCCCTGGCCCCCTCCCCGTCGGCAAGGGCCATCAGAGCTCGAGTATCTCGATCGTGAACGCCGGCCGCTCGACGGTCGGGGTCATCGTGACGGTGTCGCGCACCGGCGGCGCCACCGGGGGCGCCGTCGAGGCGAACTCGTTGTCGCGGGCCAGGCTCGAGGTTCGCGGCAGGTCACAGAGCGTGCTGCGGCTCACCAAGGAGGGTCCGGCGGGATTCGCGGCGGTATCGGTGGAGTCGGATGGGGGAGGCATCGGCGTCGCCGAATCGATCGTCGGGGGCCGAACCATCGGCGGCCCGGTCCTGGTCTCGTCCCCGTGCTCGCTCGGTGCGGCGGCCCAGGGCTACATCGCCGCCGGAAGCACGTACCTGCTCTCGAATGTGCGGCTCTCGCTGTACAACCCTGACGCCACGCCCGCGGTCGTGAACGTGAGCGTCTCGACCGGCTCGGCGATGACCGCTCCGAGCGCGTTTCAGGGCCTGGTCGTCCCGGCAACAGGCCTCGCCGTCCTCGATCTTCGCCGCTGGGTGCCACAGCGCAGCTCGGTGGCCGTCACTGCGACCGCGGTGAGTGGGGATGTCGTCGTCGGCGCGCTCGAGTCGACGAGGGCGAGCGTCGCGGTGGCATCCTTCTCGAAGGCCGAGCGCCGGATCAAGCACCTGCGGCTGATAGGGACCTCGTTGCTCGTCGGGCCCGAGTACGGCCTCGGGCACTGGTCGTTCGCGCTCGGGCCGTCGAGCAGGCGGATATCGAGCACGTTCTCGGTCTTCAACCCGGGTTCGAGATCGGTCCTGGTCAGTGTCGCTCCTCCCGGTCGAACCGGTGCGGCCGCGGCGCTGTCCGCCGAGGTCCCCGGTGGCGGTGTCGTCGATTTCGCAACTCCCATCGGCGTCGGAGGGGCCGCGCCGGGCACGGTGACGGTCTCGGCCCATGGGAATGCGCCCATCGTGGTCGCCCGACTCTCGACCAGGATCGGCGAAGCGGCGCTCGAGGAGCTCTCTGGGACCGCGGGTACCGCCGGACCTCGAGACGATTGGCTGCTACCGGGCGCCGTGGTGACTGCCCGGTTCGGCGACGTGCTCACGCTCGCCAACCCCGGAACCCGACCCGCGATCGTGACGGTGATCGAGCTCGTGAGCCGGCCCGGCGCGACGGTCCGACTGGGCGTGGTCGCGCTACGGGCGGGAGCCGAGGTTGCGCTCGACCTCGGGTCGGTGCTGAGCGACGCGCCCGCGTTCGCGGTCGAACTGTCGGCGACGCGTCCCATCCTGGCGGAGCAGCTGTTCACGCCCTTCAAGGGTCTCACGACCGCCGCCGGCGGAATTCCCGTCGGAGGGTGAGGCTAAACGGCGGTCGGAGGCAATCCGGTCGACGGCAGACCAGGTGCCGAAGGTGCCATGACCCCGCCAGAGAGCGAGGGGGCGTAGCGCTCCGTCGCGAGCTTCTCCTCGCCCTCTTCGCCCCCGTGGACCGGCCTGCCGTAGGCGGTATCGATCAGACGGGCGATCTCGGCGCCGGCGACGGTCTCGAACTCGAGCAGCGCATGCGCGACCGCCTCCAAGCCTGCCTTGTGCTCCTTCAGCACGCTGGTGGCCCGAGCCTCCTGCTCTCTCAGGATCCGCGCGACCTCCTCGTCGACGACGCGGCTCGTGTCCTCTGAATAGTCACGAGTGTGCATGAGGTCCTCGCCCAGGAAGACCATGCCCTGCGATCCCCAGGCCATCGGCCCGACCCGCTCAGACATGCCCCATTCCCGGACCATCTTGCGCGCGAGCTCGGTGTTGCGCTGGAGGTCGTCACTCGCACCGGTGGACAGGTCGCCGTAGATCAACAGCTCGGCCACCCGTCCCCCCATCCGGACGACGAGGGCGTCCTCGATGTACTCGCGGGGGTAGATGTGTCGCTCCTCGGTCGGCAGCTGCTGGGTGACCCCGAGGGCGAGGCCCGTCGGGATGATGCTCACCTTCAACAACGGGTCGGCGTGGGTCAGCACATAGGCGAGCACCGCGTGCCCGCCCTCGTGGAAGGCGACCCGTGCCTTCTCGGCGTCCGAGAGCACCAGGCTGTCGCGGGGCTGGCCCATGAGGATGCGGTCTCTCGCGGCATCGAAGTCACGCATCTCGATGAACTGGCTTCCCCGCCTCACCGCGTGCAAGGCCGCCTCGTTGACGAGGTTGGCCAGGTCGGCGCCGCTCATGCCCGGCGTCCCGCGGGCGATGATCGAGAGGTCGACGTCCGGGCCCATCCGCTTGTCCCGGCAGTGCACCTGCAGGATCGGCAGGCGCTCGTCGAGGTCGGGCAGCGGCACGACGATCTGGCGGTCGAACCGGCCCGGTCGAAGGAGGGCTGGGTCGAGGATGTCGGGCCGGTTGGTCGCCGCCATGACGACGATGCCCTCAGCGACATCGAAACCGTCCATCTCCGACAGCATCTGGTTCAGAGTCTGCTCACGCTCATCGTGCCCGCCACCGAGCCCGGCGCCCCGCTTGCGTCCGATCGAGTCGATCTCGTCGACGAAGATGATCGCCGGCGCCTGCTTGCGGGCGGTCTGGAAGAGGTCCCTGACGCGGCTTGCACCGACCCCGACGAACATCTCCATGAAGTCCGACCCGCTGACCGACAGGAAGGGGACGCCCGCCTCGCCCGCCACGGCACGCGCGAGCAGGGTCTTGCCGGTACCCGGCGGGCCGACGAGCAGCACGCCCTTCGGCACCCGTGCACCGATCTCCTTGAAGCGGCCGGGGGACTTGAGGAAGTCGACGACTTCGCTGATCTCCTGTTTGACGCCCTGATAGCCCGCGACGTCCCCGAAGGTCGTCCGCGGCCGTTCAGCGGTGTAGACCTTCGCCCGCGAGCGTCCGATCGACATGATCCCGGACATCTGGCCCTGCGCCCGGCGACTCATCCAGACAAAGAACCCGATGATCAGGGCGACGGGGAGGAGGTAGATGAGGATCTCGCCGAGCGCGCTCGAGGTCGGTGTCGAGAACGTGTAGCTGACCTTGCCCGCATTCAGCTCGCTGAGCATCGTGTTCGTGGGCGTGAGAGGGCCCGTCGTGGTGTAGCTCTCACCGCTGTCGAGCGTGCCCGTGATGACACCGGTGGCGTTGTCCCAGTTGGCGGTGTGAACCGTTCCGGAGCGGACTTGCGACTGAAATGCCGAGAACTTGAGCGTCGTGGCGCTGCTGCGGTTGAACATCCCCGAGCTGACGATCAGCACGACCACGACGATCGCGACGACCGCGAGTGCCCAGCGCCAGGTCTGGTCGGATCCGGAAGGACTACCCGGCCCGGGCTTGCCCGTCCCATTGCCTGGGCGCATGTCCTGAGGCTGACGGCTCACAGGCCATATCGTAGGCGGCACCAGCACCAGGTCGGTCCGCGCGGCCTTGCTCGGGGGCGTTAGCGGGCCGCCGGCGAGCAGAGCCCAGGAGGCGGCCGCTACCGGCTTCAGGCGCGAAGAGCTACGCGCGGGGCGCTACCGGCTTGACGGGCGGGGAGCGACCGGCTTGACCGGATCGACTCCCGCCGACGACGCTCGCGGCGTGAAGGGCCGCCGTGGGGGTTCGAAGCCGGAAGCTTCCGAGGCGCTCGCGTCCGCACCGGCCGCCGCCGCTCTACTCGGCAACTCGTTCGGGCTGGTCGAGGCCATGCTCGGCATCGTGGGGGGATTCGTCCTCACCTTCCTCGCCGTCTCGGTCTACGCGGCGTTGTCCCGTCATCCCCGCCAACCGAGCCAATACGGCGAAGACGTGGTGAGCCTCTTTGCGCTCTGGACCGGTTTCGTCGCAGCCGCAGTGTTCGCGACGCGTACGGCGGCGCGGAGGAAGTTGGACGGCCGTGCAGGGGGAACCTTGCGCGACGGCACCGTGCGCGACGGCACCGTCGGCGACCGCAACGGACGCCCTGGGACTGGAAGCGTGGCCCGCGATTACGGACTCGCGCTGCGGCCGTGGCCGGACGTGCCCCTCGGGATAGCCGTCGGGGTTGCCTCCCAATACCTGCTCGTTCCCGTCGCCGAAGCGCCGCTCGTGCCCTTCGTCCACCATCTGTACTCTCGGCTCGGTCACCCGGCGCAGAGTCTCACCGGACATGCGTTCGGACCTGGCCTGGTCGTGCTGGCGGTGCTCGTTTGCGTGGGCAGCCCCATCGTCGAGGAGTTCTTCTTCCGCGGCCTGCTGTTGCGGGCGTTGCTCGGCAGCTTCCAGGAGCTCGGGCGGCGACTCGGCCCCGGCTTTTCGATCGTCGTGACGGCATTGGTGTTCGCACTGGTGCACTTCGAGGCGCTGCAGTTTCTCGGCCTGGCGGGCTTCGGCGTGGTGCTCGGGATTCTCGCCTGGCGGACGGGCCGACTCGGCCCCTCGATCGTCGCCCACATGGCGTTCAACACCGTCACCATCATCGCCATCGTGGTCACCCGATGAGTCCCGAGTAGGCTCCCGCTCGGCATGGCGCCAGACCCCGTTGCATCGTCCCCCTCGCCTCTCGCAGCCGTCTTCAAGGCCTACGACGTCCGCGGCAGGGTTCCCGAGCAGCTCGACGTCCGCGTCGTCTACGCCATCGGGGTCGGATTCGCCAGGTTCGTCCTGTCACAACCAGGCGTCGACAGGCGGATCGTCGTCGCCCGTGACATGCGTCAGTCGGGCGCAGAGCTCGGCCGGGCTTTCAGTGCGGGTGTGCTTTCGGCCGGGCTCGGCGTGGTCGACATCGGATTGGCCTCCACCGATCTCCTCTATTTCGCGTCGGGACGTCTCGACCTCGCGGGTGCCATGCTCACTGCTTCGCACAACCCGGCTGCCTACAACGGGATCAAGCTGTGCCTCCCCGGGGCCCGTCCCATTGGCCGCGACTCCGGCCTGGAAGAGGTCCGCGTCGTGGCGGAGGCGGCGCTTGCCGGCGCTCCAGCCGACGGTGGCCACCGCAGCGTCGCCGGCGATGAGCGGGTGGAACACATCGAGCTGCTCGGCGAGTTCGCGACCCACGTGCAGTCCTTCGTCGACGTCGCCCGACTCCGCCCCCTTAAGGTCGTGGCCGACACGGCGAACGGGATGGGCGGCCTCATCGTGCCGGCGGTCTTCGCCGGCCTGCCGTTCGAGCTCGAGGTCTTGTACTCAGAGCTGGACGGCTCCTTCCCGAACCATCCAGCCGACCCCATTCAGCCGGACAACCTCGTCGACCTGAGCGCGGAGGTGCTGCGCACCGGCAGCGACATCGGCCTTGCCTTCGACGGCGACGCCGACCGGGTCTTTCTCGTCGACGAGCTTGCAAAACCCGTCTCGGGATCGCTGACGACCGCGATCGTCAGTGCGGCTGTGCTCGATCGGTACCCGGGTTCGAAGGTCCTCTACAACCTCATCTGCTCTCACGCGGTACCCGAGGTGATCGTCGAGCACGGCGGTATCCCGATCAGGACTCGAGTGGGTCATTCCTTCATTAAGACCGTGATGGCCGAGACCGGCGCGATCTTCGGTGGTGAACACTCGGGCCACTATTACTTCCGGGAGAACTACCGCGCGGACTCCGGGATCATCGCGGCGCTGGTCGTGCTCGAGGTCCTCTCGAGGGCGAGGGCGCCGCTCTCCGAGCTGCGGGTGCCGTTCGAGCGTTACTCCGACTCCGGCGAGATCAACACCGAAGTGCCCGACCCTGCAGGGCTCGTCGGCAAGGTTGCGGAACGATTCGTGGAGCTCGGTGCGGAGATCGACTACCTCGACGGCATCACCGTGAACCTTGGCGACTGGTGGTTCAATCTCCGGCCGTCCAACACCGAGCCGCTCCTGCGACTCAATCTTGAGGCGCCGAACGCGGCCGAACGTGACCGTCACCTCGAAGACGTACTCGGGCTCATCCATCAGCTTGCGGAGAGCAGGAACTGATGGCCAGAGTGATCCTGACCGCGAAAGGTGGCCTGAATGCCGATCGATCCGCAACTCGTCGCTCTCCTCGCGTGCCCTGAAGACAAGGGCCCGTTGCTGTATTTCGCGGACGAGGAGACGCTCTACAATCCTCGTCTCCACCGTCGCTATCGCATCATCGACGGCATTCCGGTGATGCTGGTCGACGAGGCCGAGAACGTGAGCGACGAAGAGCACGAGCGCCTTTCGTCGAAGGCAGCAGCTGAAGGGCTGCGCCCGAACTTCGACTCGGGCGAGGGCGCCGGCGACGCCTCACCCACGTGACCTGGATCTCCCCCGACACCGAGGACATGCTTGGTGCAACGGCGAAGCTGCCGGAGCAGCTCGAGAGCTCGGCTTCGGCAGCGATGGAGGTGCCCGATCTCCCCTCCTCCGAAGGCCTCGGCGCGATCGTCGTCCTCGGCATGGGAGGAAGCGGCGTGGCGGGCGAGATCCTGCAGGCGATCGGCAAGGACCAGCTGTCCCTCCCGGTCGTACTGGTCGGTGATTACTTGCTCCCGTCCTTCGTCGGCCCGAGCACCCTCGTCTTCGCGGTCTCGTTCTCCGGCGAGACCGAAGAGACGCTCGACGCGGCCGAGAACGCAGTGAACAGGGGCGCTCGTCTCATCGCCGTGACGAGCGGAGGCCGGCTCGCAGAGCTCGCGGTCGCGAACGGCGCGCCCGTCTTTCGGACCTTGGACGGGATCCCGCAACCGCGAGCTGGAATCGCGACCACGTCGGCGCCTCTTCTCGTCGCTTGCGAGCGCCTCGGACTTCTCACGGGATTGACACCCGCGATTCAAGAGGCGGTTGACCAGCTGCGGATCCGCCGGGACGGCCTCGTCGACGGTGGCGGGCTGGCGCTCGAGATCGCGCAACGTCTCGATCGGACGATCCCACTTCTGCAGGGAGCCAACGGGATCGGCGCGGTGGCGGCGCGCCGCTGGAAGACCCAGGTGAACGAGAACGCCAAGGCACCGGCGTTCTTTGCCACGCAGCCGGAGTGGTGTCACAACGAGATCTGCGGATTCGGCCAGAACGGAGACGTGACCCGACAAGTGGCGACGATTGTCGCGCTGCGCAACGACTACGAGAACGCGCGGATTGGCCGGCGCTTCGGACTCGTCGAGGAGCTCGTGGGCGAAGCAGTGGCATCGGTGATCGAGGTACGAGCCGCTGGCTCGGGACCGCTCGCACAGCTCTTCGACCTCATCATGACCGGTGACTTCGTCTCGTTGCACCTTGCAGCCAAGGAGGGGATCGACCCGGGACCGGTCCCGGTGCTGGTCGAGGTGAAGAACCGTCTTTCGGCGATGAGGGAACAAGCGACCACTTAGGGAGCCACATGACCGGCCGACGCATCAGCCGCGATATCGCGGATCCCGGGCTCGCCGGCCTCGGTCGTCTCCGGATCGCCTGGGCGGACGGGAACATGCCGGTGCTCCGGTCGATCCGGGAACGATTCGAGCGCCAGCGCCCGCTCGACGGCCTCGTAGTCGGGGCGTGCCTGCACCTGACAACCGAGACCGCGAACCTCCTCAAGACTTTGAAAGCCGGCGGTGCGACCGTACTGGCCTGTTCCTCGAATCCCTTGTCCACCCAGGACGACGTCGCGGCCGCTCTCGTTGCGGATGAAGGCATCGCGACCTTCGCGGTCAAGGGCGAGGATCTCGAGCGCTACTACCGACATATCGACGCCGTCCTCGACGGTCATCCACAATTAACGCTGGACGACGGTTGCGATCTGGTGTCGCGCCTGCATCAACTCCGCGGATCTCAACTCGACGAGGTGGTCGGTGGGACCGAGGAGACAACGACCGGTGTGATCCGCCTCCGGGCGATGGAGGCGGCTGGGTTGCTTTGCTATCCGATCGTCGCCGTCAACGACGCCGATACCAAGCATCTGTTCGACAACCGGTACGGAACGGGCCAGTCGACGCTCGACGGCATCATCCGGGCGACGAATGTCCTGCTCGCGGGCAAGCGTTTCGTCGTCGCCGGCTACGGCTTCTGCGGCAAGGGCGTTGCGGCCAGGGCGAGAGGCATGGGCGCCATCGTGACGGTCACCGAGATCGACCCGTTGCGCGCGCTCGAGGCGGTCATGGACGGCTTCCGGGTCGAGCCGATGGCCGTCGCCGCCCGGGAGGGCGAGATCTTCGTGACCGTCACCGGCAATCGGGAGGTGCTGCGGGCCGAGCACTTCGCCGAGATGTGCGACGGCGCGATCCTTGCCAACGCGGGGCACTTCGACATCGAGATCGACCTTGTCGGGCTCGAGCGGATGGCCGAGGGCAGGCGACGGATCGTCCGGCCGATGATCGAAGAGTTCACGGTCGGCGGCGCCGCCGGTGGACAACGTCGAATACTCGTGCTGGTCGAGGGACGTGTCGTGAACCTGAGCGCGGCCGAGGGCCATCCAGCCGGGGTCATGGATCTGTCGTTTGCCAACCAGGCACTCGCAGTCGAGTGGTTGTCCCTGAACCGAGGCAGGCTGGAGCACCGGGTATACGGCGTCCCGGCTGACATCGACGCGGAGATAGCCAAGCTGAAGCTCGCGACGATGGGGATCGTGATCGACGTGCCGACGGAGACGCAGCGGGCCTACCTGGCCTCCTGGACGAGCGGGACCTGACGGGCCCGCGCCGGGGCCGCGGAAGCGGAGCCAAGTGGCGGCGTAGACTGGATGGCGATGGGCCGCGCGGGTCTGTGGTTGCAAGTCGATGCCAGTCGCAGGCGAAACGACCCACGTAAGGCGACTCGTGGTCGCTGAGCATGGTGCGGTTTAGACGTAAGTCCTGCCCAGTGCGGTGCCGGTTGGCGGTGCCCGCAGGAGAAGGGACCAACCGTGAACTCAGGTGTGGCCGGGGCGGCACCAGCCGGCCGCCCGCACCAGGCACGGGACACCCTCAGCAGGCGAGTGTGGGGTCAAAGACCAGGTCAGCCGCGCGCGCCCATCACCGCTTCACCGATCGTCACCCCTGATCGCAAAGGAGCCAAGCCATGGACATCGCCGTACGCGGCCGGCACCTGGACATATCCGCCGAGCTGCGCGAGGCCGCGCTTGAGAAGGCGCGCCACCTCGAGCGGTTCCTGGAAGGGACCCAGCGGGCCGAGATCCTGTTCTCGCGCGACCATGCGGCCCGCGACGATGGCTACGTATCGTGCGAGGTCGTGGTCGTGGCCCGCGGCCGATTCGTCCGGGCGCGCGCGAGCGGCCACCTCGCGACCGTCGCGCTCGAGGCCGCAATCAACAAGGAGGCGCACCGCTTGACGCGTATGAAGGACCGGCTCGTGCAGCGCTCACGGCCCCGCCACGGCACGGTCGGCCGGCGGTCGACGGAGACTCCCGGCTGACGGCTACTCAGAGTTCCAAGCCGCCCCGCGTCGCCATCGTCGGCGCGACCGCCACGGGCAAGACGGCGCTTGCGCTCCAGCTCCACCGGTCGACTCCCGGCCGCTACGAGCTCGTCTCGGTGGATGCGATGGCGGTCTACCGCTTTCTCGACCTCGGAACGGCGAAGCCCACGCCGGCCGAGCGTGCCACTGCCCCGTGGCACCTCATCGATATCGTCGATCCGTCTGAGGAGTTCTCGGTCGCCGCGTTCCAGAGCCACGCGCGCCACGCGCTCACCGTCATCGACGGTCGTGGCAAGGTGCCGGTTCTGGTTGGCGGCACCGGGCTCTACCATCGGGCGCTGCTCGACGAGCTCGAGATCCCTGGCCGCTTCCCGGAGGTGGCGACTGCTCTGGAGCGCGACGCCGAACGACCGGGGGGTCTCGCGGAGCTCTTCCGGCGCCTCTGTGAGCTGGACCCGGTCGCAGCCAGCCGGATTGAGGCCGGTAACCGGCGCAGGATCGTCCGCGCCCTCGAGGTCACGCTCGGCAGCGGGCGGCCCTTCTCGTCCTTCGGTCCCGGCCTTGTCACCTATCCTCCAACTCACTCGATCATCATCGGCCTCGAGCTGGGCCGCAACGAGCTCGACCGCCGGCTCGCCGAGCGGTTCGAGAAACAGCTCGATCGGGGTCTTCTCGACGAGGTCCGGGCGCTCGCGACGAGGACGCCCGGGTTGTCGCGCACGGCTCGGCAGGCGATCGGCTACCGAGAGCTTCTCGCTCATGTCGAAGAAGGCGTCCCTCTCGAGAAGGCAAAGGCGGAAGCGCTCCGCCGGCTGCGCACGTTCGCTCGCCGCCAAGAGGCGTGGTTCAAACGCGATCCCCGCGTCGAATGGATCCGGGCCGATCGCAGCGATCTCGCTCATTCGGTCGGCGCCCGGCTCGGCGACGCTGCCGCCGGGCGGGCCGTGCGACACTGTTGAGTGTGCTGACGCTCGTCAAGTACCAAGGCCTCGGGAACGACTTCCTGCTGGCGCTCGACGGCCGGCTGCTCGACGCGGCCGCCGATGAGCGAGCCGACCGCCGGGCTGAGAGCGGCGCACCGGGGGCGGCCGGAGCTGATCGATTGGGAGAGCTGGCGCGGGCCCTCTGCGACCGCCACAGGGGCGTCGGTGCGGACGGGCTCATCGTCCTGCGGCCAGCAGGATCAAACGTCGATGTTCGCATGGAGCTGCGCAACGCGGATGGGGGACGGGCGGAGACGAGCGGCAACGGCCTGCGCTGCCTCGCGCTCGCGGCGGTCGAAGCTGGCCTCGTGCCCGGTCCCGAGCTGGCTGTCGAGACCGACGCCGGCGTGCGTCGCGCCGTCCTGCGTCAGCATGATGAGCCTGGATCGGCGTACGTCTCGGTCGAGATGGGGCGCCTACGCGTCGCGCCGTCACGGGTCGTCTCCGACCCACTGCTCCCCGGCTCGCCGCGGGAACCCTGGCCCTCGTGGTTCGTCGACTCGGGCAACCCGCACCTCGTTCTCCTTGCGCCATCGCTCGAAGGTGTACCGATCGGTGCGATCGGCCCGATCCTCGAGAGGCAGCGCCCCGGTGGACAGAACGTCGAGATCGTGACTCGCGACGCTGGCCGGGGCGACGACGAGTTGTCGCTCCTCGTCTGGGAGCGCGGCGCCGGCGTCACCCTTGCGTGCGGGACCGGAAGCGCGGCCGCTGCTGCGGCACTCCACTGCGCAGGGATCTCCTCTGCCCAGGTCCGAGTGCACAACCCGGGCGGTACTGCGGAAGTGACGCTCTCGGGGGACGATCCGTTCTCTCCTTTCGCCGAGCTCGCCGGTGCGGTTCACCGCGTTGCCCGGATCGAGGTCGACCCCACCGCGCTCGGCGCATCAGAGGTGGTCGTGGTCGCATCGTGAGATCGGTCACCACCACGCTCATCGACCGGAGATTCCGGGAGAAGATCGTGCTCGTGGGCATGGTCGCCTGGCCGCGCACCGTCGAGGAGGTCGAAGCGAGCCTGGACGAGCTCGCCCTGCTGGTCGATACTGCAGGGGCCGACGAAGCCGCCCGCGTCCTGCAGCGGCGGGAGGCGCCGGACGCGGCGACCTACATCGGCCGCGGCAAGGCGGAGGAGCTCCGCCGGATCAGCGAAGCGGTGGACGCTGACACCGTCGTCTTCGACGACGAGCTGACGCCAGCCCAACAGCGCAACCTCGAGAAGATCCTCGGGCGCACGGCGATCGACCGCACGGCGGTGATCCTGGACATCTTCGCCCAGAACGCCCACACCCAGGAAGGCCGCGCCCAGGTCGAGCTCGCGCTGAGCCGGTACCGGCTCCCGCGGTTGCGGGGGAAGGGCGTCACGTTGTCACAACAGGCCGGGCGGATCGGAACGCGCGGTCCAGGTGAGACCCAGCTCGAGGTCGACCGGCGGCGGATCATGCGTCGCATTCGCAAACTCGAGGTGGAACTCCGAGATCTCGAAGCGACGCGCCGGACTCAGCGGCGCGGGCGTAAGCGCGGAGCGCTGCGAACCGTTTCGCTCGTCGGCTACACCAACGCGGGCAAGTCCACGCTGCTCAATCTCCTCACCGATGCGGGGGTGCTCGTCGAGGACCGGCTCTTCTCCACGCTCGATCCTCGAACGCGACGTCTCTCACTGCCCGGCGGCGAGGCGGTGCTGTGCTCCGACACTGTCGGATTCGTGCGCAAGCTGCCCCATCAGCTCGTGGATGCCTTCCACGCCACCTTGGAGGTGGTCGGATCCTCTGACCTGCTCGTGCACGTCGTCGACGCCTCCGCGGCCGATCCCGCCGCGCAGATCGATGCGGTCCGCACCGTACTGGCCGAGATCGAAGCCGGTGAAGTGCCGGAGCTGCTGGCGTTCAACAAGGCCGATATCGACCGGCGCAGGGCCGGGCGGCTCATGGCCTCGCACCCCGGTTCGGTGGCGTGCTCGGCTCGCACCGGACGGGGCGTACCCGAGCTGCTCCGTGCGATCGCGGATCACCTCCGAGTCGCGGATCGCACCGTGGAGCC